>Ga0214919_10000178_pt1 | contig 108047 bp, 102 predicted proteins | sample LL1503_MetaG_FD_177994 | JGI IMG/M metagenome (GOLD analysis project Ga0214919, IMG submission 177994) | Freshwater microbial communities from Lake Lanier, Atlanta, Georgia, United States - LL-1503 | ecosystem: Environmental > Aquatic > Freshwater > Lake | place: USA: Georgia | collected...
ATTGGTGCCATGGGTTACATCAGCGATCGCATCATCGTTTTCATCGAACGCAAGATGCTGGTTTGGCGAATTTTGCAAAGTCACTGAAATTTTTATGTCAAACATCTTTGTTCAAGACCTTTGTAAAACCTATCCCGGCCAGCCTCCGGTCATGGCACTCGACCGGATTGACCTCGAAGTACCGCCTGGGGAATTTGTGGCCTTGCTGGGCCCTTCTGGCTGTGGCAAGTCCACTCTGCTCAATCTGATTGCAGGGTTTGAGTCACCCAGCTCCGGCGTCTTGCGGGTTAACCAACAAGCAGTGCATGCGCCGGGGCCAGACCGTGGCGTGGTGTTTCAAGAAGCGGCTTTATTCCCTTGGTTAACCGTTTGGGAAAACGTCGTCTTTGGCCCCAAAGTTCAAGGCTTGCCCAAAGCCGAATACGAGGAGCGCGCCAACGAGATGATCAGCATTGTGGGTTTGCAGGACTTCAAAAACCACCTGCCAGTGCAGCTTTCAGGCGGTATGCGCCAGCGTGTGGGCATTGCACGCATTTTGACTTTAGGCTCACGTGTGTTGCTGATGGACGAGCCCTTTGGTGCACTCGATGCGCAAACCCGACTCACGATGCAAGAGCTATTGTTGTCGGTCTGGCAAAAACTCAAGCCGACCATCATTTTTGTGACGCATGACATCGATGAAGCCATTTTTTTGTCCAACACCATTTACGTCATGTCAGCCCGACCTGGCCGTATCCAATCCAAACTTGTGGTGCCTTTAGCACGCCCACGCACCGTGGCTGATACCGCGAGCGAGGCCTTCAGTGCCATGAAGCTCGAGATCCTTAACCTCATTCGACACACGCATGGCTAATCCACGTATTCCCTATCGCTTTTCTGATGAAGGTCCCCAACTGGTTGCCCCCAAAGAAGGGGCCATCTTGGTCCACTTGGTGGTCAATGTTGAGCACTGGCAATTTGAAGCCAGCATGCCGCGCACCATCATCACACCCCCTCACGGGAAAGAAACTGTCCCTGATGTGCCTAACTTTAGCTGGGCCGATTACGGCATGCGTGCTGGCTTGCCCCGCCTCATTGACGCCATCAGCAGCCGAGGTTTACCTGCCTCCACCAGCTTCAATGCGGGCGTGATTCAAGCTTATCCGCGCGCTGCTGAAGCCATGCACAAAGCGGGTTGGGAATTCATTGGCCACGGCGTTCATCAAAAGGCACTGAACCATACAGATGGCGAAGAATCTCTGATTGCCACCAGCCTCGACATTATTGAGGCCTTTACTGGCAAACGTCCCAAGGGCTGGCTCAGCCCGGGCCTTCGCGAATCGCACGACACCCCCGACATCTTGAAAAAACAAGGCATCGAATATGTTTTTGATTGGGTGGTAGACGACGTACCGCACTGGATGAGGACCCAGCATGGCCCTCTCATGGCATTGCCCTATAACTTGGAAGTCAATGACTCCATCATCTACGCTGTCGAAAAACACGCCTCCAATGAAATGTTTCAACGACTGTCCAACACACTGAGTTTGTTCAGGCGTGAATGCTTGAAGCAGCCCCGCGTGCTGTCTTTAGGTTTACACCCCCATTTGATTGGCGTTCCGCACCGCTTTGAAAGCTTTGAAAAAATGTTGGACTTGCTCATGAGCACGCCTGAGGTTTGTTTCATGACAGGCGAAAAAATGTCGCAGTGGTATTCGTCTCAAGTCCCTGCGCCTTCCAATTGATTCAAACTTAACTGAAGAGTCCCCATGAATTTAGATCTAACAGGCCAACGTGTCCTTATCACGGGTGGCTCCAAGGGCATTGGTTTGGCCATTGCCAAAGCTTTTGCAGCAGAGGGTGCCAAGCCAATTTTGGTTTCGCGCGACCAAGCCAATTTGGCACATGCCGTAAAAGCCATCGAAACCGCGTACCACTTCAAGCCTGAGGTCTTTGAAGCTGACTTGAGCTTGCCAGGATCGGCTGATGCGTTGCTCAAAAAAGTGGGAGAAATCGATGTGTTGGTCAACAACGCAGGTGCTATTCCGGGCGGTAGCATCCACGACATCACTGAAGAACGCTGGCGCCACGCTTGGGAACTCAAACTTTACAGCTATATCAACCTGACGCGCGCCTACCTGCCCAGCATGGAAAAACGCGGCAAAGGTGTCATCGCCAACATCATCGGCATGGCCGGTGCAGCGCCGCGCTATGAGTACATTTGTGGTTCAGCGGCCAACGCTGCCCTGATGGCATTCACGCAAGGTTTGGGCGGCGGTACGGTGCGCCAAGGCGTGCGTGTTTTTGGCATCAACCCTTCACCTACCCGAAGCGACCGCATGCAAGGCATGTTGCAACAACAAGCGACCACCAAACTGGGTGATGCCGCGCGCTGGCAAGAGTTGACTTTGGGCATGCCTTTTGGGCGCATGGCCGAGCCTGATGAAATTGCCAAACTGACCGTGTTCTGCGCATCTCCACTGTGCAGCTACCTGAGTGGCAGCGTCATCAACGTTGACGGCGGTCAGATGTTCACTACACCGAGCAAATAAACCATGAGCACTCAAAATTTCCCAGAACTGCGCGAAGGCGTCCGCCAAGTTGTCTCAGCTTTTGATTCTCGCTATTGGCAAGAGGTCGATGAGGCCCGCGCCTTCCCAGAAAAATTTGTCACTGCCTTGACCGAGGCAGGTTGGCTTTCCGCCCTGATTCCAGAAGAGTATGGCGGCTCTAACCTCAGCCTGACCGAAGCCAGCGTCATCATGGAAGAGATCAACCGTGCAGGTGGCAATTCAGGCGCTTGCCATGGCCAGATGTATGTCATGGGTTGCGTCGTTCGGCACGGATCAAAAGCACAGAAAGACGCTTTACTGCCCAAGATTGCGTCGGGTGAATTGCGCATGCAATCCATGGCCGTCACTGAACCCACAACAGGCTCGGACACTACCCAACTTAAAACCATGGCAGTGCGCCAAGGCGATCACTATGTGGTGAATGGTCAGAAGGTGTGGACTTCACGTTTGCAACATTCTGATTTCATGCTTCTCTTGGCTCGAACCACACCGCTCTCGGAAGTGAAGAAAAAATCGGAAGGCTTGTCGGTTTTCTTGGTGGACTTGCGTGAAGAAGTGGGCAAGACCATTACCGTCAAACCCATTCGCAACATGGTCAACCACGAGACCAATGAAATTTTCATCGACAACCTGCGAATTCCGGTCGAGAACCGCATCGGTGAAGAAGGGCTGGGCTTGAAGTACATTTTGGATGGCTTGAACGCAGAGCGAATTTTGATTGCTGCAGAATGTATTGGCGATGGTTATTGGTTTGTCGATCGGGCCACGGAATACGCCAAACAACGTGTGGTGTTTGGCCGTGCCATCGCACACAACCAAGGTATTCAATTCCCAATTGCCAAAGCTCATATCAATGTTGAAGCGGCCAGCTTGATGCGTTATGAAGCTGCTCGCCTGTTTGATGCGGGATTGCCTTGTGGTGCGCAAGCCAACATGTCCAAGTTGCTAGCAGCAGACGCTTCCTGGGAGGCCGCCAATGTTTGTTTGCAAACGCATGGTGGCTTTGGCTTTGCAGCCGAATACGACATTGAACGTAAATTCCGTGAAACCCGGCTGTACCAAGTTGCCCCTATTTCGACCAACTTGATTTTGTCTTATGTGGGTGAGCATGTTCTGGGCATGCCCAAATCTTACTGATCGATTGCTATGTCTCACTCTGAATTGCCTGTTTACACAACCCTTGATTGCAAACAAGTCAGCACCCATGTGCTGCAAGTTTGCATGAACCGGCCCGAAGTGGGCAATGCATTGAACACTCAAATGGCCTTGGACATGCTGGACTTGTGGACTCGCCTGACGGATGTCCCCGGTGAGATTCGCTGTGTGGTTTTGACCGGTGCAGGCAGCAAGATATTTTGTGCGGGTGGCGACCTGAAAGAGCGAAACGGCATGACGCCCCAAGCTTGGCAGCATCAGCATGAAATTTTTGAGCGTTCGTATTGGGCACTGATTGACTTGCCCTTGCCCGTCATTGGTGCGATCAATGGTCATGCCTTTGGAGGCGGTGTAGAAATTGCACTTTCTTGCGATTTTCTGTACACCAGCCAAGATGCAAAGTTTGGATTTCCAGAAGTCACTTTGGGCATCATGCCAGGTATGGGCGGTACCCAAAATCTGCCGCGTGCCTTGGGCGAAAGACGCGCCAAAGAGTTGATTATGACGGGGCGTCCCTTTAGCGCTGCAGAGGCCTTTGAATGGGGCTTGGTCAACCAAGTTGCTGCTTCTGACCAGGTTCTACCGCTTGCTTTGGAAACCGCACAAAAAATTGCGAACAATGCGCCATTGTCAGTCAAGCAAATCAAAAAATCTATCCGTTATGGTGGACAAATGGAATTGCGAACAGCCTATCGTTTTGAGGTGGAGGCCTACAACCGTTTGGTCGACACAGACGATCGGCGAGAAGGCGTCGCAGCCTTCAATGAAAAACGTCCGGCTGTCTTCAAAGGCCGGTAAGTCAAACAGAGGTCTGGGTGAATTCCGCCATTACCCCCTCTTGGACTGAGCAATTGCTGGCCTTGCAAGGCCGTCCCATCACAAACCAAGACCGCCAACGCGCAGCATTGCACTTAGTCGACTGGTTTGGCAGCGTGTTGTTGGGTCATCACTCACCTGCAGGAGAAGCCATCAGCCGATGGGCATCCCAAGCGCAGAAAGGCTCTTGCTGGACAGTGGGAGGACTGCACTTGAACAGTGAGGCAGCGGCCTTGTTCAACGGATGCTTGGGCAATATTTATGAGTTGGACGATTTACACCGCGGCGCCGTCGTGCACCCAGCAGACACCCTCATGGCCGCGGCACTCGCAGTCGCGCAAAGAGAAAAAGTATCGCCTCAGGCATTTTTAGACGCTGTGGTTCGCGGTTACGAAGTGGCCATCCGTGTTGGTTTGCTAGCTGGCACGCCACATTATCAGCACTGGTACAGCACGGCCACATGTGGTGTGTTTGGTGCCGCAACGGCTTGTTCAAGCTTATTGCAATTAGATGTTCATCAAGCCACCCATGCGCTAGCCCAAGCGGGCATGCAAGCGAGTGGCGTTTGGCAATGTCGCATGGAATTTGGATTTTCTAAACAACTGGCCACTGGGCGCAGTGCGCAATCGGGTGTGTTGGCAGCTGACTTAGCTGCCGCTGGGATGGAAGGGCCACGCCACATCCTTGAAGGCCAGCATGGTTGGCTAGCAGCCACAAACAGCATGCCCACAATGAAGCATGCCATGGCGGTGCTAACACCTGAGGCTGGAAGCCCATGGCTGATTCATGAAGTGAGCTTCAAGCCCTGGCCCGTGTGCCGGCATGTGCATCCGGCCATTGCGTGCGCCATTGAACTGCACAAAAAAATAGGCCCTGTTGACGATATTGTTCGCATCGAAATAAGTACCTACCAAACAGCCCTTGATTTTGCCAACGAACCAAATCCCACGACCAGCCAACAAGCTCGCTTTAGTTTGCAACATGGCGTGGCAGTGGCGCTCATGCAGGGTGATTTTTGGTTGAATGACGCCCAGCCTGAATCATTGAACCGGCCACAACTTGTGCGCTTACGTCAGCACACACAAGTTCGCGCAGACAAGCAATGGAATCTTGCCTACCCCTCTCACTACGGTGCAAAGCTAAGGGTTTGGTTGCGCAATGGCAAGTGCATTGAAGCCAGCCTGGCTGACGCGCCAGGTGATCCGGAAAATCCGCTGACCACTTCAGAAATTGTGGAAAAAAATCAAGGTGTGATGCGGGCTGCAAACTACGCGCCGCGTTCTATTTCACAACTCATCCATGCTTGTACCGACCTGCCAGAAGCCTCTTCAATGGATGATTTATGGGGCGCTTTGGAAAAGCTTCAAAAGGTTTGACTGAGTCAGTGATCTACATGGCGAAGACCCAAACGCCTCGCTGCATGAAGCTTCTTCAAACTGTCAATCAAGCGGTGATGCCTGTCTAAGCCTTCCAACTTCATGCTGGTGGGCGTTAACCCAAAGAAGCGAACACTGCCATTCACCGAACCCAACACGGCGTCCATGCGGGCATTGCCAAACATGCGGCGGAAGTTGTGTTCGTAGTTTTCGATCGCAAGGTCTGGGTCTAGCGTTACTTCCAGCACCACGTTCAGTGCTTGGTAGAAAAGTTTGCGCTCAACCGTGTTGTCGTTGTATTGCAAGAAAGCCTCCACTGAATCTTGCGCAGCTTCAAATTGCTTCAGTGCCAAATTGACCAGCAGCTTTAACTCCAACACCGTCAATTGTCCCCACTCGGAGTTCTCGTCAAACTCAATGCCTATGAGGGTCGCGATATCGGCGTACTCGTCCAGCTCATTGTTTTCCAAGCGGTCTAGCAAAGCAGCCAACTTGCCATCATCTAAGCGATGTAGATTGAGAATGTCTTCACGGAACAACAAGGCCTTGTTGGTGTTGTCCCAAATCAAATCTTCTATGGGGTAAATTTCAGAATAGCCCGGCACCAAAATTCTGCAGGCAATGGCGCCCAGCTGCTCGTGCACGGCGGTGTAGACCTCTTTGCCCATGCCTTCCAAAATGCCGAACAATTTGGCGGATTCGTCGGCACTGGCAGTACTGCCATTGCCTGCAAAGTCCCACGCCACGAATTCGTAATCGGGCTTAGCGCTGAAGAAGCGCCAAGACACAATGCCGCTGGTGTCTATGAAGTGCTCTACAAAGTTGTAGGGCTCAGTCACGGCATTGCTTTCAAAGGTGGGTGGCGGCAAATCGTTCAAGCCTTCAAAGCTGCGGCCTTGCAGGAGCTCTGTGAGGCTGCGTTCTAGCGCCACTTCCAAGCTGGGATGTGCGCCAAAGGAGGCAAACACGCCGCCGGTGCGAGGGTTCATGAGTGTGACGCACATGACAGGGTACTTGCCACCCAGCGAGGCATCTTTTACCAACACGGGAAAGCCTTGAGCCTCTAGGCCTTGAATGCCAGCCATGATGCCGGGATACTTTGCCAGCACTTCGGAGGGCACATCGGGCAAGCAAATTTCGCCTTCTAGAATTTCTTTCTTCACGGCACGTTCAAAAATTTCGGACAAGCATTGCACTTGGGCTTCGGCCAGCGTGTTGCCTGCGCTCATGCCATTGCTTACGAATAAGTTCTCGACCAAATTGGATGGGAAGTACACCACCTTGTTGTCTGATTGGCGCACATAGGGCAGCGAGCAAATTCCGAGTTCAACATTGCCTGAGTTGGTGTCGATCAAGTGCGAGCCTTTTAACTCGCCATCGGGGTTGTAGATACTCAGGCAGTACGGGTCGAGAATTTCTTTGGGAAGCGCGTCTTTCTTGCCTGGCTTGAACCATTTCTCATTGGGGTAATGCACAAACTCGGCGTTGGACAAGTCTTCGCCCCAATACGCACCTGCGTAAAAGTGATTGTTGTTGAGTCGCTCAATGTATTCACCCAAGGCAGAGGCCAACGCACTTTCTTTGGTGGCGCCTTTGCCGTTGGTAAAGCACATGGGCGAATGGGCATCGCGAATGTGAAGTGACCACACATTGGGAATGATGTTGCGCCAAGAGGCTATTTCAATCTTGATGCCTAGGCTGGCCAAGACGCCCGACATGTTGGCAATGGTTTGTTCCAAGGGCAAGTCTTTGCCCAAAATGAACGTACTGCTTTGGACACCAGGATTGAGGCTGAGCAAGGCTTGTGCGTCTGCATCGAGGTTGGCCACTTCTTCAATGACAAACTCGGGGCCTTGTTGCACCACTTTTTTAACGGTGCAGCGTTCAATGGAATTCAAAATACCGCGGCGGTCGACTTCAGAAATATCGGGTGGCAACTGCACCTGAATTTTGAAGGTCTGTTGGTAGCGATTTTCTGGGTCAACGATGTTGTTTTGCGACAGGCGAATGTGTTCGGTGGAAATGTTGCGGGTGTCGCAGTACAGCTTCACAAAGTAAGCGGCGCACAAAGCTGAAGAAGCCAAGAAATAATCAAAGGGCCCAGGCGCAGAGCCATCGCCTTTGTAACGAATGGGCTGGTCAGCTATGACCGTGAAGTCATCGAACTTGGCTTCTAGGCGAAGTTTATCGAGAAAGTTGACTTTGATTTCCATGAAGTATTTTCTAATGAATGAGTGATTCAAAATCGCTCAACAAGTTGCAAAGGTAGGTCCAATAAAGGGGAGATTTGATGTTTTCTTTGGCACTTTCGTTTGGCAGAAAACGACTCATTTCTTTTTGAAATTCAATGGCCATTTGTGGTTCATTATTCAAATTCCTGAGTCGCTCGGAGAAAGCATTTAAATAAACTGGCTTCGTCACTTGGTGATCGCTGAGTTTTTGAGCAATCAGCTCAAGCGCTGGCTTCACCTTTTGTTGTGTTAACCAAGCAATGTCCCAAACGTCTCTGTGCTTCAGCCTGTTGGGCCTCAATGCAAAAGCCAACAACTTGTCGGCAAATATTTCTTCTCGTGATTCAGCTCTCACGATTAAACCACTGGTTCCCATGTCAACACCATAGGCGTTGAGCAATACCATAGGGCGGACTTGGTAACTTGGAATTGCACACACATCAATGTTGATTCGCTGAGCAGGTAAGTCCTTTTGCCCAGGTCGAGTTTGAACTTTTAGTTTCCAGGTGTCGACGTTGCCTTGCTCACGGACCGGCTCCGCCACTTCAACCTTCAGCCCGTATTTAGCCTGAAGGCTTTTGGACAAAAGCTGACCCATGGTGGTCAGTTGATCCCGCGTAAAGTTATGCCCGCCAGTGAAATCCAAATCTTCACTCAAACGACTAGCGCCATAGCAAGCCCGAAGACAAGTTCCGCCCATGAATGTGAGTTGATGCAGCAATCCTTCTTGGCTAAGCACTCTCAGAATGTCGTGATGCAGAATCTCTTTTTCAACAACAGGGCGTAAAGTAATCAATGACTGCTGCTGTTGCATCGCTACATTGACCAATTGATCAAACAGATTCACTGGCAGCTTTCCAATCCATCAAATCATGACTGCGTTGGGTGGCACGCATGTCGCGCAGCGCTTGGTTAATGCTGGCACGCCAAAGTCCATGCGCTTGGTCGTATGTGATATTGGCAGTCAACTCATTAGGTTTTTGCTTGGTTTTGACAAATTCGATACTGCCCCACTTGCCACAGTCAATGACACTGGATCGACCTGAAGACATGACCGTGATTCGGTTCATGGGCACCTGTGAAATAAGGCCTGCATCACTCAATACAGACTCGAGGCTGAGGTAGTTGAGCGCCAGAGGTCTCAACTTGCTCACTGCATTGAACAAGATCTTGCCGTGATCGGGTTTGGCTTTTGCATACAAATACAAACCGCGACACAAACGCTGAAGTTGCCCATCCTTGACCGCTCTGCTTAACAAGGTTTTGAACGCAATGTCTGAGTGCATTGGCAAAAGAGCTCTCAAGTCAGCAGGCGTGAACAAGCAAGCTTGGGGACCTGCAAGTTGTCCAAGTTCATCCGCGAATTGTCTAATTGGGTGCAAGCCAGAGTATCCAGAAAGTTTCACTAAGTGTAACCTTTTGATCACTCCAAAACTATTTAATAAGCATACATATTATATTGACAAGAATTAATAAGTACAGTTATCATTTCGACCAGTTGCCTCGTCAGGCTTCTTTTTCTGAGATCCAAAACATGCAGTTTTACAAAGATGGTTTTCGCGGCGGTAGCCCCGACATCAAACCAGCTGCCCCCAATCGCCGAAATCGCGGCATCAACGAACCTTTGCCCGAAAAAGTCGACGTCCTGATTGCTGGCACTGGCCCTGCTGGCCTTTGCTTGGCAGCCCAACTGGCTCAATTTCCTGAAATTGAAACCATGATCATTGAGCGCATGCCCACCAACATCATCAAGGGCAAGGCCGACGGCATCAACACCCGCACCATGGAAATGTTCCAGGCTTTTGGCTTTGCCGACAAGGTCAAGCGCGAAACCTATTGGGTCAATCAAACCGCCTTCTGGATGCCCGATCCCCAAAACCCAGACCTCATCAAACGTGCAGGCCGTGTGCAAGACGTGGCGGACGACAGCTCGGAGATGCCGCACATCCTGATCAACCAAGCGCGTTTGCACGAACTTTTTTTAGAGGTGATGCAAAACTCACCCTCCCGCTTGGCGCCTGACTACAGCTGGGAAGTTGTCACCCTCACCGTTGACCCCACCTCCGACGATCATCCTGTGACCGTCACGTTGAAAGATTCAAGCGGCGTGAACTGGGGTTCTACTCGCACCGTTCGCGCCAACTATGTGGTGGGCTGTGATGGCGCGCATTCCTCCGTGCGCAAGGCCATTGGCGGTGTATTGCATGGCGATGCCGCACACCAAGCTTGGGGCGTGATGGACATTTTGGCCAACACCGATTTTCCGGATGTGCGTCAAAAGTGTTTGATCTCTTCGGCCAAAGAAGGCAATGTGCTGATCTTGCCGCGCGAAGGGGGTTATGTGTTTCGCATGTATGTCGAACTTGACAAACTGCGCCCCGACGAAAAAGCCGCGCAGCGCAAGTTCACCCAAGAAGACATGATTGCCGCGGCCAATCGCATCATTCATCCCTACAGCCTCGAAGTGAAAGAAGTGGTCTGGTGGTCTATTTATGACATTGGCCACAGCCTGACCGACAAGTTTGATGATGTGGGCGAAGCGGATGACCGCAACCCACGCGTGTTTGTGGCTGGCGATGCCTGCCACACCCATTCACCCAAAGCGGGACAAGGCATGAACGTGTCAATGCAAGACACCTTCAATTTAGGTTGGAAACTGATTCATGTACTTCAAGGCCGTGCCGATCCCAAGCTGCTGCGCAGCTACACCCAAGAACGTTTGACAGAAGCCAAGCGCTTGGTCGATACCGATCACAAATGGTCGCGTGTGATGTCAGAGCCCACGACACAAGCCGAGCGCGATGGCACTGAAGAGCCACGCATCATTCGCCAATTCAAAGACAACTTGGAATTTACAGGTGGCACCGCTGTCAAATATGACGCGTCTTATTTGTTTGCTGTCAGTGCACATCAAGCACTGGCCACTGGCGAAGTGATTGGTCGTCGCTTTCACTCAGCACCTGTGGTTCGCTTGTCAGATGCCAAGCAAATGCAATTGGGGCATGTGGCTCAGGCCGATGCGCGTTGGCGCATTTATGCGTTTGCTGGCAAAGCAGATTCCTCGAGCGCAGATTCAGCCATTCACAAGTTGGCCGACTGGTTAATAACCAGCCCCAACTCACCAGTGGTGAAGCACACGCGCAAAGGTGAGGACATTGACGCCATCATTGACTTCCGTGCTGTGTTTCAACAGACCTTTGACCAGTTGGCATATGAGAATATGCCCTGGTTGATGAAGCCCCTAACAGGTCAGTTGAGCTTACAAGATCATGGCAAAGTTTTTTGCGCAGACCACAAAGGTCTGGGTAATATCTTTGACATGCGTGGCATCAACCGCGACATGGGTTGCATGATTGTGGTTCGGCCTGATCAATATGTGGCCAATGTATTGCCATTGGATGGCTATGAGGCTTTGGCAACTTATTTTGCGGACGTTCTGAAAGCAACTTAAGCAGACTAACTTGCTTGATAAATTTTTGCCAGCGCATAAAAACCAAGCTTTCTGGTTTTTTTGTCTTCAGCTATGACACCCTTGCGATTGAAGCCTTGGTTGAACACAGTTTGCCTGCGCTCAGATCTAAAGTCATACAACAACCAAGGCGCAATGCCGCACACATAGCTGGTGGAAAATGACATCTCAACTTGTATCTTGAGAATTTCTGCTTGGCATTCCTCGGTAAACAATTCCGTTTTTGAACCATGGTGTCCTGACATGGCATCTGCGCCTGTTTCAGAGATTAAAACAGGCTTATCCGGCTGAGAGTTTTTCAAGAGTCTTTCTAGCCCATCAAAGCCAGGCTCGTACCAGCCAAAATATTCGTTCACGCCAATGACATCAAGCGAATCAGTCAAGCGATCTTCAATTCGAAATTGCGCTCGGTTGATCAAGCAGGCCGCACTGACCAATCGACTGGGGTCGAGCTGCTTCGTCGTCTTTGCCAGTTCTTGCATGAACGCCAAGCGAGCATCGGTGTCATGGTTCTCGTTGCCAATGCCCCACAAAATAATACTGGCTCGGTTTTGATCTCGCTTGATCAGCTCACACAATTGATTTTTAGCATCGTTCAGAGTGGTGGGTGATTCAAAATCAATGGCCCAATAAACTGGTATTTCAGCCCATAGCAAAATACCTACTTCGTCTGCTATTTGCGCGACATGTTCGTGGTGTGGATAGTGCGATAACCTTAAAAAGTTACACCCCATTTCTTGGGCATCGCGAAACCTTTGCCTGACATCTTCGGGGGTTGAGACCTTACCTAAGTGCAAGTCATCCTCATGAACACAAATTCCTTTAAGTCGCAAAGGTGTGCCGTTTAGAAATAACAGCGTCCCTTGCACCTGAATATGTCGGAATCCAATTTTTTCACGAACAACATCTCCGCCAAACTCAAAACGCACACCATACAATTGGGGCTGTTCTGGCGACCACAATTGAGGCGAAGCCGAAACTGTAGCACGACCTTCGCCCTTGTGAATGGCCACTTCAATTTGCAAATTAAGATCGTCAATGAAAACCATCGCCTTGCCATCAATGGGTTCGTTGAGTGTCATGTGGACATGCAAATGCCCTGTGCCATTGACAGGCTCCCAATGAACCACCGCATGCTTTAGATAGTGGGCAGGCAAGTAAATTAATTCGATGTCGCGATAAATACCCCCGTGATTGAACCAATCAAAGTGACGCATCGGAACGCGTTGCAAACTTCGGCGGTTGTCCACTTGTATTTGAAGCCTGTTGTCACCTTCGCTTAGAAAATGTGAGATATCGACACAAAATGGCGTTGATGCGCCCTTGTGTGTTCCTACAAATTTGCCATTGATAAAGATGCGAGTCTGATAATTGGCAGCGCCAATGCGCAAGATTGTTTTGGGCAATTGAGCATTTTTTTCGTGCTTGATGTAACGGGTATACCACGCACCCCCTTCAAAAAAGAGCCAACTGGGCTCTTGCATGGACCAGTTGGAGGGCACTGCCAAAGTTCGACCTTGATTGGCGTTGTAATCTCTTGGTTTTTCCCACTTTTCAGGGCTTTGTGGTTCATCTTTGTACCACTGTTGCCTCAAACCTTCGTCGTGCATGTCGAGTGTAAAAAACCAATCACCGTTCAGACTCTCGCGATTTCTGTCACCCAAAATAACCAGCGATTCATTGCCAATTAGCGGACTTTCATAGCGCTCCAAATACTGCTCGTTGTGTAAATGCGCAAATGGATCGATCGCCGAAGATGCTTGGGTCATTGAGTTACTTTCTTAAATGGTTGGCGGTGCAGCAAATCCAATGCCGACCATGCGCCTAAACTTCCATGAACCTGCAAATGGCTTCCATTCAGGCCATAAACATTGGGCAACCATGGCTATGGCAATCCACCGAAACCAAGTGGCAAACGTATTGGAATGACCTTGCGGTTCTTCGTAGCCCTTGACCCAACCGTCTTGTCGTCTAGGCGGCGCATTTAGATCTGCATGAATGTCAGAAAAACCACCGTCCATGTTTTGGAAATTTAACAGTTCGGTCAATAGTTTCATTAACCAAGTTTCAATTTCTGCTCGGCGATAGTCTTGCTGCCAAAAAGAATGCACCAGCAAATCAATCAAATCTACATCGATGCAAGCACTGTGAATGGTGGGCGGGCACGTCAAAGCATAGTCAACCGCTTTATCTTGATAAGGCAACTTAAGACCTAATTTGTACCAAAGGTGGTAGTTGTGCATGGACCCAGCCATGGCGTGCAGCAACTGTAAGGCGCTGTGGTGTTGTCCAGTTCCCCAAAATCCAGTGGAGGGCTCTTGGAGCCGATTGTGCCAATCAAAAAGAATGCTCATCGACTCATCCACCTTAGGCGCTAAACTTTGATTTTGTTCAGCCAACAAAAGTAAAAAACTGCCCAAGTTAACGATGTTGTTACCTTCTTGCCATGGATCACGCAGGTCTCTTTCGCTCAACCAAGCTTTTAAAAATTGTGCTTCTAAAAATGGCAGCACAAAGTCTAAAGGATGCTGTTCATTGGGGCTCAATGCTTGCAAGGCACCTATGCTGTAATTGCTGACATGAAAATCAATGTACTCCCATGTATCACTTAGCTTTGGCTTTTTATAAACTGCATCATCAGTCATGCCTTGAATTTTATAGACCCCGTTGGGCTGACGATGCAACTTAAGCCAATTCGCGAGTTCAACGCTTTGCGCAGTTGAGTCAGCGTCTAATGCACCCAGTAAGTCTCTCAACATGACTGCGTTGTAAGTCCCTGGCAACAACATGCCGGGCCAAATTTTGGGGTCGTGCAATGCACTGATACAGACCACGCCATGAGGTGCATTAGGCGCTTGAATACTTTCCAACCAATTTAAAGTTTGAGTAGTGGCATGCAAGATTTGGTTTTGCAAGTTGGATGTTTGATCAGTGGTCATCATGCCATTACCCTTTCACTGCCCCGGCAGTCATCCCGGACATGACCCTGCGCTGCGCTAACAAAAAGAAAACAATGACTGGCAATGTAGTCAGAACTGACAAAGCCATGATGCCTTGAAAATTAACACCCAACTCCCCATTCAAGTTAAGCAACGCCACAGGCAAGGTAAATGTGTCGGATGATTTTGAAATGACCATGACAGGCAGCCACTGCGACCAGTTGAGTAAAAAAGTAATGATAGAAGCCGTGGCAACCACAGGCATGGCCATAGGCATCACCACCTGCAACAAAATTTGCCCTTCTGTAGCACCATCCATGGCAGCCGCCTCCATCACAGATCGAGGCATGGTTTGAAAGAACTGCTCCATCAAAAAGAATTGAATCGGCCCCAGCGCTAAAAATAAAATAATTCCGGCATAACTGCCCAATAAACCTATTTTGAACATCACCAAGTAGACAGGGATGACCAACAACATGTAGGGGTACATGATCGACGCTAAAAATCCAAATCTGAATAGCTTGAACAGCCAAAAATCTGGGCGCCTCACCAGTGCATAAGCACCAAAGGCTGTCACAAACACACTGAGCACAGTAGAAAGTGTGGTAATAACCAAGGAATTGGCCACATAGACCCACAAGGGCGTCCCACCTATCGAGGCTAAATCTGCCAAGGTTTCGAAGGAAATAGACTCTGGCCACAAGCGCAACGGATCCTTCAGAATGGACTTACTGGTTCGAAAAGAACTAACCAACATCCAATAGAACGGATACAAACAAATAATACTGACGAGCGCTGCGAAAAGAGTAGCAATAACGCTCAAAAAAAAGTGATTTTTTGACACAGGTTTTTTCATGACCGTCTTGATCCTTGTGCCTTAAGTGCTAGCCAAGAAAGAACCATAACCATTGCAAAGAGCACACTGGCCATGGCTGTCGCTTCGCCATATCGACCCTGGTCAAACAGTGTGTAGGCGTAATAGCTGACAAAATTGGTGTTCTCGCTAGGCCCACCCTTGGTCATGACTGCCACCACAGTGAAAGTTTTTAAATATTGAATGAGCGCGTAGACGAAGTTCACCACCAAGGCGGGTTTTAATTGGGGAAAGACAACATGCCAGAAAACTTGCCAGCGATTTGCGCCATCCATTTCGGCGGCTTCCACCGGGCCTTTGTCGCACAACGCCAAATTGGCTAGAAAAATAACGACGTAAAAACCCAGGTGGTGCCAAAGTTCTGCAATCAATACTGAAGTGAGCACTGTTGAAACTGAAGCAATACCGCCAAATAACGGTAAGCCAAGTAATTCTAAAAATGTGTTGAGTGCACCAAAACTTTGATCGTATATCCAACGCCACACCACATAACCAGCAATATCTGGGGTGACGACCGGCAAAAAGATGGCCATCTTGAAAAACCAATGCCCACCCAAAATGAAATTTGAATTCATCAAGAGGGCATACAGCAAGGCAAGTACAACAGTGCTTACCACTGCAATCCCAGTGTAAATAAGGGTGCTGGCCAAGGACTTAATGAAGACTGGATCTTGCGCCAAGTTGATGTAGTTGGCCCAACCTACCCACTGTGGATTGGCCTGTAAGGCTGTCGATGAGGCTGTGAAAGATGTTTGGATGGCCAACACAATAGGCCAGACACCAAAGACCATGGTAAGCAATGCAAATGGCGCAATAAACAACCAAAAAATACCGATGGAAGGCTTGTCCAAAGCGCTAGGCCGCATGTTCATTGCACCGATCTCATACCCGTATTGACGTCAAACACATGGACAGATTGCGGATCACAATGAAGCGTTAATTTATCGCCTGGCTTTCCAAAAAATTCACCATGAACTCGGCAAATAGCCGATTGCTCTCCGAGCACAACACGAATGAGCGTTTCAGAGCCCAACAGTTCTGTCAGCAAGACAATGCCCACCACTGAAATGTCATTGGAACCCTGAGACTGCAAACTCAATTGCTCTGGCCGAATGCCCAACACAAATGAATGGATGGCCAACATTTGTGCGCTTGGATTTGATATTTCGATAGGGGCTTCCGAATCAACAATCATCAAGCGACCATCGCTTGAAACAACTCGAAGCAAATTCATTGGCGGTGAACCCGTAAAACTTGCGACGAATTGATGAGAAGGTTCGTGGTAAATTTTATGAGGTACATCAAATTGAATGACGCGCCCCTGATCAAGCACAGCCATTTTGTCAGCCAAGGTCATGGCCTCGACTTGATCGTGCGTGACATAAATCATGGTGGCACCTAAACGCTGGTGCAAGCGCTTAATCTCACCCCGCATCTCTGTTCTCATCTGCGCGTCTAAGTTTGACAAAGGCTCATCAAACAAGAAAACCCGAGGCTGCCGAACGATTGCTCGACCAATTGCAACGCGTTGACGTTGACCACCAGAAAGCGCAGCAGGCTTACGTTGCAGCAAATGCTCTATTTTCAATAGCTCGGCAGTTTGCTGAACTTTCTCTTTAATTTCTTTGTTAGAAATTCGGCGCAAACGCAAAGCAAATGCCATGTTTTCTTCGACTGTTTTATGCGGGTAGAGCGCATAGTCTTGAAACACCATGGCGATGTCGCGTTCGCGAGCAGGTACGTCGTTGACAAGCTGGCCATCAATCACAAGCTGGCCATCGCTAATAGATTCAAGCCCAGCCACCATGCGAAGCAATGTGGACTTACCACATCCAGAAGGTCCTACAAATACAACCAACTCACCTTCGGAAACTTTGAGAGAAACATCACGAACAGCCTGTGTGTTTCCATCATAAGTTTTGCTTACGCCTACAAGCTCAACTTGGGCCATATAACTTGCGGTGCTTTACTTCTTAGCCAGCTTGGTAGTCAATTCGCGCATCTCACCAGCAGTTTCTGAAATGAATGTTTTCCAATTTGCGGGTGGCTTGCTAATGGCCGCCATTAACTTGCGATGGAAAGCCGCCTCAAGTTCTGGGTAGAAATCGTGTGTAGCCTCAGGAAAATCGTAGGCGGCCAAATTCCATGTGGGCGAAGCAAAAAGCTTCTGCCTTGGTGAAAGGCTAGAAGAATCTAAGTCCTTGCGAACGGCTGCGCCAACATTGTCCAATGCAGTTTGTTGGGCTTGTTTAGAAAGCATGAACTTGGCAAACTCAACCGCCAAAGCCTTGTTGGGAGAATTTTCTGGTACGGCAATGCCGCGCATTCCGCCAATGACCACAGCATTTTTACGCCCATCAACTGAAGGCCATGGGCCAACCAAAAAGTCGCCATTCAAAACAGCGGGTGTGTCCCACTTTTTGACGTTCCAATCGCCCACACGGAACATGCCACCTTTACTGCCTTCAATGATTTGATACATCTCACCAAATGAATGGTTGATGGTGTCTGGCGCTACGTATTTGTAGTCTGTGTAGGTTCGTAAGAACTCTTCTAACACCTTGGCATGGGCGGGTTGATCGATGGTGATCTTGCCTTGTGGATCAATCAGGGTATGTCTAAGGCCCGAACCAAACATGAACAAATCAAGCATGTGGATCAAGTCACGAGGCTTGGCCGCTTGCAAGGCCATGCCAAAGGTATTGGCTTTGCCATCGCCGTCTGGATCATTGTCACGAAACTTAACAGCCACACGTTGGACATCGGCCCATGTGTTAGGGAACTTTTCACCCACTTTGTCTAGCCAACTTTTGCGCACACCAAAGGCCATTTGCACACGTTGAACGGGCAAGATGATCATTTTGTTGTTGTGCGTTGCGACTCTCAAGTCATCTTCACTCAGAAAGCCTTTGTCAGATACGCTGGCCAAGGTGGCTCGAAGATCCATCATCTTTTTAGTTTGATCTTCAACTCGGATGACCCGCTCGTAGTTGTTGTAAATCAGGTCAGGCGCCGTGTTTGTATTGAGGGCAGAAATGGAGCGGCCAAACCACTGGTCGGTGGGGTAGTTGATAGATTTAACCGTAACGCCAGGTTTGGTTTTGGCAAACTCTGCACTCAGTGCTTGAAACCACTTGATGCCGTTGTCACCCAAATCGTGCCAAACCACCAACTCTTGGGCATTGGCTTGCAAGCCCAACATGAGGCCGATTGACAGAGTCAGCGTTTTGATCTTTCTAAGCATTTTCACAGGAGTCTCCTTTGGTTTGAGATGGCTTTGCAACTGAAATACGAGAGAAAAGGACAATAGGAAATCGTTTTCCCTAATTCTTTGGCAAACTTATTTAACCGACAATTCAGGTAAACCCTAGCGAATCTTTCATGTCCAAAGTGAATTCCCCTGCATCCAATCCCGCCTCTATTCAGCAGGTTGCAGCGCATGCGGGAGTTTCAATAGCCACTGTTTCAAGAGTGCTTAATGGTGTCAATAAAAAATTCTCCAAAGCTACCTCTGAGAAAGTCATTAAGGCAGTTGCGGCTCTGGGCTATCGGTCAACAGGTGCCGGCAGCGCCCTCAGAAGAGGGCAGAGCCGACTGGTAGCTGTTTTGGCTTCCAACATGAGCAATCCAACGATGGCCGCCATTGCAGCAGGGACAGAGATTGCCTTGCGCAAAGCAGGCTATGTCATGGTTCTTTGTGACACACATGACGTTCCTTCTTTGCAGGACGAATACTTAAGAGAAATGCGTGCACAATACGCAAGAGGATTAGTCCTCTTGGGCGCGGTTGAAAGCCCTCAACTCAAACTTGAATTAGACAACGCTCAAAAAATTGTCTTTGTTAATCGTCGATCGCCATTCAAAGCCAAGCACGAGCGCTTTGTAGGCATCGACAACCATTCAGCAGGGCGAGAAATAGTTGATTGGTGTAAATCGAAAAACTTTAAGCACCTTGCACTCATTCATGGTGACCTTAAATCTTCTGCCACACGTGAACGTGTTCGAGGCTTTACAGAACAGTGCAAACATTTGGGTTTCAAACTTTCCAAAAAGCAAACACTGACTAAAGAAAATGTAGACCACCTCAATATTGGTCAATCTTGTATGGAAGATTTAATTAGAACCGAAAAAAACATTGATGCTGTTTTTTGCACCAGCGATCTCATCGCTTACGGCGCACACAGATACATCGTTGAGAATCAACCTCAATTAATTGATCGATTGCATTTGATTGGATTTGACAGAAGTCCTATGAACGACTGGATTGCGCCTTGGCTAAATAGCGTCAGAGTTCCTTACGATAATTTTGGCGATGCCATTGTGAGTGCGCTTGAAAGTGAAAAAGGTACTCAGTTACTTTTGCCTCATCAATGGGTCCCTGCTAAGACCATTCGTTCTTAAGGGGCGCTTTATTTTCCAAAATAACACCAACGAACCGTCTTCAGTTAGCTTTTGGCAAGCTCTGAAGTTCTGGTTCAAGCTGGGCTTCATCAGCTTTGGGGGCCCAGCAGGCCAAATTGCCATCATGCACGAGGAGCTGGTGGTTACAAGGCGATGGCTTTCGGAAAAGCGTTTTCTGCACGCACTCAATTACTGCATGGTGTTGCCAGGGCCTGAGGCTCAGCAACTGGCCACTTACATCGGCTGGTTGATGCATAAGACGCGCGGTGGCATTGCAGCGGGTGCGTTGTTTGTGTTGCCATCGCTGTTGATTTTGATTGGCTTGTCTTGGATTTACATTGCCTTGGGTCACGTTACTTGGGTGGCAGGTTTTTTCTACGGCATCAAGCCCGCCGTCACCGCCATCGTCCTGCAAGCCGCGTACCGCATTGGCTCAAGGGCTTTGAAAAACAATCTGTTGTGGGCCATTGCGGCAGCCAGTTTCGTGGCCATCTTTGCGATGAATGTGCCCTTCCCTTTCATTGTCTTGGCCGCTGTGGTCATTGGCTTTGTAGGAGGGCGAATATCACCTGAATCCTTCAGTATGGGGGGTGGCCATGCCGCTGTGCAAATAGCCTTTGGCCCGGCGCTGATCGACGACCACACGCCCACACCTGCACACGCTTTATTCTCTTGGAAACGCTTCATGCAAGTGTTATTGGCAGGTGCCGTGTTGTGGCTGGTGCCCATGGGCTATCTGGTGATGAACAACGGCTGGGATCACACCCTCACGCAAATGAGTTGGTTCTTCACCAAAGCGGCACTGCTGACCTTTGGCGGTGCTTATGCCGTGTTGCCTTATGTGAACCAAGGCGCAGTGGAACAGTTTGGCTGGGTCACCGCCACTCAAATGATGGACGGCTTGGCCTTGGGCGAAACCACACCAGGTCCGCTCATCATGGTGGTGGCCTTTGTGGGATTTGTGGGTGGCTATGTCAAAGCGATCTTGGGGCCAGACAGTTTGTTTTTAGCGGGTGCACTCGCAGCCACCTTGGTCACTTGGTTCACGTTTTTACCATCGTTCATTTTCATTTTGGCAGGGGGCCCGTTCGTTGAGAGCACGCACAATGATTTGAAATTCACAGCCCCCCTGACCGCCATCACGGCTGCAGTGGTGGGTGTCATTTTGAATTTGGCCTTGTTCTTTGGTTATCACACCCTGTGGCCGCAAGGCTTGGCTCAGTCGCTGGATGTGTCGTCTGCCCTGATTTCGGTGGGCGCGGCCATTGCGTTGTTTAAATACAAGCGCAATGTGATGCATGTGATTGGGGTATGCGGATTGATTGGCATTTGCTTGCAATACGGATTGAAATAAGTGAAGGGCTATTTACAAAAGACGCTTAACCCGCTAAATTCTGACTATAGTAGTCAGAATTAATAAAAGGGAGTTGCTATGCAAATGTGGCAAATGCAAGAAGCAAAAGCTAGGCTTTCCGAGGTCGTCAAATGCGCTGAAACACAAGGCCCTCAAAACATCACTGTACACGGTCAACCAGTGGCCGTCGTTCTTTCACAGGCCATGTTTGAAAAGTTAACTGGCTATCAACAATCACTCGTTAACTTTATGCGCGCCTCGCCTTTGTACGCTATGGAAGACGTGCCGCTAGAGCGCAACAAAAGCCTCACGCGCAAGGTATCACTTTGAGCTACCTTATCGACACCAACGTGTTGTCAGAGATTCGTCGTAAGACGCCTGATGTCAAAGTCATAGAGTGGGTTAACAGCAGGCCCGCCACATCACTCTATTTGAGCGTGCTAACTTTGGGCGAGTTGCGCAAAGGAATAGACAGCTTGGCCGATTCAAAACGCAGACTGAAACTGGTGGACTGGCTTGAAACAGAGTTGCCTTTATTTTTTTCCGGGCGCATTCTAAAGATTGACGAAGGTGTTGCAGATCAGTGGGGCAGACTTCTTGCAGCAGCGGGTCGAACCATGCCAGCCATTGACAGCCTTTTGGGTGCTACAGCAGCACATCACGGTTTAACCATGGTCACACGCAACAGCAAAGATTTTAAAAACTTAGGACTGAACGTCCTCAACCCTTGGAACGATTGAACAAGAATGACCCAAGAATTTGACATCGTAGTGCACGGCGCCACTGGCTTCACAGGCCGCCTTATTGCTGAGTATTTATTAACCCGAAACGACACTGGCCTCAAATGGGCCATGGGTGGTCGCAGCTTAGACAAACTGCAAGCAGTTAGAGACGAAATTGGCGCACCTGCCGAAACGCCTCTGGTGGTCATTGAAAGCAGCGACGAGGCTTCTTTGAAATCACTCATGGCCCAAACACGTTTGGTGATTTCAGCCGTTGGCCCTTACCAGTTGTATGGCAACGAATTGGTCAAAGCCTGCGCAGAATCAGGCGTCGACTACGTGGACTTGTGTGGCGAGCCCGCATGGATGCGCCAAATGATTGACCAGCACCAAACCACTGCAGAAAAAAGTGGTGCACGTCTGGTCTTCTCTTGTGGCTTTGACTCCAGCCCCTTTGACTTGGGCGTATTGATGGCACAAGACGAAATGACAAAACGATTTGGCAAACCTGCACCTCGGATTCGCGGCCGGGTTCGGAAAATGAAGGGCACTTTCTCGGGGGGCACGGCCGCCAGTTTCAAAGCCACCATGGCTGCAGCGGCCACACAGCCTGGCGTCATTGATTTGCTCAAAAACCCCTTCTCCCTTACCCCTGGTTTTGAAGGTCCACTTCAGCCCACAGGCCACAAGCCCATGCTGGACGAGGTGATGGGTGTGTGGGTTGCGCCTTTCATCATGGCCACCATCAACACGCGCAATGTGCACCGCTCCAACTTTTTAATGAACCATGCGTGGGGTTCAGATTTTGTGTACGATGAAATGATCGTCACTGGCACGGGTGAAAAAGGCGAAGCCATTGCCAACGCCATTGCGAAAGACAAAAGCATGAGCGAAGACAAACTCCAACCTGGCGAAGGCCCTTCCAAAGCTGAGCGCGAAGCGGGCAGCTACGATGTCTTGTTCATTGCCACCAACGAACAAGGACAGTCGGTGCAAGTGGGTGTGAAAGGCGATCGCGATCCAGGTTACGGCAGCACTTCTAAGATGATTGCCGAAGCAGCCATCTGTTTGTGGAAAGATGCTTCTGCCACGAAGGGTGGATTTTGGACACCCGCTTCTGCCATGGGTCATGCGCTGATTGCTCGTCTGCAGTCACATGCAGGTCTTACTTTCACCGTTGAATGAACAATGACTGCTCCATGCTTTAGCCCTTGAGTTCAAAAACAGAAGGCAAATACCCCTTCAAAGTGTGAACGCCATTGGCAAACAAAATGGCGTTCACAGTGGCTTGAGCAGTGGCTTCTGCCGCCATCACCGTGAGCAGCATCAAATCAGCTGCAGATGTCTCAGCGCAAGTAGCCATGGCAAACAAAGTGTCGCCATCTAAAGTGGTGTGTGCTGGGCGAATGCTTCTCGCCAAACCGTCATGGGCACTCATGGCCAAACGCTTGGCCTGCGCTTTGTTCAAAGTGGCATTGGTGGCCACCACACCAATGGTCGTGTTGGTGCCAGCGATGGGGATGGCAGTACTTTGCCCCGCCAACAAGGCTTGTTGTGTGTTGAGTAAACGTGTGCCGTCCGATGAACGTGCACCTGCCAGTACCTGCCCTGTGGCTGGGTCAATCACATCGCCCACCGCATTACAAGCCACCATGGCCGCCACTTGCCAAGGCCCCACTTTGACCAGCGAATGACCAATGCCGCCCTTCATTGCACGCTGTAAACCAAACAATTTGCCCACCACGGCGCCAGCACCAGCACCAACATTGCCAGACAGCGGATACACCATGGAACGCATGGGGCTGGCTGCCAATGGTTTTTGATACAGGGCATCTTCGCAAGCGGCATAACCAGCTGCGGCATCGGGTCTGACTTTGGCATTGTCACCCTCACGCACCACGGGCAAATCAAACAACACAGCCGCTGGAACGATGGGCACGCAACCATGACCCGTTTGAAGGCCCATGTCGCGCTCTTCCAACCATCGCATCACGCCGCTGGCTGCATCCAAGCCAAAGGCACTGCCACCCGACAGCAAGATAGCATGGACCTTGTCAACCAAATTGGCCGGATCGAGCAAATCGGTTTCTCGGGTGCCCGGTGCTGCGCCCCTGACATCGACTGCGCCTACGGCACCTTGAGGTGCCAGAACCACAGAGCAACCCGTGAGCCTTTGGCTGGCTGTGAAATGGCCAATGTGCAAACCCGCAATGTCGGCAATGCAGCCCTGATGCGGGTTAGCCCTTTGACTCAATCGGGTGTTTACAATGTTCTGAGATGTCATTTGAAAACCTTTTATCAATGTCGCAATCCCTGAAGTCGCAAGGATAACGCTTGTCTTCATTTTTACTGCAACGCTTGTTCAGTTTTTTCATCACGTTGGCAGTCACGTCGGTGGTGGTGTTTGGGGTGCTTGAGTGGCTGCCCGGCAATGCTGCCCAAGTCATTTTGGGCGAAACTGCCACTGCAGAGTCCTTGGCGGCCATGGAAGAAAAACTAGGTTTGAACCAACCCGCCCTCACACGCTATGTGAGTTGGACGGGGGGCCTGCTTCAAGGTCAATCGGGTATCAGCATTTCCTACGACACCCCCACGGCAGACCTCATGATGGAGCGCATGCATGTCACCCTGCCTTTGGCAGTGATGGCCATGAGCATCACCGTCGCCATGGCTTTGTGTTTAGGCCTTTACGCAGCTTCTAAACAAAACAGCACGGGCGATGCAGGGGTCATGACCCTCAGCCAATTGGGTCTGGCTTTGCCCAATTTCTGGCTGGCCATTCTTTTGATTTTGTTATTTGCGGTGCATCTCCAGTGGGTCAGTGCTGGTGGTTTTCCTGGCTGGTCAGTGGCAGATGGTGGCGGCGTTTGGCCCGCAGTCTCCGCACTCATTTTGCCGGCCCTGGCCTTGGCAGCCGTGCAAACTGCCATTCTTACCCGCGTCACGCGCTCCGCCGTGATTGAGGCCATGTCAGAAGATTATGTGCGCACCGCACGTGCCAAAGGATTGTCCAAGCAGCAGGTTCTTTGGAAACATGTACTGCGCAATGCCATGATTCCTGTGGTCACCGTGATGGGCTTGCAATTTGGCAACCTGATCACCAGCGCCATCGTGATTGAAAACGTGTTTGTGCTGCCCGGCATCGGGCGTCTTATTTTTCAAGCCATTGCCAACCGCGATTTGATTGTGGTGCGAGACGTGGTCATGCTTTTATCGGCCATGGTGATTTTGATCAACTTTCTCATCGATGTGCTTTACGCCATGATTGACCCCCGTTTGAAAACGGGGGCGACGTCCCCATGAGCCCACACAACATGCAAAGGGCACTCAAGCATCCCAGCTTTGTGGCAGGCTTTTCAATGGTCATGCTGTTGGTGTTGAGTGCCTTTGTTTCTTTGTTTTGGTCCCCCTACCCCGTGGGTGACATTGACATCCCCAACAAACTGGCCATCGCCAGCGCACAACACTGGTTTGGCACAGACAGCTTGGGACGCGACATCGCCTCGCTCTTGCTGGTGGGCAGCCAAAACTCTTTGCTGGTGGGCTTCATTGCGGTAGGTATTGGCTTGGGTTTGGGAGTGCCACTGGGTTTGTTAGCTTCGGCCCAAAGAGGGTGGATTGAAGAAGTGGTGATGCGTGCCGCTGACTTCACCTTTGCATTTCCCGCACTCTTGTCGGCCATTTTGCTCACGGCCATTTACGGCCCCGGCTTGGTGGTCAGTATTACCGCCATTGGTATTTTCAACATCCCTGTATTTGCGCGCATCACCCGAGCGGCAGCCAACACTGTGTGGTCTCGCGACTTCACCCTGGCAGCGCGTGCAGCAGGCAAAACACAATGGGCCATCACCTGGGAGCATGTGCTGCCCAATATTGTCAGCGTGTTGATTGTTCAAGCCACCGTGCAATTTGCCATTGCCATTTTGGCCGAAGCAGCACTGTCTTACTTAGGCCTTGGCACCCAACCGCCACAGCCCAGTTGGGGCCGCATGCTGAATGAAGCCCAATCACAAATGTTTCAAGCACCCATGTTGGCGGTTTACCCCGGTGTGGCCATTGCCCTGGCTGTTTTAGGCTTGAACCTCATGGGAGATGGACTTCGTGATTTGCTTGATCCCCGTTTGTCAAGGAAGCGCTGAGCGAGTGGCCATGTCGTCTTTCAACCCCAATGCTGATCAGCCTTTGAACAACACACCCTTGCTGTCAGTTCGCGATTTGCGTGTCTCTCTTCAAACTGCGCAGGGACAAGTGGATGCATTGCGGGGTGTGAATTTTGAAATGCAACGGGGCGAGACGCTGGGCTTGATTGGGGAGAGCGGGTGTGGCAAATCACTCACGGCCTTGGCCATCATGGGCTTGCTGCCAGAACGCGCCCAAGTCTTGGGTTCTGTTCAATTGAATGGGGCTGAGTTGACCACTCTCAGCGATGCGCAGTTGTGTCAAATGCGCGGAGCGCGCATGGCCATGATTTTCCAGGAGCCCATGACTGCGCTCAATCCGCTGCACCCTATTTGGAAACAAATTGCCGAGCCCTTGCAACTGCATCAAGGTATGAGCGTGACTGCGGCCAAGGCGCGCGCGCTTGAGCTTTTAGAACGCGTGCAATTGCCCCGTGCAAGAGAACGTTTAGATGCTTACCCCCACCAGCTTTCTGGCGGCCAGCGCCAGCGCGTCATGATCTCGATGGCCTTGGCATGCCAGCCCGATATTTTGATTGCCGACGAACCCACCACGGCGCTCGATGTGACCGTGCAAAAAGAAGTCCTGTCCCTCATTCGTCAACTGGTATCGGAGGACGGTATGGGACTGCTGCTGATCAGCCACGATTTAGGTTTGATGCGGGAGCAGGTTGAGCGTGTGATGGTGATGTATGGCGGGGCTGTGGTTGAGAGCGCAAACACCCAAGATCTGTTTGAAATGCGTGCGCATCCTTACACCCGGGGCCTGTTTGCTGCGCGTCCCCGATTGGGTTTAAAAAGGGGCACGAGGCTCCAAACCATTCCAGGCCATGTCCCTGAAATTTTCAATTGGCCCCAGGGTTGCGCCTTTGCCGAACGATGCCCCATTGCGGTTCCATCTTGTGCCGTGGTATTGCCCGCCCTCGAACCCGTCCGTCCTACAGTAACCGACCCGCTCACCGCGCATTGGGTCAGGTGCCCGATATGGCAAACGCTGGAGGCAAGCGCATGAACACCGAAAAAACTTTGCTGGAGGTTCGACATTTGGGTCAGCAATACCCCCTGCCCAAATCTTCTTTCCTGGTTAAGGCAACTCATCTGCAAGCCCTGAAGGACGTGAGCTTCAAATTAAAAGCGGGCAAAAGCTTGGGCATCGTGGGTGAGTCTGGCTCTGGCAAGTCCACTTTGGCTCGCTTGGTCATGGCATTGGAAAAACCCAGTCAAGGCGAAGTTATTTTCAAGGGACAAAAACTGCATGAGCTGTGCGCCGCAGCCATGCGGGAAATGCGCCGTGATTTCCAAATGGTGTTTCAAGATCCCTACGGATCCTTGGACCCACGTCAAAAAGTTTTACACATTGTGAGTGAACCCCTGCACAGCTTGACGCATGCGGTTTCAGGGCAAACCCTAGGTCGGGTGGAGACTCAAGATCGTGCCGCTTCGGCCCTCGCCGAAGTGGGCCTTAGATCTTCAGACTTAGACAAATACCCCCATGAGTTTTCGGGAGGACAACGCCAGAGGATTGCCATTGCGCGCGCCCTGATCACAAGGCCCTCCTTGATTGTGGCGGACGAGCCTGTGAGCGCATTGGATGTTTCGGTTCAAGCTCAAGTGCTCAATTTGATGATGGATTTGCAAGACCGGTATGGTTTGAGCTATGTGTTTGTCAGCCACGATCTTGCAGTTGTGAACCTGATGTGCGACGATGTGATTGTTCTACAACAGGGACAAGTGGTGGAGTCGGGTAGCTCTGACGCTATTTTTGAAAATGCACAGCATCCCTACACTCAGGCCTTGTTGGCAGCTGTCCCTGGTCAGCGCTGAATTTTTTGACAACGAATTTTTGATGAGGATTTTTTCATGACATTTCCAAGCACAACTTCAAGCACACGTCGCCGTCTAGGCCAATTCGGTTTGGCCGTGGTGGCCGCCGCCAGCCTCATTCTGGTCAATCCTGGCGCGCAAGCCCAAAACAGAAAAGACAGTGTGGTGCTTGGCATGATTTTAGAACCCACCAGCCTCGATCCCACCACAGCTCCCGCAGCGGCGATTGGTGAAGTGGTGCATTACAACGTTTTGGAAGGTCTTACCAAAATCAATGTCGATGGTTCTGTCACGCCTTTGTTGGCCGAAAGCTGGACCATGGATGCAGACGGCAAAGCCTTCACCTTCAAGCTTCGCAAAGGTGTCAAGTTTCAAGATGGTTCAGCCTTTGATTCCGCTGCAGTGAAATTCAGCTTTGACCGCGCCAAAGGCGAGAAAAGCACCAACAAAGCCAAAGGTGCAGTGTTCAACAACATATCGCACATTTCCACACCCGATGCTCACACTGTGGTCTTGGTGCTCACCAACCCCGACGGTAATTTCTTATTCCGCATGGGTGAAAACACCGCCGTCATTTTGCACCCCAACTCAGCAGACGCAGCTGCCACCAAACCTGTCGGCACTGGCCCCTTCAAATTAGAAAACTGGGCCAAAGGCAGTGCCATCACCCTCACCAAGTGGGATGGATTCCGCGATGCCGCGGCCGTCAAAATGAAGAAAGTCACCTTCCGCTTCATCAATGACTCTTCGGCGCAAGTGGCAGCCATGTTGGCTGGCGACATTGATGGCATGCCCCGATTCCAATCTCCTCAAAGCTTGAAGCAGTTTCAAACTGACAAACGCTTTGTGGTGAAGCTGGGAAGCACTGCTGGCAAGGGCATCATGACCATCAACAACAAAAAGAAACCCTTTGACGATGTGCGTGTGCGTCGTGCTTTGTCGCACGCCATTGACAAAAAAGCGTTCATCGACGGCGTTTTTGAAGGTCTGGCCAAGCCCATCGGCAGTCACATGGCACCGACCGATGCAGGCTATGTCGACCTCACAACTCAGTATGCCTTTGACCCTGAGAAAGCCAAAGCCTTGCTGAAAGAAGCCGGCGTTCAAACACCGCTGAATGTGACGCTCACCTTGCCTCCTCCACCCTATGCCCGCAAAGGCGGTGAAATTTTGGCAGCGCAATTGGCCAAGGTCGGCATCGTGGCCAAGATTGAAAACGTCGAATGGGCTCAGTGGTTGGGCGGCACCTTCAAGGGCAACTTTGACCTCACAGTCATCAATCACGTAGAGCCACTCGACTACATGGCCTACGCCAATCCACAGTACTACTGGGGCTATGACAGCAGGGCATTTCGTGATTTAGCGGCCAAGCACTCAGCCACAACGGGAGCCAAGGACCGCACCAAGTTGTTTGGCGACATGCAGCGCATGATTGCCAACGATGCAGTGAATGTGTTCATATTTAATGCCACCAACACGGCTGTTTACAAAAAGGGATTGAAGGGTCTGTGGTCGAGCTCGCCCGTTTTTGCCAATGACATGGCTGCTGTTTCCTGGAATTGAACACCTGAGTTATCAGGTATTTTTGCCATCATAGGTCTTGCCCAGTGCCAACAAGGCGGGCGTTTCGATCACCTCATTGAGTTGGTCGAAATCCAACATTTTTTCCCGCCAAGGTGCCGTAGTTTGATGCGTTCTCAAGCTGCTGTAGTAGCCTTGCAGCATGTGTGACACGGCCCGCGCTGTACCCCCTGGAAAAATAACAATTTTGAAACCGATGTCACTCAAGGCTGTGGCACTCAAGATGGGGGTTTTGCCACCTTCCACCATATTGGCCAAGAGTGGAATGCGATGAGCAAACTGATCGCAAGCAATTTTCATTTGCTCCGGTGTTCGCAGAGCTTCAATGAAAAGCGCGTCAATGCCACATTCTAAATACTTTTCAGCACGCTCTAGCGCTGCGTCCAATCCTTCGACTGCCAAAGCATCTGTGCGCGCCAAAATCAGTGTGTCATTGCTGCGTCGAGCATCTAAAGCCGCTCGAATTTTGCCTTGCATCTCTTGTACGGGAACCACCCCCTTGCCATCCAAGTGGCCACAGCGTTTGGGGAAAGTTTGATCTTCAATTTGAATCATGGCTGCACCGGCACGCTCAAAATCTCTGACTGTGCGCTGCATGTTCAGCGCGTTGCCAAACCCTGTGTCGGCATCCACAATGATCGGAATTCGCACGCGGTCAGTGATATTGGCCAAGGTGTTGGCCACCTCGCTGGCGGTGGTCAAGCCAATGTCAGAGCGTCCCAATCGCGTGTAGGCAATTGAAGCCCCAGACAAATAAAGCGCCTCAAATCCAGCCTGCTCTGCAATGAGCGCTGTGAGTGCGTCGTAGATACCTGGCGCCAACAAGGCACTGGGTTGCTGCAATCTTTGAGCGAGAGACATAAAAAGATATTTCCTTGAAGAGACTGAATCTAGTTGGGTGCAGGGTCACACTCAATGTGTTTGAAAATGACGGGCAATGTCTTTGGCTGCCAACCAACCGCCGCCCACTGCGCTGAGCAAACCGTTGCCAGCCAAATAGCCATCGGCACCTCGACCCGAAACACCTCTCGCCGCACCGCCTGCTGCATACAAGTTATGCAAGGTCTGACCATTGATTTTCATCACACGACATTGGGCATCCACCTCTAAACCGCCTTGCGTGTGGAACAGCGCGCCAGTCACTTTGATGGCGTGATAGGGCGCCTGCAAAGAGCGTGTGAAGCTTCTGCCCATGGCGTCGGTATGACCTTCCCTCACTTCATTCAGGGTGCTCTGCAAAGTGGCCATATCACAACCCACCATGGCAGCCAAGCTTGCGACGTCGGATGCTGTTCGCAAGGCACCTGCTGACTCTGCATCGCGGAAATCAGGAAAACTTCGCAGCAATTCGAGCAAGGGCGCATCAAACACATTCCAAGCAATGCTGCCGGGTTGATTGAGCACATGCATGGCCGCTTCAGAATAGCCACCGGTTTCATCGTTGAAGCGTTTGCCCAAGGCATTGACTTGCACGCCCCCTTCCATGATGAAGGCCCAGGTCATGAGCGCGCCCTGGGGGGTTACCCAGGAACCATGTCCTTGGTAGGCATCAAGGTCCCCCATTTGCAAACCCAATTGGCGACCCCATTGAATGGCAGTGCCATCGTTGCCTTGGTGTCCTGCAAACACAGCATTGGCCATTTCAGGCAACAACTCTTTGACCATGTCTGTGTTGCCCCCAAAACCATTGCAAGCCAATAGCAAATATTGGCATGACAAATGTTCAATCGTCCCATCAGGACGTTGATAGCCTACGCCCAGAACATGGTCTTGGGCATCGACCCACAACTCACAGACCAAGGCTTGGCCCAAAACATCGGTACCCAAATCATTGGCAACTTGCGCCAAACGGGTCATGAGCGTGGCGCCTGTTTTCTCAGGCATGGTATGCATGCGCCGCACGGTATGGCCCGGATACAAAAATCCGTCTACGATCTCAAAAGGCAAACCCATTTTTTCAAGCGCGTCGATCGCTTCGGTGGTCGCTTCGACATAAGCCTTCACCAAATGCAAAGGCGCCTGCCCATGCGCCTTGTTCATGACGTCATCAATGAGCAATTGAAAAGAGTCATGGATACCCAAAGATTTTTGCAGGCGTGTTTCCGCGGCTGGAATAAAGCCTGACGACAAAGCCGTAGATCCCGTTCCTGATTCATCGCGTTCAAGGACCAAAACATCGATGCCAGTCGTTCGCAATGCAATGGCCGCCGTCAAGCCGCATGAGCCACCACCCACGATGCAGACTGGCACCTCGGGGGTGTTCACGGGCATTTTGTCTGCTCGCACAATTCGGGGCGGTTGTTGATGTTTCATGATGAATCTCTTTCAGATTGCAAACGCTGTTTGAGTTGTGGTAACAGACCACCGGCTTCTACCATGGCTAACAGAAAGTCAGGTATGGGATCGCAAGCCAAGCGTTGCCCGTTGGTTCGCACGACGGCCCATTGTTTTAAATCCAAGGAGATGGCCTCTCCTTCTTCCAGCGAGGAAGCTTGCTTGCAGGTGAGCAATAACAGGCCTAAATTGAATGCATTTCGAAAGTACAAGCCACCATAAGAGGGCGCAATGACAGCTTTCACGCCCAATTTGACCAAAGCATCTGCGGCCTGCTCTCTGGAAGAGCCAATGCCAAAATTCGGACCTGCCGCCAACACATCCCCAACTTTCACTTGGGCCGCAAATTCGGGACGAACACCTTCAAGGCAATGTTTCGCGATGTCGTGAATACCCAATTTCATGTACGCCCCTGGTGCCAATTGATCCGTGTCAATATCGGCGCCCAGTTTCCAAACTTTGTGAATCGCACTCATGCCAGAACCTCGCGTGGGTCTGTGATAAAACCTCTGATAGCAGAAGCTGCCACGGTATAAGGAGAAGCCAAATAAACCTGAGCAGTGGCAGAGCCCATTCGGCCCTTGAAATTTCTCGCCGTAGTGGCAATCACATTGGCACCATCAGGAATGCTGCCACCATATCCCGAACACGCGCCGCAAGACGTGGGCAGAACTTCTGCGCCGGCTTCTCGAAGCGATTGCATCACCCCTTCACTTTCAGCTTGCGCCTGATCATGCAAGCTGGCGGGCGCCACCATCAAACGCACACCTGAAGGCAGTTGATGCCCTTTCAAGACTTGCGCTGCCGCTCGCAAATCGTCTAACTTCGCTCCCGTGCAAGCCCCAATGTAGGCGACCTGAATCGGGGTGTTTTGGAACTCACCTACTGCGCGGGTATTGGCGGGACTGTGCGGTGCGGCCACTTGAGGTACCAGCGTGGCAGCATCAAAGTCATGAATCACGGCATCTGCACCTTCGTCGGTGTGCCAGCCTTCCACATGAACATCTTGGGCGCCTGTGGTTGCAAGCCATGCGCGCGTCACTTCATCAGGGGCAATCAAGCCCACTTGAGAGCCCATTTCTGCGCTCATGTTGGACATCGTCATACGCTCCTGCATAGACAAGGCTTGCACCGCTTCACCACCAAATTCAACCGCTTGGTATTCACCACCGTTCATGCCAAATTTGCCAATCATGTGCAGCATCATGTCCTTGGCAGTGACACCCGTTTGAAGGCGATGGTGCCAACGCATCAGATAAGTTTGCGGAACACGCACCCAAATTTGGCCTGTCACCACAACCCCTAGCATTTCAGTGCTACCGACGCCAAACATGTAAGTGCCCAGCGCACCGCCCGTGGGTGAGTGAGAGTCACCGCCCACACAAAACATACCTGGCTTGAGATGCCCCTTTTGTGGCAAGACCACATGACAAATGCCTTGACTGTCATACACGTGCGGCAGTTTTTGCTCAACAGCCCATTCGCGCGCGATACGGACAATACGGCGTGAATCATCGTCTTGTTCGGGCACGTAATGGTCCATGATCAAAACCACACGTGACTTGTCCCAAATTTGTGCGCCCAACTCTTCTAGCATGGGCTTGAGACGTCTGGGTCCAGACGAATCATGAAACATGGCCAAATCAACTTGGCAGTTCACAATTTCTCCCACAGCAACATGAGAACGGCCAGCGGCCTTGGCAATGAGTTTTTGAGCAAGCGTTTGGTATGTTCTCAATTCTTGGCCTTTTCTTCTTTCATCGAAACTCGAGCATCCACATTACCGATGCTTGAGACTTCGAGTTGGTATTCGTAACGATCAGGCCGGTAAAGCCCCTCTAACCATTGCACTGGCTTTTCATCTGCGTCAAATACACGTCGCCTCACAGCCAACAAGGCAGTGCCAATGGCCACACCTAAGGCCTCTGCCACACGGGCATCGGCCTGCCGAGCTGAAATGGTTTGTTGTGCGCGACCTAAGCTCACACCCTGTTCACTCAATAACTGCAGCATGGGCTTGGCCGACAAATCTCGGCGCGTAAAACCTGCGCCTAAATTAAAAGGGACGTAGGTTGTGATGTAAGACATCGGCCCTTCACGCGAGCTTCTCAAACGCACCGCCTTTTTCACAGAGATTCCCAAAGGAACTTGCAAGGCATTCGCTACATCTTCTGGGGCATTGATGGTGCGCCAATCCAGTAGTTTGACAGTGGTGGCGCGACTGGCACTCACAATATTTTCCATCAAACCCGCCAATCGTGTGGGCTGCGAAAGGCCTGCAGCACCCAAGTTCAAGGGCGGGGTGGACTGGGGTTTAGGAAAGGTGCCTCGCCCAGCCACACGAACAATCAAGTCTTCTGCTACCAGTTGCTCCATGGCATGGCGAACAGTCACGCGACCCACGCCAAACTGTTTGGCCAATTCAATTTCTGCAGGCATGGCTTTGACAAACCGGCCTTCTAACAATTGTTCACGCAGCACCAGGTAAATTTGGTGGTATTTGGTCAGAGGCAAACGGGCCGTCATGCGGGAACCCCTTGAAAGTTCCAGTCGTGAGCCTCAATGACGAAGAGTTCATCGGCACGAACACCCTCCATCACGTGATAGAGGACAAATCGATAACAATCGTTGGCATCGATCTCGCTCGGCGTGAATGCAAACGCCAAGTTTCCGCCTGTGGTCAATCGACCTGTAAAACCAAAATGCAACAGGTTTTGTTTGAACACTGAAGCGGCCGTTTTGGCCATGCCTGCATCAGGCGCCAAAAACTCAATGACCAAACCAATCTCATGAGAACTTCGTTGTGCCTCAGGCAGTTCTCTCACTGCGCCTTGGCCATACAGATGCGACACGATGGTCCAAGCACCAGGCAACAACTGATGCACACGCCGACTCACTTCCTCAAGTGCACTGGGCATTTGTTCGACCATGGTGGGGTCGGCCACGCCTGCAAACAAGACAGCCCGCGACCCTACACGCAAAGCGCCTTCCACCTTGAAGGTGGGTAGGGCACGCGGTCGCCATTGCGCACCCGATACTTGCGTGCGATGTTCATCCACAGCCGTGTAGTGTGCTTGATGCAAATCCAAAGTACCCTCGGGTTCTTCAACGACCCAAGGATCGGCTTGTTCGTAAAGTGCATGTGCGGCCACAGAAGCGGGCGTGGCATGTGCATTTGGGTTCAGGCTCTCCAGAATGAAGTCGGTCTCACCCAACTCTGCCAAGATGGCATCACGTCCACCAGGCACACAACACAAAGAAGTGCACTCAATGATCTTGGCCATGTGCAATGAAAGCGCGGGATCGTAGCCCAACATTTGGGGCAAGGCGGCAAAGATGGCGGTGTCACACGAGCGCCCTGCAATCAACACATCGGGCATCGACTGCAAAGCTTGGATGAAAGTGTGGCTGCCACATTGGGCCACGATGTGACTGGCATCTTTCATGACTTGATCTGCTGGCAAGCTCAAATGAAAGGAGGTCTCTGATTCGTCCAAGGCTTTCAGGCGGCCCTCTGCGCGGGCCTTGATCAGAACGTTTCTCGGCACATCACTGCCGATGGTGGCGACTCGGAATGACCACTCGTTGGCTTCTGCCACTTCTCGCAGCAAAGCCAGCGTGGCTTCCAAATGAGGCTTTGCCCCTGCTGTTCCTGCGCTGCCAATGATCAAGGGCACATTCAACTCACGTGCTGCGCGCAAGACCATCTCCAAGTCGCGACGGACCATCTCATGAGGTGCGGCCATCTGCCCTGAACCCAAGTAATACGGGCCAGGATCAATGGAGCCCATGTCACAGCCAATGAAATGCGGACGTCGCAGCAAACCACGTTCAAAAGATTCTTTGACAATTCCAAAACCCAACTGGCCCGAAGCTGACAACACACGCAGGCGCTCGGTTCCGGGTCGATGGCTCCTCAACAAATGAGCAACGGCAGTGTTTTCAAGCAACGACTTCACAGCATCAACCGCAGCAACGGGGCATGCTGCTGCGCTCCATACAGATCACCATCACCAGGATCGCCTGCGCAAACTGCACGGGGCATTGAAAGCTTGATGGCCATGATTCTTGGTAATTCGAATCGCCGGATTTGCGATGCATGCAGCCCGTAATGGAAAGCGATGGAGGGGGCTTTCAAAGCCTCGCTTTGAACAGCACGCTCATAGGCTTGGGTGTCGCGAAAAAATAAATCAATCGTCACGCACAAAGGCCCCGCATTTTTGCTCCGAATGACGCTGGCCAAATGGGCAAGGGGCAGAGCAGGCATGGTCATTCAATCAACGCGCTGTAAAACCACCATCGGCGCAAAGCACTTGCCCCGTGACAAAGGAGGCTCTTTGCGAAAGCAAGAAGCTCACCACTTCGCCAATTTCTTCTGGTTCACCCAGTCGACCCATGGGAATGCTCGCCTGCATGGCCGCCAGCGCTTGCGGGTCACCCATGGTGGGCGCCACCATCGGGGTGGCCACCGGACCTGGACCCACGGCATTGATGCGAACCCCTTCAGTGGCCCACTCTAAAGCCAAGGACTTCACCATGCCATTGAGACCTGCTTTGGAGGCCGCATACGCCGCACCCCGCGCGTGTCCAACCAAACCAATTTGACTGCTGATGACCACCACACTGGCATCGCTGCTTGGAGAGGAGCGCAGTTGACGCATCTGCGCAATGGCAGCGCGCGTCAAAATGAAAGTGGCATCTAAATTCAGCGCCAACGTCTGGCGCCACTCAGCCACGCTTATTTCGTCAGAAAGTTTTTTGAAGAAAATACCGGCACAGCATGCCAAACAATCTAGCCCCCCGATTGCCGCAGCCGCTTTGGCTGGCAATGCTGCACAAGCCTCGTCGTCCAGCAAGTCTTGCACAAAGATCACTGCGTGAGGCAGCAGCTGGGACAATGCATCCACCTGATTTTGGCTTTGCACCACAGCCGCCACCTTGGCACCATGGCGCGAGAGCGAACAAGCAGTTGCCAAGCCAATGCCTGTGCCTGCCCCTGTGACAAGTGCATGTCTGCCCGAGAGTTCCAGATCAGGCTTGAACATGTTTCAAAGCCCAAGGTAATTCTTGCGGAGTTCAGGATCACGCGCCAACTGAGCTGCAGAACCTTGCATGGCCACACGACCGTTTTCAATGATGTAGGCGCGGTGTGCAATGGCCAAGGTTTGGACGGCATTTTGTTCCATCAGCAAAATGGGCATGCCTTCTTTGTTGATGCGCGCAATCAGCTCAAACATTTGCTCCACCAGCAGAGGAGACAAACCCAAAGAGGGCTCATCCATGATCAGCAAGGCGGGTTCAGACATCAGGCCTCGGCCAATGGCCAGCATTTGCTGCTCGCCACCGGACAAGGTGCCAGCATATTGTGAAAAGCGCTCCTTCAACCGAGGAAAAATCTCGACCACCCGCGCCAAGTTTTGAGAGCGCCTGGCTTTGCCGCGAACCTGGCTGCCCAGCTCCAAATTTTCGCGTACGTTGAGGTTGGGGAAAATGCGTCGACCTTCTGGGACATGAATCAGACCGCGTTGCACCACCTCAGTGGAAGTCATGCGGGTGATGTCTTCACCTTGAAAGCGGACGGTGCCACTGAAAGGTTTGTAAAGCGCAGAAATGTTATTGTTAAGAGTTGACTTTCCCACGCCGTTGCTGCCCAGTACGGCCACGATTTCGCCAGCACCGACATCCAAGTCAATGCCCCGCAAAATTTCAATCTCACCATAGCCAGCGTGCAAGCCTCGAATTTCAAGCATGCGCCTCTCCTTGTTCTTTCTCGCCCATTTGATCTGCCGCACCCCGGCCCAAATAAGCTTCGATCACTTCGCGATTGGTCACCACTTCCTGAGGTTTTCCTTGCGCAATGATCTTGCCGTAGGACAAAACATAGATGTATTCAGACAGGCTCATGACGGCATGCATCACGTGCTCAATCAACAAAATGGTGACGCCTGAATCACGGATACTTCGAATGAGCGCAATGATTTCAATGATTTCCTGAGGGTTCAGACCCGCCATCACCTCATCGAGTAACAACAATTTCGGCCCTGTGGCCAGTGCACGTGCAAGCTCAAGTCGCTTTCGTCCTGCTACGGTCAGCTCGGAGGCTGGCTGGTCGAGCATGCCCGTCATACCGACCTTTTCGGCAATCAAGCGCGCATGGGCATGCGCCTCGGTCATGGAAGCGAACTGCTGAAACGCACCCACTGCAATGTTTTCAAGCACAGTGAGTTTGGCAAAGGGTTGGGTAATTTGAAATGTTCGCACCATGCCCCGGCGTGCAATTTCGTGCACTGGCAAGCCCAAGATGTTTTGCCCCAACAATTCAACTTCACCTTCATCGATTTTGTAAAACCCGGCAATGGACGCAAACAAAGTGGTCTTTCCAGCGCCATTGGGTCCAATGAGCGAAACAATTTGACCTGGTGCAACTTCCAAAGTGGCGTTGTCTACGGCACGCAAGCCCCCAAATATTTTGGTCAACCCTTTGACTTTGAGCATCAGGCTTCTCCTGCTTTGGTTGACGAGGTAACGGACAACTGATCCCCGTCTTTGAGTTTTTTGCGTTTGAACAATTCGATGAGGCCGTTGGGCAAGAAGGCAATGATGATGACCAGCAAAGTGCCATAGAGCACCAAAGACAAGCCTTGGAAGCTGAACATGGAGCGAGTGACTTCACTGACAACCGCCAGCAAGATAGCACCAATGAGTGGGCCATAGACGGTGCCCGCACCCCCAATCATGCTCACCAGCAACATCTCAACCGACTTGTCGACGCCAAACACAATGGTGGGGTCGATGTACAGGAAGTACTGCGCAAAGAAGCAGCCACCAGCACCCGCAATGGCCCCAGAGATGGCCATGATTTTGATTTTCTCCACAAAGATGTTGATGCCCAAGGCGCTTGCAGAATCTTCGTTTTCACGAATGGCTGCCAATCTGGCGCCAAAACGTGAAGCCTTGAGCCACAAAGCAATCGCCACCGAGATCACGGTCAAGGCCAAAATGATGAAATAGAAAACACGCCGGTCACCAAATTGGAAATTGGCCGCTGTTTGCTTCATGGGAATGAGCATGCCCAAACCACCGCCCGTGATCTCCACAGAATTGGCAATGATGCGGAAGACTTCGGCAAACGCCAGCGTGATCAATGCAAAGTAAGAACCTTTCAGGCCTGCTCTGAATGACATGACGCCAATCAAAAAACCTGCAGCGGCACCCGCCAGCGCAGCAGCAGGCAAGCCCCACCAAGGGTTGAAACCAAAACGCATTTGCACAATGGTTGATGCATAAGCGCCCACACCAAAAAAGGCCACGTGCCCAAATGACAATTGACCTGCGAAGCCGCCCGCAATGTTCCAAGATTGACCAATGAAGGCATAAAAAAGCGCCAGCACACCGAAGTTAATCACAAACGCAGAGTTAGACACAAAAGGAAAGACCATCGCAGCAAGCAACAACAAAGCATGCAGGGCCCAGGGTGAACGATTGAGGTTCATCGTTTGTCTCCAAAAAGGCCAGAGGGTCGGAACAACAAAATCAAAATGAAAATCAGTGAGATGCCAATTTGTCCGAGGCTCTCACCCAAATACAGGCCCCCAAAAGATTCGGTCAGTCCGACGATCAAGCCCCCCACAACGGCGCCGAGAAAACTGCCCATACCGCCCAGCACCACCACGGTGAAAGCCACCATCACAAAGACATGACCGGTGGTGGGAGAGACATAAAAGATAGGCATGAGCAAGGAGGCCGCTGCACCCAAAGTGGCCATACCCAAACCAAAAGAAATGGCAAAGACCTTGTCGACATCAATGCCCACCAAGCGGGCACCCATGCGCTCCTTGGCCACTGCGCGAATGGCGCGACCGGTATCTGTTCGCGTGATAAAGATACCCAGCAAGGCACACATCACCATGGCCGCAACAAAGGAAATGACTTTAGGCAATCCGATCAGCAAGGGACCCACTTCAAACATCTTGTCGCTGTAAGACATTGAGATGGTACGTGAATCGCCCGTGAAAAACATGAGGGCCAAGTTTTCAATGACGATGGACAAACCCAGTGTGATGAGCAGAATGTTTTCATCTTTGCCGTATGACAACTTGCCAATTAAGAATCGGTAAAGCACATACCCAAGGGCAAACATCGCTGGCATGGTCACGATCAGCGACAAATACGGGTCTATGCCTAATTTGGTGACCATGTAGAAGACACCAAACATGGCTACCATCAAGAGGCTGCCATGCGCAAAATTAATGATGTGGAGCACACCATAGATCAGTGTGAGGCCCGAGGCCACGAGGGTGTAAATCCCCCCCATGAGGATGCCATTGATGAGAGCCGCTCCGATGATGGTCAAGTCCAAGACGAATTCCTTGCGATGTGTTCAGTGAAATTTGCAGGCATAAGCCGCAGGAAGAAAGCGCTGCTGAAAGTTCAATAAGAAGCGAAGGCCGGCACCCAAGAACGGGTGCCGGTAGGCGTTGAATTAACTGATCTTAGGACGTGGGAAGACGGGCTTCACAGCCGCAAATTCATTGGGCCACACCACATCGATGTCCGTCTTGGAAGCCTGCAACAAGACGGCACGACCGCCTTGGTTTTGTCCATTGACAAACTTGGTGGGGCCATAAGGCATAAAGTGATCAGACCAGGTGCTGGTCTCAAGCGCTGCAATGACTTTGTCTTTGTCTGCACTGGCAGCACGTTGAACAGCATCCGCAAAAAGCTTGATTGAGTTGTAAGCACAATAGACCTCGAAAGTGAACAAGGTGTTTTTAGCTTCCACACGCTTGCGCATTTCCAAGGATTTAGGGTTGCGCGGGTTATACCAATGGTTAAAGTCCATCATGTACTGGGCCACTTCAGGTTGCTCTTGAATGAGCTTGTAGTTGAAGCCACCGCCCAATACGCTGAACATGCCCATCAGGTCCACTTTCTGCTGATGCAGTGTGCGGGCTATCAAGACGTATTCGTTTTGATAGTTACTCATGATGACGACATCGGGTTTGATGGATTTGATTCGCAACACCAAGTTCGTGAAATCACGTGTGGGCGTGGCATGCTTCAAGACATCCTTGACCTCAATGCCAATGGCGGCAAGTTTGGCTTGCAACAACTTGGCAGTGCTGGTGCCAAATTCAGAGTCTTCGTGGACCAGCACAGCTGATTTGGCAACACCACCAGCCGCCTTGTTCACTTGATTCAGGCCATCGAAGGCATCGTCCACGCACTTGCCAGCACCTGGCGCTAAGCGGAAAACGTTTTTCAAGCCACGGCCCACGATGGCATCAGACACGCCCACATCAATGATGAAGGGGGTGTTGTATTTGGCAGCGGCTTGAGTGGCTGGCAAAGCAATGCCGCTCGACATACAGCCAATGTAAGCAGATACACCTTCTTGGTTCAAACGCTCGACTTCTGACACACCCACCTCAGGGCGTGATTGCGAGTCACCCAATGCAGCCTCAAGTTTGACGCCGCCTAAAGCTTTGATGCCGCCTGCCGCATTGATATCCTCAATGGCCAGCAAAGCACCAGCTCGGCACTGGGCACCACTGTAGGCCAAACCACCACTGATGGGATTGATCAAACCAATCTTCAAGGGTTTAGGTTGCGCCAGCAAAAGGCCAGGTGCACCCAGGGCGGTGGTCGCTGCACCAGCTTGCAAAATCAAACGACGGGATACGCGGACATCAGACGTCATGGTAATTCCTCAATGAAGAAGTTGGGGGGGTAAATTAAATTGTTCCATTCATAGAACAATTAGGGATACTGTGCAACAATAGTTTCGTGAAGTCAAGCGGAGAATTCCTTAAGTTTTGAAATTTAAATTTTTCAAATCACTTCGCAACTTGTTTGACGTGTCAACGACCGCACCACGGACGCAATCACTTGCCCCAACATGGATCATTTGCACTACGACTACAGCGCTCTGCCCAAGCGCGGGCCTCTGCCATTAGCGCCGAGATTGCATATTTTTGCCGTCATTTATTTAGAGAACTGGGATTTTGAGGCGCCTGAAGACAGCCTTCGCGACCCCAGATTTGTAGGTGAGTTTGGCAGCTTCAACCCTGACTACCGCAGTTGGACACAGCGTGAATACGGTTTGCGCATCGGTATCTTCCGACTGATCGATCTCCTGCGAGATGCCGGCATCCAAGCTGTGGTTGCAGCCAACAGCTTGGCGCTTTCGCGTGTGCCCAAAGCGCTTGAAGAATTAAAGTCCTCCCAAGCACAATGGGTGGCTCATGGCGTGGCTGCTACACGGTTGATGCATGCCAACATGACCTTGGCAGCGCAACGTGAGCACATCGATGTTTCTTTGAAGGCCTTGCTACACCACACCGGTCAACCCGCACAGGGTTGGCTCAGTCAAGATGCGGGCACAACGCCCCACACTTTCGGATTGTTGGCCGATGCCGGCATCTCCTACACCCTCGATTGGGGCAATGACGATCAACCCTATTGGATGTTGCCCGCAGGTGCATGCCAAAAGCGCCTGCTGGCCATCCCTTTGTCGAGTGAATGGGACGATGTCCAAGGCCAATGGTTCAGGCCCGTTGAAGCGTCGCAACATGCGGCTCAAATCGTGCAAGCTGCAACGCAAATGCGCAACGAATGCAATGTGCATGAGCGAAGTGCGGTCATGGGCTTGGGCCTTCACCCTTGGGTTTGGGGCATGCCCAGCCGAATTCGCTACTTGCGAGAAATGATTTCACAACTGCGTCAAATGCAGGATGTTGAATTCAGCACCCCTGAAAAAATTCATGCGCAATGCGCTGTCACCGCCCCACTTTGAATACTCCGAAAGACAGGCCCCATGGACTACCTCGACACCCTCAGTCATTTCAGCGCAGAACTCGACTACCGAAAGTTAGATCCTCAAGTTCAAGACCAAGTGGCTTGGATTTTGGCAGACACTGTTGCAGCCATGGCCGCGGGTTCCGCAGAACCCGAGTTACGCGCCATGGCGGCCAAGCAGCCAGGGTCTGTGCCCCAACATGCTGCACAGTTGATTGGCTTAGGTCAACAAAGCACGCCCGATTCAGCCGCTTTCATCAATGGCACATCTGGCACTTTTTTAGAAATGGACGAAGGCAATCGATTTTCGCGTGGCCACCCTGCAGTGCATGTCATTCCGGCCGCATTGGCTTTGAGTCAAGCCCGCAAAGCTGACGCAGTGAGTTTTTTATCGGCATTGGTCGTGGGTTATGAAGTGGGCTCACGTTTAGGTGCCGCATCACAACTGCGAGGCGCCATGCACCCACACGGCACCTGGGGTACCTTGGGTGCAGCTGCAGCTTGTGCTCGCATTGCTGGCATGAACGCCAGCGACATGCGAGAGACTATCAATATTTCTGCATCTCTGACCACAGCAACTTCCAAGCAAACCATGCTCGAAGGTGGTCTTGTTCGCAATGTGTATGCAGGTCTCAGCAACAGAAATGGCCTCTTAGCCTTGAGCTTGGCTGAGTGTGGCTTCACAGGTGAGCACGATGGGCCCTCGTCTTTGCTTGGGAAAATCATCTCTGACAGCTTCGATCCCGAGGCTGTCATTGAAGGTTTGGGTCAAGAGTGGCATTTGATGCGCAATTATTTCAAACTTCACTCCTGCTGTCGCTACAACCATGGCACCCTCGATGCGATTGATCAAATGGCAGCTTTGGAAAAACTACCCTCTGCAGAAGAAATTGACCACATTGAAGTGGTCACCTACCACCTGGCTGCCGAGCTCAACGACCCAGCCCCCAGCAACACCTTGGCTGCCAAATTCTCGGTGCCCTTTGCTGTGGCCACTCGCTTGGTCAACAACTCCAGTGCACTTTCCAGTTTCACTTGGGATGCTGTGCGCGACCCTGCGGTGTTGGCACTGGCAAAAAAAGTAAGCGTCTCGCACGATCCTGCGATGAGTGCCCGATTGCCCATGGAAAGGCCCGCCAAGGTCACCCTTCATTTGAGAACGGGCCAATCAAGAGTGGGGGAAGCGGGTGTCAACCGAGGTGATGATGCATCGCCTTACACCCGCGGTGAATTGCGCGATAAATTCATGAACCTCACGGGCCGCATTTGGCCCCTCGCGCATTGCGAAAAACTTCTCTCGGCCACCTTGGACTTAGGGAACTTGAAAATACCCTTTCAAGCTTGGGCGGCACTGTTGGCTCATCCGGCCCTTTGACTCAATTTTCAAAATAAAAAATTCAACCCAGGTTTCAACTGAGGGAATTTTCGCCACTCATGTAGACAGCAACCGAGATGAATTGGCCATCTTGGAATTCAAAAAAATTGCAATTATTTTTAACCAATTTTTCACCATGGTGGGTGATGTTCTCCACCCTGAAGCGGCTGGCAATTCGCTGTGCCGCAACGTCTACGGTGTGAGTGAAGTTGCCGTGCCAAACTTGCGCATAACGCTGGTTGAGACGCTCATACATGCCCCGCAATTCTTGCTCGCGACCTGCGTACAGCAAGTCATGATTGGCAATGGAAAATTTTGCTTCTGCCCTAAAACAGGCCAAGGTGCCCGTCACATCTTTGCGATCAACAGCTGCAAAATAGGTTTCTACCATGGCCACCATTTGGGCTGCATTCAAGGAGCTTGTGGTCATGCTGTTTCCTTGAAGCCAGCATCTTGCAGGGCTCTAAAAAGGGCCAAGGCACTTTGGTGCGATTTGTATGCCTCGTCTGACAAGGGATGCTGCATGCGCTGCTCTTCCAAAAAGTTGCCATGGCTTCGACCCCGCACGCACAAAGCAGAGGGCTTCACTGCGCCTACAGGCTTGACATGTGCAGGGATGTAACTGATGGCAAATCCTATGCGTCTGTCATTTGTTGTATTGCTGCCTGAGGCATGCACCAGGTCAGTGTGATGCAGCGACATCTGGCCGGGGCCGACCGGAATGAAGACGCCCTTCGCATCATCAAATCGGTCGCTGATGCCTTGCCCACGTCGAATCATGTTCATTGGCTCGGGTTTGTCATCGTGTTCAAAAGCGCCCCACTGATGACTCCCCGTCAACACTTGCATGCAACCCGCAGCCACGCTGGCATCGCTTAAAGATACCCAAGCAGTCACGTGCAAATGCGGAGACAAATAAAAATAAGTGCTGTCTTGATGCCAGCGCACGTAGGCGGGGGTGTTGGCCTCTTTCAAAAAAAGAGTCGAGTGGTATACCAAAATATCAGGGCCAATCACGTCTTCCACCGCATCCAAAATGCACGGGTGATGCACCAACTGATCCGCCCACTTGAACAAGAGATAGCTTTTTGACTTCTCAGGAAAATCAATGGCTTGACCACGTTGTTTTTCCCATTCTTCCAAATCTTGTCGGAAGGTCATCGCCTCTTTGCCACTCAAGACATCAATGGGAGACACATACCCATCACGCGCATACCCCTCAACTTGGGCAGGACTCAATAATTTAGGCATGCTTTCACTCCCACAAGATTTCTGACATTCTGAACTCGATCAGGTCCGATTCACTGACTGCTTCGCCGCACTCATCATATCTTGCAACATGTCTAGGCGAGGGTGCATGGGGCGGGGATAAGCCTTGCGGCTTTGCGACAAACCCAATCCCAACGCGGCTTCTGCCATTTTGTAACTTAAGGGACCAGGGTTGATGACGGGCACCGGTAAATGTTGGCTTAAATAGATGTGCGATTGGTGCATGGTGGTTGAGCCCAAAATCAAGACTTCGGCACCATCTTTTTCAATGGCTTCGTAAGCGGCTTGTTCCAGCAAGGGAAAAACATCCTCTTCTTTGCCGGACAACAAAGCTTGATTGTCTGTAGACAGTTCAATGGAACGAACTGAAGCGCATTTGTGATGCATGCCCAATTCATCCAAGGCCTTTTTGTAGAGCGGCTTCCAGCGGTTGGCCAGGGTCAACATGGAGAATCGGTCGCCCAACATCAAGGCTGCAAGCATCGACACTTTGCCAGGGCCAAAGACGGGAATATCGAGCACTGATCGCAGTGCCGCCACCCCTGAGTCGCTCATGGTGTCGATGCAGACTGCCGCAAAACCTTCGTCTTGCGCACGACACCCTGCCTCAAAATTGGCCGCATCTGCCAATACAAAATCGTGATGGCTTGAGTAGTTGACTGGCCCCGCTTTGACGGTGCGAAATTCAAACACCAAGTCAGGTGACAAATCAATGCCCTTGAGTTGGGCTTGACGCAAGGCTAAATTTTCTGGTGACATGGCAAAGGGCACCACCACCAGAATTTTTTTCTTAACGCTTGTCATGTGGGCACCTTCAATTCCGACACGGCTTGCGCTGTGGACGTCACGCGTCCAAACAATCTTTGAAAATTGCGCATCGTGACCTGATGCAGCTCTTCAAAGGTGGTGCCGCAAGCATCTTCCACCAAGGTCACTTGATAGCCTCGATCCGCTGCCTCACGCGCAGTGCTCTCCACACACATGTTGGTCGACACGCCGACCATGTAAATTTGATTCACATTCAAGGATCGCAGCAAGCTGTCGATGGCGGTTGAAGCAAAAGCGCCCACGGTGGTTTTTCGAACCACATGCTCGCCTGTGATGGGTTTGAGTTCATCCAAAATTTCATGCTCAGGACTGCCCACATGGTTGTTGCAACTGGCGAGCAGTTTTCGCATGTGCCGCGGCGCATCGCTGGCATCGGGCAGCGCGGCGCCCAAGGTCACATGAATGACTGGGCAGCTGATGCGATGAAAATGCGCACGCAATTCCAGGGTTCTCGGCAATACCGATTGCTCAATGCGTGCGAAGCGGTAGTCCCCGACATTTGAACCTTGGGCTTTCAAAGTACGTCCTAACGCGCCCTGTCTCGAACCCGTGGCATTTTGCATGTCAATGATCACCAAGGCAGCGCCTTTGGCATCGATCACAGGCTCACTCATGAAATCACTAATGTAGTCTTTGGGGGTGCTCATGGCTTGTCCTTGGGTTGTTGTTGTTGATAACAGTCGACAATCTGAGAGCCTGTGGCGCACCAAACGCCCTCGTGACTGCGGATGTATTCCAGTGCTTTGGCCAAAGCACCAATGCGATGGGGTTGCCCCATGATGAAAGGGTGAACCGCCACATTCATGACACGGCCATGCACAGCGCCTTCGGCATACAGTTCCTCAAATTCATCGATCATTTTTTGCGCAAACGCATCAGATTCTTGACCGCGTCGCCAGGCAATGCTGTCGTTAATTTCCATCGAATAGGGCAATGAGATCAATGCACCTTCTCGCACATGAACGGGTGTGGGCTGATCGTCATGGTACAAATCGCAGAGGTACTGAATGCCACTTTCCGCCACGAGATCAGGTGTGCGCAAGGTATTGGATGCTGCCGGTGAAAACCATCCCTTCAAACGCTGCCCCGTATGCCGCACATGAATTTCTTGACACTCTTCAATGGCAGCACGCTCCTCGCCTTCGGTCAAATTCCAGTGGTAGCGTGTGTTGTAAAGTCCATGCGACATGAACTCCCATTGACGCTTGAGCATGGCTTCGGCAATGTCCGGGTACATGTCGAGCACGGACATCGACAATGACACCGTGATGGGCAGTTCGAGCGTATCGAACAAATCCATCAGCCGCCACACCCCTACCCGATTGCCATAGTCGCGCAGACCGTATCCCAAAATATCGGGATGTGGCACTCGAGGCCATGGATTGCGGACTCGAACTTGCTCTGGCAGGTATTCGTAATGCTCAATGTTCGGCGCAACCCACAAGGCTACGCGCGCACCTTCAGGCCAACGCAAAGGCGCGCGCTCAGGCAGCGCGGAATAAGGTATACGCTCTTGACCGGCAATGGACAAACGCTCGGCCGACATTCAACTGGCTTGGGCTTGCCAAGCATCCAGAATTTGCGAGCCAGTGGCAGCCCAAACATCTGAGTGACTCATGATGTGCGCCAACGCATCTTCTAAAGCCTTGATGCGGTAAGGCTGGCCAATCACCCAAGGGTGCAAGGAGATGGGCATGATGCGCGCCCCTTCAGTGGCTGACTCTTTGTACAACACATCGAAGTGATCAATCAGCTGATCACGGAAATCATTTTCTGTGTGGTGGTTGTTCACCAAGATGGTGTAGTCATCGATGTCGATGGGATGCGGCATGGCTACCAAGTTTTTACTCTTGGTGTGCATGGGGTAAGGCATGTCGTCGTTGACCCAATCACACACATAGTCCAAGCCGGCTTGCGCCAAAATGTCGGGCGTGTTGAAGGACTCCGACTTGGCTGGCGAGAGCCAACCACGCACCGCTTGACCACTGGCCTTGCGCAAGATGCTGAGGGTTTGGTCCACCCATTTCTTTTCTTCGTCGGCCGACAAGCCGCCGTGATGCAGATGGTCCATGTCCAAACCATTGGCCATGATCTCCCAGCCCAACTTGTTGCACTGCCCAACCAGAGCGGGATAGCGAACAGCCACTGCGGCATTGACCGCCACCGTAGCGGGAATGTGATGGCGCTGCAAGGCCTTCATGATCCTGTAAATACCCACTCTGTTGCCGTAGTCACGCAATGTGTAATGGCGAAAATCGGGGTAGGCAGTTTGCATGGCGCCGGGTGGTTTAAAAGGCACACCCGCCATGTTCAAGGGAAACCACTCGAGGGCGGGCACCACCCACAAAGCCACACGTGCTTGGTTAGGCCAGACGACATGTTTGCGCTGGGGCAGCATCGACCATTCATAGCGCTCGTGGTCCATGCCATAGCGGCGCAGTGGATACTCGAGGTAATCGTCAGGCAATGGCTTAGGAGCAGAAACATTCGCGCTCATGGTGCCTCTCCCACTGTGTGGCCGGCTGCAGTGAAAGCAGCGTGATAGTGCTCGTTGTAATAGTGTGCGATTTCTCGACCCGTGGCCAACCAGACTTTTTCGTGCCCCGTGATGTAGGACAGTGCTTCTTCAAAAGCAGCCAAGCGGTAAGGCTGACCAATGAGGTAGGGGTGAAGGGGTATGCACATCACCGTCCCTGAATGTTCGCCTTCCTCATACAAACGATCAAATTGCCGCTTGAGGATGTCACCATAACGGCGCGGCGAAACCAAGTTCACGTTGTAAACAATGGTGTCATTCATTTCCAAGGAATAAGGCATGCTGGTGAGCTTGCCTTTCTTCACCTTGACGGGGCCGGGTTGATCGTCGTGAAACAAATCGCAGACATAGGTGAGGCCCATGTCGGCCACCAGGTCCATGGTGTTGGGCGTGTAGGTGAGGGCGGGTGCCAACCAGCCGTCTAACTTTTGACCCGTGTGTTTGTAAATGGTGTCGATAGAATCTTGAATCACTTGGCGCTCTTGCGCTTCGTTCATGCCCATCAGATAACGGGTGTTGTAAGTGCCGTGTGAGTAAAACTCCCAAGCTTCATCGGCACACGCTTTGATCACCTCGGGGTGGTGGTCGCACATGGCCACATTGAGTGACACACTGCCGCGCATGTTGCAGCGCTTCATGACATCGAGCATGCGCCAAAAACCGGTGCGGTTGCCATAGTCTCGGTAGGAATAGTTGAGTACATCGGGGGCGGGGCGCGCCCAAGGTGCACGCGCAGGATTGCGCGGTGGATTGAGTTCGTAAAACTCCACATTAGGGGCCACCCAAAATGCCACCCTTGCCCCATTGGGCCAGCGTATGACGGGCCTGTCGTTGTAGGGCAGATAGTCGTAAAAACCAGGGTCGCGCTTTGAGAGAAGCGCTTGGGCAGCGCCCGTCATGCTGCAGATCCTTTGCCAGGGACTTTGCTGAGTTGATCCAAAGTTTCAGCGATGGTGAGCACATCGGCGTACTTCAACATCATGTCGTACAGATTGGCAAAGTGCGGCGACTCATGTTTGTCGGCCACACATTCGATGGGAACAATGGTTCTGAAACTTCTTTGCAGACTGTCCACCACCGTTGCCCGAACGCAACCTGAGGTAGAGCCGCCTGTGATCACGCACGTGTCTACACCATGGTGGGTAAAGAGGGAACCCAAATTGGTCTCAAAAAAAGTGGAAGCCATGCGCTTGTTGATGATGATGTCGCGCTTGCGATCAATGACCAAGCGGTCGTCTAACTCGGCACGGCGACTGCCCACTTTGATATTTTGCAAAGAATCTGGCGTGTTGGTGCGCGTGCCCCACACGCCGCAGTCCTCCCCTGACTCCATGTAAGCCACATACGTCCAAACGACTGGAAAGCCTTTGCTGCGAAAGACTTCCGCCAGTTGATTCACATAATGGAGTTGCTTGGGGTCAGTTTCATACGCAGTAGCAAACTCGCCCACGCAGGTGTAGGCCTTTTGCAAATCGATGTTGATCAGCGCTGGCACTTTGCCAAAACCAAAACGTTTCCGCGTGGGATTGGCCTGCACGTGTTCAAACAATTGACGGGCAGATTGATCAGACAGTTCCATAGCAACCTCAGAGTTCAAAAGAATGTGAAAGATACTCTCACGCACAATTTGTCCTGTCAATAGAACAATTAGGCAGATGTCCCCCCTGAGGCCCGAAGCCTTGAATTGCTTCAAATCAAATCGATCATGTCATAATTGAAATTAAAATCTGAGAGTCTGCAATTGGCACTTCCATCACCCTCCCCGCGAAAACTTTCGCACACCCGCACCGTGGTCTATTCTGGATTCCAACGGGGGGATGGCTTGTGGGACATCGAAGCCAACTTGACCGACATCAAACCCTATGCGTTCATCATTCCCAGCCAAGGGCCTCGCGAAGCGGGTCACCCTGTTCACGAAATGAACATTCGACTCACCATCGACAATGACTTCAAAATTCACGATGTGATCACCGACATGGTCCACATCCCACACCCCGAATGCAGTCAATCGCAAAAGGGCATTCATCAATTGATTGGCAGCACATTGAGCGCAGGTTGGCGTAAAACCATTGCCAAGTTCGTGGGCGGCACCGCAGGTTGCACACATTTGAACGAATTGCTGTTCAACATGGCCACCGCCGCTTACCAAACCGTCCCTTCAGCCCGCCAGTTCAATGCTCAGCAAGCCGGCTTGCCTGAAGAAGTGCCCAGCACGCCGCCGCACCATGTTGGCAAATGCATGTCATGGGCGTTTGATGGCCCCGTCACACAGCGTTATTACCCCATGTTCTATCGAAAAGCAGAACCTCAATCCTAATCCGTCCTGCCCTGCGATAATCGGGTACTGTGCCCCTGAAGGCGCAGACCTTCCATCAGCCCCTGGATATAAACCAGTCTACGCTTGGAGTCTCTTGTGAGCAAAAAAGTATTCATCAAAACATTCGGTTGCCAAATGAACGAGTACGACTCGGACAAAATGGCAGATGTCATGAAGGCCGCAGAAGGCTACGAGCCCACGCAAAACGTTGACGAAGCCGACCTCATTTTGTTCAACACCTGCTCGGTGCGTGAACGCGCTCAAGAAAAGGTGTTCAGCGATTTAGGCCGTGTGAAACACCTCAAAGAACGGGGTGTTTTGATTGGCGTCGGTGGCTGTGTGGCCAGCCAAGAAGGTGCCGACATCATCAAACGTGCGCCTTATGTCGATGTGGTTTTTGGCCCTCAAACTTTGCATCGCTTGCCCGAGCTCTTGGCAGCTCGCAGTGCCAAAAAACGACCTCAAGTTGACATTTCCTTCCCTGAAATAGAGAAGTTTGACCACCTGCCGCCCGCTAAAATGGATGGCCCCACCGCATTCGTTTCCATCATGGAAGGTTGCAGCAAATATTGCAGCTATTGCGTGGTGCCGTACACCCGCGGTGAAGAAGTGAGTCGACCCTTCGAAGATGTCTTGGTTGAAGTGGCTGGCCTGGCCGAACAAGGCGTGCGCGAAGTCACCTTACTGGGCCAAAACGTCAACGCCTATCGCGGCAAAATGGGCGACACCTCAGAGGTCGCCGACTTTGCCTTGTTGATTGAATACGTGGCTGACATTCCGGGTATTGAGCGCATTCGTTACACCACCAGCCACCCCAACGAATTCACACAGCGCCTCATTGAGGCCTACGGCAAAGTGCCCAAGTTGGTGAGCCACTTGCACCTGCCCGTGCAGCATGGCTCCGACAAAATTTTGATGGCCATGAAACGTGGCTATACCGCGATGGAATACAAAAGCACCATCCGCAAACTGCGCGCCATTCGCCCAGAGATGGCCATGAGCAGTGACTTCATTGTCGGCTTCCCGGGCGAAACCGACGAAGACTTCCACAAAATGATGAAGCTCATCGACGATGTAAGCTACGACACCAGTTTCAGCTTCATCTTCAGCCCGCGGCCTGGCACGCCCGCTGCTAACTTGCAGGACGACACACCTCACGACGTCAAACTCAAGCGACTGCACCATTTGCAAGCCACCATTGAAGCCAACGTCAAACGCATTGGCGAAACTCGCTTGAACACGGTGCAGCGCATCTTGGTCGAACGTCCTGCGCGCAAAGATGCAACCGAGATGGCGGGCCGAACCGAGTGCAATCGCGTGGTGAACTTCCCTGCCGGCCCCAATGGCATGCGTCTGGTAGGTCAAATGGTGGACGTCCGCATCAACACCGCCTTGTCGCATTCACTCAGAGGCGACTTGGTATTGGCTGATTAATCCGCTGCGGTGTCGGTCACGTAGCGTTTGTAATCGCCATGCTCAATGAGGTACAACTCACCTGCCACATCACTCAATGGCGGGCCCAAGGCATTTTGCCCCATGCATGTGGTGGTGAGTGATCAATCCCGATAACAAAGTACCGTAGACAAAAAGCAGTTCCGTGGCGGGTGGCGGATTCATGGGCGAAATCATTTTCATCTTTCACTTTTTGCGTTAAAGTGAATTCATGAGAGCAGAACAAAACGAGCGCTTCACGCGCATTGGTCAAGGCACACCGTGTGGCGAAATGCTGCGCCATTACTGGCACCCGGTGGCTTTGATGGCTGAATTCGATCCCCAACTTGACCCAAGCATGGCCATCAGGCCTGTCAAAGCCGTGCGATTGTTGGGTCAAGACTTGGTCTTGTTCAAAAATGCGGAAGGTAAATTTGGTTTGCTAGACCGTGACTGTCCGCACCGCGGTGCAGACCTTGCCTTTGGTCGCAACGAGGGCGATGGCCTGCGTTGCCCGTTTCACGGCTGGAAGTTTGACATCACGGGTCAGTGCCTCGAAACGCCTGCTGAGCCCAAAGGCAGCGTCTTGTGCACTCGCATCAAACAGCGCAACTACCCCCTCCAAGAACGCAGTGGTATTTTGTTTGCTTGGATGGGACCCGAGGGCAGCACGCCGCCGCCCATGCCGGCCATCGACTGTTTTAAGGCGCCGGACACTCACACTTTCGCCTTCAAAGGATTGTGGAACTGCAATTGGCTTCAAGCATTTGAGGTTGGCATCGACCCCGCACACGCCTCTTTCTTGCATCGATTCTTCAATGACGCTTCTTTAGAAGACACTTACGGAAAACAGTTTAGAGGGGCCAGTGCTGGTGAAATTGATGGCGAGAAATGGCCCATGACCCGCGTCATGCGCGAGTTTGACCAACCCGACATTTCCTACGCCGAAAAACCCTATGGCTTGCAACTCACCACACTGCGCCCATTGAACGACAAGCTCACACATGTGCGCATCACCAATGCTTTGTTCCCCAACACCTTTGTGATTCCCCTGTCTGAAACCATGACCATCACGCAAATGCACGTGCCGGTGGACGATACGCGCACCTACTGGTATGCCGTCTTCACCAGCTTTGCCGATCCTGTCAACAAAGAAGCCATGCGCAACCAACGCCTCGAAGCGGTGAGCTTGCCCGACTACATTCCCAAATCGGGTCGTCCCAACAACTGGGGATTCAACCCCGAGGAACAACTCTCCCGTACTTTTTTGGGCATGGGCGAAGACGATATCAATGTGCATGACCAGTGGGCCTGTGAAAGCATGGGCGCCATTCAAAATCGCACACGCGAACATTTAGGCACCTCCGACAAAGTCATCATTGCCAATCGCCGCATTTTGGCCAAGGCCATTGACGATGCAGCGGCAGGCAATTTGCCACCGGGCTTTGCCAAGGCCGAAGTCGCTGCCACACGCTTTGGACCCGACACCGTGGATGGCATTGCGCCCGCCCTAGATTGGCAAACATGGTCGCAACAAACCATGCAAGCCAAACGCGACGGAGCGCCTTGGGAAGCAGCCACGCCAAGCACATGATGAATATTAATTCATGAGGACATTGACAACAGCAACATTCGCTGACAAGTGCGGCATCAACACGCCCGCAAGACAAGCAGAAGTTCAACGTGTACTGGCCTTGGCACAAGCCTCTGGCCTTGAATGGACGCGATTGGTGTGGTGCGATGTCCACGGTAATTTGCGCGGCAAAACATGGGTCACCTCAGAGTTGGCAACCGCCTTTGCAGAAGGCATGGGCATGGTCAGTACCTTGTTGCTCAAAGACACCTCCGATCGAACGGTGTACAAAGTGTTTGAAGCAGATGTCAAAAACGAGCTGCCCGGCTTTGAAGGCGCCAGCAATGTCATGATGCTGCCTGATCCAAACAGTTTCAAAATTTTACCTTGGGCCGAAAAAACAGCTTGGCTTTTGTGCCAAGCTTGGTTCCCCAATGGTGAACCCGTTCCCTACGACTCCCGCCGCATCTTGCAACGGGCACTGGGAAAACTGGCCGCCAAAGGCTGGGGCATGAAATGCGGCCTAGAAGTTGAGTTTCACATTTACAAACTCAGAGACACAGAGCATGGCGACGATGCCGATCCCTCGCAAGCCGCATGGCCCGGGCCCGCACCCCAAGTCAGCATGATTCACCCTGGCTTCAACCTGCTCAATGAGCTGTGGTTTGACCGGGCAGAGCCTGCACTTCGCATCGTGAAACAAACCGCACAGGATTTAGGCTTGCCATTGTTATCGTTGGAAATTGAACTCGGCCCCAGTCAAGTTGAAGCGGTTTTCAAAGCCACCGATGCCATGACAGCCGCTGACAACATGCTACTTTTTAGAAGTGCGGTCAAACAAGCCTTGCGAAGGGCCGGTTATCACGCCACTTTCATGTGCCGCCCGCCTTTTGAAAACATCATGAGCAGCGGTTGGCATTTGCATCAATCGCTTTATGACTTGTCATCAGGACAGAATGTTTTTTCTCGCACATCGTCACAAGATATTCAAGAAGCTGAAGCGCTGCGCACCGATGATGCACGTCACACCCTGTCCAACTTAGGTGCACATTATTTGGCCGGTTTGTTGGCGCACGCCCCGGGCATCACATCTTTGTGCACCACCACCGTGAATGGCTTTGGTCGCTTTCAACCTAACGCGTTGGCACCACAATCGATTTTATGGGGTCGCGACAATCGAGGCGCCATGCTGCGCGTGGTGGGCGGTCCCGGCGATGCCGCCACCCGCATTGAAAACAGACTGGGCGAGCCAGCGGCCAATCCCTATCTGTACATGGCTGCCCAAATTTTTGCGGGCCTGGATGGCATTGAACAAACATTGCTTGCGCCTCCTGCAACAGATGCCCCCTATGCCGAAAGTGCAATGCGCTTGCCTCTGACCTTGGGGGAGGCCATCGAACATTTGGGAGAAGACAGCGTTTTAAGCAGCCGTTTAGGCGCAGACTTTGTGCGCTATTACCAACGAATCAAGATGTCAGAGCAACATCGCTTCAACAACGCAGAAGACAAAGTTGAATTTCAGCGACGCGAATATTTCGGCCGAATTTAAATATCTCTCAGCGTTTCATGCCGGGAAAGCCGCCCCCGCCCATGCCACCCAAACCGCCCATGCCTTTCATTGCCCCTAGGCGCTTCATCATTTTCATCATGCCGCCACCCGACATTTTTTTCATCATGTCTTGCATCTGCTCGAACTCTTTCAGCAAACGGTTCACTTCTTGTACTTGAACGCCCGCGCCAATGGCAATGCGGCGCTTGCGTGTCGCCTTGATTAACTCAGGCTTGCTGCGTTCTTTGGGTGTCATGCTGTGAATGATGCCCTGTTTGCGCGCGATGTCTTTTTCAGCTTTACCCAAATCCATGTTGCCTGCTTTGGCCGCCAATTGCGTGGGCAATTTGTCCATCAAACTCGACAGACCGCCCATTTGTTTCATTTGTTGAATTTGGGCTAAGAAATCATTCAAGTCAAAACCGCTGCCGCTTTTGACTTTGGCTGCCAACTTTTGAGCAGCTTCCATGTCCACGCCGGCAGTGACTTGCTCAACCAAAGCCAAAATATCGCCCATGCCCAAGATGCGACCCGCATGGCGCTCAGCATCGAACACTTCAAGGCCCTCAATTTTTTCACTGGTCCCCGCAAATTTAATGGGTGCGCCCGTAATTTGACGCACCGACAATGCGGCTCCGCCGCGCGAGTCACCGTCCATCTTGGTCAGCACAATGCCGGTGAGGGGCAAAGCATCTTTGAAAGCTTTGGCCGTATTGGCCGCATCCTGTCCCTGCATGGCATCGACCACGAACAAGGTTTCGACGGGATTCAAGGCCGCGTGCAATTCCCGAATTTCAACCATCAGCGTTTCGTCAATGGCCAAGCGACCCGCAGTGTCCACCAGCAGCACATCAAAGAAGTGTTTGCGTGCGTAATCGATGGCCGCACGGGCAATGTCCAAAGGTTTTTGATCGGGCGAGCTGGGAAACCATTCCGCACCGGCTTGCGCCGTGACCATTTTCAGCTGCTCAATGGCAGCGGGGCGGTAAACGTCACCCGAAACAGTGAGTACTTTTTTCTTGCGTTTTTCAATGAGGTGCTTGGCCAGCTTCGCGGTGGTGGTGGTTTTGCCCGCACCTTGCAAGCCCGCCATTAAAATCACTGCAGGGGGTTGCGCCGCTAAGTTGATGTCAGACACACCATCGCCCATGGTGGCTGCAAGTTCTCGGTTCACAATGGCGACCAACGCTTGTCCTGGCTTCAGAGAACCTAAAACCTCTTGGCCCAAGGCCTTTTCTTTGACGCGTGCAATGAAGTCACGAACCACTGGCAGCGCCACATCGGCCTCAAGGAGGGCCATGCGCACTTCTCGCAACATGTCGGATACATTGGATTCGGTGATCCGAGCTTGTCCGCTGATTTGCTTAACAAGTTGGGAGAGTTTGTCTGTAAGAGCGGAGGCCATCGTAGAAATTTCTCATAAACCGCTAGGTTTTAAGTCCATTGCCAAAATGCAGGGGCTCAAAACGCTAAACTAGGAAGCATGATTTTAGCCAGTCCCTCCGATTTGGCGATGTGGTTAACGCTTTTAACTGCCATTGCCTATGCCATCCCCGCGCTGGTCGCGGGTCGCATGGGGCCTGGTTTGGCCCGTCGATACCTTTGGTTGGCTTGGATTCTGCACGGCATGACCTTGGGAATAGGCTTGTGGGGAGAAATGCCCCGGTTTGGTTTTGCGCCAGCGTTGTCTGTCACGGTTTGGTGGGTTCTCACCGGCTACGCAGTTGAAAGTCAGTACTTTCCAAAACTCAAAGCGCGCTGGACCATGGCCGCACTTGGCAGTGCTGCGGTGGCATTGTCTTGGTATTTTCCGGGGCAAGCCTTGCAAGTTTCAGCCTCCCTTTGGTTGCCCCTTCACTGGGCCTTGGGCATTGCCTCCTATGGCATGTTTGCCGCAGCCGTCGTTCACGCGGCACTCATGACCAGCGCTGAAATTGAAATTCGCCAAGGACAAGAAAACCAAAGTGGATTGCCCCTGCTCACGCTAGAGCGATTGATGTTCCGGTTCATCTTTTTAGGCTTTGTTTTGCTCACTTTCACCCTCATTGCGGGCATTGCTTTTGGCGAACAACTTTATGGTGCAGCCGGCGCCCATTGGAAATGGGATCACAAAACAGTGTTCTCCTTTTTATCTTGGTTCACCTTTGGCATCTTGCTACTGGGACGCTATCTCTTTGGATGGCGCGGTCGCCGGGCTGTTCGCGTGCTGTACACAGGCTCTGCTTTCCTCTTGCTGGCCTATGCGGGGTCTCGCTTTGTGATTGAAGTCCTTTTGGAACGCAGCCTTTGAAATTTTTCCTGTTTTTACTGACGATTCTGCTTGGCGTTTGGCTTTGGCGCAAAAATCGTCTGGGCCAGTTGAAAGACAAGCAAAAAGAACAGGATCGCAATTCTCAGCAGCCACAAGCCTCCAGCAGCGCCGACGCTGCCTCACAGACGCCCCATCAGATGCAGTCTTGCCATCACTGCGCAGTTCACATGCCAGAGCAAGACATGGTCAGGGGTCAGCTGGGTTTTTATTGCTCTTCGGAGCACTGCCGGGCCGCTTCAGACTCGAAAGTCTAATGTCGTATGCCGCACTCAATTTGGAAAAACGGTTGGTGCCTGGACGCAGAAAAATGTGAGTCCTCCAATTTTGGGCCGAGACCCCAGCTGGCTCACATCGACTTGATCGTGGTGCATTCCATCAGTTTGCCGCCGGGTCAATATGGCGCTGGTGGCGTGCAGCAACTTTTTACCAACCAACTCCCCTGGGATGCACACCCCTACTACCAAACGATTCGGGGGCTGAAAGTCTCTGCTCACTTTTTCATTGAGAGAACTGGCAAGGTTTGGCAATTTGTCAGTTGCAATGATCGTGCATGGCACGCAGGCACCTCAAGTTATCGGGGTCGGTCCGATTGCAATGACGACTCGGTAGGCATAGAGCTTGAAGGGCTGGAGGGTGAAAGCTTTGAGGCAGCACAGTATGAAAGTCTTGCTTCGCTTTGCAAAGCCTTGGGCCAACAATACCCCATTGCCCACATCGCGGGACATGAGCATATTGCGCCGGATCGAAAAAAAGATCCGGGCCCAGGATTTGATTGGACTCGGTTGCAAAAAAATGTCGCGTGGCCGCATCAGTTTTTCCCCGAGCGCTGATTTTTTAAAAAAATCTCAAAAATATTTTTTGAGATTGTTAGGGCTTCATTTTCCGCACCGTCAAAGCGCGTACAAACCACTTTCAGTTTCCTGAGAATTCAAAACACTTGTGTTTGCAAGGCTTAGCGCAGGCAAATGCAAGCTAAAGCGCACCAGTTCTAGGGTCACGACAAAAGAGCCATATTTCATCAGCATCTCAAGCCATCAATTTGAAGCCCCAAAAAGGCCCAGTTTGCACCGCTTCTCAATCTACCCACAGGTAACGCCGGCCCAAGATCCCAAAGCAGGGTTGTACACTACCCCTAGTGGCTTGAAATGATGCCAGACCCCAGATATAGTGTCCTATCGCCAAAGACACCGTCTGGTAAAAACCAAGAAAACGCACACTTTGACGCAACGGCTTGAGCCCCAGATCGACTGCTTTGTCGAGCTTGATTCAGGCAGAAATTTGAACCGACATTGACCACAGAGAACGCTATGCAAATTGAGTTGAATCCGACACCGACAACCTCAGGCTATATCACTGCCAAAGATTCCTCCCTAACAGCCACTTCGGTAACCCATGCTTTAGCCAATTATCAAATCATTCGCCGAAACGGGGCTGTGGTTCCATTTGAACCCAACAAAATCGCTGTGGCCCTCATGAAAGCCTTTTTGGCTGTGCATGGCACCCAAGGTGCGGCGTCTGCCAGCGTTCGTGAAGTGGTGGACAGCCTGACCCAAGCGGTGGTTCGCGCCTTGATGCGTTCACGTCCGGGTGGCGGCACCTTCCACATTGAAGACGTACAAGACCAGGTTGAACTGGGCCTCATGCGCGGCAGCAACCACGAAGTAGCCCGTGCCTACGTGCTGTACCGCGAGCGTCGCACGCAAGAGCGCGCTCAAGTGAAAGAAGAAAAAGCGGCGGTCAGCGCGCATCCCACACTGCATGTCTTGGATGGCGGCCAGCGCGTCCCCCTCGACCTCAACTATTTGCAAGGTCTCATCGTCAACGCCTGCCAAGGCCTGGGCAAAGACGTCCATCCAGAACCCATCATGGCCGAAACCATGCGCAACCTCTATGACGGCGTGCCCATGGAAGAGGTGTACAAGGCGTCCATCTTGGCATCACGCACCCTGATCGAGAAAGACCCTGACTACACTTACGCCACAGCCCGTCTGCTCATGCACACCATCGCCAAAGAAGTTTTGGGCAAAGAAGTGCTTTTGAAAGACATGGCCAAACACTACGTCGACTACTTCCCCGGCTATGTGAAAAAAGGCGTGGAAAACGGCTTGCTCGACGAAAGGCTTTTGCAATTTGACTTGCAAAAACTGGCAACGGCCCTCAAAGCCGATCGCGATTTACAGTTTGACTACCTCGGCCTGCAAACTTTGTACGACCGTTACTTCCTGCACGTTCGCAAAACGCGCATTGAGATGCCCCAATCCTTCTTCATGCGCGTGGCCATGGGCCTGGCCTTGGGCGAAGCCGACCGCGAAGCCCGTGCCATTGAGTTCTATGAAGTCCTGTCTTCCTTTGACTTTATGTCCAGCACCCCCACTCTTTTTAACAGTGCTGGCTTGCGTTCACAGCTGTCCAGCTGCTACCTCACCACCGTGCCCGACGACCTCGACGGCATCTACGAATCCATCAAAGAAAATGCGCTGCTGTCTAAATTTGCAGGCGGCTTGGGCAACGATTGGACACGTGTTCGGGCTTTGGGCAGCCACATCAAGGGCACCAATGGCGAATCACAAGGTGTGGTGCCCTTCCTTAAAGTGGTCAATGACACCGCTGTGGCAGTGAACCAAGGCGGTAAGCGCAAAGGCGCGGTCTGTACTTACCTGGAAACATGGCACTTGGACATTGAAGAGTTCCTGGAACTGCGCAAAAACACCGGCGACGATCGCCGCCGCACGCACGACATGAACACCGCCAACTGGATTCCCGACCTGTTCATGCGCCGGGTCATGGAAAATGGCACTTGGACCTTGTTCTCGCCGTCCGACTGCCCCGATTTGCACGACAAATTTGGCATGGCCTTCGAAAAAGCCTATGTGGCCTACGAACAAAAAGCCGCTGCTGGCGATATCAAGCCCAGCCGCACCATCCAAGCCAATGACCTGTGGCGCAAGATGCTCTCTATGCTGTTTGAAACAGGCCATCCTTGGATCACTTTCAAAGATGCTTGCAACATTCGCTCGCCTCAGCAGCACGCTGGCGTGGTGCACTCCTCTAATTTGTGCACCGAAATCACCTTGAACACCAGCGACACCGAAACGGCGGTCTGCAACTTGGGTTCGGTCAACTTGCCACAGCACTTGATGGACGGCCCCAACGGCAAACAACTTGACCACGCCAAACTGCAGCGCACCATCAAAACGGCCATGCGCATGCTCGACAATGTGATCGATATCAACTACTACGCGGTCAAGAAAGCGCGTGACTCTAATATGCGTCACCGCCCTGTGGGTCTGGGCCTCATGGGCTTCCAAGACGCGCTGTACCAAAAGCGCGTGCCTTATGCGTCACAAGAAGCTGTCGAATTTGCAGACACTTCCATGGAAGCCATCTGCTACTACGCTTACTGGGCCTCCACCGAGTTGGCTGCCGAGCGCGGCAAGTACTCCAGTTACAAAGGCTCCCTGTGGGATCAAGGCATCATGCCCTTGGACACCCTCGACATGCTCCAGAAAGAGCGCGGCGGCTATGTGGAAGTTGACCGCAGTAGCACCATGGACTGGGATGCTTTGCGCAAAAAGATTGCCAAAGACGGCATGCGCAACTCCAACTGCGTGGCCATTGCGCCCACCGCCACCATCTCCAACATCATTGGTGTGGATGCTTGTATCGAGCCTTGCTTTGGCAACTTGTCCGTCAAGTCCAATTTGTCTGGCGAGTTCACCATCATCAACAGCTACCTGGTACGCGACTTGAAGCGCCTAGGTCTGTGGGACGATGTCATGGTCATGGACTTGAAGCACTTCGACGGCTCCTTGCGTCCCATCGACCGTGTGCCCCAAGAGATCAAGTCCTTGTACGCCACCGCTTTTGAAGTGGAAACCACCTGGATTGTGGAAGCTGCAGCACGTCGCCAAAAATGGATTGACCAAGCACAGTCGCTGAACATTTACATGTCGGGCGCGTCTGGCAAGAAGCTCGACGACACCTACAAGTTGGCATGGTTGCGTGGTCTCAAAACCACTTACTATTTGCGCACCATCAGCGCTACACACGCCGAGAAATCGACTGTGTCTAACAACCAAATGAATGCGGTATCTTCTGGCGCAGCGTCAGGGGGTGCCACTTCCAACGCGGCCGCGCCTTCCCAACTTTCTGCTGTGCCTGCCACCGATGTCAAGTTCACTGCCATCGATGATGTCGGCTGCGAAGCTTGCCAATAATTTTTCGAATTTCTCAATTTAAAAACTTCAATTGAAGAAATCACGACGAAGAAAATCTCGAATCTTTCCAATTCAAGACGATGCAAAAGCACAACACTTCTTCGCGTGATTTCATTTCATTTCAAAACATTGCTTTGCATTTCTTGCGCAAGCTTTCATAATTCACTCATTGGAAATTTCTATGTTGTCCTGGAACGATTCATCTGCACCTGCGTTGCAACCTGCAATGCCAAGCTTCCCCCCAAGCAGTCCATCTTCAGACCGCCTCGCTGATCTGTCTTCATTCACAGCCAACACACCCACCACCACTGCCGCATCACCTTCACCGGTCATGTCGCCAGCCAGCACTCAAGCCGCACCTTCCGGTGCCGCTCGCCGCGTGAATGCAGCCGACAAGCGCATCATCAATGGTCAAACCGACGTCAATCAGTTGGTGCCCTTCAAATACAAATGGGCCTGGGAAAAATACCTCGCCACTTGCGCCAACCACTGGATGCCGCAAGAAGTCAACATGACCCGCGACATCGCGCTTTGGAAAGACCCCAACGGTTTGACCGAAGACGAGCGCCGCTTGGTCAAGCGCAACTTGGGTTTCTTTGTCACTGCCGATTCTTTGGCGGCCAACAACATCACCTTGGGCACCTATCGCCACATCACGGCGCCTGAATGCCGCCAGTTCTTGCTGCGCCAAGCCTTTGAAGAAGCCATTCACACCCACGCCTACCAGTACATCACTGAGTCTTTGGGCCTGGACGAAAGCGAGATCTTCAACGCTTACAACGAAGTTCAGTCCATCCGCGACAAAGACGAGTTCCTGATTCCGTTCATTCACGCCATCATGGACCCGCACTTCAAAACGGGCACTCAGGAAACTGACCAAACGCTTCTGAAGTCACTCATCGTTTTTGCTTGCCTCATGGAAGGCTTGTTCTTCTACGTGGGCTTCACGCAAATTCTGGCCTTGGGCCGTCAAAACAAGATGACAGGCGCTGCCGAGCAGTACCAGTACATCCTGCGCGACGAGTCCATGCACTGCAACTTCGGTATTGACTTGATCAATCAGATCAAACTCGAGAATCCCCAGTTGTGGACCGCTGAATTCAAAGCCGAAATCAATGAGCTGTTCTTGAAAGCTGTTGAATTGGAGTACCGTTATGCCGAAGACACCATGCCCCGCGGCGTGCTCGGCTTGAACGCCTCCATGTTCAAAGGCTACCTGCGCTACATCGCCAACCGCCGTGCCACCCAAATCGGCTTGGAAGCTCTCTTCCCCAACGAAGAGAATCCCTTCCCCTGGATGAGCGAAATGATTGACTTGAAGAAAGAGCGCAATTTCTTCGAAACCCGCGTCATTGAATACCAATCGGGCGGCGCCCTTTCTTGGGATTAAACACCCAAACATGATGATTCTGTTTAAACCTCATGCCACGACCGCACTTTGCGGCGGTGGGGTGAGGTTTTCCCGTGTTCAAGGCGTTGAGACTCGTTCTCAGCGCCTTGAATCGCTTTGCGACTCCAACATTCGCAAAGTGTTTCCCTCTGTTGATTTTTCTAATTGATCAAGGAGAAAAACCATGGCAACTGCAAAAAAAGCAGCACCCAAAAAAGCTGCAGCAAAAAAATCGGCCCCTAAAAAAGCCGTTGTGAGAAAAGCGCCTGCTAAAAAAGCAGCGCCAAAGAAAGCCGCTCCTAAAAAAGCAGCACCTAAGAAAGCCGCTCCTAAAAAGGCAGCGCCAAAGAAAGCCGTAGCTAAGAAGGCCGCTCCTAAAAAAGCAGCACCTAAGAAAGCCGCAGCTAAGAAAGCAGCTCCTAAAAAAGCCGCTAAGAAAGCCGTAGCTAAGAAGGCCGCCAAAAAAGCGGCTCCTAAGAGAAAAGCTGCCAAAAAGCCTGCTAAAAAAGCGGCTAAGAAAGCAGCGAAAGCGCCCGCTGCCCCTGCTGCCGCTGCGCATACAACATTGAATCCTCAAGCTGCATGGCCGTTTCCTTCGGCCGCTAAGCCTTGATTCAAAGTTCAAGCGATAAGCGATAGCCAAAGCCCGATGCTGTAAAGCGTCGGGCTTTTTTTCTGCGTCAATGATCAACTTCTCAGGGGTAAAAACAGAGCAATCGATAGCCTACAAAGCCAAGCTCGTTTGATTTCAGCTGCAAGAGTAGATCATGCGCCACTATGTCACCTGGCGACATCAGTTTGGGTGCTCCCCATGCGGAAGGGTCCAACACTTTGCGCATCACGGGCTTGTCATCGGCATCTGTGAGTGTGAGTTCAACCCATGGTGTGGCCACCTTCACGAAGGCTGAATTTCTTAAATGCAGTTGAAACACCCACTGAGCCTCGCCACTCCAATCAATGGCCGCATGATCAATGACCACTGCATCTATCTTTTCATAGGGGTGAATGGTGCAAACACCCCACTCACACAAAGCCGTCAAGAAAGATTGTGAAGCTGGCCATTGCACAAACCAAGCGTCTTTGAAAAGCAATGTGGTTTGGAGCAACAAGGCCAAAATGCCCCCCATGGCCCAGGCAATCAAACCCCAAGGCTTCATGGGGTATTCAAGCAGCGTGGCTGCGATGGGCCGTCATTAAGATCCAGCCGTCTTCGCGATCGGCCACTGACAATGAGAGAAAAGGCGCATAGGCTTGAGTGAGTTCTTCTTCTTGGCGCTCCAAAATACCCGCCAAGACCAAGTTCCCGCCCGCTTGGACATGGCTGCAAAGCAAGGGCGCTAGCACTTTCAAAGGCGTTGCCAAAATATTGGCCAGCACTGTTTGATACGTGCCCTTGGCCAGTTCGGGCAAGCCCACATTGAGCAGCACCTCATTGGCTTTCGCATTCAAATCGGTGGCGTTAACAGCGGCCTCATCAATGTCCACCGCATCAATCTCTGCAGCGCCAAACTTTGCAGCACCGATGGCCAAAATACCAGAGCCGCAACCATAATCTAGGACCCGCTGAGCTTTCACATCATGGGTGGCAATCCATCGCAAACACATGCGCGTGGTCGGATGAGTGCCTGTGCCAAAAGCCAAGCCAGGATCAAGACGGATGAACTTCCGAGCCTGAGCTGGCAACTCATGCCAAGTAGGCACAATCCAAAATTCAGGCGTGATTTCAACAGGTGCGAATTGAGATTGGGTTAAGCGAACCCAATCTTGATCTGGCACCGCAGAAATCGACAGTACTTGGCAAGCCTCGAAAAAATCTTGCGCGGCCAACAGCAATGCAGCCTCTTCAGCTTGATCTTTTTTTGCAAACAATGCCACCATTTTGGAGCGTTGCCAACCCTCTTTGGGAGGGGGCATGCCAGGTTCGCCGAACAATGCCTTTTCATTTTCAGTCTCGGCATCGGCATCCTCAACGGACACACTCAGGGCCTCCAAAGCTTCGAGCGCCTCACTCAAGACATCGACACGCGCCTCGGGGCACAACAAGTTCAGCTCAAACATTTCAGCCTTTGCGGTGACGCAACCACTCTTCAAGGTAGTGAATGTTGGTGCCACCGCTTATGAATTTCGCATCGCGCAAAATTTCACGGTGCAAGGCAATGTTGGTGCTGATGCCCTCCACCACTGTTTCAGCCAAAGCTGTTTGCATGCGGGCAATGGCCTGCTCACGGGTATCGCCGTGGGCAATGATTTTGCCGATCATCGAGTCGTAGTTCGGTGGCACAAAGTAGTTGTTGTAGACATGAGAGTCAACACGTATACCTGGACCTCCTGGGGCGTGCCATGTGGTGATACGGCCAGGTGATGGTGTGAATTTGAAGGGGTGTTCAGCGTTGACGCGGCATTCAATGGCGTGGCCGCGAATTTGAATTTGGCGCTGCGTAAACGGCAACTTCTCACCCGCAGCCACGATGATTTGAGTTTTGACAATGTCGATGCCCGTGACCCACTCGGTCACAGGGTGCTCAACCTGGACTCGGGTGTTCATTTCGATGAAATAAAACTCTCCGTTTTCATACAAAAACTCAAAAGTGCCCGCCCCGCGATACCCAATTTTTTTACAAGCGGCCACGCAACGCTCGCCAATTTTGTCAATCAATTTACGGGGAATGCCAGGTGCAGGGGCCTCTTCCACCACCTTTTGATGGCGGCGCTGCATAGAGCAATCTCGCTCGCCCAAATAAACGACATTTTTGTGCTTGTCGGCCAAGATTTGAATTTCAATGTGGCGTGGATTCTGCAGGTACTTTTCCATGTACACCGCAGGATTGCCAAAAGCAGCACCCGCTTCGGCCTTGGTCATTTGAACCGCATTGATGAGAGCGGCTTCTGTGTGGACCACACGCATGCCCCTGCCACCACCGCCACCCGCGGCTTTGATGATGACAGGATAGCCAATGCTTTTGGCCGTTCGGCGAATGACCACAGGATCATCGGGCAACTCGCCCTCAGAGCCAGGCACGCAAGGCACACCCGCTCTGATCATGGCTTGCTTGGCTGACACTTTGTCACCCATGATTCGGATGGCGTCAGGCGAAGGGCCAATGAATTGAAAGCCACTTTTTTCAACGCGTTCTGCAAAGTCGGCGTTTTCGCTCAAAAAGCCGTAACCGGGGTGAATGGCTTCAGCGTCCGTCACCTCTGCCGCCGAAATGATGGCAGGCATGTTCAGGTAACTCAAACTGGAGGCAGCAGGTCCAATGCAAACAGCCTCTTCGGCCAGCTTGACGTATTTGGCTTCACGGTCGGCCTCTGAATAAACCATGACCGCTTTGATGCCCAGTTCTCGACACGCGCGTTGAATGCGCAGGGCTATTTCACCTCGATTGGCAACCAAAATTTTCTTAAACATGCGGAGTCCGGTGCTTTATTCGATGATGTAAAGGGCTTGGCCGTATTCAACCGCTTGACCGTTTTCACACAAAACTTGCTTCACGGTGCCAGTCTTGTCAGATTCGATTTCGTTCAAGATCTTCATGGCTTCAATGATGCAGAGGGTGTCGCCTTCTTTCACGGAATCTCCCACTTGAACGAATGGCGCCGCGCCTGGGCTGGAAGATCGGTAGAAAGTGCCCACCATCGGTGACTTGACGGTGTGACCAGCCGCAGCGACTTCGGCAGCCACGGCCGCAGCGGTGACAGCCGCAGCGTCTGCAATTTCAGCGGCTGTTGGTGCAAGCACTGGGGCTGCTGCGGGCGCCGAGGCAGTTGCCATGAGCTGTTGGGTCAACACGGGGGCACCAGCAGCCAGGGGACCTTTGACAATTCGAACCTTGCCTTCGGCTTCTGTGATTTCCAATTCTGTGACGTTGGAATCGGAAACCAAGTCAATCAAGGTTTTGAGTTTGCGCAAATCCATGTTACCCCCTGTGTTTGCTATCAAAGACGCTGAATTTACACTAAAAACTAGGGTAAATAGCTACAAATGAACTCATTTTCATGAATACGAACAAGTCAAGGGGGATCGTGAGGCACTGAAATTCAGCAGAATCAAAAAATGTCGCCTTAAATGACTTTATGAAGCCAAGCATCAAGATCATTTTTCTCTAATCTTCCTTTTTTTTCCGCTAAAAGCCTCCCTTTTGCATCGAAAATAACGCTAAAAGGCAGAACGCTTTCTACATTGCCCAGAGTCTTTCCTATCTCTGTGCCATTGAAGCCCGCCAAGCCCACATCAAAACTCAAGGGTTTTTGTGACAAAAAACGACGCACCATGCTGGGTTGGTCCACTGCCAAACCAAGTACTTGAATAGATTTAGACTTATTTGCCATGTAAAAGGCGTCAATTAAAGGAAGTTCGTCAATACAGGGAGGGCACCATGTGGCCCAAAAATTTACCAACAATGGCTTACCACGCATCGCCGAAAGTCTCAAAGTACCACCTTCTGGCCTCTCAAACTCCTGCAACCAAAAGTTTTGAACGGCCGTGTCAAGCACGCCTTGGGGCTTGAATTTTTGCCAAGCAAACCAAGCACCCGACAAACCAGCAGCCAAGCCTAAACCTGCCGTAAGCCAGTGGCGGCGTCCAAGACCCGTCTCTGTATTTTCTTCAACTTCGTTCTTCATAGCTGCATCATGCCTCAATTAACCGCTTCAGCGCTGAAATATCACCTCGAGGTGATCGCCCTTTCGAATCCGCCTTCAATGCGCCGCGGACGTCGTCAAAATCATTGATCAGCAAATGGACGCCAATTTCTTCACCCAGTTCATCACAAAAACTGTGAATGCTCAATGCCTCTACAAGCTCCCCATGAAGACCTTTGACAGACCGAGCTTCAAAATCAACACCTTTGTTGATTAATTCAATTTCTGTCGATTTGGCATCATCGCAGAACAATTGCAAATAAATGTCTGACAATCGGGTGGCTGTGCCGTGCCACACCGCCCCCCCCAAATAAGGCCTGAACTCCGCCAAGCGTGTCATCCACACCATCGCATGTCGCCTCAATGCCAACAGTTCAAGGGCTTGGGAGTCAGCGCAAAAAAGTTCAATGTAAGCCCTGACCTCTTCTTCGACTTGATCGTTGTTCGGCAGCGGTGTTCGCGGCGGCAGGCCCAAGGCTTTCAGCGCTCGCTTTTTCGCAGGGCCGTACTCAAGCCCCTCCTCAACCACCCATTGAGCAGCCGACGCAGCAATTTCATCCGTTAAATCTGTCATGGGTGAATTGTGCACCGCCTAAAATCCCCTTATGCATATACATATTTTGGGCATTTGCGGAACTTTCATGGGCGGCTTGGCCGCATTGGCAAGAGAAGCCGGTCATCGAGTGACCGGCTGTGACGCGGGCGTGTACCCCCCCATGAGCGATCAGCTACAAGCATTGGGCATTGAGTTGATTGAGGGCTTCGGGGTTGAGCAAATGAAGCTTCGACCAGACCTTTATGTCATTGGCAATGTCGTAAGTCGCAGCAGACTCCCTTCAGGCGAACCCAAGTTCCCCTTGATGGAAGCCATTTTGGAAGCTGGGGCCCCCTATACCAGCGGGCCCCAATGGTTGTCAGAGCATGTGCTTCAAGGTCGGCACGTCTTGGCAGTGGCGGGCACGCACGGCAAAACGTCCACCACCTCCATGCTCGCTTGGATCTTGGAATCTGCAGGGCTCACACCAGGCTTCCTGGTAGGCGGCGTGCCTTTGAACTTTGGTGTGTCAGCCAGGCTGGGGCAAACTGCTGCAGGCCATGCACTCAATTATTTTGTCATTGAAGCTGACGAATACGACACTGCTTTTTTTGACAAGCGAAGCAAATTCGTCCATTACAAACCACGCACAGCCATCTTGAACAACTTAGAGTTTGATCACGCAGACATCTTCGAAGACCTCCAAGACATCGAAAAGCAGTTTCACAATTTGGTCAGAACAGTACCTGGCACAGGTCGCTTGGTGGTGAATGGTCTAGAAGAGAGCCTGACCCGAGTTTTGGCGCAAGGTTGCTGGAGTGAGGTGCGAAGCTTTGGCGCAGCAGTGAGTGATTTTTCGGCGCTTGGCGAACCCAGCGACTTTGAGGTGCAACACGAAGGCCAACACATTGCGCATATTTCTTGGGGGCTGGGCGGTGTTCACAACCAATTGAACGCGTTGGCGGCCCTGGCAGCGGCTGAACATGTGGGCGTCCAGCCCAGCGTTGCGGCCCAAGCCTTGGCGAGTTTCCAAAACGTGAAGCGGCGCATGGAGGTGCGCGGCACGGTCAAGGGTGTGACGGTTTACGATGACTTTGCTCACCACCCCACAGCCATTCGAACCACCCTGGATGGACTGAGAAGACAAATCGGCCGCGAGCAGCGCATCTTGGCCATCTTTGAGCCTCGCAGCAACACCATGAAACTGGGCACCATGAAATCCCAACTTCCTTGGAGCCTAGAACAAGCCGACTTGTCGTTTTGCCACAGCGGCAGTTTGGATTGGGACCCCCAAGCTGCGTTAGCAGGCATGGGCAGCAGAGCCCAAGTGGCGTCCAACATCCCAGAGTTGGTCCAACTGGTCATGGCGCAGGTTCAGCCTGGCGACCATTTACTCTGCATGAGCAATGGGGGTTTTGGCGGTGTGCACACGCGTCTGCTGGACGCGCTGCAAAAAGCTTGAGTTATTTTTTCCGACGCACTTCCACCGCGCTGGACAAAATTTGCAACACTTTTTCGCTGTCAGACCACCCGATGCAGGCATCGGTGATGCTCTGGGCATATTTCAAAGCATTCACATCGTCTTTGCCGGGTGTGAATTTTTGCGCACCCGCCTCAATGTGGCTTTCCACCATCACGCCAAAAATTTGTCGTGAGCCCTTGCGCACTTGCCCTGCAATGTCCTGCGTCACATCGACTTGTCGCTCATGTTGTTTGCTGCTGTTGGCATGGCTGCAATCGACCATCAGGGTGGGGGGCAATTTGGCAGTTTCTAAGTCTTTGCATGCGGCCTTCACACTGACTTCATCGTAATTGGGCGCTTTGCCACCCCGCAAAATCACGTGGCAGTCTTGATTGCCCAGTGTTTGCACAACGGCCACTTGACCGTTTTTATGCACCGACAAAAAGTGGTGGCCTCGGGCCGCAGCCTGAATGGCATCGGTGGCGATTTTGATGTTGCCATCGGTGCCATTCTTGAATCCAATGGGGGCTGACAAGCCTGAAGCAAGCTCGCGGTGAACTTGGCTTTCCGTGGTCCGCGCACCAATGGCACCCCAGCTGATCAAATCACCAATGTATTGGGGAGAAATCACGTCCAAAAATTCACTGCCAGCCGGCAAACCTTGACGGTTGATTTCTATCAGCAACTGTCGCGCAATGCGCAGGCCTTCGTCAATGCGGTAGCTTTCGTCCAAGTAGGGGTCATTGATCAAGCCTTTCCAGCCGACAGTGGTTCTTGGTTTTTCGAAATACACGCGCATCACAATTTCCAAAGTGTCTTGGTATTTGTCGCGCAGTGGCTTCAACCGACGGGCGTAATCCAAGGCCGCCGCAGGATCGTGAATTGAGCATGGGCCAATGACCACCAGCAAACGATCGTCTTTGCCTGCGATGATGTTGTGAATTTTGCGACGCGTTTGTGAAATCAAGGTTTCCACCGCAGTTCCAGTGATGGGGAAAAAACGCATTAAATGTTCTGGGGGTGGCAACACGGTGATGTCCTTGATGCGTTCGTCATCGGTCTGCCCCATGCGGTCCAAGGGATTGACATAACGAGGCTCCGAACTGGCTTTGGTTTTGGTGGTCATCGTGGGCTCCAGTACAAAAATAAAAAATGAATCAAAAGGGTGAAAGCAAAAAAAAAACCGCCGGGGGTTGAGTCCGGCGGTTGATAGAGGGGTTCAGTGACTTATGCGCTGGCCTCTCGTCCGCCTAGGACAGAGAATGCAAAATAAAAGCTAAAAAAGCTGAAGCGCTGGGTCATGGGGAAACAATGTATCACAAATTTAGCGCTGTTTAAGCAGTGCCGCCCACAGTCAGCCCTTCAATGCGCAGGGTCGGTTGCCCCACGCCCACTGGCACGCTTTGGCCTTCTTTGCCGCACACACCCACACCCGTGTCCAGGCGCATGTCGTTGCCAATCATGCTCACGTGTTTCAGGCACTCAGGGCCGCTCCCTACCAAGGTGGCGCCCTTCACGGGGTATTGAATCTTGCCGTTTTCCACCCAATAGGCTTCACTGGCAGAGAACACAAACTTACCGCTGGTGATGTCAACCTGACCCCCGCCAAAGTTGGTGGCATACAAGCCTTTTTTGAGACTGGCCACAATTTCCTCAGCCGATTTGTCACCCCCCAACATGTAAGTGTTGGTCATGCGAGGCATGGGAATGTGGGCATAACTTTCTCGGCGACCATTGCCAGTAGGCTTCACACCCATGAGTCGCGCATTCATCGCATCTTGAATGTAGCCCTTCAAAATGCCATCCTCAATGAGAACGTTGCGCTGGCTGGGGCAGCCCTCATCGTCCACATTCAACGAGCCACGACGGTCAGAAATGGTGCCATCGTCCAACACAGTGACACCCTTGGCTGCCACACGTTTGCCAATCATGCCACTGAAGGCACTGGAGCCTTTCCGATTGAAGTCGCCCTCTAAACCATGTCCGATGGCTTCGTGCAACAACACGCCTGGCCAACCAGGGCCTAAAACCACCGTCATGACGCCAGCAGGAGCGGGTCGCGCGTCGAGGTTGGTGAGGGCGGCATGCACTGCATCATCGACATACGAGTTGATCATGGCATCGTCAAAATAGGCCAAGCCAAACCGGCCGCCACCGCCACCACTGCCGACTTCACGACGACCCTTTTGCTCGGCAATGACCGTGACGGAGAGTCGCACCAGCGGCCGCACATCTGCCGCCAAAGTGCCATCGGCGCGGGCCACCATGACCACATCGTATTCGCTGGCCAAACCCGCCATGACCTGCACGATGCGAGGGTCTTTGGCCTTTGCCAGCTGCTCTACTTTTTCAAGCAATTGAACTTTGTCGAAACTGTTCAAGGTGCCCATCGGGTCGAGCGAGGGGTACAAGGATCGAATGCCTGCCACTTTGCGAGTGGGTACTTTGGCTTTTCGATTTTGATGCGCACCTGCAATGGCTCTGACGGTGACCGCCGCATCCATCAAAGAAGCCTCAGAGATGTCGTCAGAGTAGGCAAACGCCGTTTTCTCGCCGGCCACAGCCCGAACGCCAACGCCTTGGTCAATGCTGAAGCTTCCAGTTTTCACAATGCCTTCTTCCAAACTCCAAGCTTCGGATCGGGTGTATTGGAAATACAAATCGGCATCGTCGACCTGATGAGCCTTGATGGCACTCAAGGCCTTGGCCAAATGCGATTCATCTAAGCCAAAGGGTTCGAGCAAGAGGGATCTGGCCGTGGCCAAACGTTCAATGGTGGGTTCGCGTGAAATCATGACGCCATTGTAGGCAAGGCCAGAAAGCCCTGCTCAAGTGAGGCTGGGGCTGGCTCCAATGTCCCCCTCAGGTCTGGACCAGGCGGCGAGCTTTCGCAATGGACATCAAAATGCCCAAACCCAAACCCAAGGTCACCATGGCGGTACCGCCGTAGCTGATAAAGGGCAAGGGCACGCCCACCACAGGCAAGATGCCACTCACCATGCCCATGTTCACAAACGCATAGGTGAAGAAAATCATGCTGACACTGCCCGCCAAGAGTCGTGTGAACAAGGTGGGCGCCTCTCGGGCAATGACCAAACCCCGAAAAACCAAGAAGAAAAATCCAGTGATCAACAAGAGGGTGCCCACCAGACCGAACTCTTCTGAGAAAGCCGCAAAAATGAAGTCGGTGGTTCTTTCAGGGATGAACTCCAAATGGGTTTGTGTGCCTTGCATGAAGCCCTTGCCCCAAAAGCCACCTGAGCCAATGGCAATCATGCCTTGAATGATGTGAAAACCCTTGCCCAAGGGGTCTCTGGCTGGATCTAGCAAGGTACAAATTCGCTGGCGCTGGTACTCGTGCAAGACTTTCCAATCAATCCCCTCGGCACACAACTGCGACTCGAAAATAATCAAAAACACAATGCCCGCCACGCCGACCACCACGGGTGGCAAGATCAGGCGCCAGCTGAGGCCCGCAAAAAACAGCACTGCAACCCCCGTACTCAAGACCAACAAGGCTGTGCCCAGATCGGGTTGACGGATGATCAATCCCACCGGAACCATGAGCAACAAGGCAGCTACTCCAAAATCAAGGGGCCGTAATTGACCTTCCCTTTTTTGAAACCACCAAGCCAGCATCAGCGGCATGGCAATTTTCAGAATTTCACTGGGCTGAATGACCACGCCCAAATTAAGCCAGCGGCGCGCCCCTTTTTTGGTAATGCCGAAAATAGCCACCGCAATCAGCAAGGCCACGCCCACGGTGTAAATGGGCACGGCCAAGGTCATGAGTCTTTGGGGGGGAATTTGGGCGACCACGAACATGATGATGGCCGCAATCATCATGTTGCGGCCATGGTCCACAAAGCGCGTGCCATGGTCATAGCCTGAGGAGTACATGATGAGCAAACCCGCACAGGCCAAAATAAACACCGCAAAAGCCAACGGACCGTCCAATCCTTCAAATAAATAAAGGAGACGTGAGCGCAAACTGGGTTTTTCAATGACGCGAGACATGTCTGAATTATCGTTCGCTTGAACATCATTATTTGGCAGAAGCCCTATTTTCAGTCCGAGTCTTCTCCTCGAAGGCTCGCCTCATGGGACAATCTGGCTCATGTTTTTATTGTTTGAAGAAGCTGGCAAATTTGTTGCTGGGCGCGTCCTGTCAGAGGCAGAGGCCTCGGTTCAGGTGGAATTGGACAGCGGCAAAAGGGTCAAAGTCAAAGGTGCCAATGTGCTTTTGAAATTTGACAAGCCTGCGCCTGCCCAACTTCTGGCTGAAGCCACCACCATCAGCCAAAGTATTGAGCTTGATTTGGCGTGGGAATTTGCCCCCGATACTGAATTTGGTTTTGCCGATGTGGCACGCGAATATTTCAACGCCGATGCCAACACCGTACAACAGGTGGGTGCACTCATTCGGCTGTACGAAGCTCCCCATTATTTTCGACGTGCAGGCAAGGGGCGTTTCAAAAAAGCAAGCGCAGAAACCGTGCAACTGGCGCTGGCGGGTATTGAGAAGAAAAAACAAATTCAAGCGCAAATTGAAAGTTGGTCGCAAGATCTCATCGCGGGGCAATGCCCCGTGCCGATCAAACAGCAACTTTATAAAATTTTATTCAGGCCAGACAAGAATGCACCCGAATACAAGGCCGTGGTCGAGGCCAGTCGAAGCAGTCAAACAGCACCCCTGACGCTTTTGCAAAATGCAGGCGCTATTGCCAGCGCTTATGACTTTCACTGGCAACGTTTTCTATTTGACAACTTTCCCAAAGGCACTGGCTTTCCCAAATTGGAAGCACCTTCCATTGCGCAAGAACTGCCTTTGGCAAGTGTTCAAGCCTATTCCATCGACGATTCTCAAACAACAGAAATTGACGATGCCTTGTCATTGCAAGGCTTGGGAACAGGCACGGTAGTAGTGGGCATTCACATTGCCGCGCCAGGCTTGGCGATTGAACCCAGTAGCGCCATAGACCATGTCGGCCGCTCGCGTCTTTCTACGGTTTACATGCCGGGTTACAAAATCACCATGTTGCCAGACGAAGTGGTACAGCGTTACACCTTGGCAGAAGGACAGGCTTGCCCTGCCGTCTCGCTTTATGTGAGCTTTGACGAAGCCACGCTCAGCATTCAACACAGCGAAACCAAACTAGAGCGTGTTCCCATTGCCGCTAATCTCCGACATGACCAACTCGACAACTGGGTCACAGCAGAGTGGCTAGAAAACTCTTCTCCAGTCACACGAGAAGGCGAGCCAGAACTGCCTATTTCTCACAGCAGCTTGGCATTTTTTTGGCGTTTGGCTCAGCACTTGAAAGCAGGTCGCGAGGTGGTTCGAGGCAAGCCAGAAACCTTCAACCGCCCCGACTACAACTTTCGTTTGGTGCGCGACAGTCATGAAGGCGCGCCGACTGGCAACGAGCCCGTTCAAATCAGTGTTCGGCAACGCGGCGCCCCATTGGACTTGATTGTGGCCGAAGCCATGATTCTGGCCAACAGCACCTGGGGCCAGTGGTTGGCAAGTTTAGGGGTCCCCGCCATCTACAGAAGCCAAGCCAGTATGGCACCTGGGGTGAAAGTTCGCATGGGCACGAAAGCACTGCCACACGCAGGCATTGGCGTTCCTGCCTATGCTTGGAGCACATCGCCATTGCGCCGTTACACAGACCTGGTCAACCAATGGCAAATCATTGCATGCGCCAAACACGGCGCAACGGCGGCCTTGGCGGCGCCCTTCAAGCCCAAAGACGCACAGTTATTTGCCATCATCAGCGCCTTTGATGCAGCCTATACAGCCTACAACAGCTACCAATCTGGTATGGAACGATTTTGGACCCTGAAATATGTGCAGCAGGAGAACGTCACCGAGGTGGTGGCCAGCTTGGTCAAAGAGATGGGGGCAGGCAGTTGGCTGGTGCGGGCCGATCAGTTGCCCCTGATGCTCACCGTCATGGGCGCTGCGGGTCTGATGCGCGGAGACAAAGTCAAAGTCAAGCTGGGGGCGATGGATACCATGGCCTTGGATCTGAGTGGCACCGTGATTGAAAAGATCAACAACTCGCAAGCTGCATCCGCGGACGCCGATGAAAACTTAGACGACACCATGGACGATTTAGAAGATTCAGCAACAGGCCCCATTGCCATCGCCTTGAACGTTAACGAAGCGCCTACTGAAGACGCTCCCACGCCCTCATGATGGTCCCTGCTGTCGCCTTTTCTTCTTCTCAACATTCTCACCGTGCATTGCTCTGGGCGCTGGGTGTTTCGGTGCTTTTGCATGCCTCATTGCTCTCGCTCAAATGGGCTTCGCCAGCGACTTATGATCGCCTCTTTGAATCGAGCAGCTTGGAAGTGGTCTTGGTGAACGCACGCAGCATGCAAGCTCCCGAGAATCCTCAGGCTTTGGCACAAGTGAGCCTTGCGGGCGGCGGTCAAATGGCTGGCAATACCTTGCAGAGCAGCCCGCTTGCTGCCAACTCACAAGAACAAAATGGTCTGGCACTTCAGCAGATCGAAAAAAACATGGCCACTCTGAAGCAAGAGCAGATGCATTTGATACAGCAGTTAAAACAAGAACTTCAAGCGCTCAACAGCCAACAAGCCAATGCCACCAACGATGCCAAGCAAACGGAGACTCTGGCTGACCGTCAAAACCAACTCTCGCGTCAACTGGCACTGATTGAAAAACAATCGCAAGCCCTGCAGGGTGGGCCTAAAAAACGCTACATTGGCCCTGCGACTCAAGAAGTGGCCTATGCGCGTTATTACGACAAAATGCGCCGCACCATTGAGACCACAGGGACTGAAAATTTCCCTCAAGCTGCTGGTGAAAAACTCTATGGCAGTCTCACCATGGTCATTGTGTTGAATGACCAAGGCAAGGTCTTAAGCACCGAAGTGGCCAATGGCTCAGGCAAAACCATTTTGGACCAACGCGCACAAGCCATTGTCAGAGGCGCTGCACCTTTTGATCCTTTCACACTTGAAATGAAACGACAAGCCGACCAGTTGGTGGTGGTCACGCGTTTTCAATTTTCCAAAGACGAAACACTGGCCACACACATGTTAGCCGCCCCTTCTGGCCCACAAAAATAGTCAGCAATGCGTCACCCCTCTTGCAATTGACCATGCGTCATCTTTTTATTGCACTTAAACAATGGGCAGGTCTTGTGCTTGTCAGTCTGATATTGCTGCAAGTTTTCATGGCAGGCCGTGTTGCCTTCATGGCTTGGGTGAACCCCAGTTCAACGGCCTTTGAGCGATCTCAAGCTTGGCAAATGATCGCTGCACAAGGCAGTTTGCAATGGCGACAGAAATGGAACTCTGCCGACCAAATTTCAACGCAACTCAAACGTGCGGTGCTGGCATCCGAGGACAGCGCCTTTACACAGCACAATGGTGTTTGGTGGGAATCGATTGAAAAAGCATGGCGTAAAAATTCCAAAGCCCAAGCCAAACTAGACGCCATGGCTGCAGCCAAGAAAGACGCTAAAACAGTCGCACCCAAAATTGTGGGCGGCTCCACCATCACACAACAGTTGGCGAAAAATTTATTGCTCACCGGCGAGAGAACCATGCTTCGCAAAGCACAAGAGTGGGTGATCACACTGGCTTTGGAGTCTTTTTTAAGCAAACAAGAAATTCTCACGCTTTACTTGAACCATGTTGAATGGGGTCAAGGTGTTTTTGGAGCAGAAGCAGCAGCGCAACACTACTTTCAAAAATCAGCAGGGAAACTCACCGGATGGGAATCGGCGCGTTTGGCCGTCATGTTGCCGCGGCCGCGGTATTTTGAAAAGCTGCCCCAATCTGTTTACTTAAGCGATCGTGCTCAGACCATCATGTTGCGCATGAACGATGTTGCATTGCCATGAACAAGCACGCAAAATAAGCCCATGAGAATTCTTGGTATCGATCCTGGCTTGCAAACCACCGGTTTTGGTGTGATTGATGTGCAGGGCTCCCAACTCACCTACGTGGCCAGTGGCGTCATTCAAACTGACAAGGTTCACCAGGGTCACTTACCCCATCGATTGAAAGTCATTTTTGACGGTATTCTCGAAATCAACCAACGTTATCAACCCTCATCGGCATCGGTAGAGATTGTTTTTGTCAATGTGAACCCCCAAGCCACATTGCTCTTAGGACAAGCTCGAGGCTGCTGCCTCACCGCTTTGGTTTCTTGCAATTTGCCTGTGGCGGAATACACCGCTTTGCAAATGAAAAAAGCCATCACCGGCCAAGGCAGAGCTGCCAAGTCACAAGTTCAGGAGATGGTCAAACGCATGCTCAAACTGCCTTCTGTGCCAGGGCCTGATGCCGCGGACGCGCTGGGTTTGGCCATCACGCATGCACACGCAAGCCCTTCTATGAACAAACTGGCGGCCTTGGACCTGCTCAACCGGAAAACACACGGCATGTACAGGGATGGTCGAAGCCATTAGGTCCTGCGCAGACAATTGGCCTCTGCATTCAAGGCGCTTTATTTCGGTATCAGCATGCGGTCTCTGTTCGCCAATTCTGGGAAAACCTTCACAGCCGCAAGCGCCACACCGACTGTGGCCAAACCGCCAAAAAGTACCGATGCCACTGGCCCCCAGAGCGCCGCCGTTGCGCCCGATTCAAACTCACCCAATTGGTTGGATGCACCAATGAAAATTGAATTCACGGCAGCCACCCGACCCCGCATGTCCTCGGGTGTCTCAAGCTGAAGCAAGGTCAAGCGAGTGACCACACTGACGTTGTCTGCTGCACCAGCGACCATGAGCGCGGCAATCGACAAGCCCATGTGAGTTGACAGTCCAAACACAAAATTGGCCAATCCGAAAACGGCTACCGAAATAAGAAGCCATTTGCCGACGCGTCTTTCAATCGGCCATTGCGTCAGCAGACCCGCCATCACCAAGGCCCCCACGGCAGGTGCCGATCGCAGAATACCCAGCCCTTCTGGGCCTGTGTGCAAAATATCCTTGGCGTAAATGGGCAGCAAGGCCGTCACGCCGCCCAATAAAACGGCAAATAAATCCAATGCCACAGCACCCAACAGCACCTTGTGGTGCCACACGAAATAAGCGCCCGCCAGAACACTGTGCCAATCGTCAGCAGCGTTGGAGGGCTTGTGCTTATATCGAACAGTGAGGGTCAAGAAAAAAGCCATCATGAGCAAGACCGCGCAAATCACATACACCGCATTGACATGCACGGCATACAAAAGACCCCCCAGTGCAGGACCACCAATGACGGCCACTTGAACGCCCGAGGAGCTGAGGGCCACAGCGCGTTGCATCAAATTGGGCGGCACCAAATGTGGGGTGAGCGCTTGCTGGGTGGGCATTTGAAAAGACCGCACCATGCCCAACACAGCAGAGACAAACAAGACCCATTCACGGTTGACGGCATCAGAGTGAGTGCCCCAAACCAAGAGCGCTGCAACCGCTGCCTGAATGAGCATGCACGCTGCATAAATGTGCAGTTTATGAAACCTGTCGACGACATGGCCTGCAGGCAAAGTCAGAATCAAGGCGGGCACAAATTGAAACAAGCCCACCAAACCCAAATCCCAGGCACTGCCGGTTAATTCATACATGTGCCATGCCAAGGCCACCATCAACATTTGATTGGCGCAAATGCCAGCCAAGCGAGCCAACCAGAAACGAAGAAAGGGTTGATGTGACAGCAAGTCTTTCAAAGACGGCTGAGTTGTTGTGGTCATTTTGAAAAATTCACCAAGCCCGAACCGGCAACGCAAAACCCTCAGGGGCTTTTTTAACATCATCAAAACTGACGATTTCATAGGCCTCAGGCTGGTCCAGCAATGCCCTGAGGAGTTGGTTGTTCATGGCGTGTCCCGAGCGAAACGCGGTGTAACTGGCAATCAAGGGTTTGCCCACCAAGTACAAATCACCCATGGCGTCTAAGATTTTGTGTTTCACAAATTCGTCGTCATAGCGCAGGCCATCGCTGTTCAGCACTTTGTAGTCGTCCATCACGATGGCATTGTCTAAACCACCGCCCAAAGCCAAACCATTGGAGCGCAGCATTTCAACGTCCTTGGTAAAGCCAAAGGTGCGCGCCCTTGCGATGTCTCGGGCATACACGTCGCGCCCCATGTCAAACACCACCTGCTGCCCTGTGGAGTCGACTGCAGGGTGGTGAAAATCAATTTCAAAACTGAGTCGGTAGCCGTTGTAAGGCTCTAACTTGGCCCACTTGATGTTCTCGCCTTGACCGTCTTTCACTTCCACTGTTTTTAAAACACGGATGAACTGCTTGGGCACTTTCTGCAATTCAATGCCAGCGCTTTGAAGCAGAAACACAAATGAGGAGGCCGAGCCATCCAGAATAGGCACTTCTTCTGCCGTGATATCGATGACCAAGTTGTCAATGCCCAAGCCTGCACAGGCAGACATCAAATGTTCAACGGTGTGAACTTTGGCTTGGCCACTGGAAATGGTAGATGCCAATCGGGTGTCCGTGACACTTTGCGCAGAAATGTGAATGTCGACAGGTTCGGCCAAATCGACGCGCCGAAACACAATGCCCGAATTGGGCGCAGCGGGCCTCAGCGTGAGTTCAACACGCTGGCCACTGTGCAAACCCACACCCACAGCCTGTGTGAGGGTTTTGATGGTTCTTTGAGCAAGCATGGTCTGATTTTAATTTCTCAGGCCCAGGCTTGCTTGAAGAGGGTTTTAAGACCCACTGTTTGAAAAAATCAGTCAGCCTGCTTGCGCAAGAACGCTGGGATCTCAATGTCGTCCATGCCGGCAGAAGCCATGCCATCCACTTTGGCGGCAGCTTGAGTGCGGTTGGTGCGCCACACGCTCGGCGTGTTCAAACGACCGTAGTCACCGCCCAAGGCAGGGCCTTGCCCCCCCAACTTGGGAGACACTGCGTCATGTGCGTCTACAGTGAATGGCACGTTGTCAGTTCCCGTGCGCAACACTTGGAATGGCGGCGCTGTGCGGCGAACACTTTGGCTTGACAAGCCTGTGGCCACCACGGTCACGCGGATTTCTTCGCCCAAACTTTCGTCGTAGGCTGTGCCGTAAATGACGTGTGCGCTCTCAGAAGCATAAGCACGAATGGTGTTCATGGCTTGTTTGGATTCACTCAATTTGAGAGATCCTTTGGCAGCGCTGATCAACACCAATACGCCTTTGGCACCCGACAAGTCGATGCCCTCTAACAAGGGGCAAGCCACCGCTTGCTCAGATGCAATGCGTGCACGATCAGGACCGCTGGCAGAAGCTGTCCCCATCATGGCTTTGCCAGGCTCACCCATCACCGTGCGAACGTCTTCAAAGTCAACGTTCACGTGACCAGGGACATTGATGATTTCAGCAATACCGCCCACTGCATTTTTGAGCACATCGTTGGCATGTGCAAAAGCTTCGTCTTGTGTCATGTCCTCGCCACCTGGCAATTCCATCAGTTTCTCATTGAGAACCACGATCAATGAGTCCACATTGGCTTCCAATTCAGCCAAACCTGATTCAGCGCTGGCCATGCGGCGACCGCCTTCAAAGTCGAAAGGCTTCGTCACGACACCCACGGTGAGGATGCCCATTTCCTTCGCAACGCGTGCAATCACGGGAGCAGCGCCAGTACCTGTACCGCCGCCCATCCCTGCCGTGATGAACAGCATGTGTGCGCCGTCAATGGCTGCCCGAATGTCTTCAATGGCTTCTTCAGCCGCATCACGGCCTTTTTCTGGTTTGCTGCCAGCGCCCAAGCCAGTGTGACCCAGTTGAATAAAGCGGTGCGCTGCACTGCGAGCCAATGCTTGCGCATCGGTATTGGCGCAAATGAATTCAACGCCTTGAACGTTGCGCTCAATCATGTGCTCGACGGCGTTGCCGCCGCCACCGCCCACGCCGATCACTTTAATTTGCGTTCCTTGATTAAACTCTTCGACTTGGATCATTTCAATGCTCATGGTGCTCTCCTAAAACTGTTGCAGTTGCCTAAATATTGATTTTGAAAATTTTGTTTTTTTGTTCAGAGGAATTCAACATCGCTGATGAGGACTCCCCCTTGCCAAGTAAGGTTTTCGCCAGTCCATCAGAAATTCCCCACAATGAAATCTTTCACGCGAGTGAAAGCGTTGTTCATGGAGCCCTTCTTCTGGGAAACTTTGAAACCTCTTAAACGGGCCAAACGGGCTTCTTCCATCAAGCCCATCACGGTGGCCACTTGGGGGCGAATGACCATATCGGACAAGGCTCCGCTGTAAATGGGAACGCCTCGGCGAACAGGCTTGAGGAAAATATCCTCGCCCAGCTCGACCATGCCAGGCATGACCGCACTGCCACCTGTGAGCACAATGCCTGAGGACAAGACTTCTTCATAGCCTGACTCACGAATAACCTGTTGAACCAGTGAGAAAATTTCTTCCACACGTGGCTCAATGACACCCGCCAACGCTTGCTTCGATAACAAACGAGGGGAGCGGTCGCCCAGTCCTGGGACTTCAACTTGTGCTTCAGGATCGGCCAGCAATTGCTTGGCACATCCGCATTCGACCTTAATGTCTTCGGCGTCTTTGGTGGGCGTGCGCAAGGCCATGGCAATGTCGCTGGTGATCAAATCACCTGCAATGGGAATAGATGCTGTGTGACGAATGGCACCATTGGTAAAAATAACCACATCGGTCGTGCCCGCGCCAATGTCAACGCAGGCCACGCCCAACTCACGCTCATCTTCCGTCAACACCGCCAAGCTGGACGACAAGGGGTTGAGCAAGAGCTGGTCAACTTCCAAGCCGCATCGACGCACACATTTGATGATGTTCTCGGCCGCACTTTGCGAGCCAGTGACAATGTGCACCTTGGCTTCTAAACGCATGCCGCTCATGCCAATGGGTTCTTTCACGTCTTGTCCGTCAATCATGAACTCTTGTGGCACCACCAACAACAAGCGTTGATCAGAAGAAATATTGATGGCTCTGGCGGTTTCTACAACACGTGCCACATCGGCTGGGGTCACTTCTTTGTCTTTGACCGCCACCATGCCGCTTGAATTCAGCCCGCGAATATGACTGCCCGTGATGCCAGTGTTCACGCGCGTGATTTTGCAATCCGCCATCAACTCCGCCTCTTTCAAAGCCTGCTGGATGCTTTGAACGGTGGCTTCTATGTTCACAACCACACCTCGTTTCAAGCCATTACCTGGGGCCACACCCATGCCTGCCAACTTCAGTTCGCCACCCGGCATGACTTCGGCCACCATCACCATGACCTTGGAAGTTCCAATGTCAAGTCCAAATACCAAATCTTTGTATTCTTTAGCCATATATTCAACCGTTCTTTTCTAAATCTTCAATCGTCTGTTCAAGGTTTTTTCAAACTCTCTAAAGTACTCACCCCTCTTAAGCGCAAGGCATAGCCGCTTTCATATCTCAAATCAGCTGACAACAGGGATGCTGCCGTGCGTCCATAGCGTGATGCCACTTGTGTCAAAGTTTTGAAAAACAACTGGAGCCTTTCACCCATTTCTGGGAGTGAGCCATGGCCCAACTCCAAGATGGCACCTGTTTCTAATTGCGCCGACCAACTGCCGCGTTGACTCAGTTCCAACTTCTCAATGTTCATGTCCATCTTGGCGAACATCGGCTTAATGTGTTTGTACATTTCCAAAACCAGCTTAGCCTGAGACTCAGGACCTTTCAGCGTGGGCAGTGTCTCGATGTCCACATCGTCTGCATTCACTTCAAACACAGCGCCTTCTGCGCTGAGAAATTTGCCATCGCCTTCTACGCCCCACTGAGCCACGGGTTGAAACTCTTCCAAGGTGACGGCGAGCCGATTGGGAAACTCGCGCCGGACCAGGGCTGTTCGAATCCATGGGATTTGCTCAAAGGCTTGGCGCGCCTGAAACAAGTTCAGGGTAAAGAAATTACCACTCAACTGAGGAACCACATTGGCACGCAGCGTCACGACATTGCAGTGAGTCACATCGCCGCGCACAGTGATACCTTGAATGGAAAAAACAGGATGACGGAGCAGCCAGCCCATGCCACTGGCAACACACATGACAAAGGCCAGTCCAAACATCAGCACCGATGTCCATTGCATCAGGCGCACATCCATAGGCAGCACAATGGGTTTTTTCATGCAGCCTCCTTGTACTCTGCAGGAAGCTCTAGACTGGCATGGGCCAACAAATGCAGGCAAAGGTTTTCGTAATTCATGCCAGCCGCTTTGGCCGACATAGGGACCAAAGAATGGCCAGTCATGCCAGGTGATGTGTTGATTTCCAGTAAATAGGGTTTGCGCGATTGGGCATCAATCATCACATCTACACGGCCCCAACCTTTGCAACCTAACACTTGATAGGCCTTCAAGACATGGGCCTGAATCAATTTTTCTTCTGCCTCTGGCAAACCCGAAGGGATGAGGTATTGGGTGTCGTCGGTGAAATACTTGTTTTGATAGTCGTAATTACCAGCGGGCGCAACAATGCGAATGATCGGCAGAACTTCAGCTGTTTCACCTTCACCCAATACAGGGCATGTCACTTCATCGCCCGCAATGAATTGCTCGCACAAAATATCGGCATCGCATTGGCCAGCCTCTTCCAAAGCATGTAACAACTCGCTCACTTGCGTCACTTTAAACACGCCAATCGAGGAGCCTTCGCGTGCTGGCTTGACGATGAGTGGCAAGCCCAAAGTTTGCAACACAATGGCTTGTGCGGCTGCGCTCAGATCGTCTTTCTTGAGCAGGACATAGCGCGGCGTTGGAATGTTTTCTGACAGCCACACACGTTTGGTCATGGTTTTGTCAATGGCAATACTGGAGGCCATGACACCCGAACCCGTGTAAGGAATGCCCATCAATTCGAGTGCACCCTGAACAGTGCCATCTTCCCCAAAACGACCATGCAACGCAATAAAGCAGCGCTGGAAACCCTCTTTTTTCAAGTCGAGCAAGTTGCGCTCAGCAGGGTCGAAAGCATGGGCATCAATGCCTTTGGATTTGAGCGCAGCCAGTACACCTTTGCCAGACATGAAAGAAACTTCACGCTCAGCCGATCGACCCCCCATGAGCACTGCGACTTTGCCAAAATTGAAAGGCGCTCCGGTCATGCGCTACCTCCCATTTTTTGAACTTGACTTGGCACACTGCCAATCGAGCCAGCACCCATGCAAATGACGACATCGCCGTCTCTCGCATTGTCAAAAATAGCCTGCGCCATGGCCTCAATTTTATCGACAAAGACAGGTTCAATCTTTCCAACGACACGCAAAGCACGTGCTAAAGATCGACTGTCGGCCGCCACAATGGGTGCTTCACCCGCCGCATAAACTTCAGACAGCAAAAGGGCATCGGCACCCTGGCTGATGACGGTGACAAAATCTTCAAAACAATCGCGCGTCCGAGTGTAGCGATGGGGTTGGAATGAAAGCACCAAACGTCGACCCGGGAAAGCCCCTCGCGCAGCCGCCAATGTGGCCGCCATCTCAACGGGGTGGTGACCGTAATCATCAATCAAGGTGAAGTGGCCCTTTTGGTTCAACAGCTTCACTTCGCCGTAACGCTGGAAGCGCCTACCCACGCCTTTAAAGTTCGCCAATGCACGCTGAGCAGCGGCATCATCAACACTTAGTTCTACCGCCACCGAGATGGCCGCCAACGCGTTCAACACATTGTGCTCGCCAGGTAAATTCAGCACCACCGGCAAGTCTGGCAGGGTCACGCCATTTCGACGCTGCACGGTGAATCGCATTTGACCGTTCTCAGCATGTACATCGATGGCCCGAATTTGCGCACCTTCCTTCAAACCATAGGTGGTGATCGGTCTTGCCAAATCGCCCAAAATGCTTAGGACGCCCGCATCATCCGAGCACACAATGGCCGTGCCATAAAAAGGCATCCGGTGCAGAAATTCAACAAAGGCTGCCTTCAGCTTTGCGAAGTCATGGCCATATGTTTCCATGTGGTCGGTATCGATGTTGGTGACCACCGCCATGACAGGAAGCAAGTTGAGGAAAGAGGCATCCGACTCATCGGCCTCCACCACAATGTAATCACCGGTGCCCAATTTGGCGTTGCTGCCGGCACTGTTCAAACGGCCCCCAATCACAAAAGTAGGGTCCAGTCCGCCTTCAGCCAAGACACTGGCCACCAAGCTGGTGGTGGTGGTTTTGCCATGGGTGCCCGCAATGGCCACACCTTGCTTCATGCGCATCAATTCAGCCAACATGAAAGCGCGGGGCACGACCGGAATATGACGAGCACGTGCCGCGATCACCTCAGGGTTATCAGCTTTCACAGCAGTGGAAGTAACGACTGCATCCGCGCCCTGAACGTTTTCGGCACTGTGACCCACATTCGTTTGAATCCCCAACCCTGCCAGCCTGCGCAAGGTGCTGCTGTCAGACAAGTCAGAGCCTGAAATGATGTAACCCAAATTGAACAAAACTTCGGCAATGCCACTCATGCCAGCACCGCCAACGCCGATGAAGTGAATATGACGGATGGCGTGTTTCATGCTGCCAAGGCCTCGCATGCAGCCACCACTTCGCGGGTCGCTTGGGTCTTTTTCAAAGTCCAGGCTTTTTCAGCACAGGTCAACAATTCTTCGCGGGTGATACTGCCCAAACGTTCAGCCAAAATTTCTGGCGTTAACTGAGCTTGTGGCATCAGCCAGCCGGCACCTTGCTTCACTAAAAAATTGGCGTTGGTGGTTTGGTGGTCGTCCACGGCAAAGGGGAAAGGTACATAAACTGCGGCGGCGCCAATGGCAGCAATTTCTGTGACAGTGCTGGCACCCGATCTGCAAATGATCAAGTCTGCGTCAGCAAAGGCTTGCGCAGTGTCATCAATGAAGGGGGTTAACTCAGCTTGCACGCCTGCCTGAGCGTAGTTGGCACGCAATGTGTCAATTTGTTTGGCGCCACTTTGATGAACCACCACGGGTCGCTGGTCTTCTTGCAACAGTGCCAAAGCTTTGGGAACGATGTCGTTGAGTGCTTGGGCTCCCAAGCTTCCACCCACAACCCATAATTTGAGAGGCCCTGTTCGACCTGCAAAACGATCGGTGGGCGATGGCTTGTTCAAGAATTCTTGGCGCAAAGGATTGCCCACCCAAATGCCTTTTTGAAGGACATCGGGAAATGCGCTGTAAATGCGATCGGCCACTCCTGCCAAGACTTTGTTGGCCAAGCCGGCTACTGAATTTTGCTCGTGTAGAACCAAAGGCTTGCCCATGAGCACCGACATCATGCCGCCTGGAAAGGTGATGTAGCCCCCCAACCCCACCACCACATTGGGCTTCACACGCCTGACCACTTGCAGGCTTTGCCAGAATGCTTTGAGTAATTTAAGGGGGAGCAGGCCGAAGCTGAGCAAACCCTTGCCACGCACGCCAGCAAACTCAACAGGCTCAAATGCAAAGCCGCGTTGGGGTACCCACTGGCTTTCCATATTGCCAGGAACACCCAACCAGTGCACGCGCCACCCAGCATCACGCAAGGACTCTGCCACTGCAAGGCCTGGGAAAATGTGGCCCCCCGTACCGCCCGCCATGATCAAAGCGCAACGACTCATGAGCGGCCTCCCCGCATCATTTGCTTGTTTTCAGAATCTATTCGCAGCACGATGGCAATGGCCACCATGTTCATCAAAATGGCCGAGCCGCCATAACTCATGAGTGGCAAAGTCAAGCCTTTGGTGGGCAATGCACCGAGGTTCACGCCCATGTTGATGAAGGATTGGAAACCAATCCAAATTCCAACACCTTGCGCCACCAAGCCGGCAAAGGTTCGGTCCAATGCCAAGGCTTGGCGACCAATCACCATGATTCGGCGACTGAGCCACAAGAACATGCCAATGACGGCCAACACACCCACCAAGCCAAACTCTTCACCGATCACAGCCAACAAGAAATCGGTATGTGCTTCAGGCAACCAATGCAATTTCTCCACACTGCCGCCCAATCCCACACCAAAAATTTCCCCTCGACCAATGGCAATGAGCGAGTGAGACAGCTGATAACCTTTGCCCAAAGCGTGCGTGGGATCCCAAGGGTCCAAGTAAGCAAAAATTCGGTCACGCCGCCAAGGTGACGCCGCAATGATCATGGCAAATGCAAAAACCAAGATGGCCAAGATCAAAAAGAACATGCGCGCATTCACGCCACCTAAAAATAAAATACCCATGGCAATGATGGCGATGACCAAGAAGGCCCCCATATCGGGTTCAGCCAACAAAAAGATACCTGCTAAGCCCACCGCTGCGCCCATAGGTAGCACCGCACGGAAGAAACGCTCTTTCACTTCCATCTTGCGAACCATGTAATCGGAGGCATAAATGATCACGGCAAGTTTGGCAAACTCAGAGGGCTGAAAATTCATCACACCCAGAGATATCCAACGGCGCGCGCCATTCACATCTTTGCCAACATAGGGAATGAGCACTGCAGCCAGTAACACCAAGGAAAAGATAAACAAGGGCCTCGCATTTTTTTCCCAAATTTCCAAGGGCACTTGGAATGCCAACAAAGCCACACCAAATCCAATCACGATGGCAATGACATGGCGAAACAAGAAATGTGTTTGGGCGTATCGCGCAAACTTAGGGTTGTCTGGCATGGCAATGCTGGCGGAATACACCATGATCATTCCCCACATCAACAAGGTCACCACCACCCAAACCAAGGTTGGGTCGATATTTTGAATCTTGCCCTGCCCCTTGGTGCCTTTGGCATAGTCGTAGCTACCTAAATTAACTGGCAAACCCATTTCAGAGGCAGCTTGCATTGATCCACCCCCCTGCGCACGACTGAGCAGGTCAGACGCCCAGTTTGAGATGCGAGTCCATAAGGTGATCACAGTGAAGTCTCCATGACTTGACCTGCTGCGTCAGCGATCTCCGCAACTGCCTGACAAAAAACCTGCGCGCGATGTGCATAGTCTTGAAACATGTCAAAGCTTGCACATGCTGGCGAGAGCAAAACGGCATCACCGCTTTGGGCGCTCTCTTTGGCTGTCCATACCGCATCTGGCAACGAGGCGGCGTCTGTCAAGGGAACCTCACACAGTTTCAACGCCTCGCGAATCAAAGGCGCATCACGCCCGATCAATACCACCGCCCGCGCAAAACGAGATACCGGCTCAGCAAGCGGTGAGAAATCTTGCCCCTTGCCTTCACCTCCCAAAATAAGAACGACACGTCGGTCTGCCCCAAGCCCTTTTAAAGCGGCCACGGTAGCGCCCACATTGGTACCCTTGCTGTCATCGAAATATTCAACCTCGTGCACGATGGCTACAGGCTCAAGCCGATGAGGCTCACCCTTGTACTCGCGAAGGCCAAAGAGCATCGACGCCAAACCACAACCGGCACTGCTGGCCAAGGCCAATGCAGCCAAAGCATTCACCGCGTTGTGTGTGCCCCGAATTCGCAGCGCATCAGCAGGCATCAGCCGTTGAATGTGGATTTCTTCAACTTCACCTTTGCGAAGACGACGGGTTTCATCCGACTCCAATGCCCTGACCAGCCATGTCATGCCATTGACCGTTTCCAAACCAAAGTCGCCAGGGCGGTTGGGCATGTCGGCACCCAAAGTGATGTGCTCTCTTACAACAGGTTTTTGCAGTTTGGCACGCACTGGCTCAGGCAACATGGCCATGACTTGTGCGTCCTCACGGTTCAACAGCATCAGACTGCTGGTACCAAATATCTTTTCTTTGGCAGCAGCATAGGCTTGCATGCTGCCATGCCAATCCAAGTGATCTTGTGAAATGTTCAGCACCGTGGCAGCGGTTGGCTCAAAGGGGCCCGCATTTTCCAATTGGAAACTAGAGAGTTCTAAAACCCAGACCTCTGGCAGTTCGGCATCGAGCGACTCACGCAATGTGTCCAGCAAAGTGGGGCCAATATTGCCAGCGACTTTCACCGTTTTCCCTGCTCGTTCGACCAATTGACCCGTCAAAGAGGTCACGGTAGTTTTGCCATTGGTGCCCGTGATGGCCAACACAGCCGGTTTGTAGTCTCGGGTTTGCTGAAGTTTCTCAAGCGCCTGGACAAAGAGCGTGAGCTCACCACCCACCCACAAGCCCAGAGATTTTGCAGGGTCTAAAACTGCGGCTGTTTCAGTGGGCGCCAAACCTGGGCTGACAAAAACAGCACGCACTGCAGTACCCTCAATCAAATGTGCGCCAAAAGGACCCGAAACAAATGCCACTTGAGGCCATTCAGCTTGAAGTACTTTTAAATTGGCAGGTGTTTCACGGGTGTCCGCCACAATCACATCTGCACCCAACATGGCACACCAGCGGGCCATGGCCAAGCCTGAGCTGCCCAAGCCCAAAATCAAAATGTGTTGCCCTTGAAGATAGTTCATTCTTATCTCAGCTTCAAAGTCGACAAGCCCACCAAGCACAGCAACATGGTGATGATCCAAAAACGAACCACCACTTGCGTCTCTTTCCAACCACTCTTCTCGAAGTGGTGGTGCAAAGGTGCCATCTTCAAAATACGACGCCCTTCACCATATTTTTTCTTCGTGTATTTAAAGTAAGACACTTGCACCATGACGGACAAAGCTTCCACCACAAAAATTCCACCCATGATGGCCAACACAATTTCTTGGCGCACGATGACTGCAATGGTGCCCAGCGCAGCACCCAAAGCCAAAGCCCCAACATCGCCCATGAAGACTTGCGCTGGATGGGTGTTGAACCATAAAAATGCCAAACCAGCGCCCGCCATGGCGGCACAGAAGATGAGCAACTCGCCCGCGCCTGGAATGTAGGGCAAGAACAAATATTTGGCATACACCGAGCTGCCTGTGACGTAGGCAAATACACCCAAAGCTGAGCCCACCATCACCACGGGCATGATGGCCAAGCCGTCAAGCCCATCGGTCAAATTCACCGCGTTGCTAGAACCCACAATGACCAAGTAGGTCAAGAACATGAACCCCAACACGCCCAGCGGATAGCTGACTTCTTTAAAGAATGGCAACAAGAGTCCAGCCTTGGGCGGCAAGTTCACATCAAAGCCTGAGATAACCCACTTCATGAATAACTCAAACACGCGCAAGTTCGAATCTTCTGAAATGCTGAAAACCAAATAGAAAGCGGCCAGCAAACCAATCACCGACTGCCAGAAATATTTTTCGCGTGACCGCATGCCCTCGGGATCTTTGTTGACCACTTTGCGCCAGTCGTCGACCCAACCAATGGCACCAAAACCCAAAGTCACAACCAGCACGATCCAAACAAAGCGATTGGACAGGTCAAACCACAGCAACGTACTCAATGCAATCGACAACAGAATCAAAACGCCACCCATGGTGGGGGTTCCGTTTTTTGCAAGATGGCTTTCCATGCCATAACCACGAACTGGTTGGCCGATTTTCAAGGAAGCCAAATGCCGTATCACGGCCGGGCCTGCCAACAAGCCAATGAGCAATGAGGTCAGTGCGGCCATCACCGCACGGAATGTGATGTACTGAAAAACACGCAAAAAGCCCCATTCTGGCGACAAGCTTTGCAACCACTGTGCCAAATTAAGCAGCATGTGCTGACTCTCTTTCTGTCACGGGCACGTTTTGACTTTTTTCACGCAAAGCTTCAACCACACGTTCCATCTTCATAAAGCGTGATCCCTTGACCACCACACTTTGGAAATTTCCAATCTGCTGCAACACAGCGTGTTGCAACGCATTCATCTCTTCAAAATGCTGAGCACCTTCAAATGCTTGACAGCTGAATTGAGACAACACACCCAGTGCGAAGAGTGATTGAATGCCCTGCGCTTTGGCGTAGGCGCCCACTTCGGTGTGGAATTCGGGCCCTTGTTGACCCACTTCACCCATGTCGCCCAACACCATCAAACGGGGCGCCGGCAATTCAGCCAAAACGTCAATGGCGGCTCGCACTGAATCTGGATTAGCGTTGTAGGTGTCATCAACCAAAGTGAAGGGATGACCCTCCACTTGCCATTGCCAGGATTTAGAACGTCCTTTGACAGCTTCAAAATTTTCCAGCCCCTGCACAATGGTGGCCAAGTTCATACCTGCCGCCAATGCGCAAGCCGCTGCGGCCAGCGCATTGAGCACGTTGTGCCTGCCCGCAATGTTCAAACGGCAGGACATGGCACCTTGCGGGGTGAGCAATTGAAAACGCCAAGCACCCTTCGCCCAGGTGATTTGGTGGGCTTGAACGTCACCCTCTTGCCATCCAAAGGTGATGCATTGACGTGCGCCAGCAAGTCCTTTCCAAAGCGAGGTGTAGTGATCTTGCGCAGGGAACACAGCAATGCCATTGGCAGGCAAGGCCCGAATGACTTCGCCATTTTCAAGCGCCACTGCTTCTACCGTGGTCATGAATTCTTGATGCTCGCGCTGCGCGTTGTTGACCAAACCAATGGTAGGTTGAGCAAAGCTTGCAAGCACCTCAATTTCACCAGGGTGGTTCATCCCCAATTCCACAACGGCGCGGCGATGTGAAGCGCGCAGGTTGAACAAAGTGAGCGGTACGCCAATGTCGTTGTTCAAATTGCCTTGCGTAGACAAAGAAGCTTGCGCTGCATCGGCACGAAGTACCGCAGAAATCATTTGCGTCACCGTGGTTTTGCCGTTGCTGCCGGTGACGCCAATGAGCGAGAGTTCAAACTGCCGGCGCCAATGGGCCGCCAACTCACCCAAGGCTTCTCGGGCGTTGGGCACGCACAAAGCAGGGACGACCAAATCCGCCAAATACTTTTGTGCATCGGTGTAGTGGCCATCTTGAGCTTCAAACAATACCGCCACCGCGCCTTGTGCTTGGGCTTGTACCAAGAAGTCAATGCCATCCCATGTTTCACCTTTGAGGGCGACAAACAAATCACCCGCCACAATGCTGCGGCTGTCCGTGCGAATGGCTTGAATGCTTGAATTCAGAGCGATCGGACTGAGCGCTGACGCATTGGCCAATGCAGCCATTGGCAGCCATTGTTGAAGTTGGGTTAGCGTGATGTTCATGACTGACCGCCTGACGTCCATGCCGCAATGGCGCGCTCGCGCAAAGCGGTTTGCGCTTGAAGCCGATCGTCAAAAGGATATTTCACACCGGCAATCTCTTGCGTATTTTCATGCCCCTTGCCTGCAATCAAAATGACGTCATGGGCGCCAGCATGCCTGACCGCATGGGCAATGGCTTTTGCGCGGTCAAGCTCTTGATAGGCGGCATTGGGTGCTTTCAGGCCTTTTCGCATGTCTGCCACAATGGCGCCAGGCATTTCGCTGCGGGGGTTGTCACTGGTGAGCACAAGTTTGTCAGCCAAAGCCTCTGCCGCTGCAGCCATCAAGGGCCGCTTGCTGGCATCGCGGTCGCCACCACAACCCAACACACACCAAAGTTGAGAACCGAGCGACTGCACCACTGGTTTGAGAGCAGACAATGTTTGCGACACAGCATCGGGTGTGTGTGCGTAATCAATCAGCGTCAAGGGCAATGCTGAAACTTCTGAGGGCGTCTCAAGCGTCACTTTTTCCATGCGTCCCGGAACGGCCTTGAGGGTGGCGCACACATCAACCGCTTGCGACAAAGAAATTCCCAGAGCCCGAAGACTCGCCATGACACCCAGTAAGTTGTCAATGTTGTAGTCGCCCATCAGACTCGTTTGCAAAGGCAATACCTTGCCTTCTTCACACACTTCAAAGGCCATCCCCGCGAGGCTGCGTTGAATATTCTGCGCCTGCAGTCGTGCTGGCCTGCCTTGACTGGAACAAGTCCAAAGATTCACGACATGGGTTTGCAATTCCAGAGCCAATTGCGCGCCGTGAGCATCGTCCACATTGACCACCGCCACTTTCAAATCTGGCCAAGCAAACAACGAGGCCTTGGCTTGCCAATAAGCAGCCATGGAGCCGTGGTAGTCCAAATGATCTTGTGTGAAATTCGTGAAAACAGCCAAGTGAATACGCGTTCCAGCCAAGCGTTGCTCCTCAATGCCAATGGAACTGGCCTCCATGGCGCAATGGGTCACACCCTCAGTCACAAATTTTCTCAAATGGGCTTGCAACACAATAGGATCGGGTGTGGTCAGGCCTGTTGAAATTAAATGAGGGGGTTCGCCCACACCCAAGGTACCCACGACTGCGCAACGCGAAACAAAGTCTGAATTGACAAGCCCCACCCTGTTCAAGGCTTGCGCCAACCACCATGTTGTGGATGTTTTCCCATTCGTACCCGTCACGGCCAATACTTGAAGAGCCTGGCTGGGCTGCTCGTAATATGCATCGGCGATCCAACCCGTATCGGCTTTGAGTCCAACATAGGTGGCCACATTGGCAGCCAAATTCAACTCAGGCGATGTCCAAGCCTTTGCCCATGACTCTGAGTCTTTTGCCTCGACCAAACAAACCTGAGCGCCTTGAGAGAAAGCAGAAGCGACATAGGCGCGGCCATCGGTGGCAGCACCTGGCCACGCAATGAAGGCATCGCCCTTGCGCACTTGGCGACTGTCGGTGCACAGGGCACCTGTCACATGTTGACGCAACCACTCTGCTGCTTGGGTGGGGCTGTGCAAACTTTGCATCAGAACGATTCCTCCACACCATTGGCCACAATTTGTGGCTTGACGCTCATGTCGGGTTGAACCCCCAACAAACGCAAACTTTGCTGAACAGTTTGACTGAAAACTGGCGCAGCGACATCACCACCGTAGTACAAGCCATTGGACGGCTCATCAATCATGACCGCCACCACAATGCGTGGCTTCTCGATTGGCGCCATGCCTACAAAAACACCGCGGTACTTTTTCCCTGCGTAGCCTTTGCCCTCTTGTTTGTGTGCTGTACCAGTTTTACCGCCGACCGAGTAGCCCACAGTTTGTGCTTTTTGGGCAGTGCCCCCAGGGCCTGCAGCCAAGTTCAGCATGTGTCGCATGGCTTGTGCATTTTCAGGACTGATGACTGGCACGCCCACAGGAATTTGGCCATTCTTGATCAAAGTGGCTGGCAAAGATTGACCGTCGCTGGCAAAGATGGTGTAAGCCCTGGCCATTTGGAACAAGCTCACCGACACGCCATAGCCATAACTCATGGTGGCCTGCTCTATCGGACGCCATGTTTTAGCGGCCCTCAAGCGACCGCTCACCACACCCGGAAAGGGCAATTGGGGCTTTTGACCAAAGCCCACCGCCGTGAACATCTCCCACATTTCGCGCGGCTGCGTTTGCATGGCAATCTTCACCGTGCCCACGTTGCTGGATTTTTGAATCACTTCGTTCACGGTCAATGCGCCATGCGGATGAGTATCGGTGATGGTAGAACCTGTGATGTTGATGCTGCCTGGTGCGGTTTGAATGATCGATTCAGGCTTGACGATGCCTTTTTCTAAGGCCAACGCAATGGCGAAGGGCTTCATGGTGGAGCCTGGCTCAAAGCTGTCGGTGAGCGCACGGTTGCGCAATTGTTCACCACTCAAATTCACACGTTTGTCAGGCGAGTAACTGGGGTAGTTGGCCAATGCCAAAATTTCACCTGATTGAGCATCCAGCACCACCACACTACCGCCCTTGGCTTTGTTTTGCAAAACAGATTCGCGCAACTTTTGATAGGCAAAGAACTGAACTTTGCTGTCAATGCTCAATTGCAAATCTTCGCCATCGACAGGTGGTGTCATTTGACCCACATCCTCCACCACTCGGCCCAAGCGATCTTTGATCACGCGTCGCGCACCAGGTTTGCCAGCCAGTTGATTTTGGAAAATCAACTCAATGCCTTCTTGGCCTTTGTCCTCTACATTGGTGAAGCCCACAATGTGCGCTGCAGACTCACCTTCAGGATACAAGCGTTTGTATTCTTTGATGGTGTAGATGCCTTTGATGTTCAAGGCCAAAACTTCTTTCACCACGAGCTCGTCCATTTGACGACGCAGCCACACAAAGGTCTTGTCTTCATTCTCTAATTTCTTAGACAATTCAGCGGGCGACATTTCCAACAACTTGCTCAAATGACGCAAACCTTCAGGTGAACGATCAATCTCTTCAGGGTTAGCCCATACGCTGGGGGCTGGCACACTGGAAGCCAAGATCAGTCCATTGCGATCTAAAATGCGCCCTCGATTGGCCGGCAAGGTGAGTGTTCTGGCAAAGCGGACTTCACCCTGACGTTTAAAAAAAGCGTTTTCAAACACTTGGACATATCCGGCACGCACTGCCAAGCCCATAAAAGCCAATGCCATGGCGGCCACAATCAATTTGCTGCGCCAAACAGGCGTTTTGCTGGCCAACAACGGGCTAGAGGAAAGTTGAACGCTGCGGCTCATCGCTTGACCTCTGCAGGCTTCTGCATATCGGTGGGTTGCTTAACGTACTGCGTGATACCTGGCGTAACCAATCGCATTTGCAGTTGTTGCTTGGCAATCTGTTCAATGCGCAAAGGCGATGCTTGCGAACGCCGTTCTACTTGCAAACGCTCATGCTCTAGCTCGAGTCGGGTCGCTTCTTTGCTGGCAGCTTCTAGAGCCATGAACGAGCGACGTGCTTCATAGTGGCTGTGTACCAAAAACATGGCCGACATCACGATGGCAATCATCAGGAACAAGTTCAGGCGTGTCATGCAAGCACCGCCGTTCTCTCTGCCACACGCATGATGGCACTGCGTGAGCGTGGATTGCTTGCCACTTCTGCATCGCTTGGGCGAACACGTTCTAAGGATTTCAACTTCATGGCCTGCGGCACTGCAAATGGTGCGCGTCGGTCGTAAGCCTCTTTCGAATGCTTCGCAATGAATTGCTTCACGATGCGATCTTCCAAAGAGTGAAAGCTGATAACCACCAAGCGGCCACCGGGCTCTAGTACTTCAAGGCTCGCAGCTAGCGCTTGTTCAAGCTCTTCAAGCTCGGCGTTGATGAAAATACGAAGCGCCTGAAATGTCCGCGTTGCAGGATCCTTGCCTGGCTCGCGGGTTTTGACGGTACTGGCCACGATCCCGGCCAAATCGGCAGTCGATGAAATTGGGCCCCGCTCTTGCCTGCGAGCCACAATCGCCTTTGCAATCGGAAATGCAAAACGTTCTTCGCCGTAGTCGCGGACGACCTCCGTGATTTGATCCACACTGGCAGTAGCCAGCCATTCAGCCACACTCAGACCCCGCGTGGTGTCCATGCGCATGTCCAAGGGGCCATCGAAACGAAAAGAAAAACCCCTGTCGGGGTTGTCAATTTGGGGGGAGCTGATCCCCAAGTCCATCAACACACCTGCGATGCTGCCGGAGGGGAGTTCACCCAAGTGTTTGAAACCTTCATGCCGTATAGAAAACCGGCTGTCCTTGATGAGGGCCGCCTCCGCAATCGCTTCAATGTCTTTGTCGAATGCAATCAAATGCGCAGCCGCCGGCAAGCGCGACAAAATCAATCGAGAATGCCCACCACGCCCAAATGTTGCATCCACATAAGTCAAGGAAGTTTGCGTTGCATGACCCGCCTCTTGATCGGTGGCTTCGCCTGCACTGCCTAACAATGCATCAACCGCTTCAGAGAGCAAAACTGTGGTGTGTTGCCAAGTAGATATCGTCACGCAGGCCTCAGAACGAAAAGTCCTTGAAGACATCGGGCATGTCGCCCTGCATGGCTTTCGCTTCTTGTGTGTCGTAGGCCGTTTTGTCCCACAACTCAAAGTGATTGCCCATTCCCAGCAGGATGGTGTCTTTGGCAATGCCGGCCGCTGAGCGCAACTCAGGCGAAACCAAAACCCGTCCGGTGCCATCCATTTCGACATCCATGGCATTGCCCAAGAAGATTCGCTTCCACCATTGCGCTTCCATCGGCAACTGCGCAATCCGTTCGCGAAAGCGCTCCCACTCTGTGCGCGGAAAGACCATGAGACAACCGTGGGGGTGTTTTGTGATGGTCAACTGACCACCGGCCGTTGCGCTCAAAACCTCGCGGTGACGCGTAGGCACCGACAGGCGGCCTTTGGCGTCCAAACTCAACGAAGATGCACCTTGAAACACTTGATTCTCGATTCCTGAACAATAGAAAAGCAAAGCGGGAATTTCTCCCACTTAATTGCACTTTTTTGCACTTTATCAGGAATTCTCACCCTCGCAAGAGGGCTTTCAAGTTTTTTCTAATGAAATCAATGGCTTAGAACAGCCTTTGCATGAAAATTTAGAGTAAAAAAACGTTGAAAATTAGGCACTTAGAACTTTGTCTGCAAGTAAGTTCTGAAACATTTGAATTTGTAAAAATTTTTTGACAAATTTCAGTTTTTTAAAAAGGAAAGCGACTTCAGAGCAGATTCATAAAAAAAAGGCGCCATTCGGAGCCTTGTTGAGTGAGAAAACAAACCCTCAATCCCCAAACATTTTTTGTTTGAGTTCGCGGCGTTGTTGGGCTTCTAAAGACAAATTTGCGGTGGGACGTGCCAACAATCGACCCACACCGATGGGCTCGCCTGTTTCATCGCAATAGCCATAGTCACCCGCATCGATGCGCTGAATGGATTGTTCAATTTTCTTCAGCAATTTGCGCTCCCGGTCGCGTGTGCGCAACTCCAAGGCGTGCTCTTCCTCAATGGTGGCACGGTCTGCAGGATCGGGCACTACCACGGTGTCTTCACGAAGGTGCTCAGTGGTCTCACCGGCATTGGCCAAAATGCCTTGCTTGAGTTCGACCAGTTTGAGTCTGAAGAACGCCATTTGGGCATCGTTCATGTACTCGTTGTCGGACATTGCCATGATTTCAGCATCTTTGAGCTGATCAGGTTTTTTAGTTTTCCAGTTATTGGCCAATTTAGAGTCTTTTTTAACGGCAACGAAAGGGGGCGGGGTGAGGGCTTGAGAAGGCGTGTTTTGGAGATAACTGGCTTTCGCAGCAGTAGAGGCCACCGATTGCGCCATCGATGGCACGGTAATTTGAGCGAGGCGTGCAGAAGGGCGAACTGCGCGAGCAGGAACGTCGCCCGGCGGCGCCGGTGCAATGACTGGCAACGCAACTGGCAACGCCAGCTTTTCAGGTTTGACCGTTTTGACAGCAGCTTTTGCGGTTGGCTTGACGGGTGCTTTGACAACGGTTTTAACTGCAGGTTTCACCACCGGCTTGGAGGCCGCTTTGGCAGAAGGTTTGGGTGCCGATTTTGCAACTGGCTTGGTTGCGAGCTTGGTTGCGAGTTTATTGACAGCTTTGCTTGCAGTCTTGGCTTTGACGGGGGGCTTGCTGGCTGTTTTGGTCACAGGTTTGTTGGCAGGTTTGCTGGTGTGTTTGGGACTGGATTTGGCGACAGGCTTGGCTGCTGATTTAGCGCTTGGTTTGACAGTTTTTGGCGTGGATTTAGACGCGACTTTTTTAACAACAGCTTGAGGCTTTGGGGCCGCCTTCTTCGGCGGCGTTTTGGCAGGCGCGGGCTTGCTTGCCTTCTTTGCAGGTACCGACACCTTGCTTTTGGCACTGCTTGACGCGGTTGATTTCTTCACTGCGGTTTTTGAGCTCGTTTTAAGGGGCTTTTTCACGTCCTGTCTCCTAGCCGTGGTGGCTTGCGCACCCCATGAAGGTACCAGCCATTGGCAAATGAATTGTGGTCAGCGTCTCATTTGCGTCAAAACCCATATTTTTCGACCTTTTGGGCGCATGGAGGTGCCAATTAAGGTACCTCGTCAGGGCGCAGATTGTAGCGACTGAACGGCCTTAAAACGGTTTCTGAAAAACTAAACCAAACATTGATCCAAACCCTGCAACAAAATGTCTTTTGGCAAGTCGATGCCGATAAACACCATTTTGCTCATTTTGGCCTCGTTTTCAGTCCAAAGTGGACCCAAATCACTGCCCATGAGCTGGTGCACGCCCTGAAAAATAACTTTTCGCTCAGTACCTTTCATGTTCAAAACACCCTTGTATCTCAGCATGCGAGGGCCATAGACGTTCACGATGGCACCCAAAAAGTCTTCCAGCTTGGCGGGATCGAAGGGTCGATCTGATTTGAAAACGAAACTCTTCACATCATCGTCATGGTGATGGTGATGCCCGTGCCCTTCACCTTGATGGGAAGGATGCGCGCAATGCTCACCATGCTCATGGTCGTGTTGCTCAGGGTGAGCCGTGTCATGCCCAGGATGCGAATCGTGCACGTGGCCATGATCAGTGTGATCGTCCATTAAGAAGTCGGGGTCGATGTCCAGCTTGGCGTTCAAGTTGAAACCGCGCAAATCAAACACCTCGGCCAATGACACTTCGCCAAAATGGACCACTTTTTGGGGCGCGCGCGGGTTCATGTGTCCCAAGCGGTGCTTCAGTGCGTCCAGCTCTGCGGGCGACACAAGGTCGGCCTTGCTAATGAAGATTTGATCTGCAAAACCCACTTGACGGCGTGCCTCTTGTCGGTCATTCAACTGCTGAGCAGCGTGCTTCGCATCCACCAAGGTGAGGATGGAATCCAACAAAAAGCTTTCGGCAACTTCATCGTCCATGAAAAAAGTTTGTGCCACAGGGCCAGGGTCTGCCAAACCCGTGGTTTCAATGACCACGCGGTCAAAGTGAAGTTCACCCTTGCGTTTTTGAGCTGCCAAGGTTTGCAAGGTGGTGCGCAAATCTTCCCGAATGGTGCAACAGATACAGCCGTTGCTCATTTGAATGATTTGCTCTTGGGTGTCGGACACCAATATATCGCTGTCAATGTTTTCTTCGCCAAATTCATTTTCGATGATGGCAATTTTTTGGCCATGCGCTTCCGTGAGGACGCGCTTGAGCAAGGTGGTTTTTCCTGAGCCTAAAAAACCGGTCAGGATGGTGGTGGGAATCAAAGCCATGAAGATGCTCCAAATAAAAAGAGAGTTTATTGCTTCTTCACAACCACCAAACCCTTGAGGTATTCGCCTTCAGGGAAATAAATGGTCATGGGGTGGTCGGGTGCGCCTTGCAAGCGTTCGCTGATGTAGCCGTCGACCCCAGCATCGGTGCCGGCTGAAGCCACAATTTTGTGAAACAGATCAGCGCTGATCCCGCCCGAACAGGAATAGGTGAACAACTCCCCGCCGGGTGCCAACAATTTGAAGGCCAAGCGGTTGATGTCTTTGTAGGCTCTGGCCGCGCGCTCGGCGTGGGCAGCGCTAGGGGCAAATTTTGGTGGGTCCAGAACAATGGCGTCAAACTGGCGGCCTTGTTCGATGAATTGCCTGAGCGAGGCATTCACATCGGCATCCATGAAAGTGGTACGCGACACCTCAAAGCCATTGAGCAACACATTGGCTTTCGCTTTTTCAAGAGCAGGGCCAGATGAGTCAATGGAAGTGACGTGCTTCGCCCCGGCCGCCAAGGCCGCTACGCTGAAACCACCCGTGTAGCAATAACAATTGAGGACGCTTTGAAATTTGCGAAACTGAGTGTGCTGATAAAAGCGATGGCGGCTGTCGCGCTGGTCCAAATAAAAACCTGTTTTATGGCCCTCTGCAATGTTCAGACTCAATTGCCAGTGATGCTCTTGCAAGGTCAATTCAGTTGGCCCATCGCCTCTCAGCCACCCGGTCACTTCCGGCAATCCTTCCAAAGATCGCACATTGGCGTCAGATCGCTCGTACAACTTGGCAAGCCCGGTCGCCTTCAATAAAGCATCGGCCATGACCTCTTTGTATTTTTCGGGGCCACACGATGTGAATTGCGCCACCAGCGTATCGTCATAACGGTCCACCACCAAGCCAGGCAAGCCATCCGATTCGCCATGCACCAAGCGCATGCCATTGCTTTGAATATTGAACAAGCTGCGTGCAGCCACAGACTTTTCAATCAGGGTTTGAATGAAGTTGGCATCAATGCGCTGAGCTTCGTCAAAGCTCCAAACACGGGCCCTGATGCGAGAGGCGGGGCTGAACGCAGCCCATGCCAAAAAAACACCTTCGTGAGACTCCACACGAACTGTTTCACCTGCATCGGCGTCGCCTTTGCCAATGGCCGATTCAAAAATCCAAGGATGTTGCCGCTGAAGTGAGCGCTCTTTGCCGGCTTTGAGTCGAATCGTTTTCATCACGCCATTGTCCCACTGTCAGTGAGAAAAACTCTGGCAGTCAGACTTGCCTACTTAGAACCACCCCGCCCTGAGCCCCGCTTGGCCCTCGGATGCGCTGCATCGTAGGCTTTGGCCAAGTGTTGAAAATCCAAACGGGTGTAAACCTGCGTGGTGCTGATATTGGCGTGGCCTAACAATTCCTGAACCGCTCTCAAATCGCTGCTGGATTGCAAAACATGGCTGGCAAAAGAATGTCGCAACATGTGCGGATGCACAGGCGTTGCCAATCCCGCCAACAAGCTGCGGCGTTTCAGCCTTTGCCACACAGATTGCGCCGTTAATCGAGTGCCATAGCGCCCAGGGAAAAGGGCCAGCGCCGCATCAGAAAGACCTGCCACCGATTGATCCATCATGCCCAGCGCTTGGCTTCTGAGGGGCAACCAAACTTCCAAAGCTTTCACCGCTGCTTGTCCCAATGGCACGGTTCGACGCTTACCGCCCTTGCCTTGAACCATGACTTCGCCACCTTGCACGTCAATCCAACCTCGCCCTTTTTGCGCCGCTCCGGTGCTGGCCACCACATCAAGACCCGTCAACTCAGCCACACGCAAACCACACCCATAAAGCAGCTCCACCATGGCCGCGTCTCTGGCCTCTAACCAGGGATCGTCAGCTGATTCCACATGCTCGGCCAATTGAACAGCCTCATCGACCCCCAAGGCCTTGGGCAAAGGTTTGGAAACTTTGGGTGCGCGAACGCCTTCAACGGGGTTGTGCGAGATGAGTTTTTCTCGCGCCAGCCAATGGTAGAAACCGCGCCAACCCGACAATATCAAGGCAATGCCACGGCCGGTTCTTCCTTTGCTGTGCATGTTCGCTACCCAACGGCGTACATGCTGTGTTTGAACTTGCGCTAAATCGACTTGCGCAGTTTCTGCCAATTCAGAAAGTTTTTGCAGGTCCAATGCATACAGGGTCGAAGTTCTCTCGGCCAAGCGTTTTTCAAAACGCACATGGTCTAAGTAACGAGCAACGCGCTCGTCCATGGCTCAGGCCTTCGCAGGCAGCAAGGCTGACAAAGCAGCGCTGCAAAGTTCAGCCAAATGATCGAGAAAATCGGTGCCCATGCCGCTGTGAAACCGCTGGGCATCGGGAGAAGCCAAGACCAACAAACCGAAGGGTGCGGCTCCCTTTGTCAAACGCAGGGGCAGCAAGGCCACAGAAGCAGCTTGCGCTGGCACTTGCAACCAATTCACAGCCTCGATGCCCGAGCTTGCACCGACGAAGGTCGAAGCATAGCTTTGCGCCGCCTGCTTCACTTCATCGCTCACGGCCTGTGCATAGGACGCATCAGCAAAGACGTCGGCCACGCCCCATAATCGCGCCGCCACTTGAGGCACTTGAAAACGCAACTCAATATTTTTCAGCGCAGACGGAACACGTTCAGCGGCCGGTGTTTGAAGCAACTCACAGGCCCATTTCTGGAGCTTCTCGGTGATGATCATATTCTCGTTGCCATGGCGAATCATGTCCATGATGCGCATTTCAAGCGCGCGAATTTTGTCGCGCAACATTTGAGCTTGACGCTCTTGCAAACTCACCGAACGGTGGTTGTCAGGGCTCATCAAATGAACGCTGGACAACAACTGCGCGTGGCGCTCAAAGAAGTCAGGCGTGTTGGCCAAAAAATCGGCGATGTCGTCCTCGGTAATGGGATTCATCGGATTGATGGAAGTTGAAGTCATGCCTGTCTTTCTGTGTAATTCGATGAAAATTTTTGATGGGATGGTTAGAGCTTACCCAATGCAGGCGCCTCAAGGCAAATTGGGAACCTCGATCTCGCCTTCAAAAACGGACGTTGCAGGGCCGGTCATCAACACCACCTCGGAGAGGTCATTCGATGCAGCGCCTTGCCATTCAATTGTGAGCAAGCCGCCCAGTGTCTGGACATCGACCTTGGCATTCAACAAACCCATGCGGATGCCCGCTACCACCGCTGCACAGGCGCCTGTGCCACAGGCCAGAGTTTCACCAGCCCCCCGCTCATAAACGCGCAAACGCACTGCATCACGGCTTAGGATTTGCATAAATCCTGCGTTAACGCGGTTTGGAAAAGCAGGGTGGTTCACAATTCGGGGGCCATCTTGCTGAACAGCAGCAGTGTCAATGTTGTCGACACATTGAACAGCATGCGGATTACCCATTGAAATCACCACCACATCGGCCGTGCTATCAGCAGGTGGCCCAGACAAGGGTAAGCGCCAAACTTCGCAAGCATTGACGAGGGTGTGATTCAGACCGGTAGGCAAAAAAGGAACTTGAGGCAAATCGATAACGGGCGAGCCCATGTTGACCGTGACCCGGCCATCCGCGTTCATGCGCAGTTCAATTTCACCCTTTTGAATTTTGACGCGCACCGTGTCTTTGGCAGTCAGGCCCTTGTCTTTCACATAACGCACAAAACAACGCGCACCGTTGCCACAGTGCTCCACCTCACCGCCATCGGCGTTGTGAATGATGTACTCAAAATCAAGCGAGGGGGAAGGCGCGGGGCGAACCGTCAAAATTTGATCGGCGCCGACCCCAAAATGGCGATCGGCCAGAAAACGGTATTGGGCCGCAGTAAGGTGGTTGCGCGTGCGCGTTTCGTCGAGCACCACAAAGTCGTTGCCCGCCCCTTGCATTTTTGTAAAGCGAATTCGCATGCTGGAATTATCCTCGGTTCAGGCCCGATAATCAGCCCCATGGTCAGACCCCTCCAACTTTTGCATCCCCAACGAGAGACTGCGGCCCCCAAGCCAGCCGCCACGGTGCTGTTGCTGCGCGACAGTGCCGAAGGCGTCGAAGTGCTCATGACGCGTCGCTCACTTACCGCCAGTTTTGCACCTGGTGCCTATGTTTTTCCAGGGGGGGGCATTGATGCTCTCGACCTTCAGTCGCACGCACAAGCCAAACGGCGCGCCACGCAAAGTGATTTGCGACTCACCCAAGCCATTGCGGCCATCCGAGAAAGCTTTGAAGAACTTGGTATTTTGTTGGCCTATCGCCCCGATCACAGCTTGGCCAATGCCCAAGACATTGAGGCGCTCGACAGAAGTCAGCCCTTCGCAGCGCAATGTCATGCCAGAGGGCTTCAACTGGCGGCTGATCAGGTTTACGTTCTGGCCCACTGGATCACCGACAGAGACCTGCCCAAACGCTTTGATGTGCCCTTTTTAGTCGCCCGAATGCCTGAGGGGCAAACGCCTGTGGCCGACGAGTCAGAGCAGTTTGAGCCCGTTTGGGTTCGACCTGCTGAGGCCCTAGAGCGACATGAAGCGGGCCAATTCTTCCTCATCTTTCCCACCATTCGAACGCTGCAACGCCTCAAAAATTTTGACAAGGTCCAAGCCATCTTGGATGCCTGTGCCGTCAACGATGAGCCCTTGTGGGCCAGTTGCCCCCGTGGCGCATGGTTGGCGGGTCAAGAACAACGTTTCATGGAGCACGAAGCACCTTTCGGCGAATTGTCGCTGGTGAGCCCCGATGGCCAAATCGTTCACCACCTCGATTGGCAAACTGATCACCCCGTGTCACTCCTGAAAAATGTTCAGCGACTCACGGCACCCAACCCCGGTGTGATGACCGGCCCTGGCACCAACACCTACTGGGTGGGCGACCCCCAAAGCGGCTACATCGTGATCGATCCAGGCCCAGATGACACGGGTCACATTGAAAGAATTTGGCGCGCCACTGGCGGCAATATTCGAATGATTGTGTGCACCCACTCACACCCCGACCACTCACCTGGTGCCAAACCATTGCAAGCACTTTGCCAAAACCAAGCTTGCGGCACACCCCCCATTTTGGGTTTGCCATCGGCCAGCACAGCCAATGCACAAAGCCAGTTCAGCCCCGACCGAGCGTTGACGCATGGCGAGATTTTGCAGGTGGGCGAGCATTCCCTGAAAGTGATCCACACACCGGGCCATGCGGCCAATCATGTTTGTTTGGCTTTGCTTGAAGATGGCTTACTTTTCTCAGGCGACCATGTCTTGAACGGCAGTACCACCATCGTCAATCCACCCGACGGCAATATGAACGACTACCTCGATTCATTGGACCTGATGGCGGCTGAATGCCACACACATTCACTTGACTACATTTTGCCGGCGCATGGCTATGTTCTGGGTTTTGCCTCCCAAGCCATTGCCCAACTCAAAGCCCACCGGTTGAAACGCGAAGCCAAAGTGATGGCGGCCATGCAGGCACTGCCACATGGCACTTTGGAAACTTGGGTGGCCCACGCCTACCAAGATGTGCCCGAACGTTTGTGGCCAGTGGCCGCTCGGTCATTGCAGGCCCATGTGGACCGCATTCGGTCTATGCCAGCTGGCAACAACTGACATGCCATGACTGCCCCAAGTACAAACAAGGAGACCGAGGGCATTCGACTGTCTAAACGCGTAGCCGATATATTGAAATGCTCGCGCAGTGAGGCAGAGCAAGTGATTGTGGGTGGCTGGGTCAAAGTCAATGAGGCGGTGGTGGACGAGCCCGCTCACCGTGTCAGCAATGAAAACATCGACATCCACAGCACCGCTCAGAGGGGGAAAGTGCCCCTGCTCACAGTCATCTTGCACAAGTCAGCCGGTCAAAGTTGTTTGGCCAAGAGCCATGCCAATATTTGGAAATCCTTATCGCCCGAAATGCGATCCAAGCAAGACCGCTCTGGCATCAGCCTCACGCCGCGCCTTCAAAAAATACTGCAATGCGCGGCCGCTTTGGAAGATGCTGCGACGGGTTTGGTCATTTTGTCAGAAGACCCCAGCATGCTGCGCAAACTGCAAGACGAGCGCAACCCTCTAGAACATGAAATGCTGGCCGAAGTGCAAGGTTCGGTCAGCCCCGACCAACTCCACGACTTGTGCGCCACAGGCCTTAAAACCAGCATCAGCAGCGAGAACCCAAGCAAAACGGGTTTGCGCATGGCTTTCAAGGGATACCAACCGGGGTATGCCGCCGGTGTCATTGAAAATACTGGCCTTCGGCTGATAGGTCTCAAAAGAGTCAGGATGGGTCGGGTTTTGATGGCTCCTTTGGCGGCTGGCGAATGGCGTGCCCTCATGCCCTATGAAAGATTTTGAAAAAATGACGCCTTTTTGGCGCATTTTTGCCACATTTTTGACATAGAAGCCCTTGAAATTTATCCGGTCATCCTCAATTGTGCTTGTAAGTTTGAGAAAATGTTCTCCTGATAGTTTCGCCGCTTGCGCCGAAAGGAAGCCACCATGCGTTTGAGCACCAAAAGTCGTTTTGCCGTCACGGCCATGATCGATGTCGCCTTGCGCGAGGACCGAGGCCCTGTTTCGCTCTCGGCCATCAGCGAACGTCACCAAATTTCACTCTCCTACTTAGAGCAACTGTTCAGCAAATTGCGCCAACACCAATTGGTTGAAAGCACACGCGGTCCTGGTGGCGGTTACTCTTTGGCCCGAAATGCCGAAAAAATCACGATGGCCGATATCGTGAGCGCTGTGGACAGTCCTGCAGAATCCGAAGACGCCACCAACGCCGAAGGCAGCACATGGATGAGCAGTGAGTTATGGGCCAGCTTGAACGAAAAAATGTTGGCGCATTTGCAGTCCATCAGCTTGCGCCAGTTGGTGTCTGAACAGCGTGCCAAAGGTGTGACCGTAGAGCCGGCACCCTCTGTGGTGAAGCGCGGTGTGTTTGCCAAGCCCAAAAGCCAACCCGTCAAAATGAACGTGCCCAACTCTGTGTTTGCATTGGCAGCCAGCTTGGTGCCGACGCGATAAAAAGTGTGAAGCCCACCGATAAGCCGGATTCTGTGCATTGACGTTGCCGTCAATGTGACCGCCATTACTCTGGGCCGAGGGTTGCCCACTCGGCTCGGCGCTACCTACCCGCACACTCTCCGGAACCAGATCAACGTGTGCCTACTTGGTATTGCTGCGCGTAGAGATTGCCCGTTTCACCCGAACTGAATCGGCTCGTCTCTGTTGCTCTAATCCTCACCTTGGTGCCTTGCGGCCTTTCGGTGGAGAGGTGTTACCTCCTACGCTGTCCT
>Ga0214919_10000179_pt1 | contig 107945 bp, 101 predicted proteins | sample LL1503_MetaG_FD_177994 | JGI IMG/M metagenome (GOLD analysis project Ga0214919, IMG submission 177994) | Freshwater microbial communities from Lake Lanier, Atlanta, Georgia, United States - LL-1503 | ecosystem: Environmental > Aquatic > Freshwater > Lake | place: USA: Georgia | collected...
CCAGCATGGCCGCCGAGTTTTATCAGCTGGTTAACGGAGTGATTTAGAGCTTCCGCAGTTTCAATAACTTGTTTTTCGGCAAAGGAGATACCTTCTAATACCGATGCAGCAAGGTCTGATTTATCAGTTGCGCCACCGATCCCATAAAAGCCGCCTTGCAAATCTGTGCGCCAAAGCGGTGCCCGTTCACCGTATATATAAGGTAAAAAGATAGGTAAATCTGGGCTTTCCGAGCGCCCAGCCAAATTGATCGCCTCATCTTGGCTGATTTCTAAGAGCGTTGATATCCAAGAGAGCGCGCTACCGCTCGATTGAGTTGGTCCATATGTGATGGCAAGTGGCGCACAGGTATTAGGAATTATGTAGAGCGAGCCACCATCTTTAGGCGGCGTTCTGGTTGAAGCGCCGACAATTGCTGAAGTTCCAGTAATAATAAATGAACTTGGCTCGCTCATAACGTTGAGAGCAACCATGCCGCACATAGCATCCGACCAACCAATGCTTACCGGAATGCCAACCGGAAGTCTAAATTTTTTAGCAGCGGCATCGCTAACGCCGCCACGACTTTCGTAGCCATCACCAAGCTCTGGAACCACTTTTGAATCCCAACCAATAAATTCTAATAAATTACTGATAGGCGCACGCGTTAGCACATTACAGATTCCTTTTGAAGACCAAGGATCTGAAATAGCTTTACCAGTTAGGTGCATGCCTACAAAATCTTTCGGTTGTAAGACCCACCGCGTTTTTTTGACAATCTCGGGCTCGTGTCTTGCTAACCAGAATAGTTTTGCAGGACAAGCGCTCGCTGACCAAGGTAAAGAGGTACCGATAATTTCAAAGGGATTTCCAAATTTTGTTAGTAAGTCATCAGCTTCTTTAGTTGCGCGATTATCTTGCCAAGTCATTACTGGGCGCACGGCGCTACCGGTGCTATCTACACATACAACCGATGGCGTGTGACCAGAAAGCCCAATTGCAATTACATTAGCAATTAAATTAGAGTTATTTTTAGAAATTTCAGCAAGCGCTGCTAAATAATCATCAGCGTTCTGCTCCGCAACTGAATTCTGACTTGTAGTTGTAGCAATCTTTACTTCAACGCGCTTTAAAATCGCACCAGCAACATCGATGAAGAGCGCCTTTACCGATGATGTGCCGACATCTAATCCCAGGATTAGATCATTAGCCAAGGCGGCTCCATCGAACTATTGCATCAGGGCGCTGATTTATGCCTGGTTGCAGCGCGGTGCCAAGACCTGGTGCAGATGGTGGTGTTAAGAATCCATTTTCGTATTTAGGAAGCACGGTGACCATATCTTGGTACCAGCCATAATAAAAAGCGCGGACCATCTCTTGTAATTCAACGTTTGGATAAGTCACACCGAGATGAGTTCCAACCGTTAGAACTACCGGACCAGTGCAATCATGTGGCGCAACTGGTACGCCATAAGTTGAAGCTAGCGCTATAACTTTTGAAGCTTCAGTAATGCCGCCGACCCATCCTGGATCCAACATTAAATGATCAACGGCTTTCGATGAGAGCAATCGATGATGATCCCAACGAGTTCCAGTTGTCTCACCAACTGTAATCGGCAAATTTATCGAATTTTTTAATCTAATTAGCGCATCAGTACTCTCGTTACGAATTGGATCTTCAAACCAGAACGGTGAATATTCCTCGACGGCATTTGCAATTATGGTTGCAGCCGGGGTTGACCAGAGTGAGTGCATCTCTAACATAATGTCGAAATCATCACCAGCGGCTACTCGGGCACGTTTAAATAAATCTACCGCTTCCCATAAATCTTTCTTATGAATAGTTTGGCCGCCAGATCTAATTGCAGCTTCATCAAAAGGCCAAATCTTCATCGCGGTCATACCCATTGCTTTAAGGCTGGCTACTAAATCTTCAGGATTATTTAAGAATGCAAACAAGTCTTCGTATTCGTGATCGGTAACAGTTCCGAGTTGAGCTTTTCGATTTCTATCAATATTAGAAGAGCCTTTTGCATAAGCAGAACCTGCGCAAGTGTTGTAAGCCCGAATTTTGTCACGCACCTTGCCGCCGAGCAATTGATAAATTGGTTGTCCAGTTGCTTGACCGAATAAATCCCAGAGCGCAATATCTATTGACGATGTAGCTCGGACAGCGATCGAAGAGCCATTAAAACCAATAAAGTCTTGGTGTAAAACCTCGTGAATTTCATTGATATTTAGCGGGTTCTTACCTAATAGCCGTGGCGCAACGCTTTCATGCAGAAAGGTTTCAACACTTTCAACGCCAACACAATTTTCACCAAGACCGATCAATCCTTCATCGGTATGCACTTGTAAAAATATAATTGCTGGAAATTCCGCCAAGCGAATAGTTTCTAACCCGGTAACTTTCATAAAAACTCTCCGTTCAGATATTGATTTTTAGCGCCATCACAGATACCCTCAATTGTTAATTGTTAACGATAACGCGCAATCAGTCAAGGGGTAAACCGTGTCAGATCAAGTAAAAAACATTGGAGTATCAAGAGCGGAAGTGTTTGCAACCTCAGCGAAAATTTTGGAAAAGTTTGGAACCCCTAAGAATTATGCAGATTCAGTAGCCGAATCCTTGGTGCAAGCGCAAGAGGCCGGACATGCCTCCCACGGAATAATTCGTTTGATTGAGTACACGAATTCAATTGAGAAGAAAGTTATTGACCCGGCGGCAGTACCAACAATTGTTCGCGAAACTGGCGGTACCGTTGTAATTGATGGACATTGGGGCTGGGGACAGATTGCTTGCAAATTTGCAGTAGAGGTTGCAGCAGCAAAAGCGAAAGAATTTGGAATTAGCGCAATCTCAATTAGTTCTTGTAACCATATTGGCCGATTAGGTGAATACATTGAAACCCTTGCAAGCATGAATCTGATTTCAATGATGTGGTGCAACGCAGATCCTGCAGTTGCCGCCTTCGGTGGGAAAGATCGCCTATTTGGTACAAACCCACTTGCAGTTGGGATACCTTCAAATGACGTTCCAGTTGTAATTGATTTAGCAACCGCCGCTAGCGCAGAAGGAAAGTTACGAGTAGCTCGTGCAAACGGTAGCAAAATTCCATTAGGAACCGTTATTGATAAAGACGGAAATGAATCGACAAATCCTGATGATTTTTATACTGGCGGAGCGATACTCCCATTCGGTGGTCATAAAGGCTATTGCTTAAGCCTAATGATTGAGCTTTTGGGCGGCGCGCTATCGGGAAACCATCCTTCAATGAACGCCGGATATTCACATGGTTTTGGCACTGTGTTAATTGCAATTGATCCAGATAAGTTCTTTGGCACCGGATTTTTTAAAGATGAAATTTCAGAAGCGACAAAAGCAATTAGATCAACCACGCCAGCAAATCCAGAGCGTCCAGTATTAGTACCGGGAGATGTTGAAAATAACGAGCGAAAAAAGAATAAAGTAGCGATTCAAATTTCAGAAGCTATTTGGAGTTCGATAAAAGAACTTAGCGCTTAGCAACTTTCTTTTTTGGCTTTACTTCTTCGATAAAATGAGTTGCAACTCGAGCCAAACCACGTTCGACATGGCCAAGTACCGTCTCTTTTGCTTTTTCGATTTGTTTATTTCTAATTACTTCCACAAATACTTTATGGTCAGGTCCCCATTGAGGCAAGAAAACTTTATTGATTTTTCCATCTTGTGACCAGGTGTAGACCAAGAATGCATGGATTTGAGAGCGCAGCACTTCCCAAGTTTTAAAGAGTCGATCATGGTGGGCTGCAGCAAATAGCGCAGTGTGGAATTCTAAATCTAATCGGCTGACTTCACGAGGCGTCCGTTGTTTTTCACTTAATTTATTGTAGGTATTTAGGATTTCTTCCATTGCTTTCAAATCTGAAGTAGTGGCGTTTTTGCAGGCCCACTCAATCGCGAGAACTTCGAGCGCGCTTCGCATGGAATAAATCTCTTGAATGTCGGTGTCGTTCCATGACGCTACGCGCGCGCCTTTATGTCGCTCTATAGTTACTAAACCCTCACGATCTAGCCGCATAAGCGCTTCGCGAATTGGGCCACGTGATACGCCCATTTGCAACGCTAATTCATCTTCAGCTATTCGCCGACCTGGTTCTAAATCATGTGAAATAATTGCATCGCGTAAATCATCAGTTACGACATCAGAAAGTACCCGACGTGAAGCGAGCCCAAGTCCTAGAGGTTTAAGTGCCATCTGCTTACTCCCATTAAATTGTTGTTTGTAAACAACAATAGACCAGAAATATAATTAGCGCATGGCGAAATGAGGTGAGATGGCGCCTAAAAGTACTGTATTGCAGTGACAAAACGGACTTTTAGTAATCTCCGAGGGTTCCACCAGCGTTATAAGCAAGGTTTCCACCATCGACCGGCAGGATCGTTCCAGTCACCATGGCAGCAGCATCGCTAGCCAAGAAGTGCACTGCGTGCGCAATATCTTCAGGTTCAGCAACTCGACCCATTGGAATTCCGCGAACTAATAACTCCATTAACGGTTTTGCTTTTTCGCCTTCAGTCTCAACCCATTTGCGCCAACCAGGAGTATTTACCGAGCAAGGTTGAATTGCATTAACGCGAATTTTTGACTTTGCCCATTCAATCGCAAGCTCACGGGTCATCTGGTTAACGCCACCTTTAGCAACGCTGTAAGCGAAGTTACCGCGGCCGATTGCAGAGCTGCCAGCAATTGAACTTATATTTACAATTGCGCCTGGCTTCTTTGCAGCAATAACTAATTTAGAAAACTCTCGGGCGTTTAAGAAGTATCCGGTTAACGAAGTTCCGATAACGGTATCCCAAATTTCTAAAGTTGTATCTTGCGGTGGTGTATGAGTTCCAGCTGCTGCGTTATTTACCAAAATGTCAGCCATGCCGAACTCTTTAGCAACAAACTTAAAGAGTGCAATTACATCTGCTTCAACACTAGAGTTAGCTTTGAAAGTAACTGCAGATATTCCGCGAGCTTCAAGTTCTGCTTTACCAGCAGCAAGTCCAACTTCGTCGATATCAGCCATTATCAATTTGGCACCATCGCCACCAAGTTGTCGGCAAACTTCCATGCCGATTCCACCAGCAGCGCCGGTAATTACGATTACTTTGCTAGCTAAACTAAATGCGTTTTTACTCATATCGATTCCTTTTTTAGTAAGACATGACTTGTTTAACTGCTTTGGATATTTGATCCACTGAAGGAATTGCAGCCTCAGACATTGCTGGATTTGCGCTAAGTGGTGCCCGGACTGCGCCAACTCTAACAATGGGACCCTTTAACGATTTGAAGTTGCGTTCAGAAGCAGTGGCGGCGATTTCTGCAGTTATAGAACCAAATAATGGCGCTTCATCTAGTACGACTACGCGACCAAATTTTGTAACTGCCGCATCGATAGCATCCTGATCAATTGGATAAAGGGTACGTAAATCAATGACTTCTACCGATATTCCTTCAGCTTCTAGAGCTTGAGCAGCTTTAGTGGCAGTGACTACCGAGTACCCATAAGTAATGATTGCGGCATCCGTACCAGCTTTAACAGTTTTCGCTTTACCAAATGGCACGAAGTAATTCTCGTCGCCAATTTCGCCACGAATACCAGACAACTTTTTATGCATTAAGAATACGACTGGGTCTTCGTTACGAAGTGCGGTCTTAATTAGACCTTTCACATCCATAGGAGTTGAAGGAACTGCAAGTGAAAGCCCAGCAGTATGTGCGAAAAAAGATTCGAGCGAGTTGCAATGGTGAGCGCCACCAAGTGCAACACCTGAGGTTGCTCTAATTACTAGCGGAACTGGCCGGTCAAACATAAATCGAATTTTTGCAGCTTGGTTGATGATTTCATCCATCGCACCAAGTGAGAAATCGATGAAGTTCAAATCCACGATTGGATGGCAGCCATACATGGCAGCACCCATACCGGCAGCAACCATGGCAGCTTCAGAAATAGGTGCATCTCTAACTTGCTTAAGACCAAACTCTTGCGCGATGCCCTTTACTTGCGCAAAGTGGCCACCGCGTTCTACCAGGTCGGTACCAAGAATAAATATCTTTTTATTTCGGTTCATCTCTTCGCGCACACCAGATTGGAATGCTTCAGAGTAAGTAGGGGTAACGGCTTTTACCTCAGTTGTCATAGTTGTACTCCTAACTTTCCTGAATCTACCCCTTGGGTGATTGATGCAATTTCTGGCTCTGGTGAAGACTCGGCATAAGCAACCGCTTCATCAATTTCTTTACGAACTGATGCGCGAAGTTCATCGACTTCGGCTTGAGTAGCAAATCCAGAAGAGATAACTACTCCAGTAAATTTATCGATTGGATCTTGGGTTGTGCGCCATTGGGCAATCTCTTCTTGGGTTCGGTATTGCCCTTTTTCGCCTACGTTATGGCCGTAATACCTATATGTAAGTGCATTTATGAAGGTTGGACCTTCGCCAGCAAGCGCCCGCTCCCGGGCTTCTGTTACATATTTACGTACCTCTAAAACATCTTGGCCATCAATGTTGTAAGCGGGCAATCCGAATCCAGATGCGCGTTTAGCTAAATCGCCACCGCCAGTTACTCGACCAACGAAAGTTTCCACCGCATATTGGTTGTTATCTACCAAAATAATTAACGGTAGCTTCCAAATCGAAGCCATGTTAATGGATTCCCAAGTTCTGCCGGTGTTCATACCGCCATCACCAACGAAACCAACCGCAATTTTCTTATCGCCAATATGTTGGATACCTAGCGCAGCACCCATTGCAATTCCAACACCAGCGCCAACAATTCCATTGCCGCCGAAATGGCCTTCGGTAACTTCAGCTAAGTGCATCGATCCACCACGACCATGTGAAATTCCAGTTGCTTTAGTAAATAACTCAGCCATTACAGATTTTGCTGAATAACCTTTTGCAAGAGTGTGGTGATGGGATCTATGAGTTGTTGCAATTACATCATCTTTCGCAATTGCGGAAAGTGTTCCGACTGCAACCGCTTCTTGACCGGAGGAGTTATGCATTCCGCCTGGCACTTTTCCGCGCAAACATAATTTATCGGCGGTCTCTTCGAAATCTCGGATCACCATCATCTGACGTAATAGCGATAATGCAGTGCTCTTATCTAGGTTTGACATCAACTACTCCACTTCGCCTGGTGCAAGCACCACAGCAATCGTATTTCCGGCAGGCACTTCTTCATTTGCTGCATATCTATGTTTTCCAAGAACACCGGAAGTTTCAGCCGGTAAATCTAAAGTTGTTTTATCAGTTTCAATTACTGCGACTACATCGCCGGCGTTAACGGTATCGCCCGGTTGTTTCAACCATTCAAGCAACATCGCATTATCCATTGCCATTCCAAGCGCCGGAACGAAGATCTCTTCCATTTGTATGCTCCTTTATTCCTAGAATGGGCCAGCTGCGAATTTGCCATTGCTTATTGATTGTTTTGTAACAAAATTTACTGCGTCCACCAATCCCCATTCGACCAACCGAGGACCTGAACTCTTCGAATACCAAGCTATATGTGGCGAGAGCAGTAAATTCTTAGTTTTACGAATTGGTGCATCTTCGGCAAGCGGTTCCTTCTCGAATACATCGAGTCCGGCGCCATCTAAATGCCCACTTTCAAGTGCTTCTATTAGCGCAGTTTCATCAATTAAGCCACCGCGCGAAACGTTTACTAAAATTGAACCTTTTTGCATTAAAGCTAATTCGCGCTCGCCGATCATATGATGCGTTGATGGCATATAAGGAGCGTGCATACTTATAATTTTGCACTTTGTTAAAAGTTCATCAAGGTTTTTTGTCATGGTTACGCCCGGGATTGCTTCAGTAACTGCAGGATCAAATCCAATTATATCTTTTACAAATGGTTGCATTTTCTTAATAAATGTTTGACCAATTCGACCACAACCTATTACGCCTAGCGTTGAATCTTGGATTGAAGTAATTTCAGCAATTTGGGTTGCGGGGATCCATTTACCATCTTGAGTGGTCGTAGTTGCTTGATAAATTCCGCGATGTAGCGCTAACGCCATCGCAGCAGCATGGTTTGCGACTTCGTTGTATGCGTAAGTAGGTTGGAAAATAACTGGCAACTTATATTTGTTAGCAGCTACTAGATCAATGCTGTCTAAACCCACGCCAAGGCGGCTAATACATTTAACCGATTTCGGCATTTGTGAAATTTTTTCTTCAGTCATTTTATGAAGTGCAACCACAACCACAGCACAATCTTTTGCAGTTGTTTGCAATTCAGCCAACGTATCTACTGGACCAAAAACGACCTCAAAATCAAATTTTTCAGCAATTGAAGTAGCCCACGTTGGGTCGGCAAGTGCGCCTTCTGCAATAGCTATTTTGACTTTCGCCATCTATTTCTCCTCGGATAGGCTCAGGGGTTTACTGTATACAATTTGCTATCTGAGGGGTAGTCTTTCGACCTATCAATTTCGCCAACCCCATCAGAGAGGGAAAATCATGAATTTACCGCTACCTATGCCTGGAAAAGTCATTGCAGTTGGCTTGAATTACAAAGATCATGCAAAAGAAGCCGGGGTGCCACTTCCATTGGCGCCAGTTCTATTTACTAAGTGGACCACCTCTCTTATCCCGAATGGCGCAAACATCACTTTGCATAAAGGCGTAACTCAACTCGATTGGGAAGCAGAATTTGCAGTAGTAATTGGCAAGCGAGCATCACACGTTTCAGAGAGCGATGCACTTAACTACGTTTCTGGCTACACCTGTATGAACGATGTGACCGACCGCGAAGCTCAAGGTAAAGATGGTCAATGGGTACGCAGTAAGTCATACGACACCTACGGCCCAATCGGACCAGTTATCGTGCCAGCGAGTCAGATTCCTGATCCACATAATTTGAAAATTGAAGCACGGTTAAATGGCAAGACCATGCAAACTAGCAATACCAGTAACTTAATTTTCAACGTGCCTTATCTGATTTCATATATCAGCCAACGGGTAACTTTAGAAGCCGGCGATGTCATAACTACTGGCACACCGCATGGAGTTGGAACTTTCTATAAGCCACCTATCTTCATGCAAGATGGCGATGTAATTGAGATCGAGATTGAAAAAATCGGAATCCTGAAGAACCAAGTGGTAGCTGAGAAGTAATGAGCTACAAAGGTTCAAATCGCAAGCTCGCATTAATTACCGGTGGCGCTAATGGAATTGGATTAGCGACCGCTGATAATTTGGCACAAAAAGGGTATGACCTCTTCTTAATTGATAAAGATTTGTCTAATCTGGAGATAGCTAAAACTAGCTTACTTAAACATGGCACTACTGTTGAAGTCTTGAATCTTAATCTCTCAGAGGGTGCAAATGTTTTAGAGGTTTTAAGTAAAAAAATAGCTGAGTTTGAGGTAGATGCCCTTGTAAATAACGCGGGGATAGGTTTTGCGCGGACCGTTGAACAGACCACACTTGATGAATGGGATTTAACTTTCGACGTAAATATCAAAGCGACCTTCATAATGTGCAAAGTTATTGTGCCGCAAATGGTTAAAAGAGGTGGTGGCGTAATAGTCAACGTCGCATCTGCTGGCGCTCTGGTTGGTTTAAAAAACCGCGTGGCCTACTGCGCATCTAAAGCTGCAGTAGTGGGCCTGACAAGGTGTATCGCCGCCGATCACGCTCTTGATGGAATTCGAGTAAATGCAATTGCGCCAGGAACAGTTGACTCAACTTGGATTGGCCGAATTCTTTCCGACGCACCAGACCCAGTTGCAACTAGAAAATTAATGGAAGCTCGCCAACTTGATGGTCGGATGGGGACGCCTGAAGAAGTTGCACACGGAATTGCATTCTTGTTAAGTCCAGAAGCGCGCTTTGTAAATGGTTCAGTTTTTTCAATGGATGCAGGGCTAACTGCAGTATGACCAGAACGTTTAACTCTGGTGTAATCGCTGTAATAAGAACAGATAATCCTGATGATGCGCTATTAATTGCGCGGGCGCTTAATGACACCGTTGTAGATTCAATTGAAGTAACACTCACCGTTCCAAACGCAATTGAAGTTATTAAAACTTTAGTAGGCGAGGGTGTGGAGCGAGTCGGTGCTGGAACAGTTAGAACTGTTGCCCAAGTTAACGAAGTGGCAAATGTTGGCGGTTCTTTTGTTGTATCGCCGCACTCAGATCGCGAAGTTATTGAAGCTGCAGTTAACCATGGATTGAAAGTAACGCCTGGGGCAGTAACCCCAACTGAAATGGTGCAAGCAATGAAATGGGGGGCTACTGCTGTAAAGATATTTCCAATTTGGGCAGTAGGCGGCATGGAGTATGTGCGAAGCGTTCTAGAACCACTTCCCGATTTACCAATCGTTGTTTCAGGCGGTGCGACTCCAGAAGAAGTTAAAGAATATTTAAAATTGGGCGTAAAAGGAGTCTGTTTGGGCGGTGCCTTATGGAAGCAAGAGATTGTTTCTACCGGAAGCATCGCCGCCGCGTATGAATATGCAGCACAAGCACTTTCACGGATGTAACAACAGTGGCGAAAGATTACGCTGATCTAGAACAAATTCAGCGGAGAGTCCTGTGGCTAGCCACTCGAATGATTGATTATGCGAATAATGAAAGGCCTAACGTTGACGGTATAAAAGTTGGTGGACATCAAGCTTCTAGCGCATCGCTAGTTACAGTGATGACAGCGCTCTGGTTTAAATATTTGAAGGCTGAAGATCAAGTAAGTGTTAAACCGCACGCATCACCAATTTTGCACGCCATCAATTATTTATTGGGAAATTTAGATAAAGATTATTTAACCAAACTTCGTTCCTTTGGCGGGCTGCAGTCATACCCATCAAGAACTAAAGACCCTGGGCGAATAGATTTTTCAACTGGCTCGGTAGGGCTTGGTGCAGCTGCGCCACTTTTTAGTGGGGCAACTAGAAGGTATGTAGACTCTCACTTCGGAGAGCGTCCAAAATCAAAGTTCATCGCACTAATTGGCGATGCCGAACTAGATGAAGGAAATATTTGGGAAGCAGTTTCAGATCCTGCAACTACAAATTTAGGAAATGTACTTTGGATTGTTGATTTCAATCGGCAATCATTAGATCGCGTGATCCCAGGTGTTCGAATTCATCAATGGCGCCAACAATTTGAAGCGGCTGGTTGGAACGTTGCGGAGGTGAAATATGGTGAGAAATTAAAGAACGCCTTTAAAGAGCCAAATAGTGAAAGTTTTCAAAAATGGCTAGATCAAATCCCAAACGAGCAGTATCAATCAATATTTGGATTGGATCCGGCAGCAGCTAGAAATCGCTTCCTGGAAGGCGCTCCGCAATCAGTTATTGATTACTTTGCCGCAAAAAGTGATAGCGAAGTTTTAGAAATTGTAACTGACTTGGGTGGTCATGATTTCGCAGCCCTGTTAGAAGAGTTAGTTAATTGCGAAAAAATTACAGATAAACCTAGTGTGATTTTTGCTTATACGGTAAAAGGTTGGGGATTACCGTTAGCTGGAAATCCACGAAACCATAGCGCATCACTAAGTTCAAATCAGATTGATGAGTTTAGAAAAGAACTTGGATTAGATTTAGGAACAGAATGGGATCGATTCAATTCTAAATCTATATCAGGTCAGATATGCGAACTTCGCAAATCTGAGTTGCAATTAGATAATAAGGTTTCTAACATCGAGTGTCCGATTCCTGAGAGAACTGATCTCCAATTTAAAGCGAGTAACTCAACCCAAGAAGTTTTTGGGCGGATCTTAACTACTCTCTCTAGAGACCCTGAACTTGTTAAATACATTGTTACTACTGCTCCTGATGTTGCTACTTCCACGAATCTTGGCGGATTTATAAATCGAGTTGGTGTTTATTCCCCAACCGAAAAACGTGCTTGGAATGTGGATCCAGTTTTAAAGTGGGCGGAAGGACCTACCGGCCAACATATTGAACTTGGTATAAGCGAGATGAATCTCTTTATGTTGCTAGGCGCACTCGGGTTATCTGATATTCATTCTCATCAAAAATTGATTCCGGTGGGTACTGTTTATGATCCATTTGTTTTACGAGGCTTAGATTCACTTGTGCATGGGGTTTACTCCGGATCTCGATTTATTGTTGCTGGGACACCCTCTGGAGTAACACTTGCCCCCGAAGGCGGCGCACATCAATCTTCTATAACTGCATCCGTTGGAATAGAGCTGCCTGGCATGGTTTTAATTGAACCGGCATTCGCGACTGCCCTAGATTGGCTCTTATGCGATGCGATTTCTGGCGTCGCAAAGCCAACTACAAAGAACGAGAGAGAGTTAGTTTTTTACTTCCGATTATCAACCCGATCGATCCTACAAGAAGCATTCGAAAGTGTACGAGCCAAAGTAGGCGATGCCGCCCTGCGTAACCAAGTTATAAGCGGTGCTTATCAATTAGTTGATGGTCGGCTTGCACTAGAAGTATTAGGGATATCTTCAGAATTCGCACCCGAGGTTAATCTAGTTTCGACTGGGGTTGTAGCGCCAGAAGTTTTAGCAGCTGCGCAGGCGCTAGCAAATATCGGAATTATTGCAAATGTTTTTGATGTAGTAAGTCCAAGTCGGATCTATCACAATTGGCAGAGCTCGCTATCTAGCGCAATCAAAGACATCAAGTCAATAAAGAATCAAAACTACTTGGAAACTCTAATATCCAATAACGCGCCAATTGTCTCTATTCATGATGCATCTTCGCATGCGATGGCGTGGCTTGGATCCGCTCTTGGCGTACGTCAAATTTCCTTAGGGGTGAATGTCTTTGGGCAATCCGGCACAATTCCTGATCTTTATAAGGCAAACTTACTTGACACAGACTCAATTGTTAAAGCTGCAACCCACGTTATAGGAATTTCTAGAAATAAAGAGAGATAGGAAATAAATTAATGACGGAGAACATTTGGTGCCAATGGCCGGATTTAACTATTCCAAATGGATTTAAGGTAACCAGTAAACCACTTGCTACTTTGAGCGAGACCGAACTCTCTGAAATTACTTTCTATGTGCCGCAATATATGGCTGGCTCGGCGGCTCTTAATTGGATACCAAAAATGCCAAACTTGAAGATTGTTCAACTTCTTAATGCGGGGTACGACGATGCAATCGCTTATTTGCGACCTGGGCTAACGTTATTTAATGCCAAAGGCGTCCATGATCATTCAACTTCCGAACTGGCCTTAGCTTTGATGCTTGCAAAATTAAGGTTTATTCCAGAGTATGTAAAAAATCAAATTGCCGGTAAATGGGAACATACAAGCACTGGATCATTAGCTGATAAAACTGTGGCGATTGTTGGGTATGGCTCGATTGGAAAAACCTTTGAACATTTAATTTTGAACTTTCCAATTAACATTTTGAGATTTGCACAAACAGCACGAGATAATGTTTATCCAATCTCCGAGATCAACAATTATCTACCTGAAATCGATGTTGTAGTTTTGATTGTTCCCTTAACTGATTCAACTCGCAATCTCTTTAATAAAGAGAAATTTGACTTGATGAAGCCTGGCGCGTTGATAATCAACGTAGCTCGTGGTGGCGTAATAAATACCGATGATTTATTGGAAGCGTTGCGAGCTGATCGAATCCATGCGGCTTTAGATGTTACTGATCCGGAGCCACTACCAGCCGGCCATCCATTATGGTCCGAGAAGAATGTTCTAATCGTTCCGCATGTTGGTGGTGATTCAACCTCCTTTGATCCGAGAGCTAGAAAGTTGGTAACGGAACAGTTACTACGTATTTCTCAAAACAAAGCGATGGTTAATCAGATTGGGTGGGAGAAGTGAAATTTGCCGTAATGGTTGTTTTTAAAGTTCTGGAAGATAAAATTGCAGAATTTAGCGAGGCGCTAATTTGGCATAGCGAGAACACTTGGGGTGAAGCTGGTTCAATAAAATTCGTCATCTATGTTGATGAAGTAGATCCATCCATTTTCTATCTCTATGAACTATATGAAAATCGTGGTGAGTTTGAAAAGCACACCAAGACCGACTACATCTCAGTTTTCAGCGGGAAAGCTAAGCCACTACTTAGAGAACCAACCCAAATTTTCCGTGGCGTTCCACTTGTACCTAATCCAAAGTCAGAAAAGGGCAAAGTGTGAGCGCAAAATATATTCACCCATTCTCCTTCGGCGACCGCAACCAATCAGATTTACTCGGTGGCAAAGGGGCAAATCTTGCAGAGATGGTGAAGATCGGGCTGCCCGTACCTCCAGGTTTCACGATTACTACTTTGGCTTGCCGCGAATTCTTACGTACAGGCGAGATTCCAAGCTTGTTACCAGAAGAACTTGAAGCAGCACTAATTAATTTAGAGAAAGAATTAGGTAAAAAATTTGGTGATCCGAAGAATCCACTCTTAGTCTCAGTTCGTTCTGGTGCAAAATTTTCGATGCCGGGCATGATGGAAACAGTGCTAAATGTTGGGATGACGCCAGAAGTTGCGGAGGCGTTAGCGCAACAGACCGGAAATCCAAAATTTGCTTGGGATTGTTACCGAAGGTTTGTGGATATGTATGGCCGCATTGTTTGTGAAGTTCCACTAAGCGAATTTCACAAAATTCAACAACGAGTTTTAAGCTCCTTTGGAGTATCAACAATTTCAGATTTGGATGTAGACGGGTTACAAGCTTTAACTGATGGATATATCAAAGAGACTGAGGCGCTAACTGGCGAATCTTTTCCAACTGATCCCCGTGAACATCTAACCAGGTCAGTTCAAGCGGTATTTCATTCTTGGAATTCAGAACGAGCCCAACTTTATCGCCAACGTGAGCGGATTCCTTCAGATCTTGGTACTGCAGTAAATGTGCAATCAATGATATTTGGCAATCTCAGCGATGATTCGGGAACTGGCGTTGCATTCACCAGAGACCCAGCAACTGGTGAAACTGGAAGTTATGGAGATTACTTAGTTAGAGCACAGGGCGAAGATGTTGTTGCCGGGATTCGAAATACTATGTCGCTTGATGATATGGCTAAAGAATTTCCTAAAGTTCACGCAGAACTTGAAAAAGTAATGGCGAATTTAGAAACACACTACCGCGATCTCTGCGATATCGAATTTACTGTTGAAAAGGGCAAGTTATGGATTCTGCAGACCCGCGTGGGAAAACGCACTGCCGAAGCAGCTTTTAGAATTGCGGTTCAATTGGTGGATGAAGGAAAAATAACAATCGACGAAGCGCTAACTAGGGTGGGTGGCGCACAATTAGCTCAACTAATGTTTCCACAATTTGATTTACGTGGCTCGGTGAAAGAACTTGCTCGAGGAATTCCAGCTTCACCAGGAGCGGCAGTTGGCGCGGTGGTTTTTGATTCAAAACGCGCGCTAGATGCTTCACGAGATGGCAAGAAAGTTATTTTAGTTCGCCGTGAAACTAGCCCAGATGATTTAGTTGGAATGGTTGCAGCACAAGGAATTCTTACCAGCCGTGGTGGAAAAACTTCACACGCAGCGGTCGTCGCGCGAGGTATGGGAAAGACCGCAGTATGTGGAACCGAAAGCATTACCGTTGATGAGAGCGGCGGCTTTTTTACAGTTGCTGGTGAGAGTGTTTATGAAGGCGAAGTAATTTCTATTGATGGCTCAACTGGCGCGGTTTATCTAGGCGAGCTGCCAGTGGTTGCATCTCCAGTAACTTCATATTTGGAAGGTTTACTATCTTCAGCAAGTGATGAAGCTTCACCAGTAGTTAAAGCAGTAGACCGAATTTTGATGCACGCCGATAAAATTCGACGGCTAGAAGTTCGAGCCAATGCCGACACTCCTGAAGATGCAATTAGGGCGCGAATTTTAGGCGCAGAAGGCGTTGGACTTTGCCGAACTGAACATATGTTTCTTGGACCAAGAAGGTCATACGTTGAACGGTTAGTACTAGCTGAAAATGAAGATGTGCAACGTGGCGTAATCGGTGAGATGGAAATTTTACAACGAGCGGACTTTGTCGGGATCATGATGGCTATGTCAGGCTTGCCAGTAACAGTACGTTTGCTTGATCCACCACTTCACGAGTTCTTGCCGCCACTCGCTGAATTAACTGCGAATATGTCTCGGGCCGAAGCGTTAAATAGCGAGATTTCAGCTCGAGATAGCGCAGTTTTTGCAGCTGTTAAACGGATGCATGAATCAAACCCAATGCTTGGGCTTCGCGGCGTTCGCCTGGGAATTCTAATTCCAGAGTTATATAAAATGCAGGTGCGTGCGCTCGTACATGCGCTAATTGAAGTTCGCAAATTAGGGCACGATCCAAAACCTGAGGTAATGATTCCGTTAGTAGCTACACAGCGCGAACTACTTTATTTACGCGAATCGCTTGAAGATGAAATTACTAAAACCCTGAAAGGAACTGGGCAAAGTGCAACGATTCCAATTGGCACAATGATTGAAACGCCACGTGCTGCGATTACTGCAGAACGGCTAGGTGTTTACGCAGACTTCTTCTCCTTTGGTACCAACGATTTAACGCAATTAACTTGGGCGTTTAGTCGTGATGATGTTGAATCCTCATTCTTGCCAAGGTATCTTGATTTGGAATTACTACCGTTCAATCCATTTGAATCTCTAGACCAAGCCGGTGTTGGTATTCTGGTTAAGACTGCTACCGATCAAGCTCGTTCGATTCGCGCAGATTTTAAAATTGGAGTTTGCGGCGAACACGGCGGCGATCCATCTAGCATTCACTTCTTCGACAAAATTGGACTTGATTACGTCTCTTGCTCGCCATATCGCGTGCCAGTGGCAAGACTTGAAAGTGGTAGGGCAGTGCTGCAAGTAGATGGCGTTAATTCAAATTTAACGCTTGGTTAATTATTTAGTTGAGCGTCCAGGTATTGAAGAGATCAATTTCTTGGTGTATTCCTCTTTTGGATTATTAAAAATTTCTTCGGATTTTCCAGACTCTACAAAGATGCCATCCTTCATTACATAAACGTAGTCAGAGAGATATCTAATTACTCCTAAGTCATGTGAAACCAACACAATTGATAAACCTTTTTTGATTAGATCATTAAAGAGTCCTAATAGCTGGGCTTGCGCACTTTGATCGATTGCTGAGGTTGGTTCATCTGCAATCAGAACGCTAGGTTGGGCCGAAAGCGCCCGTGCCACACTAGCTCTTTGACGTTGGCCACCCGATAACTTACTTGGGAATTTCTGCGCATCAAGATTGCTAATGCCCATGCTTTCAAGTAAATCCAGTGCTGCAACACGCGAGGCTTTCTTATCTAAGCCTTGATGTTGTCGAATCGCTTCAGCTATTGCTTTAACGATTCGCATCCTTGGATTCAAACTTCCATATGGATCTTGAAAAACCATCTGGACTTCTTTGCGGAGGGCTCCTTCATAGGTGTTCTTACCGTTTTGAATTGGCTTATCCATAAAAGTTACCGAGCCTGATGTAGGAATTTGTAATCCGGAAAGAACTCGAGCAAAAGTGGATTTCCCACTACCAGATTCACCAACAATTCCAATAGTTTGGCCTTTTGGCAATACAAAATTTACGTGATCAACCGCTTTGATTACATCGCCATAAGAATCAAAAGTTACTGACACATCTTTAGCTTCAATAATATTCAAGTTGCACTACCTCGCAATTTCGTCATAGCGCAGACAAGAAGTTTGATGGTTTGATCCGATTTCAATTAGCGGTAAATCTTGTTTTGTCCTGCACTTATCTTTAACAAAATCGCATCGCTCCGAGAATCGGCATCCCTCCGGCCAGCTTCCAACCGATGGGGGTTGGCCATTAATAGTTTTTAGTTGGCCCTTGGGTAAAACAAGATCGATTCGAGAATTATAGAGCGCTAGCGTGTAAGGATGTTTTGAAGCTTTTATAGATTTTGAAGGAATTTTTTCAACAGTTGTGCCGGCGTGCATGATTACGATGTCATCGCAAATTTCATTAATGAGTGGTAAATCGTGCGATACTAAAATAATTGAGGTATTAAAATCTTTGCGAATCTGCTTAAGGAGTTCCATAATTTCAGCTTGAACTGTTACATCTAGTCCAGTGGTTGGTTCATCCGCCACAATTAATTGCGGCTGTTGTGCGATTGCGCATGCAATCATTACCCGCTGCTTCATGCCGCCAGAAAGTTCATGTTGATATTGCTTTAAAACCGTCTCTGGCCGGCGAATTTGCACAATATTTAGAAGCTCAAGCGATCGTTTTTCAACGTCGGATTTTGGGAAGTTCTCATCTTGCAAGATAGCTTCCGCAAGTTGGGCACCGATAGTCATTACCGGGTTTGGACCGGCAAGTGCGCTCTGTGGCACGTAACCAATTCGTTTTCCACGTATGTCATTCCAGACGCTTTGTTTTGCAGTGATCAAATCAATTCCGTCAAACTTCAATTCACCCGATGCAATATATGCACCGCGGCGGCCCAGAGTTCCTACTAAGGATCGGCACAACATCGTCTTCCCAGAACCAGACTCTCCAATCAATCCAATTATCTCTCCCGGTTCAATAATCAAAGAAGCGGTATCAACAATAGATAGCCGCCTCGTCTTTGTAACTCTTACATCAATTTTTAAATTCTTAATTTCAAGGAGATGGTTACCTAACATTTAAATACCTCGATCTCTTCGAGATATACCTTCAACAACAAAAGAAAGTGACACGGCGGACCAACAAAGCGCTAGTCCAGGAAAAATTACTAACCACCAAGACTGCGCCAAATAAGCGCGTCCATCAGCGATCATCGATCCCCATTCGGCCATAGGCGGTTTAGCTGCTAGTCCTAAGAAAGAAAGTCCGGAGACAACTACAATTACTAAGATGAAATCACTAAGCGCGTATGCAACTGTTTCAGAAGATACATTTGGCGCAATATGTTTGAGCACAATCCGTCGCCGCGAGAAACCGAGTGTTTTAGCGGCTTCGATATAATTCTGCTTGGAAACCACAACTGCTCGCGTTCTAGAAATACGGGCATACCTGGCCCAGTTTGTGATGGCAAGAATTACCACCACACTTCGCAGTCCAGAACCTAGAAAAGTAAGCATTGCAACTGCGATAATTAAAAGCGGGAACGCATTGATTCCGTCGATGAGCGAACCGGCAAGACTAAGCACATACTTGTTCTTAGCTAGCCCCAGCAAAATACCAATTACAGTTCCAATGGCTAGCGGGATACTTACCCCAAGAAAAGCCACCCCCAGGTCGATGCCTACGCTAGAAAAGGTTCTAGTCATAACATCTCTACCCAATTGATCTAAACCAAATGGATGTTGCCAACTTGGCGGTAAAAATGGATCGCCGATAAATTCATCAGGTTTATACGGACCAAAATTTGGAATAATTATTCCGAGAAGAATCATTGTTCCAAGCATCAACAATCCAGTAAAAATTCCGAACCCACCAGGCAGTAATAACCATTCTTTAAATTTTGCAAACTTAGCTTTCATATTTTAACCCGACGATCTAACAAGTATGCGATTACATCTCCAATAAAGCTTAAGAAAACTGTAATTACGCCAAATATTAATAATATTCCTTGCACAACTGGATAGTCACTGGTCAACACTGCATTGACCATCTCACGACCAATTCCCGGAAGTGTAAAAATTGTTTCTAAAATAACAGTTGCGCCAAGCATTGTGCCCATCATGTAGGAGAGCAGAACCACAGTTGGCGCCATTGAAGGCTTCAAAATATAGAACCAGAAGAAACGACGACGGCCAACACCACGAATAATTCCAGTCTCAACAAACTCTTCTTCTTTTGTTTCTACAACCGAGCTAAAAATAACTCTTGAAACTACCGAAGTCATAATTAAAGTATTAACCACGACTGGCAACCACAAGTATTTTAGATTTTGTGGGAATTCAGGTTCGTATCCAAAAACTGGCGACCAATTCACCCGAACTGTGAAAATTAAAATACCAACCATTGCGATAAAAAAATTGGGGGTTGCGAGGATAACGGCAGTAATGCCTCGAAATGTATAAACAATTGGCGCTTTACCGGACCATGCAATTGAAGTTCCGATTGGGATTGAGAGAATTACGGCGAAAAAAGTCGAAAATAAAATTAAATAAATTGTAAGTGGGAGCGTGGAACCGATAATGTCAATAACGGTCCGTCCAGTTTGAAGTGAAGTACCCAGATTCCCATGTAAAAGATCAATTACGTATCTAGAGAATTGCTGAACGATGCTGCCATCTAAATTAAGTTGTTTTCTAAGCTCGGCAATGGCTTCTTCCTCAACGCCACCTAATCGGGCTGAGGCTGGATCACCAGGAATGATTCGCATAATTGCGAAGGAAATAACCATAACCCAGAAACCAACTGATAGCGCTCTACCTAATCTACCAAGAATTGTGCGGGCGATCTGATTTTTCAACAAACGAACACAATCCCCTTCGCTAATTAATAAAATTTACTTATTAATCAGAAAAGTTAACAAGGTAATTTCGCGATTACCTTGTTAACTCTCCTTCAATCTAGATAAGTGCTTTCGCGCTCAACTAGCCCTCGATTTCAGAAAAATTTTGGCTAGAAAATTAATCTGTAGGTAAAGCAGGATTAGTTCCAATAACAAATTGCAACTGTCCTGGCATTAGTGCTTGTACTAGTCCGGCACCGATAGTGCTGCCAGATAGATAGAAGCGAGTTCCGACTGGGATAAATGCTGAAAGATCCCAAGCAATTTTTTCAACCTGAGCGAGTTTGTCTTTAATGACAACAGCGCTGGTGGCTGAACCGGCTTCATCAAGAAGCTTCTTGGTATCAGCAAGAGTTGCATCTGCAATGTTTGCGTTTGCAGCCCATACGCCACCTGGGTAGAACCAGTTGCTTAGTTGCAGAATTGGGGTGGCTGCGTTGTTACCGAACCACATAGCTTCCCATTCGCGCTTGTTGATCACTGCAGAAATGTTTGTATCTGGAGTAACCATATCGATGGTTACATCGATACCAACAACAGCGAGGTTAGCCTTGATGATAGAAACTGCATCCTGCCAAAGTACGCGGTTTGGCACATGGAGATAAAGTTTAAATCCATTTGCGTAACCAGCTTCTTTTAGCAACTTACGTGCAGCAGCAGTATCGCGTGCGCCACTCTTTGGAACAGAGCAGAGGTAGTAAGGGTTATTGGTGTTGAACTGCATACCGCAGTTAGGTCCAGATAGCCCATTAAATGCAATTCGCATTATTGATGCGCGGTCGATTGCAAGCGAAATTGCTTGACGAACGCGAGCATCTTTTAGAGCCTTATTTGGCTGACCAACACCCATGTTGAAAGCGATCATGAATGTGCCAGAGTCTTTAGCGGCAGCTACACGATACTTAGTCTTATCAAACTTTGTCTGTGCCGCAGCTAATGGAAGTTCCATTACATAGTCAACGGTGCCAGCTTGAAAAGCTGCAAGACGAGTATTTGCATCAGGGATAGTTACAACACGAATTTCCTTAGTTACTGGCTTTGCCCAGTAATTTGGATTTGCTTCAGCTACGAATAAATCAGTTCCTGGAGTAAATGTCTTGACCTTCATTGGGCCAGCACTTACTGGGTTTTTGAAGTATGCAGCAGCTTTTGCAGGTGTATCAGTTTTTGATGCTGGGTGAATTCCCAAGAATTGTTGTGCAAGCGCAAAGTGGAAATCAGTATAAGGAGACTTAAGCGTCCACACTAATGTGTGAGCATCTTTTGCAACTACTTTTTCTACCTTTGCGATATATGAAGCAGAAGACTTCGAAGCTACCCATCGAGCAAATGCGTTTACCACATCATCTGCAACTAGTGCAGTTCCATCTGAGTAGTTAATGGTTCTAATAGTTTGGGTAACAGTTAGAAAATCAGAAGAAATTGTTTCTGTTAAAACCAAATCTCGTGCTGGAAATCCAGCAGCATTAAAGCGATAAAGCTGTCCTTGGACAATTGTCGCCATTTGACTTTCGGTGTAGCCGCCAACTGGAGTGACTGCATCAAGTGAGCCAACTCGGTGCAATGCGGCATAGGTAACTGAATCACAGTCAGCTGTTTTTGCTACTGTTTTTAGATTACAGTTTTTACCTGTTGCAGCGTTTGCGGATTGAAGTCCGACGAAGCCGGTAAGGGCAAGAGCGAGGGTTGCTCCAATCGCAATCATTTTATTTTTGCGATTAATTAACATTTACTGCCTTTCCTAGGGTAAGACCGCCCCGGTTAATGGTTAACGGTTTACAGAAGGCTAGGGCAAGCACTCGCCTGGAACAAGAGGCTTGCGGGGTTATTATTAGGAAATTTTTCGCAAATTGAGCGGGTCAACCCCATACTTTTCAGCAATTTCGAGGATATTTTCGCGGACCCCAGAACTAACCGAAATCCCAGCTACCTCTCTATCCAGCTTTGTTTTATATTCGAATTCACCAGGCAAGAGCACTCGATCAGGCTCCCCGGCGTTATGCATGATGGCCTCAAATTGAGAAGCGACCGATCTAAAAAGTTCAGGAGTGGCATAACGCGATATATCTACCGCCATGAATATGGTGCCATTTCCAAAACCGCTATCCGAGATCGCAGCTGGCATATTTCCAGAGAGAATTCCGGCCGCTAAATCGATGAGGACTGAAAGCCCAGAACCCTTATGACCACCGAACGCTAAGAGCGATCCACCATCTGCCAAATCTGCTGCGTTAGTTGTTGGCTGACCATTCTTATCTATTAGAGATCCGGGCTCAATACTTTCACCGCTCATTCCGGCAAGAATAATTTTTCCAGCTGCAACAACCGCGGTTGAAAAATCTAAAACATAATTGTAATTATCAGCACCAGGTATCGACCATGCATATGGGTTAGTTCCGAGAACTCGTTTCACACCACCAAATGGTGCAACAATCGGCCCACCAGTATTACAAAATGCAATTCCCATCATTCCGGCTTGCGAAATTAAATCTACATATTCACCTAACCGGCCTACATGATTTGTTCGACTTAAGACAACCGTCGCGGTTCCATATTTTCGTGCCGACGCGATAACAGTTTCAGTTGCAAGATAAGAAGCGCTCTGCCCCCAACCCCAACCACCATCAATTAGGGATGTGGCTTCTTTACTCCATTCTACTTTTGGGTACGCGTTCGGAATTAAATTTCCGGATTCAACCCAACCGGAATATTCCATCAACCTAATGATTCCGTGCGAGTCATGGCCAACTAGATTAGAGAGCACAAGTGATTTAGAAACCGCGTTCGCTAATTCAAGTGGTGCGCCCATTCCGCAAATAACTTTGGTGCCAATTTCTACCAAAGTTGCTGCTGAATAAGTTGTTTCTGCGTTAGACAAACTTAGCCTCAACTAAACCTAAATCGCCAAAATCTACGCTTACTAAATCACCTGGCTGAACAAAGCAATGCCCAGTACATGTTCCAGTACTTACATATTCACCGGCAAATACAGGTCGGCCGCGTTCGCGAACCCAATTAATCATCCAAGTAAGGCTAGTTACCGGATGTCCCATAGCTTGAATTCCTTGACCAGATTTAATGTAAGAACCATTTACGTAAAGATCTATATTTGCTTTTGGTAGATCTATCTCTTGCCAATCTTTCACTTTATTACCAACTACAAAAGCGGCGCCACCGGCATTGTCATACATGCCGCCAAAATATCCACTGACGCTGTACCAATCTTCAAAAACCGAATCACCAATCTCAATAACCGGTGCTAAGCATTCAATACCAGCTCTCAAATCTGCTTCACTATATGGCTCATCCCGCACTGGAAAATCCTGGCCAAGTTGAAATGCAAACTCACATTCGCATAAACGGTAATTTACAAAAAACTCAGATGGCACTTCCGCAGGACTTTTCATAATTGATCTTGTAAATAACCGACCAGGAGATGGGCTAGGAATATTTTCAGCTTTACGAACATCTAAACTTGCGGCGCCAACTTTCCAACCAGCACCTTCCCAGCCGAGCGCGTACTCCAACTTCAAAATTACTTCTTCCATTGATTTCCAAGATCGTGCGCGTAATCTCTCTGGCATTACTACTGGAGTTCTCGTTTTTCTGCCATTTGCAATTAATTCGACAACTTCTTCTACTTCTGCCGGGGTCAAATCACTCTCGCGCGGTGATGGAACGGAACCACCTGGTGGGGTAGGGCCATGAATAAGACGACCTCGATCGCTTAAGTAATCTAACCGCGGCTTATCTTTGTTAGTTCTTATTAATTGAAGTCGCTCAATTTCATATGTACTCATAATTGTTTTATGTTAACAGGTGAAAAAATAAATGGAAAGAGCTGGAATTACCTTAAAAAGAGCGCATTTAACCGCTTAGTTGTGAACCAGAGTCCAAGTGCAATCATCACAATAAAGTAGAGAACATGGCCCAAAATAGAGCTATCGATTTGGCCAAGCGTTAAACCTCTAATTAGTGAAATGCCATGCCAAAGTGGTAATACCTTTATAAACCATTGCACAATCTCTGGATAAACTGTAAGTGGAAAGAAAGATCCAGAGAAAAGAAACATAGGCAGCATCAACATATTTATATAGTTCATTTGCTGGAAAGATTTCATATAAGAAGTGGCCGCCATGCCAAATGAAGCAAAACCAAACGCAATTAATACTGCGGCTGGAATTGCAAGAAGTCCCCACCAATTTTCAATTAATCCGAGTGGCGTTACCACAATCATGAAACCAATTGCGTACATCAGGCCGCGAAGTAGCGCCCACGCGATTTCACCCAGCGCTACATCTAATGGCCCAAGTGAAGTTGCCAGCATTCCCTGATACAACTTGCTCTCGTTTATTTTCCAAAATACGTTCCAAGTTGAATCGTAGATTGCACCGTTCATTGCACTAGTTGCTAGTAATCCTGGCGCAATGTAGGCAGCATAAGAAATCGTGGAACCATCTGCTGCAGTTATGCCGCCGATTAGCGCACCGACACCAAAACCAAAAGAGAAAAGATATAAAACCGGTTCTACAAAACCCGATAACACAACTAACCAAGCTGAGGACTTGAAAGCGATAAAACTTCGTTGTAGCGGAGCCCGGGTTCTACCCGCATAATATTTCTCTAGCGGTTTGCCGATTCTTCCTTCAGCAATAGCGACGGCTCCTTTAGCGATCATTTACTTAACCGCTTTGTGAAATTACGGAACGCTAACTTCAAACCCAGCGCTAGCAATGAAGTAAGAAATATAAAATGCACTCCGATCATTAACCCGCTTATCGAATGGCCATAAGTTAAATAACGACCTAATTCGGTAGCGTGCCAGAGCGGTGAAATCCAGCCTATTGGCTGCAAAATAAGGGGCATTGAAGAAAGTGGGTAGAAAGTTCCAGAGAATAAGAAGAGCGGCATAATTATTAGTCGACCAATTGCGGTCAGAAAGAAATCCTCTTTTTCAACTTTTGAAGTCAAATAGAGCATGATCGATCCGAAAGCGCCACCTGCCAACATTGCAACAAACATTGCAAGCCATGCAGTTCCAGTAGGTAGAGCACCCGCAATTAAAAGTATCAACCAGTAAATTACAACTGTAACAAAAGTTCTACCTAAGGCTGCGATGTAGACGCCGAGTGCAATTTGGCTTCCGGTAATTGGAGTTGAGTTCATAGCAAAGAAATTCTTGGCCCACTTAAAACCTTGGAGCGTCGGAAAAGTAACTTCATCGATAGCACCTTGGATAGCAGCACTTGCCAAGAGCGCTGGCGCTAGGAATGTTAAGTACTGAACGCCATCTACGCCGCCTGCACCTTGTTTAGCATTTACAAGCGAACCAATACCGACACCAACTGAAAGTAGATATAAAACTGGATTTAAGATAGCTGCGGTAATAATTGCCGAACGCCATTTAAACATATTTCTAAATCTAGCTTCTACGATATAAAGCGCACCAAATCTTGAAACCTCACGCTGTGCTTCTTTTACCTTCATTTTATTCAATCAAGCTTCGGCCAGTAAGTCTTAGGAATACATCTTCTAGTGAAGATCGTCGTACTAATGAAGTTATTGGATGTAGCCCAGAACCAACAATTTCCGTTAGTAGAGTTTCACCGTCATTTGTATAAAGCAGAATTCGATCTGGGAGTTGTTCGATTCGGTCACATTTTTGCCGTAGCTGATCTACGTACTGTGAATTCTTATCGGAACCAAAGCGAAGTTCCAATACCTCTTTAGTTACATACTTTCGGATTAATTCAGCAGGGCTATCTTCAGCCATGATTTTGCCCTTATCCATCACGATTAATCGCTGACAGAGCTGCTCGGCTTCATCCATGAAATGCGTAGTAAGTAAGAGCGTTACACCCAACTCTTTTAGCCTAAATAATCGATCCCAAAGAATATGGCGCGCTTGTGGATCTAGGCCGGTCGTCGGTTCATCGAGCATAAGAATTTCAGGCTCGCTAACTAGCGCACGCGCAATTGTTAACCGTCGCTTCATCCCACCGCTTAGCGCTTCGACTTTTACATCGCGCTTCTCTTCAAGTTGGGCAAACTCAAGCAACTCTTGAATTTTTGGAGTTAAGAATTTTTTAGAGAGCCCAAAATAACGGCCATAAATATATAAATTTTCTCGAACCGTAAGTTCGCTATCTAGATTATCTTGTTGCGGCACAACTCCAAGGTGTGCTCGAATTTGTGGTCCAAACTTTTCTGGATCCTTCCCAAGAACAGCAAGTTCGCCAGATGAACGTTGGAGGGTGGCGCCAATCATTCGCATGATGGTTGATTTACCTGCGCCATTAGGACCTAGCAATCCGAATGATTCTCCTTTTCGAACTTCAAAATTTATCTGGTCGACAGCAACAAAATCGCCATAAGTTTTTGTAAGAGAGCGCGCAAATATTAAAGAAGTCATTAGGTTAGATTCTATAGCCCAAGTTCTGTGAGTGATTTGGAGAGAAGTTCGATTCCCAACTTTGCGTCACTCTCTGAAATGTTGCACGGTGGCACCATGTGAATTCGGTTGAAGTTATTAAATGGCATCAAACCATTCTTTTTACAAGTTGCAACAATCTCATTCATTTTTGGACTAGAGGCACCATAAGGCGCAAGCGGCTCACGAGTATTGCGATCGGTAACCATATCCATTCCCCAGAAAACTCCGGCGCCACGAATATCGCCAATGACGGCATGCTTCTTCGCTAGTTCATGCAACCCTGGGCCAAGTATCTTTTCGCCAATAAATGCCGCATTTTCCACCATTTTCTCGCTCTTCATCGCAGCAATAGTGGCTACCGCAGTGGCGCAAGCTAATGGGTGGCCAGAGTAAGTAAGGCCACCTGGGAAAACTCGCTCATTAAAAGTTGTTACTACTGGATCAGAAATTATCACGCCACCAAGTGGGAGGTAACCTGATGTAACACCTTTAGCGAAAACAATTAAATCTGGAATTGATTTTGAGTGTTCGAATCCAAACCATTTTCCAGTCCTGCCGAAACCTGACATAACTTCATCGGCAATCCAGAGAATTCCATATTTATCGCAGAGCGCACGTAACCCATCTAAATAACCAGTAGGTGGCATTAGAACGCCAGCAGTACCAGGAACGCTCTCAATTAATATTGCGGCAATTGTGTTTGGACCTTCAAAAATAATAGTTTGCTCTAAATGTTCTAGGGCGCGTTGGGATTCTTCCGCTTCATTACTTGCCCAGAACGCTGTCCGATATAGGTAAGGTCCCCAGAAGTGAACATGTCCGAAGCCAAATTCATTTGGGAACCGACGTGGATCACCAGTTGCATTAATAGCCGATCCAGTATTGCCGTGATAAGAACGATAAGTTGAAAGTATTTTATGTTTATTTGTATGCAATCTTGCCATTCGAATTGCATTTTCAATTCCATCAGCACCGGCATTAGTAAAGAAAACTTTCTTAAACTTATCGCCAGCTAATTCTAGGATCTGCTTGGCAGCTTCATTGCGGGCTTCGTTTGCATGTTGTGGCGCAATAGTTGCGAGAATGTCAGCTTGTTCTTTAATGGCAGCAATTACTTTTGGATGTTGGTGGCCGATATTTGTGAAAACTAATTGGCAGGAAAAGTCTAGATACTTCTTTCCAGTGAAATCCCAGAAGTAAGAACCGGCGCCACTTGCGATTGCCATTGGATTAATTTGAGCTTGGGCCGACCAGGAATGGAAAACATATGCTCGGTCATCTGCAAAAACTTTTGCTGCTTTTTCTGGATTGTTCTCTGGGCTGTTCACAGTGCTCCCTTAGTTTCACTTGAATTATGAGCCAATTTAAGCACTTTTGTGACCCATTTGGTAGGCGAGGAGGTAGTTGGCTAAGTCAAACCTAAAGTATTGTGGGCTTATGAAAAATATTTCGCATTGGATCAATGGCGCAGTTACAAATGAAAAATCTGAGAGAAGCGGCGAAGTTTTTAATCCCGCGACTGGAAAAATTTCGGGCAGCGTAAATTTTGCAAGTACAGCGACAGTAGATATGGCTGTTGGTGTTGCCGCTACAGCTTTCAATGAGTGGCGCCACAGCTCACTTACAAAGCGCACCCAAGTACTTTTTGCATTTCGCGAGCTCCTCCATGTAAATAAAGAAAAAATCGCCGCGTTAATCACCGCCGAACATGGAAAAGTATTGAGCGATGCGCTTGGTGAAGTCACCCGCGGACTTGAAGTTGTCGAATTTGCTTGTGGCATCCCACATTTGCTTAAAGGTGGATTTTCGGAAGAGGTTTCTACCGGCGTTGATGTTTATTCAATTCGCCAACCGTTAGGCCCGGTTGCGATCATTTCACCATTTAATTTTCCAGCGATGGTTCCGATGTGGTTCTTCCCAATCGCAATCGCGTGTGGAAACACTGTGATTGTTAAACCTTCTGAAAAAGATCCAAGCGCCATAATGTATGTGGCTGAGCTTTTGAAAGCAGCCGGATTGCCAGATGGTGTATTTAACGTCGTTCATGGCGATAAAGAAGCTGTCGATGCGCTACTTACACACCCTGGCATCAAATCTGTTTCATTTGTTGGTTCAACACCGATTGCTAAATATGTTTATGAAACTGGAACTAAATCTGGCAAGCGCGTCCAAGCACTTGGCGGCGCAAAGAATCATATGGTGGTTCTGCCAGACGCCGATTTGAATCTGACAGCAGATGCCGCAATTAACGCTGGCTTCGGTTCGGCTGGCGAACGCTGCATGGCAATTTCAGTAGTAGTTGCAGTAGAACCAGTTGCCGATGCTTTAATTGAAAAAATCAAAGAAAGAATGGCGAAAATCAAGACTGGCGATGGTACGCAGGGTGCCGATATGGGCCCACTTGTTACTAAAGTTCACCGCGACAAAGTTGCTTCTTATGTAACTGCTGGCGAAAAAGAAGGTGCAACACTCGTTGTTGATGGCCGAAATGTAAAGGTGGATGGCGAAGGTTTCTGGCTCGGGCCAACTCTGTTCGACAACATCACCACCGAGATGTCTATCTATAAGGAAGAAATATTTGGACCGGTGTTAAGCATTATTCGAGTTAAGAGTTATGACCAGGCTTTGAAGCTGGTAAATGATCATCAATACGGAAATGGCACGGCAATTTTTACTAATGATGGTGGCGCTGCTCGTAGATATCAAAACGAAGTCGAAGTTGGCATGGTCGGAATTAACGTTCCAATTCCAGTTCCAATGGCTTACTTCTCATTCGGCGGTTGGAAGAATTCTTTGTTTGGAGATTCGCATGCCCACGGTACTGAAGGTGTTCACTTTTTTACTCGCGGAAAAGTAATTACAAGTCGTTGGTTAGATCCAAGCCATGGCGGTATTAACTTAGGTTTCCCACAAAATACCTAATTAGCCACGTATTGTTTTTGCTAATTCCTTAAAGTCATTAACCATAAAGTCAATTTCAGCTTGACCATGCGCCAAACTAATTAGCCATTGTTCATCTAAACCTGGCGGCGTGATTACGCCGTGGTTAAGAGACCAAAGGAAAGATAGCTCAGCAATTTGGAAGTTTGTGGCTTTGTAATCACGGTAATTTCGAACCGGTGTGTCAGACCAAGTTATGCAACCTTTGACCCCAAAACCAACGGTATGGGCTGGTAATTCGTATTCGTCGATGACTTCACGGATTCGAATCAACGCATCTCGATTTAACAATTCTGCTTTTTCAAGAGCAGAAGCAGTACAAATTTTATCTACAGCGCGAACTGCAGCCATTGCTAACGCATGTCCGTTAAAAGTACCTAGATGTGGCATGCGACCATCACTTACCGGCAACATAAATTCTGCTTTTCCACCAAATGCAGCTAACGGAATTCCGCCGCCGATTGATTTAGCAAGACAAATTAAATCTGGGATTACACCAAGTCGTTGCGCTGCACCTTGCGGTCCAGCAGTTAGTCCAGTTTTTACTTCATCAAATATCAACACCACTTTATATTTATCGCAAAGATCCCGAACAGCTTCTAAGTAACCCTCGTCTGGAAGCACAATCCCGATATTTTCCAATACTGGTTCGACAATGAAGCAAGCAATAGTTTTTGAATGTTCTTCAAATAAATTTTCAAGAGCATCAGCATCATTAAACGGGACTACATAAACTTCACCAGCAACGCTTGCCTTTGGGATTACCGGAGTTGGAGCATCGGCAGGCCCGGCTTTATCTAGCGATGGCTTATTTGAAAACAAGACTGAGTCGTGGCTACCGTGGTAACCACCTTCAACTTTAACAACACCTTCTTTTCCTGAATATGCCCGTGCAGTTCTAACTGCGTACATAGTTGATTCAGTTCCTGAGTTAGTGAATCGAACTTGGTCAATTCCGAAACGGCGACAGATTCGTTCGGCAGCATCTCGGGAGAGCGGTGAAGGAGTTGTGAAGAGCGTGCCCACATCTAGTGAATCTCGAAGTTCTGAAACTACATCTGGATTCAAATGACCAGCGAGCATTGCGCCGAATCCCATTGATAGGTCAAGCATTTTGCGGCCGTCAACATCGGTCATCCATGCCCCTTTAGCGGAGACAATGGAAACCGGATATGGCTCAAAAGATTGAAAAGTTGAATGAGTACCGAGTGGAATAAATTGTGTAGCCAGTTGATATTCAAGACCAGACCCTAGTGTTGATTTCTTGTACATCTCCAACTGCTCTTGCATGACCTTTTCGAGACGAGACTTATCAAATGGTTTTGAATGCGTAGGTATGGAACGGAAAGTTTGAGAATGATGCGATTGGGTTTTCATTGCAATTTTGTACAATCAAAGGGTTCGTGTAGAACCGAAGTTTGAAGTGCACGCTCCTAGCGAAAGTTTGTGTTGCATGGGTAGTTTACCAGAGTTAATGTTTTAATCAACTCATAATTTATGCGTGATTTTCATAGACTTTTGATAAAAAAGTAATTAAATTTCAGGAATGAAGCAGCATTACAGCAAATTTGGCGTTTTTGGTATCTATTTTGGAATTATTTTAGCTTTTTTATCTTACGAAGTATTCAATAAAATTGATCCAACTTATCCACCCTTAGTGATGCGTGGCTGGTTGGATGCAAAAATTCCAATCGTTTCCATTTTTGTAGTTCCTTATTTGTCATTCCACTTATTGGCAGCTTTTATAGTTCCATATCTAAGTTTGAAGTTTGGAAGTTATAAGGCATTTCTTGTAAATGGTTTTGCAATTATTTTTGGGCAAGCTGCATTAGATGTTGCGTATTGGTTATTTCAGACTGAAGTCCCGCGCGCTAATGTCAGCGATCAAGGGTTCTTTAATTGGGTTTTGGTTCATGTAATTTATGGAAATGACCGGCCACTAAATGGATTTCCTTCTAATCATGTAACTTGGTCGGTTATTTCAATAATTGCGCTTTGGCGGTTACGTTATCGCACGCCTAAGACAGCTTGGTATTTAATGGCGTGGTTCATGTTGATACTTCCTGCGACTGTTTTTCTCGGACAACACTTCGTCATAGATATATATGGTGGAATTTTTGTTGCATTCACAGCTTATTGGGCTTGCATGTTCGTAATCGAGAAACCTAGGCTCGATATCCATCGGTAACTTCGCTTATGAGAGCAATCTCTCTCGGTGTATAGTTTTGCCACGTGCGGTTCTTAAATACTCCTACTTGCGACCTTACCTATGACGATGTATTCATGGTTCCCAGTCGGTCCACTATCGCAAGCCGGATGGAAGTTGATTTAACAACATCAGATAACACCGGAACCACAATCCCAATTGTTGTTGCTAACATGACTGCGATTTCCGGTCGAAGAATGGCCGAAACTATCGCTCGGCGGGGTGGCATCGCCGTAATTCCACAAGATATTCCACTTCCGGTTGTTCATGATGTTATTCAATGGGTTAAGTCGCGTCATACCTTTTTTGATACTCCTATTACTTTGTCACCAAACCAGACCGTTGCCGATGCGGTTAGCTTGTTAAATAAGCGCGCGCACGGTGCGATTGTGGTACTTGAGAATGGAAAGCCAGTAGGAATTGTTACAGAAGAAGATTGTGAAGGAGTTGATCGCTTCACCCAACTTCACCAAATAATGAGTAAAGACTTAATAAATTTATCTGATTCCTGTAATCCAAAAGAAGCATTTGAATTTCTACATAACAATCGGAGAAAACTTGCCCCAGTTGTAAGTAAGTCTGGAGCGCTAGTTGGGATTTTGACTCGTGTTGGTGCGCTTCGTGCAACGCTTTACAAACCGGCACTTGATTCAAGTGGAAAGCTAAGAATCGCAGCTGCGATCGGAATTAACGGCGATGTAGCGGCAAAAGCTAAATCTCTAATTGAATCTGGTGCAGATGTATTAGTTGTTGACACTGCGCACGGCCATCAAATAAAAATGATTGAAGCAATCAAGGCGATCAGAGCTATATCGCCAAAAATCCCATTGGTTGCTGGAAACGTGGTTACTGCGGAAGGCACACGCGAATTAATTGAAGCTGGCGCGGACATAATTAAAGTTGGGGTTGGACCTGGCGCAATGTGTACTACCAGAATGCAAACCGGTGTTGGTCGACCACAATTTTCTGCTGTTTTGGAATGCGCAACAGAAGCTAAAAAATTTGGCAAACATGTTTGGGCTGATGGTGGCGTTCGCCATCCCCGCGATATCGCGCTCGCGCTCGCAGCCGGAGCCTCGCAAGTAATGATTGGCTCATGGTTTGCTGGTACTTACGAATCACCAAGTGATCTACATAGAGATTCAAACGGCCGGCTATATAAAGAGTCTTTTGGCATGGCATCGGCTCGGGCAGTTGCAGCTCGCACCGCAAATGAAGATGCATTTGATCGAGCTCGTAAATCAGTTTTTGAAGAGGGCATCTCAACATCGAGGATGTATTTAGATCCGCAACGGCCGGGCGTTGAAGACCTACTTGATGAAATTGTCGCGGGGCTGCGCTCATCCTGTACTTACGCTGGCGCCGCGAGCATTTCAGAGTTTGCCGAGAAAGCAGTCGTTGGAATTCAATCGGCCGCCGGCTATGCGGAAGGTCGCCCGCTACATTCTTCTTGGGTTAAATAAATATAAGCCTCAAGGTAATGTTGCTTCTGCAGGTGAAAATGCGTTCGTAGCTCAACGGATAGAGCATCGGTCTTCGGAACCGAGGGTTGGGGGTTCGAGTCCCTTCGAGCGCACCAGGCAAAATGGTTATAGGTTTCATCCAACGGCGTACTGGAGAGGAACCCACTTTGAGTAACGATGATGATGCAAATATCGATGACATCGTTACGGAAGAAATGTTGTGGGAGCGGATACCAGAGACTGAAGGCGAAGAGCGCGCAAATACTTATTACGAGTTAAGTGCAAGAATTTATGCACGCGGTCAATATGACGAAGCGTTGGCGCTCGCTGAAACCGCGCGAGATATTTATTCCGAACTTGGTGTGAACATTCCAAAAGAAGGTCTTGCGCAGGCTTACTCTGCAATAGGATATAACTTAAATCAGTTGAAACGAATGGATGAAGCTGCTGGCGCGATGAGCAAAGCCGTTGAATTGTTGCGCGAAAATAAATCACCAGTTGCACTTGAATTAGCTTGCACACTTGGTGAGTGGTGGTTTGCTTCAAAGGAATATCAAAAAGCTATTGAATGTATGAATGAGTGCGTTCAAGAACATTTAGTTGACGGCAATGAATTAGGCGCCGCAAATGATTTTCATTTAATTGGATGTAGCCACCGCGAATTAAAAGAATTTGATAAAGCGTTAACTGCATTTAAAGAGGCGCGTGTATTATTTAAGAGCGCAAAAGAAGTAATTCATGTAGCCCGGTGCGATCAAAAAATCGCACACTGCCTCATCGAACTGGATGATGCGTTAGGAGCGCTCGCCGCAGCCCAAAAAGCAATAGATGTCTTCACGACAGCGCACGACCACCCTCGCGAAACCTTCGCACTTTTTGAATACGGTAAAGCGCAAGTACTTAATGGTGAAACTGAAGCCGGTTTAGCATCCCTCGAAAAAGTATTAGATTCGGTAGCCGACGCAGAGCCAAAAGATTTTGAATTCATCGTAGAAATCGAGCGGAGAATTGCAACAATTTTGCGAACGCTAAACCGCGAGAGTGAAGCTCAAGAGATTGAGCGACGAGTTTCATCTGTTGAAGATGTGATTGCTGAATAACTTAACAGCAACAGCAACACTCCGATAAGCGCGCCGATTCCAGCCATAACTAACGGCAACTCAAAATCGTTTTTGCGCCAAAGTGCACCGCCCCAAATACCAGCTCCTAAAATCGCGAAGTTCATCGACGCTTGGTAGACACCTTGCGAGCGTCCACGTTCGGTCTTTGTTGAAAGTTTTCCAATCCAAGATTTTCCAACACCATCAGTAAATGCTGGAAATAATCCATAAATTCCAAGTGCAGTTATCGCCAATAAATGGTTATTAGATGTACCAAGTAATAAGTAGGTAATTCCAAAAGCTGAGAGACCGATTGCATATGCATATTGTGGTTTGATTCGATCTGCAATTATTCCAGCAGGCATGGATGCAATTGTTGCAACTGCATTATAAAAAATATAAAGGAGTACAACGCTTCTAGTGGAGAAACCGATATCACTCAACCTAAGCAAAATTAAAATATCGGGAATATTCATTAATTGAATAAAAACTAATAACGCAATGGTTCGCTTCAGTGGAGCACTAAGTGAGACTTTAGGAGATTTTACTTTTACTTTTACAGGTTCTTGTTTAGGAAAATAGCTTTCTTTGACGAAGAATGTTAATGCTGCAGAAAGTATTGCGGGAATAATTGCAAAGACCGCGACTTTTCGTACATCATCGTGAAAAATTACCAATCCCCAAAGCGCAAAGAAAGGACCAATTACTGCGCCTAAATTGTCGCCCATGCGATGGAAGCCAAAAGCTTTGCCAAGATGTTCTTTTTCTACGCTATCGGTAATTAACGCATCCCGAGGCGCAGAACGGATACCTTTTCCGATTCGATCGGTGATTCGACCAATGAGGACTTGTCCCCAAGTTGCAGAGAAAACTACTAGCGCCTTACCAACTCCAGCCAATGAATATCCGACAGCGACAAATGGTTTGCGTCCGATGCGATCGCTATATTTTCCGCTCCAAAGTTTGGCAAATCCAGCTGCAGCTTCAGCGGCACCTTCTATCATTCCAAGCGCAATTGGTGCTGCGCCTAAAACAGTTGTTAATAAAATCGGTAATAACGGGTAAAGCAATTCACTGGCTGCATCTTGAGTTAACGAAACCAAAGTTAGTAAAATTAAATTTCTAGATAACCAAGATTTACGCATCAGGCAAAGCTCCTGTAGGTAGGTGTTGCATGCCCCAGGCATACATTGCAATTGCACCGGCTGCCGAAGCGTTCATAGATCTAGTAGATCCATATTGTTGGATGGCTAATACTTCAGTACATACTGCGATTGCTTCATCCGACATACCAGCACCTTCTTGACCAAAAAATAAAATACAACTTCTTGGCAACTTTGAAGTTTCAAGTTGCTTTGAAACTGAAACATTATCGATACCAATGATTGGGCAATTATTTTCATCACTCCAGGCTTTGAAATCTGAAATAGTAGGATGGTGAATCACCGTCAAATATTTATCCGTCACCATTGCGCCGCGGCGGTTCCAATCTCGTTTACCAACTATATGGACACTTGAAACGTTAAAAGCATTTGCGGTTCTAATCACCGAACCAATATTTAAATCGTGCTGCCAATTTTCTATTGCAATTCTTAATGGATTTCGATTTGTATCTAAATCCGCAACAATTGACGCCACTTTCCAATAGCGATACTTATCCAAAACGTTACGTCGATCGCCATTCTCGAGAAGTTCTGAATCAAAATGATCTTCAGTCGGCCATGGCAAATTATGTGGACCAACACCAACAACTGGATAAAACTCACCTGGTCCAATAACGGGCGGATTGCTCATAGTTCAATACTCTACTGATATTCATCACGGAGGCGAAAAATGAGTAAGCAAAATAGTAAATCCTGGGTGCCAATCTATATAGCGCTCGGCTTTGTTTGGGGCTGCTCATTTATTTTTATAAAATTAGGATTGGAATTCTTAACTCCATTTGGAGTCGCGTTTGGCAGATGCGCACTCGGCGCAGCAACGCTTTTAATGGTTGTTAAGATTCGGAAAATTGCATTGCCAAAGTTCGGAATAATCTGGCTACATCTCTGGGTTATTTCATTACTGCTCAACACTCTTCCAGGAATCTTTTTTGCTCTAGCTGAGACCAAACTAACTTCGATCCTGGCGGGCATAATTAACGCAACGACACCACTAATGACTCTGATTGTCATTTTGATTGCATTCCGAGAAGAAAAACCAAAATCGCATCAGGTTTATGGATTATTAATTGGCGCACTCGGCGTTGCCACCGTACTAGGTGCCTGGAATGGAATTGGTAAGAATCCATTGTGGGCGGTACTCGTATTATTAGGCGCAGTAACTTGTTATGGAATTTCATATCCCTATTCTCGTAAATTTATTATTCCGTTGAAACTGCAAGCCGAGTCGCTAGCTGCAACTCAAGTTTCATTAGCTGCAATCACACTTCTGCCATTCTATTTGTTTGATGGTATTGCAGAAGATAATTATGGAACCGGTCCAGTTCTTGCAATGGTGGTGCTGGGAGTTTTTGGTAGCGGTTTTGCATACATATGGAATTTTCAAATAATTGAAAGAGCCGGAAGCGCAATTGCAAGCTCAGTAACTTATGTAACCCCAATTGTTGCAGTTGCCGTAGGAATTATTTTTCTCGGTGAAACTTTGTCTTGGAATGAACCGCTGGGATGTCTAATTGTGTTATTTGGCGCAGCTCTTTCGCAAGGCAGATTGTCGCGCAGAACTACAAAGGCTTAGGCTGCACCAATGCGGAGATTAACGTTTGCGATATTTTCGCTTTTAATACTCACAGCCACGTTTGCAAGTGCTGTCGAAACAGTAGTTCCATCAGAAAATAGCGCGCTTCCTTCGAAATTTGTATTTTATGCAAAGTCAATCAAATTGGCTGGACCAGGGTTAATTGTCATTGACCCGAGTACAAGTACAACGCTCTTCGACGAAGCTTCAGAAGTTCCTAGAGCTCCAGCATCAGTATTTAAATTGGTATCTACCTTTGCGGCGTTGAAATATGTTGGCCCAGACTTTCAATTCAAGACGAAGATATTTACGACTTCCTCCAAAAATACCTATCTTTTAGATGGCAATTTAGATCCATGGCTTACATCAGATATTAAGTTAGCAAAAAAGAATGGTCAGAGGTATTTACCAAATTTAATAAGTAAAGCTAACAAAGTTAATGCAAAATCAATAACGATTGAGCATACTGGAGTATTTACTAGAGATTTAGAAAATCTTTCTAAGTATTTAAAAGCTAGACATATTTTCGTAAAGTTTCGAGAATTAACTCCTGATATTGCTGGCACGCATGCAAAAACGGAGATTGCTACTTTAACTTCACTACCAGTTTCAGAGATGGTTAAGTTCGCTATTTTGTGGAGCGATAATCAATTGGCCGATCGATTAGGAAGAGCCGCTGCACGTGTTAAGAGCGGAACATCGGATCAGATCGGAATTCAAAATACATTTACTGCAGCGCTAACTGCGTATGGAATAAATACAGTAGGACTTAACGTAATTGATGGCAGTGGCTTATCCCGAGAAAACAAAGTTTCAGCGCGGACGATTGCCGAAGTACTAATTCAAATTCGGAATGATCCATTATTTTCACCGATTTATGAAGGCTTACCAGTGGCTGGTAAATCAGGTACTTTAAAGAAGCGATTCTTAACGACTGCTCCTAATGCAGTTGGATTAGTTCACGCAAAAACTGGTTTTATCAATACGACTGTCAGCTTGGCTGGTTATGTAACCGTTGGAAGTAAAGAGTATGTATTCGCAGTAATTGCAGATAAATTGGAACCTAAATGGGTTGCTAGAAATCGAGCCCGTGAAACTATTGATTCAATGCTAGGAACAATTGCGCAACCACCAACACCTTAAAACTATTTGTTATCAAAAACCTTTATTGATCCTTTGTAACACGCAACCCAGGTTCGATCATTTATTGGTTCGTATGTAACACCAATCGGGTCCGGACAAACTTTTACAGTTTGTAAAACCTTAAAATCACTAGTCCTAATTTTAGAAAGCGTCGCACTATTAAAATTTACTACAAAGAGCGCAGTTCCATCGGTAGAAATATCCAAACTTCGAGTTGCTTTGCCAGTAGTTACTGTTTTTACAACTTTATTCGAGGCAAGATCTAGCGCAACAACTTTGCCAGAAGCGTTAAGGGTTGCATAAATAGTTTTTTGGTCTGGTGAAAAAACAAGAGCTCGAGGGTTAGGTCCGATCGGGATGGTTTTATCTGCAAAAGTTTTTAAATCTATCTGATGGATTACTGCGCCGCCCATTTGAGCCACATATGCAAATGCAGAATCATTTGAAACCGTTATACCGCGAGGGTAAGCGCCAATTTTAATCTTTTTAACAATTTTTTGAGTCGCGACCGAGATTACTTGAAGGTCATAAGAGCACCAATGCGAAACTAAAATATATTTATTATCTGGGGTTACTTTTACGACCTTAGGTACTATGCCAACTTTATATGCGGCATCAATTGTGAAAGTTTCAAGGTTTATTCGATACAAGAAGCTGGAGTCATAACCAGAACTAGGGCTGCAAACATCATGTCCCTCATGGTTAAAACCCTTACCGTACATTGCATAATTAGTTACATATAAATATTTTCCATCTGGTGAATAAGCACCTTCAACGGGCGCACCTTGATGAGTTCCGGTATATCCAGAGAAACCAAGCGCAGTTAGATCTACTCGGTCAGAAACAGTTGCTTTAAGTTCGAAAGTATTGGAATCATAAAAAGTAACTGAATGTTTATACATCATGTTATGTGCACTAACTAAACCATTTGGCGAAGCTAAGACCGATTTAGGTTGAATCGAACCCGTTATCGTTTTAACTAATACCATTTTCTTGGTATCGGAAGTTGTCGACTCTTCAGCAAAAGCACTATTTGCGACTAAAAGTGAAGTTATAAAGAGAAAAGAAAAGTGGCGTAATCTCCGTTTGGACATTGCGCCACTTTATCTAACTTATAGAGGATTTATAAATTAATCGTCGCTTTCGTCCTCTTCGTCTTCACCATCATCATCGCCAGCATCATCGCCACCACGCGCACCATTTGGAACTGTTGGTGCCGAAATTTTTGGTAGTGGTGCTGGGTTGGAAACATTTGGTTGCGGTGCACTAGCTTGCGGTGCGCTAACTTTAGGTGCGGCTGGAGTTTCTGCATCCGAAGGAGACTTTGATAAACCGTAGGCAGTCGCCGATAGAGCGATTGCAGTAATTGCTAGGACGGGTAGAACTCGATTCTTCTGCAATCGATTTATCGGCATCGATTTTTCATCAGAAGCATCAGCTACATGTTCGAACCATTCTGGCTTTTCCTGTGGTTGGTCTGTCATGGCAGGAAAGTATCGGGATATTCTGAGAATAAACAGTGAGCAATAGTTAAGTTGACTGAGTAAACCTGACCAATCTCAGCGTCAAGGTGAGTAGGGTGGCCGATTGTGAAGGCAAAAGGCATCGCTCCATATATCGCTCTGATGAAATTGCGCGTAGTAGAGCTCTTATTGGTTACAACACTGCCATCACTTTTCTTGGCAGCTCATGGAGTGCCTCCTTTAGTTGTTTCAATCGCAACCTTAATAGGTGGGACATTGGCGGCTGGTGCAGCAAACGCTTTCAATCAAGTAATAGAGAGTGATGTAGATAAATTGATGGGGCGAACCTCAAAGCGACCTATTGCAAGTGGACAGATAACTGAAATGCAGGCTCTTTATTTTGCATTTGGAATCACAATAGTCTCGTTAGTAATTATGGCGATTTGGACTACGCCGCTCGCAACTGGCCTTACGATTGCCGCAATAACTTTTTATGTTTTTATTTACACAATTGGATTGAAACGTCGAACTTCGCAGAACATCGTTTGGGGTGGAATTGCCGGTTGCTTTCCCGTAGTGATTGGGTGGTCTGCAATAACTGGCGACGTGTCAGTGACCTCAATCTGGTTTTTCTTATTGATTTTCTTCTGGACGCCACCGCATTTTTGGGCTTTAGCGATTAAATATAAGGACGATTACGCAAAAGCTGGAATTCCAATGTTGCCGGTTGTGGCACCGATGAAGAATGTTGCTGCCCAAATGTGGTTTCACACTATTGCGATGGTAATTACTTCTTACTTTGTGGTTACCACTGCTAACTTGCCGAATTGGATACTTGGCGTTACCGCGATTTTAGGCGTTGGTTTTATCTGGCTGATGACAAAACTAAAAGGCGATAAAGGCGCTATAGATAAAGCCGCAGCCGCAATATTTCACGGATCAATTACTTATCTCAGCGGATTCTCAGTTCTATTGGTAATCGGTGCGTTGGTTATATAAGGTGAAGTTATGTCCGAGTTAGCGATTTCAGTTAAAGACCTAACAAAAAATTATGGTGCTCGAGTTGCGGTATCGCACGCAACTTTCGATGTTCCCTACGGAACAATCTGTGGCTTTGTCGGTCCAAATGGATCTGGTAAAACCACAACGATTCGAATGTTGTTAGGTTTAGTACGAACCACCGGTGGAACTGGTGAAATATTGGGTGAATCAATTACTCACCCAGAAAAATATTTACCAAAAGTTGGCGCGATGATTGAAGGACCAGCTTTCTATCCAGCGCTCTCCGGCAAAGAGAATTTAAATGTTTTAGCTGCTCTCGGCGGTTTTTCAAAGGAGCGAGTCCAACCATTACTAGAAAAAGTTGGGTTGGGAGATCGTGGAAACTCTAAGTTCAAAACATATTCACTTGGCATGAAACAACGTCTTGGGATCGCCGCAGCTTTATTACCAAACCCTAAGTTGTTAGTTCTCGATGAACCCACTAATGGTTTAGACCCAGCCGGAATCCAAGAGGTCCGGGAGTTAATTAGAGACCTTGCTACCGATGGCACAACTGTTTTTGTCTCATCACATTTACTTAGTGAAATCGAAATGATTAGCGAGTACTTAGTCATGCTTCGTGAAGGTAAAGTAATTTTTTACGGTAAAACTGCCGAACTATTAGCGCAACAACAGCCAGTTATTGTGGCTAAGAGTAAACGCACCACAGATCTTAAAAAGTTGCTTAAAATTGCTAAAGATTCTGGGCATAGCGCCAGCATTATTGCCGGAGCAGTACATGTAATCTCAGATAGTTCTTTTGCTGCCGAATTTAACGAACTAGCTTTTGATGCGGGGATAACGCTTTCATCTTTAAATGCAGTTCTCCCAACTCTTGAAGAAACATTCTTTGAAATGACTGGTGAGTGATATGTTGCATGTAGCTTTTTCAGAACTCCGTAAATTACGAAGACCTTCGCTCTTTCTTGGGACTATGGGAGCAGTAATATTTTTTAGCGGACTATTCTCATCATTACTTTTTCTTTTAATTGATTCGCCGCAAGGAAATGGCGATCGGGGTCGGATGATTGGCCGCGAAATTCTGGCATTGCCATCTGGCGGGGTTCGGGGTTTTGCAAGCGTTGGATCTTTTCTAGGAATTATCGCGCTCTGTGTTTTTGCGGCGCAGACCGCTCAAGAATACACATACGGCACTTTGCGAAACTTATTGGTCCGCCAACCTTCTAGAATGAAAATTTTATTAGGAAAATTAGCTGCGATGAAAATATTCGCAATCATCATGGTAGTTCTTGCTGCGCTAGTAAGCATTTCAGCTTCGATATTGCTTGCGCCTCGTGCCAAAGTTAATACCGATCTTTGGTTCAGCGCTGCTGGCAAAAGTGCAATTCTAGAGACTTTCGTCAACGTGATTATTTCAGTAATTGGTTTTGGAATCGTGGGAATGATTCTCGGATTATTATTTAGATCGCCAATCAGTGCAATTTCACTTGGCGTACTCTGGTTATTAATTGTGGAGAACTTATTAGTAGCGGTGAAATCCAACACTGAAAAATGGCTGCCGGGTTCAAATTTATCTGCAATCGCCCAAGGTGGAACGCCAACTTTAGAATATAAACATGCACTTATTGTTGGGGCTGCTTATGTAATAGTCGGTGCGCTAGTTGCTGCGGGGCTATTTAAGCGGAGAGATGTTTCTAACTAGACACGAACTTGGTTTCACCGTATTTCCTAAGTAATTAGCAGATGCTGATTTATTCTTATCCCAGTTGAAACCCCATCCGAACTTCCCTAGGGGGATTTTGTGAAGCGCAATAAGAGCAGTCGTAGTAGCGCGATTGCGCTCGGACTTGCTTTTCTACTAGCGACATCTGCAACCGCTGCTTTTGCTGCCACTCCTAAACCAACTCTTGCTGAAATTGATGCTGCTAAAAAGGCTGAAGCTGCTAAAAAAACCGCCGCAGATAAAGCCGCCGCAGTTTTAGCTAATGCAAATAAAACGCTTAGACAATTAAGTGCAATTGCAATTACTGCACAAGCTAAATATGTAAAAGCGCAGAACGAACTCGCAGTTGCTACAAAAATTGCGGGCATTGCTGCGGAACATTCTCGGTTAGCATCACTGGCTGTTGATTCCGCTCATCGAGCAATCGGTAAGCTAGCGGCGAATGCATACATTATGGGAAGTGGTTTTACAGATTTAGATTCACTATTACATGCGGATGGCCCACAAGATTTAATGGATCGGCTATCTGCGTTAGATACTTTAGGAGCGAATAATTCAACTGCGCTAAAACGATATAAAGCTGCTGAGAGTGTGGCCCGTGCCGCTAAAAAAGAAGCGGATGATGCGAAAGCTGCACAATTAGTAGCAACCGCAAAAGTAGTAGCGGCAAAAAAAGTTGCAGATGATGCTCGTGCAGCGCAACAAAAAGAAGTAAATAAGTTGCAAGCCGTCCAAGATAAATTATTAAAAGAGTTAGCATCCGCGAAGAAAGTTCGGATAACTTTAGAACAACAGCGCCAACTAGCTTTATTAGAAGAAGCAAATGCAAATCAAGCCGAACAAACAATTAATCAATCCAAAGTTTGGCCAGATATTGGTTTCTCAACTAAAGCAATCGTTCGCTCTACCGAAGCCCAACGGTTAAAAGCAGTCGAATTCGCGAAAAAACAAGTACAAGCGCGGAAGCCTTACATCTGGGGAACTGAAGGACCGAATTCCTTTGACTGTTCCGGCTTAGTTTACGCGGCTTATCGAAACGCTGGACTTGGTTGGCCAAATTGGGATCGCCTCAACTCTTCGCTCTATTTCAGCACCACAAAACATATTCCGCTTAGCCAATTAGTTCCAGGCGACCTGATTTTCTATTCCTACAAAGGAACGGTAAACACAATTCACCACATATCTATCTACGCGGGTAACGGCATGATGTGGGAAGCCAATTCCAAAGACAAAGGGCTACTCTTCTCCAGCATTTACAGCGTTAATGGGTTAATGCCATATGGAGGTCGGGTCTAACCTTCTCCCTATGGGAGCAAGCAGCAGCGTGGCAATTCGTAACGCAATTCGAAGCGCGCTGGCAACTGCAAGCGCAGGCGATCGAATTCTGGTTGGCGTATCTGGCGGAACTGATTCGTTGGCGCTTGCGTCTGGTCTATTTTTAGAGTCAGCGGAAAAAGCTTTACAACTTGTAGCTGTAATTATCGACCACGGGTTGCAAGAAAATTCTGATGAAGTTTCTAATAATGCAAAATTACAGTTAGCAAAAATTGGTTATAACGATATTCGAATTATGAAAATTCAAGTAGCAGTTACTGACGGAATCGAAGCTTCGGCAAGACGAGCAAGGTATGAGGCATTTAATAAATTAGCAGAAGAATTAAACGCAAAAGTATTCTTTTTGGGTCACACCAAAGATGATCAAGCAGAAACAGTTTTACTTGGGCTTGCGCGCGGTTCTGGGACTCGTTCGCTATCTGGAATGGCCGAAGTTAATGGAATTTTTGCTAGACCGTTACTTACGATTACAAGAGCTCAAACGGTTGCGGCTTGCGCTGAGTGGAATTTAATTCCTTGGCAAGATCCACACAATGCAAATGAAAAATTTACCCGAGTACGAGTTCGAGAAAATGTAATGCCTAATTTAGAGAAAGAGATTGGCCCCGGAGTTGCGGAAGCGCTAGTTAGGTCAGCTCGATTACTTCGAGATGATGCAAATGCTCTGGATGGTTGGGCGACTCTCGAGTTTTCAAAGTTTGACCCAAAAGATTTAGATGTCATGGAGTTGGCCAAACTCCCAAGAGCGATTCGGACTCGAATTCTTCGGATGGCGATTTATGCCGTTGGCGCACCAGCTGGATCGCTCACTTCCGAGCATATTGATCCAATTGAGTCCCTGATTTCCGCGTGGCACGGCCAAGGAGCGAGCTCACTTCCGGGTGGTGTGAAGGTTGCTCGAATTTCAGGCAGACTTTCGCTCTTGCGCGAGGGTTAAACGAAACGAGGAGTAAGTGGATTTAGCAGCGGTAGGCAACGATGTTGAACGAGTGATTGTTTCTGAATTAGATCTGCAACAACGAATCAAAGAATTAGCTGCACAAGTAACTTCAGATTACAAAGATCGAGACCTATTACTTGTTGGTGTATTAAAAGGCGCAATAATGGCGATGGCTGATCTTTCACGAAATATGCAACGCCATGTTGATATGGATTGGATGGCGGTTTCTTCATACGGCTCTGGCACTAAATCTAGTGGCGTAGTAAGAATTCTAAAAGATTTAGATCGCGATATTACTGGCCGTGAAGTATTAATTGTTGAAGATATTGTTGATACTGGGCTCACTCTGTCATGGTTGAAATCAAACTTGGAGTCGCGTGGTGCAAAAAGTGTTGAGATTCTCTCTATTTTAAGAAAGCCAACCGCCGCAAAAGTTGAAGTAAATGTTAAATATGTTGGCTTTGATATTCCACCTGACTTTGTAGTTGGTTACGGCTTGGATTTCAATGAAAAATATCGAAACCTACCTTTCATCGGCGTGCTTGCTAAGCACATGTATACCTAATTGTTATTCCAATTCAAAAAGAAAGAAAAAATGAGAGAAAAGAAAGCTGTAAAAGAAAAGAAGAGTAAGAAACCATCGAATAAGAAGGTTTCTAAACTTCCAGATGGCAACCGATTGCGTAAAGCTACGCGTCGCCCACTCTTTTGGATTCTGCTTGCCATAATTGGAGTTTCAATCTTTGGCCAAATCTCAAGTAGCGGAAATCAATTTACTAAAGCTGATACATCAGCAGTCTTAGCAGCGATTTCAAATAATGATGTCGAATCAGCAATCCTGGTTGATCGCGAACAATTGATCCGCGCAATACTCAAGCCAGGCAAGGCAATTAATGGCGCTACAAAAGTAGAAGCTTCGTACGTAACCCGACAAGAACCCTTAATTGTTGAGTTGTTAACTAGCAACCCACCGCCAAGTAATTGGAATGTCAAAGTTCCAACCACAAATATTTTGATTTCAATTTTATTCTCAATCGGCCCAATTCTTTTAATTGCATTTATTCTCTTCTTCCTAATGGGGCAATCCCAAGGCGGCTCTAGAGTTTTTTCATTTGGTCGCTCACGCGCAAAGTTGCAATCGAATGATGCGCCTAAAACTACATTTGCAGATGTAGCTGGTGCAGATGAAGCAGTCGCAGAGCTTCGCGAGATTAAAGACTTTTTAGCGGAACCCAAGAAATATGAAGAGATCGGCGCAAAAATTCCTAAAGGCGTACTCCTATACGGCCCACCCGGAACTGGAAAAACTTTATTGGCCCGCGCAGTTGCCGGTGAAGCGAAAGTACCTTTCTACTCAATCTCTGGTTCTGATTTCGTAGAAATGTTTGTTGGTGTCGGTGCTGCACGAGTGCGTGATTTATTTACGCAAGCTAAAGCAAATGCACCTGCAATTGTTTTCGTAGATGAAATTGATGCAGTTGGTCGTCATCGTGGCGCTGGAATGGGCGGCGGGCATGACGAGCGTGAACAAACACTTAACCAACTTTTAGTAGAGATGGATGGCTTTGAGACAAACGGTTCGGTAATTTTGATTGCTGCGACAAACCGTCCTGACATTTTGGATCCAGCGCTACTGCGTCCAGGTAGATTTGATCGTCAGATTGGAATTGATCGCCCTGATCTAAAAGGGCGGGAAGCGATTTTGCAAGTACATGCGAAAGGCAAACCACTGGCAGAAAACGTTGATTTACTTGGCTTTGCCCGCCGAACCCCTGGATTTACCGGCGCGGATCTGGCAAATGTATTAAATGAGGCTGCGCTATTAACGGCCCGCCAAAATGAAAAATTAATCACAAATGATTCACTAGATGAAGCAATCGATCGCGTTATGGCTGGTCCACAACGCAAGAGTCGATTAATGAGCGAAGAAGAACGAAGAGTTACGGCTTATCACGAAGGCGGTCACGCGTTAGTTGCATATGCATTGCCACACACAGATCCAGTCCATAAAATTACAATAATGCCACGTGGTCATGCGCTCGGTTACACAATGGTGTTGCCTGATGAGGATAAGTATTCAACTACTCGGAATCAAATGTTAGATCAATTGGCTTACACGATGGGTGGACGCGCAGCAGAAGAATTAGTTTTCCACGATCCAACAACTGGCGCATCTAACGATATTGAAAAAGCTACGGCGCTGGCTCGCGCCATGGTAACAATATATGGAATGACTGAACGTCTTGGCGCTATAAAATTAGGAAACTCCGAAGCAGCGCCATTTATGGGTCGAGACTACGGGCACCAACGTGATTACTCTGAAAGTATTGCTGGAATTGTCGATCAAGAAATTAGAAATTTGATTGAGAATGCACATCAAGAGGCGTTTGAAGTGCTGGTACAAAATCGCGCAATACTTGACGAACTCGTTGAAGTATTACTGGAAAAGGAAACCTTAAATAAAGAAGAGATTGTGGCAATTTTTAAAAGCGTAGTTGCTAAACCAAATCGTCCAGCTTGGACTGGGTCAGCCCTTCGCAAACCTTCGACTATTCCACCAGTATCAATAAAGCCAAAAGTGGAAAAAGTTAAGGAAGTTGTAGAAGTAAAAGAAGTTAAACCGCGGAAGAAGAAGAGTCCGAGCGCGTAATGAGTGAAATTAATGCATTTGGAATGGGTCCAAATGACGGCCGTGCCAAAGCCGAATTTGATCAAGCCCGTGCTGAACGCGCTATTACTGAGCTATTAATTGCACTTGGTGAAGACCCAAATCGTGATGGGTTACGCGACACCCCAGCTCGAGTAGCGCGTGCATTAAAAGAAAACTTTGAAGGGCTTTGGCAAGACCCACGCGATGTACTTTCCACAACTTTTGATTTAGGTCATCGCGAACTAGTAATTGTTAGAGATATTGAGATTTTTTCCCATTGCGAACACCACCTAACGCCATTTCATGGCGTAGCGCATATCGGTTATATTCCTGGCGAAAGTGGGCGAATTACTGGACTCTCAAAACTTGCGAGATTGGTTGATTTATATTCTAGAAGGCCGCAAGTTCAAGAACGACTTACTTCGCAAATCGCGGATTCAATGATGGAAATTTTGGAACCAGCTGGTGTAATTGTAATTATAGATTGTGAACACTTATGTATGTCGATGCGCGGTGTAAAAAAGACGCAAGCGCGGACCACAACTAGTGCAGTACGTGGTCAATTACGAGATCCGGCAACTCGTGCTGAAGCGATGTCTTTAATAACAACTAAGTAATAGCGCAATGAATACGAAGCCAACAATTGTGATGGGAATTCTTAACATAACTCCAGATTCATTTGCTGACGGTGGTCGACATTTCAATTTTACAGATGCGATTAAGCGTGGCGAAAGTATGATTGCTGAAGGCGCAGAAATAATTGATGTTGGTGGTGAATCAACTCGTCCAGGCGCGGAAAGAATTACCGAAGCAGAAGAACGCAATCGAGTAATGCCAGTCATCGCTGAACTTAAGAAATTAGGTGCGGTGATAAGCATTGACACAATGCGTGCAAAAATAGCGAACGAAGCAATTCTGGCTGGTGCCACTTATATAAATGATGTCAGCGGTGGTTTAGCTGATCCCGACATGGTTAAAACGGTCGTAGCCAACCCACAAATTCAATATATTGCGATGCATTGGCGGGCGCACTCTAAAAACATGCAGGATTTAGCTGCTTACAAAGATGTAGTCCGAGAAGTTAAAGATGAGTTACAAGATCGAATTGATACCTTGATTTCTGCTGGCGCTGATCCAGATCAATTAATAATCGATCCGGGTTTAGGTTTTGCGAAGACCGGCGAACATAATTGGGAAATCCTCCGAAATCTAGATCGACTGGCTTTACTTGGCTTCCCGATATTAATCGGCGCATCTCGTAAGAAATTTTTAGGTGAGTTGACTAAGACCACTAATTCGGATGATCGTGAAGCAGCTTCTATTGCAATTACTTCTTTAGTGGCGAAAACTGGCGCCTGGGGAGTTCGTACTCATTCTGTAAAACCACATAAAGATGCAATAGCAGCAGTAAGTGCAATGGAAAGAATCAAATGAGTGATCAAATTAAGATAACCGGAATATCCGGTTTTGGTTACCATGGTGTTTTGGAGAGCGAAAGAAGTGTCGGACAAAACTTTTCTGCGGATATAACAATTTCGCTAAGCACGCGCGCAGCAGGTGAATCAGATGATTTAACAAAGACGATAAATTATGCAGAAGTTGCTGAATTAGTCCATAGATTCATAATCGGAAAACCGGTTAAATTACTTGAAACCCTTGCTGAGAAAATTGCTTCGGCCATACTTGCGGTTTATCAATTAGCTGATGGAGTAAATGTAACGATTCATAAACCTGAAGCACCGGTTACCATTCCATTTCTGGATATCTCTGTAACAATTCAACGTTCACGATGAAGGCAGTCATCGCACTTGGTGCTAATTTAGGTGACCCTGTTTCTCAATTAGAAAATGCGGTGCTAGAAATAACCAAAGAGCTTTTTGTAATTTCGGTTTCAAATTTTATTGAGACGGAACCAATAGATGCGCCTGGCCAACCAAAATATTTCAACGGGGTTCTGATCGCGCATTCTGAGATGAAACCCCTTGATTTACTGCATTTATTACAGAGAATTGAGAAAATGGGTGGCCGAGAAAGATCGATCAAGAATGCGGCGAGAACGATAGATATTGATTTAATTTCTTACGGCGAAATCTTTCTCGATACTGCGGAATTGACCTTGCCACACCCACGGGCGCACTTACGCGTATTTGTGCTTGAACCTTGGCTGAGTATCGATGGTGATGGGGTGCTTCCTGGTCATGGTGAAATAAAAAAATTGTTGGCTGCCCTGCATTAGTTAGGTAGACTTTCGACACTGCCCGGTACCCCGAAAGGACTGGAGCCTAAAATGAAAGTTATTCAAAGCGCCACTGAACTTTCGCGCGCATTAATCCACCCAATTGCGTTTGTGCCGACTATGGGAGCTTTGCATGCGGGACATCAGTCGCTGATAAAAAAAGCACGTGAAGTTTCAGAGAATGTAATAGTGAGCGTTTATGTAAACCCGTTGCAATTCGAAAATCAAGAAGATTTAACTAGCTATCCAAGTTCACCAAGAGTCGATGAAGAATTAGCCGCGGCAGCCGGCGCCACAATTTTGTGGCGGCCAAATCAATCTGAGCTTTATCCAGACGGCATAACCAAAATTTCATCAGGCGAGGTTGGCGCGATTTACGAAGGTAATCGTGCCGGACATTTCGATGGGGTGTTGACCGTTGTGCATGCGCTCTTCTCAAACATTAAACCGACTTGGGCAATATTCGGTGAAAAAGATTTACAACAACTATTCTTAATTAGAAAAATGGCTAGCGAATTTTTTCCAGCGACTAAAGTATTAAGTGGCGAAACTATCCGAGAATCATCAGGCTTAGCTCTTTCTTCAAGAAACTCTCGACTTTCAATTGAAAATAGGAATTACGCCACCGTACTTTTTAGGTCTTTACAAGCTGCCCAATCTCAGCCATCTATTTCCGAAATGAAACGAGAAATGTTGGCAACCTTAAAGAGCGAGCCAAGTTTCACTTTAGATTACGCCGAAATTATTGATGATACGACCTTCGATTTCGCGGTCGAAGCGAGTAGAAATAAGCGTGCGATCATCGCGGGCTGGATTAATGGCATCCGTTTAATCGACAATATGGCCATGCAGAATATTCGCTCAGCATCAGAGGTGGCAGCGATATGAGGTTGCGTGCAGCAAAACCTGGTTGGAGTGCGAAGGCCGATGTTGTAGTAATTGGTTCTGGAGTCGCGGGCTTAACAACCGCTCTACAAATTCGCGCACATAATCTTTCAGTTCTATTAGTTACTAAAGCGCGAGTTGATTCTGGATCTACAAAATGGGCGCAAGGCGGGATTGCTGCAGCTCTTGGACCTGGTGATACGCCAGATCAACACGAAAAAGATACTTTGGTTGCTGGGGCAGGGCTCTGTGATGTGAATGCAGTAAAAGTTTTAGTTAGCGAAGGACCGGAGGCGGTTCGCAAACTGATTGCACGCGGAGCGGTTTTCGATCTTTCTGAAACAGGTGAGATTGCACTTACTCGCGAAGGCGGCCATTTGCGAAATCGAATTTTGCATGCAGGTGGCGATGCTACTGGAGCTGAAGTTTCCCGTGCGCTACTTGCAGCTGTTAAAAATGATAATGGAATTGAAGTATTAGAAAACGCTTTAGTAATTGATGCCTTAAAGAATGAAAATGGCGATGTTTGCGGCGTAACACTTCACGTAATCGGGGCAGGCACAAGAGATGGTGTTGGACAAGCACTTGCCCGTGCAGTTGTTATTGCAACCGGTGGGCTTGGCCAAGTGTTTTCCCAAACCACAAACCCATCAGTCTCAACTGGTGATGGCGTTGCATTAGCGCTTCGGGCTGGCGCAGATGTAGCAGATGTTGAGTTTATTCAATTTCACCCAACTGTTCTCTGGATTGGTGATTCATCGCGTGGTCAACAGCCGCTAATTTCAGAAGCAGTACGCGGCGAAGGTGCTATTTTAAAAAATTTAAAAGGCGAAGCATTTATGAAATATGTGCATCCACTTGCGGACTTAGCGCCACGTGACATCGTTGCGAAGGAAATTAGCCGACAAATGCTGTCCAGTGGCAGTAAACATGTTTGGTTAGATGCAACAAAAATTCCAGATTTTCCAGAACGATTCCCAACAATTTATCAATCATGTTTGAACCATGGCATAAATCCCACGATCGAATTGATTCCAGTAGCGCCGGCTTCACACTACGCATCAGGCGGCGTGCGCGTAGATTTATTCGGCAGGAGTGCAATTCCAGGGCTTTATGTTTGCGGGGAGAGCGCATGCACTGGTGCGCACGGCGCTAATCGGTTGGCTTCAAATTCACTGCTCGAAGGCTTGGTGTTCGGCGCTCGGATAGCTGAAAATATTGCGGCTTCGATTCCAGAGTTCAGTGCACCAAAACAAAGTAATAGCGTGGAAATTTTATTAGACCCAGTTATTCGCACAGCGTTACAACAAGCGATGTCGCGTGGTGCTGGTGTGGTTCGCTCAAAAGAATCGTTAGATGAAACTTTAATGACTTTACAAAAACTTGCGCTCTTTACTACCAACGAAGCGAATATTGATTCTTGGGAAACCACAAATCTTTACTACTTAGCCACCGCAATCGTGAGATCCGCTTTAGAGCGGAGTGAAAGTCGCGGCTCCCATTGGCGTGCGGACTTTCCTAATGTTTCGCAAGCATGGGAAAAACGGATTCATCAACGAATTGATAGCAACGGCACTTGGAGTTCAGAAATTGCAGAATTGGGGGTGACTGATGTTTTCTCCACAACTAAGTAAGAAAATTGCAGACTATGGATTAACCGAAGCAAGTATCAGTGATTTAATTAAACTTGCGCTCGCAGAAGATTTAGCTGGCGGTAGCGATGTTACGAGCAATGCCACAGTAACACCGGAGCAAATATCAACTGCCGAGTTTCGCAATCGCAAGCCAGGTGTTATTTCTGGACTATTGGTAGCGGTGGCCGTCCTAGAACATTGCGGAATTAATGATTACGAATTATTGATTTCAGAAGGTGACTTAGCCCCAGCTAATTCGGCGTTAATCAGAGTTAAAGGGAACACGAGAGCCATTTTGTTATCCGAACGTACTGCGCTTAATTTTCTGGGAAAGCTAAGTGGAATTAGTACTCTGACAAAAGTTTGGGTCAGCGAAGTTTCGGAATTCAAAACTAAGATTCGTGATACTCGAAAAACCACACCGGGTTATCGTGAATTAGAAAAATTTGCGGTTCGAATGGGTGGTGGCACCAATCACCGAATGTCACTTTCCGATGCGGCGCTAATTAAAGATAATCATGTGCAAGCTGCGGGTGGTGCAGCCAGCGCATTTAATCAAGTTTTAACTAAAAACCCGACCCTGCCAATTGAAATTGAAGTGGACACGATTGCGCAATTGAATGAAATTTTAAATTTAAACGTTGATCTGGCGATGCTCGATAACATGTCACCAGATCAATGTCGCGCTGCAGTCGCGCTGGTTGCTGGGAAATTCAAATTAGAAGCATCAGGCGGAATTACTTTAGAAAACGCGAAAAGTTATGCAGCGACCGGCGTTGATTATTTGGCAATCGGAGCGCTAACCCACTCTGCTACAAACCTTGATATCGGACTCGACTTCTTAGGAGATAACTAATGCTACTTACCATTGATGTGGGAAACACCAATACAGTTCTTGGAATTTTTGATGGTGACGAATTAATCCAGTCATGGCGAGTGAAGACTGATCCACGCGACACTTCGGATGAATTGTGGTTGCAATATCGCTCTCTTATTGAAGGTTATAAAGTTGATGGTTTGGCAATTTGTTCAACTGTTCCAGCTATATTACGAGAGATCCGCACCATGATTGCAACTTATTTTTCGGACATTCGCTGCACAATTATTGAACCAGGCACGAAGACTGGGGTCCCACTGTTGGTTGATAATCCAAAAGAAATCGGCGCAGACCGAATTGTAAATACGCTCGCAGCTTTTACTTTATACGGCGATAAAGGACCTTGCATAGTTGTTGATTTTGGAACTTCGACAAATCTAGATGTGGTTTCACCAAAAGGAGAATTCTTAGGTGGCGCACTTGCCCCTGGGATTGAAATTTCTGTCGATGCGCTGGCTGCCCGAGCTGCACAATTGCGAAAAGTTGAATTAATAAGACCAAAGTCGGTAATTGGTAAAAATACCGTAGAAGCTTTGCAATCTGGAACTATCTTTGGGTTTGCTGGCCAAGTTGATGGTTTAGTTAATCGCATTATTACGGTGTTAGAAAATGATTATCCAGAAACCGAAAACGTATCAATTATTGCAACCGGAGGATTAGCGCCTTTGGTTTTAGGAATTAGCGAGATGATTGATTATCACGAACCAGATTTGACCCTCATCGGACTTCGGTTAGTTCATCAGCGCAACGCTTAGCTTCGCAATGGTTAGACTGCAGCCATTATGAACCAGCCAAAACCAGAGGTTGCTGACGATCTTCCAGAGCAGCTTCGGATTCGTCGCGAAAAGCGCGAAAGCCTGCTTACCCGTGGCATTGCGCCATATCCGGTTGCAGTACCGCGCACCGCATCACTTTCTGAGATTCGCAAGCGTCATAAGGATTTACCAATTGATGTTGGAACTGGAATTATCGAAAGCCTTACCGGAAGAGTTATCTTCAAACGAGATACTGGGAAATTATGTTTCGCAACGCTGCGCGAAGGGGATGGCACTGAGTTACAAGCAATGTTTTCGCTAGATAAAGTAGGTGAAGAACTTCTAAATGCTTGGAAGTCCGATGTTGACCTTGGCGACTTAGTAAGCGTTACCGGTGAAATAATCACTTCAAAGCGCGGCGAACTTTCGATACTGGCAAATAATTATGCGATGGCATCGAAATCGTTGCGGCCATTACCGGTCGAACATAAACCGCTCTCGGAAGAAACTCGCGTTCGCATGCGCTATGTAGATTTAATTGTGCGTCCAGAAGCGCGCGCAAATGCCCGCACCCGTCCGATTGTGATGAAATCTCTCCGAAATTCTTTTGATATTCGTGGATTTATCGAAGTTGAAACTCCGATGTTGCAAGTTATGCATGGGGGTGCTGCTGCTCGACCATTTAAAACAAAAAGCAATGCATACGATATGGAATTATTTCTTCGAATTGCACCAGAATTATTTTTAAAAAGATGTGTTGTTGGTGGCTTAGAGCGAGTATTTGAAATCAATCGTAACTTCCGAAACGAAGGTGCGGACTCAAGTCACTCACCAGAATTTGCGATGATCGAGACTTACCAGTCATATGGTGATTGGAATTCAATAGCAGATTTAACTCGCGAATTAGTGCAAGAATCGGCAAAAGCGGTATTCGGTAGCCATGTTGTTAAGCATCATGATGGAACCGAGAATGATCTTGGTGGGAAATGGCGCGAAGTAGATTTCTATACCGCTATTTCTGAAGGCGTTGGCGAGAAAGTCACAGCCGAGACAAGTAAAGAAAACTTAAAGAAATACGCGGAAAAGCTCGGTATGAAAGTCGATCCAAAGTGGATTACTGGAAAATTAGCCGAGGAAATATTTGAACATTTATATAATGGCAAATTAAACATTCCAACTTTTGTAAAAGGGTTCCCGATCGATACTTCGCCGCTAGTAAGAGCGCACCGCGAACTTCCGGGGGTAGCAGAAAAATGGGACTTATATATTGATGGTTTTGAATTAGCAACCGGATACTCAGAATTAATTGACCCAGTCCTACAACGGGAACGATTAGTTGAACAAGCGAAACTTGGCGCATCTGGAGATTTAGAAGCTATGGGTCTTGATGAGGACTTCTTACGTGCTATGGAATTTGGCATGCCACCCATGGGCGGTATGGGAATGGGTGTTGATCGATTGCTAATGGCGCTTACCGGATTAGGAATTCGCGAAACTATTTTATTTCCGTTAGTGAAGCCGGAAGAGAATTGATATGAGTGTTATACAAATTCGAAATGCACAAACTAGTGATGTAAAAACAATTAGAAAAATTATTGATGATTATTCGCTGCAACGAAGGTTGCTCTCCAAAGAAACCGTAACGCTATTCGAAAGCGTTCAAGAATTTTCAGTAGCAGTTGAGGGAAATGAAGTTGTTGGTTGCGGGGCGCTGCATGTACTTTGGGAAGATTTAGCCGAAGTTCGTACCGTTGCGGTAATTGAAAGATTGCGCGGACATGGAGTTGGACACCAATTAATGGAGCACATTATCGATCGCGCTAAAAAAATTGGAGTGAAGCGATTGTTCTGTTTGACATTTGAAACTAAATTTTTTGGAAGTCATGGTTTCGTAGAGATTCAAGGGACTCCGGTCGAACCCGATGTCTACACACAATTACTCCGTTCTTATGATGAAGGTATCGCTGAGTTCTTAGATTTAGAGAGCGTTAAGCCCAACACCTTGGGAAATACCAGAATGATTAAGGTCCTATAAAAGGCGAAGTTCAAAGGGCTATTCGGGCATAAATCACTAGATTCTGTGGTTAAACCCAGCAATGCCCGCAAGATATGTCGAAAATCCGTATCGCACTGATTCTGCTGGCGCGTTAGGCTAAACCCGTACCCAAGCCGCTTAGCCGCGGATAGTCAGGAGATCGTCACATGTTTGAGCGCTTTACCGATAGAGCTCGTCGCGTTGTTGTGCTTGCACAAGAAGAAGCGCGGATGCTTAACCACAACTACATCGGTACCGAACATATTCTCCTTGGCTTGATCCATGAAGGTGAAGGCGTAGCTGCAAAAGGTTTAGAGTCACTCGGAATTTCGTTAGAGGCAGTCCGCGCTCAAGTCGAGGAAATTATTGGGCAAGGACAACAAGCTCCGTCAGGACATATTCCATTTACACCACGCGCAAAGAAAGTTTTAGAACTCTCGCTTCGCGAAGCGTTGCAACTTGGCCATAATTACATCGGTACCGAACATATTTTGCTTGGTTTGATTCGTGAAGGCGAAGGCGTTGCAGCACAAGTTCTCGTAAAACTTGGTGCGGATTTAAATCGAGTTCGCCAACAAGTTATTCAATTGCTCTCTGGTTATCAAGGAAAAGAAGCAGTATCAACCGGTGGACCAGCAGAGGGCACACCAGCAACTTCATTAGTTCTAGATCAATTTGGCAGAAACTTAACCCAAGCTGCGCGTGAAGGAAAATTAGACCCAGTTATTGGTCGCGAAAAAGAGATTGAACGTGTCATGCAAATTCTTTCACGGCGCACAAAAAATAATCCAGTATTGATTGGCGAACCTGGCGTTGGAAAGACCGCGGTAGTCGAAGGATTAGCGCAGGCAATCGTAAAAAATGATGTCCCAGAAACTTTAAAAGATAAACAACTTTATTCACTTGATTTAGGCGCGCTAGTAGCGGGTAGTCGATATCGCGGTGATTTTGAAGAGCGTTTGAAAAAAGTATTAAAAGAGATCCGCACACGTGGCGACATAATTCTTTTTATCGATGAAATTCACACACTAGTTGGCGCTGGCGCTGCTGAAGGCGCTATTGATGCCGCAAGTATTTTGAAGCCGATGTTGGCTCGTGGTGAGCTCCAGACAATTGGTGCAACAACTCTTGATGAATACCGGAAACATTTAGAAAAGGATGCGGCGTTAGAGCGACGTTTCCAACCAATTCAAGTCGCCGAACCTTCACTTACGCACACCATTGAAATTCTTAAAGGTCTGCGCGATCGTTACGAATCCCATCACAAAGTTTCGATTTCAGATGCTGCGCTAGTTTCTGCCGCCACGCTTGCAGATCGATATGTATCTGACCGGTTCTTGCCAGATAAAGCAATTGATTTAATTGATGAAGCTGGTTCCAGACTGCGAATTCGCCGCATGACTGCGCCACCAGAGCTTCGTGAGTTCGATGACAAGATTGCAAATGCTCGAAAAGAAAAAGAATCAGCAATCGACGGCCAAGATTTTGAAAAAGCTGCTGCACTTCGCGATAAAGAAAAGAATTTAATCTTGGAAAAAGCAGAGCGTGAAAAAGCTTGGAAAGCTGGCGACTTAGATGTTGTCGCTGTAGTTGATGAAGAATTAATTGCAGAAGTTCTATCTATCGCAACTGGAATTCCAGTATTCAAATTAACTGAAGCTGAAACTGCGCGCTTGCTTCGCATGGAAGACGAACTTCACCGTCGTGTTATCGGTCAAGACCAAGCCATCAAGGCGCTCTCACAAGCAATCCGTCGAACTCGCGCGGGGCTAAAAGATCCAAAACGTCCGGGCGGTTCATTTATTTTCGCTGGTCCATCTGGTGTTGGTAAGACTGAATTATCACGGACGCTTGCAGCATTCCTATTTGGCGATGCGGATGCGCTGATTCAACTTGATATGTCGGAGTACTCTGAAAAGCACACTGCTTCAAGGCTTTTTGGTGCACCTCCAGGCTTTGTTGGGTATGACGAAGGTGGCCAATTAACTGAGAAAGTACGACGTCGGCCGTTCTCTGTTGTGCTCTTTGATGAAATTGAAAAAGCACATCCAGATATCTTCAATTCACTATTACAAGTACTTGAAGATGGTCGCTTAACTGATGCGCAAGGCCGAGTTGTTGATTTCAAGAACACTGTAATCATTATGACTACAAACCTTGGTACTCGCGATATCTCTAAGAGTTTGGCGCTTGGCTTCACCAATGTCTCTGATGCGCTTGGTAATTACGAGCGGATGAAGGCGAAAGTTCAAGATGAACTCAAAACACACTTCCGTCCGGAATTCTTAAACCGTATTGATGACGTGATTGTTTTCCATCAATTAAGCGAGAATGAAATTGTCCAAATTGTTGATCTTATGATCGCAAACTTGGAAGACCGTTTAAAGGCGAAAGATATGGGCATCGAGTTAACTTCGACCGCAAAAGCGCTCTTAGCTAAGCGCGGCTATGACCCAGTTCTTGGGGCCCGTCCGCTTCGTCGCACGATTCAACGCGAAATTGAAGATGCGCTATCAGAGAAGATTCTTTTCGGCGATATTAAAGCTGGCGAGATCATCTTGATTGATGTTGCACCGGCAAAAGAAGGCGAAATTGGCTCCGAAACCTTTACTTTTAAAGGTATGCCAAGAGAACAATTACCGGATTCACCTGGAGATTTAGCAGAAGCACCAACCGCTTAATTTCGTTCTACTTTTGACTTTTCTCCTTAGGGCATTACTCTTAAACGAGTATTGCTTCAAGGGAAGGCGTCAATGACTATCGAAAATGGTAATTCTGAATCGAAAATTGGTTCATTACGTACCGAACAGGTCGATGCCAAATATCACTTACTCGATGCAATGTCAGTAACCGAATTACTGCAAGCGATGAATGAAAGCGACGCCGAAGTTCCACGCGCAATCGCTTTAAAACTTCCAGAAATTGAAAAAGCTATTGATGGCATTGTGGATCGCTTACTACAAGGTGGACGGTTAATTTACTTAGGTGCTGGAACATCCGGTCGACTAGGTGTTTTAGATGCAGCCGAATGTGGCCCAACTTTTTCAGTTGACGAAAATCAAGTTTTGGCATTTATTGCTGGTGGTGACGATGCCCTTCGAAATCCAGCAGAAGGTGTTGAAGACGATCCCAACGCCGGTGCTGCAGATTTAAAAGCTAAAAAAGTTTCACAACTTGATGCCGTAGTTGGAATTGCCGCAAGTGGCAGGACGCCGTATGTAATCGGTGCGCTGCAATTAGCAAAAGAGATTGGTGCGCTAACTATAGGATTAACAAGCAATCCAAATTCTGAATTATCAAAAATCGTCGATCATCCAATCGAAATAGATTCTGGGCCCGAACTTCTTGCGGGCTCTACCAGATTAAAATCAGGCACAGTTCAAAAATTGGTTTTAAATATGATTTCGACAATAGCCATGGTTAGACTTGGAAAGACTTATGGAAATCTCATGGTTGATCTTCAAGTCACCAATGAAAAGTTGCAAGATCGCGCGATTCGAATTATTGAAAAAGCAACTGGCGCGGTTCGATCAGAATCGATACGAGCTCTTAACGAAGCGAATCACGAAGTGAAAGTTGCAATCCTGATGTTGCTTTTAAATCTGGAGGCGAAAGCTGCTCGCGAGCGATTGCTTGCCTCCTCAAATCGAATCCGAGAAGCGCTGGGACATTAATAACTCGTTCAAATCGAAGGTTTTGGGCTTGACGTTGGCTCAATAAGGCGATAATTTTCACCAAGCAAAACATTTGTTGAATTTAATTTTCACCGGAGGTGGGCAATGACCGCTACATCCACACCACTCCGAGTTGTTGGAAAAAACTATCGCGATGTTTTAGGAGCGATTAAAAACTCATTTTCATCTTTTCATGCGAGTGAAGTTTCGATCGCAAATGTAGTAATCGAAAATCCAGATCAAGTTTCCGAGATGAACATCTCGCAACTCGCGGTGTTTAGCAAAACCTCTGTTGCATCAGTTGTCAGATTCAGTAAAACGCTAGGGTTTAAAGGTTATCCAGAATTTCGGCTTGCACTTGTAAGCGACCTCAGCCGGATTGAATATTTAGGAATTGCAGAATCAGAATTAGATGGCGGCATAACCTCAACCGACACTTCGGCAGACATTATTAAGAAAATTGCACATGCGGATTCACGTGCGATTCAAACTACCACTGAGCGGTTAGATTTAAAGATTTTCGAAGAAGTGCTTACGCTCTGGGAAAATGCTAAAACAATTGGGATAATCGGGTTGGCATCAAGTGGTTATGTTGCGATGGATTTACAACTTAAATTAAATAGATTAGGGAAACACGCAGTTGCTTGGCGCGATGCACATTCAGCGCTAACTTCGCTAGCACTATTAAAAGAAGGCGACGTTTTAGTTGCGGTTAGTCATAGCGGCACTACTTTAGATGTTGTTGATGTAATGTCTGAATTCAAGAAGCGTGGTGTAAGTTTAGTTTTAATAACTAATGCACTTAGAAGTCCAGCTAGCGCTCTTACCGAATTTGTGTTACATACCTCTGCTCGGGAAACCACCTTCCGAAGCGGTGCAACTGCGAGTCGAATCGCACAATTAACGGTGGTTGACTGTCTCTGTGTTGCGTTAGCACAGAGAAACTGGAGCGGTACCAAGGCTGCTCTAGATCAATCTAGGGCGGCTGTGGGAATCCGTTCTGGAAAGAAGCTGAGTGATATCGAGGGATTTCATTCAACTTCTAAACCATCCCGCTCTCGAGGAGGAAATAAGTGATCAAAACTAAAAGCCGGTTACGCGGTTTAATGGCTGCAGTTTTCGCAACTGCTGCGATTGTCGTACCTATCACAGCTTCACCTGCGAATGCAGCAACAGAAATTACCTTCTGGAGCTGGCGTCCAGAGGATAAAGTTTTCTACGAAGCAGAAGCTGCAAAATTTCTAGCAGCAACTGGTATCTCTGTAAAATTCACACCTTATGTAGCAACTGATTACAACGCACTTCTTTCAACTGCGCTTACTGCAGGAAAAGGACCAGATGTAATGCAGATGCGTGCGTACGGTGGAATGGCAAACCTTTCTGATGCTGGCTACTTTATGCCGCTAACATCGAAAGATATTCCAGCACTTGCAAAGATTCCAGCAGGAACACTTGCCGGAGCACAGGGCTATACGAGCAAGCTTCAATATGGATTGCCATATGCAACTTCAGTTCTTGGAGTTATGTATAACCCAGACCTGCTTAAGAAAGCTGGCGTTAAGGCACTTCCAACTACTTGGTCATCATTCTTCGCTGCAATGGATAAAGTCAAAGCTGCCGGAATTTTGCCTTTGGGTAATGGCAGTGGATATGCACCTGGTATGGAACAACTCTGGGGCGCAGTAGGACCAACTTTCTACGGCGGCAATGATTTTTACAAAAATATAGTTGCCGGAAAGAAAACATTCGAAGATAAAAACTTCGTAGCTTCACTTCAAGCTGTAAAAGATCTAGTTGCATACTTCCCAACTGGCCATGCTGGTTTGGATTACAACACTGCACGTGGTCTTTTTGCTAACGAAAAAGCTGCGTTCTATATTGGCGGAAACTATGAAATCTCATATTTCCGTTCTTTAAATCCTGCGCTAAACGTTGGTTGGATGCCTGCTCCAGCAGCAGCAGCCGGAACTCCACGTTATGTTACTAACTGGGCTGACGGTGGCTTTGCTATTAATGCAAAGACTGCAAATAAGGCAGCAGCAATTAAATTCATGAACTTCCTTTCAAGCAAGGCATTCATGCAAGATGCTGCCGATTCACTTGGTTGGATCTCCACAATTTCAGGCGTAAAAGTCACCGATCCAGCTGTCATCAGCATGGTTCGTGCGATTCCATCATCTGGAACTCCATTCTTAACTCTTGTTGGTTTCCGCTACGGCGCACCAACATCATCATCCATCATGCAACCTGGATTCCAGAAAGTTGCAGCTGGTACCCAAACCGCTGCTGAACTAGCTGCGGCTATCCAAGCTGGTGTTGCAACTTGGTACGCACCACTTAAACCAAAGGCATAAATAAGTAACGATAAGGCGCAGAGAGAAATCTCTGCGCCTTATCAATTTTTCGCAAGGCAAAAAGAGACGAGCAATGGCTAAATCAGCGATGAAACGGGATCAACAGAAATTTACCTTACTGTTATTACTCCCAGCGCTACTAACTATTATTATTTTCACTAGTTTGCCTGCTCTAACTACTTTAAGTTATTCGTTTTTTCATTGGACTGGATTCCAACGTGGCAGTTTTGCCGGAATCGAAAACTTTAGAAGACTATTTGCATTTCCATTTAGAGACTCGCTATTTATGGCGATGCGACATAACACCCTGGTTTTCATCGGAATTCTAATAATTCAAACATCACTTGGAATTTTAATCGCTTATGCGCTTTATAGATTAAAGCGCGGTCAAAGATTTTTTAGAACTGTTATCTTCTTGCCGGTGATTTTTTCATTAGTAATTGTTGGGTATATGTGGCAAGCAATGCTCGATCCATTTTATGGCCCGATAAATTATTTGCTTCATAAAGTTGGCTGGGATTCGCTAGCTCTTACTTGGCTTGGCAGTACAGCAACAGCCTTACCCACATTGGTTTTTATTAACTTATGGCGCTGGGTAGGGTTTCCCGCAATTATTTTTCTTGCGGGGCTGAATGCTATCAATAGTGAATATTTAGAAGCCGCTAAAATAGATGGCGCAAGCGAGAGTCAAATATTTCGTAAAATAATGTTTCCATTATTAGCGCCATCGATGACCATTGTTACCGTTTTAACTTTCATCGGCGCATTTGAATGGTTTGATTTACCTTATGTTTTAGGGGGTTCTTCCGGTAGTCCGGCTGGTGCAACCGACACGCTTGCTCTGATGTTCTACCGATTATCTTTTGGCTCGGTTGATTCTGGCGCAAATGAAATTGGAATTGGCGCTGCACTCGGGGTATTGATATTTACAGTTGTTGGAATTGGTGCAGGATTTGGTTCTAAATATTTGCGCTCTCGCGAGGTGCAGATGTGATCAAATTATTTGCCTCCAAGTTATTCTTTCGCTCGATTCTAATTTTCAATACCGTAATCGTAATTTTACCGCTCTTGTTTATCGTGAATTCTTCATTACGAGAAACTAATGATTTCGCGCGTTCACCAATGAAGCTCGCCACCCATCCCTATTGGCAAAATTTCAAAGATGTTTGGGCTGGCGGTACTTTTCCTACTTATATGAAGAATTCATTAGTTGTTACAGGTGGCTCATTAATATTGATTTTACTACTTTCATTAGGCGCTGGTTTTGTATTGGGGCGGTATAAATTTAGAGGACATTCAATAATTCTTGGTTTTATTCTCTCTGGCATGTTAGTACCAGCGAAGTTGGCGATTTTGCCACTCTTTATCCAACTTAAATGGATGCACCTTTTAGATTCTCATATTGGCTTAATTCTGGTTTACACATCTGGCGCACTACCAGCAGCAATTTTCATCATGAGTGGATTTTTTAGTGCGTTACCTTCTGATCTAGATAATGCAGCTCGGATTGATGGCGCATCAGAATTTCAATTGCTGCGAGTTGTACTTACCCCGCTTGTTAGGCCTGGGCTTGCAATTGTTGCGATTTATTCAGCTATCCCAATTTGGAACGATTTCTTCCTACCACTAGTTTTCTTACAATCGCCAGAGAAGAAAACCATCATGCAGGGATTGACTGCATTTTTCGGAGAGTATTCATCACAATGGGGCATCATTTTCGCGGGCTTGATGATTGCCGCACTTCCATTAATTACGCTCTATTTGGTCATTTCGGAGCAGTTCATTAAGGGATTAACTGCAGGCGCTGTGAAAGGCTAACGCCATGTTCACATTAGGAATTGATGGCGGCGCTACTGCAGCAAAATGGGCGCTACGCGATAACTCCGGAAAAATTAAAGAAGGAGTTTCCGAACCGATCGACGGTCATGTTTATCGACCAGAATCTAAAACTCGCTTATTAAAAGTTCTTAATGAGATTAAGTCTGCTGCCGGAGGCGAAAAAATAATCTCGGTCTATGCGGGGATAACTGGCACTAGCTCAGATCTGGAAAATAATGGCGAGATTATCGAAATATTCCAATCCGTATTTGGCGAAATTGAGATAGAGATTGTGATTGATATGGTCCTTGGTTATCGAGCACATTTTGAATTCGGTGACGGAATTTTCTTATATGCAGGTACTGGATCAATTGCAATTTATATGACTGAAACTGGAAAAGTTGTAAGAGCTGGTGGTTGGGGATATTTACTAGGCGATGAAGGTGCCGGGTATTGGATTGGCCGTGAAGCAATTCGGCGAACCTTAACTGCAATAGATACTAAAAGCGCGATTACAAAAGGGTCGCTAGAAGCTGAAGTATTAGATTTTACTAAATGCAAAGATTGGAATGGAATAAAAGAGTTTGTATATTCTAAAGATAGATCAGCGATTGCGGCACTTGCCAAACCGGTAATTGCACTTGCAAATAAGGGCGATCTATCTGCACAGGATATTCTTGCGATAGCAGCCGATTATTTAATTGATTTAGTTTTACAAATAGATTCAGTGATTGGGAAATCCGAACTTCCTGTTATATTTGCTGGAGGTATCGCTGAAGCTGGGGAATCAATGATTGACTTAATTAATATCGGTATTGGTCGAGAGGTTTCGCTTTCTAAAGTACGAATTGCTAATCGAGCCGCTGAGATCGCAGCTGAAAATTTAATTTAAAAAGAATTAACCGTTTTGAATTTTTACTCGAGAAATCGCCTGTTCTAATCGCGCAACTTCTAGGATTTCCATCCCATCTAATTTCGCCTCGGACCCAAGTGGAACTAAGGCACGTTTAAAGCCAAGGCGATGCGCTTCTTGTAAGCGCCGTTGCACGCCACTTACTTTACGAATTTCACCAGCTAATCCAACTTCACCAATAGCGACTAAATCTGCGGGGAGCGCTAAACCTTTAGCGGCGGATGCAACAGCTAGCGCTAACGCTAAATCGGCTGCTGGCTCGGTCATTTTCATTCCGCCGACAGTAGCGGCGTAAACATCCCGCCCAGTTAAGCGAATTCCGGCACGCAGTTCTAAAACGGCGAGCGTCATCGCGGTTCGTGAATTATCTAGTCCGCTGGTTACACGTCGAGCATTTCCATAATCAACATCTTTAGCAGCGCTAACTAACGCTTGGATTTCGGCAAGTAATGGGCGGCGACCTTCCAGAGTTACGGTTACACATGTTCCAGGAACCGGATCGATATGACGCGTTGTAAATAAACCAGTTGGGTCAGGAAGCCCTTCGATGCCACCATCATGTAAATCAAAACAACCTACCTCGTCGCTAGCACCATAACGATTTTTAATGGCACGGATTAATCGTAATCTGGAATGGCGCTCGCCCTCGAATTGTAAAACTACATCTACTACATGTTCTAATAATCTTGGTCCAGCAATAGAACCATCCTTAGTTACATGTCCCACTAAAACTAAAGTTATAGCGCGCTCTTTGCACAACCGAATTAACGCGGCAGCAACTTCGCGGACTTGGGTAACACCGCCAGGCGCGGAATCAACTGCGGCGCTTCCAATTGTTTGGATGCTGTCGATAACTAGTAGCGCAGGTTTTACTTCATCAATATGTGAAATTACCGAACCTAGTTCAGTTTCGGATGCTAACCAGAGTTCTTTGTCGAGCGCGCCAAGTCGTTCGGCACGAAGTCGAACTTGGGAAGTAGATTCTTCGCCACTGATATATAAAGTTGTTAAGCCACGTCGTGCGCTTTCAGCTGCAACCGTTAAAAGTAAAGTTGATTTACCAACACCTGGTTCACCAGCCAATAAAATTGCCGCACCAGGAACCAAACCGCCACCAAGAACTCGATCTAACTCGGGAACTCCGCTAGTTCGCGCTCGCGCATTTTCGATCGCAACATCACCAATCGGCAGCGCTGCATTTGTAACTGAAGTTGCAATTAGCGAAAGTTTTTTAGGAGCAGCAATCTCTTCAACGGTTCCCCAAGCTTGGCATTCGCCACAGCGACCAACCCATTTATTAGTACTCCAACCGCATTCTGCGCATCGGAATGGGTCTTTTAGTGGTTTTGGTGCGGAGCCCTTTGCCATGGTCGAAGCCTAGAACCTAGGGCTGACTTGCGCTTTAGCTACGCGCTTGAACTGTGGCTGGATGGACCACAAAGAGCGGGAGCGTCTTTCGTCGCGTTAATTTCAGCGCCGCCATTCGGTTATCACAATGACGGGCAAGTTCTTTATATGCGGGTGCGCCCATTAGTGCAACTAACTCTGCTTTGTTTGAAAGATAAACCGGTTCCCGACCAACATGCGCTTCAGTATTACTGGTGCAGTACCAATCAAAATCTACGCCACCTTCGCCCCAAGCAAGTCGTTCGTACTCGCCAATGACAGTTACCGAAACTTTGTCATCTCCAAATTCACGTATTTCAAATGATCTACGAATTGGAAGTTGCCAACAAACATCGGGTTTAGTTTCTACAAAATGAATTTTCTCGTCAAGTGCTAATTGATGTAACGCACAACCGTGATTGCCAACAAAACCATCGCGTGAAAAACCTTTACGATTTAAGAAAATGCAAGAATTATCCACTTTACGAGTTTTGCGATCTTTATCAAGACCAATCTCAGAAATCTTCAGAGCGCCACCTTTTTTCTTAGGTTGGGCTTCATCATAAAATTGCCAGATTGCAGGAGTTAAACGAGCTGCAGCTTTTAAGATTCGAGCTTCATCATCTTTACTTGAATAGTAAGCACCATCAGTACAACATCCATTATCAGGTTGGTCCGCCTCAACGCCTTTGCAACCATTTCCAAAAATGCAGGTCCAATATGAAGTTAGCCAAGTTAAATCGCATTTAAATAATTCAGCGGGGTTGGCGGGATCAATAAATTCAATCCACTCACGCGCAAAATTCGGATGTACTTCGGACATAACCGCAGAGCCTAGGGCTTATGGGTACGCTTGTCACATGAGTTATTCTCGAAATTGCATCGGTGTAATCGGAGTTGGTGTGATGGGCGAAGCCTTATTAGCGGGCCTAATTAATTCGGGTTCAACCCCGTCGGCAATTTGCATTGCGGATAAACGTGCCGAACGTCTCAGCGAACTCCAATACAAATACGGAGTTACACCATCGACCATCGAGAATATTGCAACTGATTGCGATGCCATTTTATTAGTGGTCAAACCGCAAGATATGGGTGCTTTGATCGAAACGATATCTCCAACAATTCCTGCGACCACTCTCTTAGTAACTTTTGCCGCAGGCAAGCAGAGTGCATTTATTGAAGAACGAGTTAAGCCAGGTACTTCAGTAATTCGGGTTATGCCAAACACCCCGACGCTTGTCGGAAAAGGCATGGCCGCGATTTCGGGCGGAACTCATGCCACTGAATCTGATATAGATTTTGTAACTAACTTCTTAGCTTCAAGTGGTGAAGTAATAGTTTTAGATGAAGAACTTCAAGATGCCGTTACCGCAACCAGTGGATCTGGTCCCGCATATTTCTTCTACTTTGTTGAAGAGATGATTAAAGGCGCCATCGCGCTTGGACTCTCCGAAGCTGCTGCAACTAAATTAACAATACAAACAATTACTGGGGCAGCGGCTATGTTAAATGAAAGCGGAAAGAGTCCAACAACTCTGCGCGAGAATGTAACTAGCCCTAAAGGCACAACGGCAGCTGCGTTAGAAACGTTTTACCAAGCAAATACTGGTGAAATAATTAGCGCTGCTCTTAAAGCTGCTCGAGATAGATCGCAGGAGCTTGCTTGAAATTTCGTTTGGCTCTAGCTTTTTTAATCGTTGTTTCCGTTCCGACCGCAAATGCAGTAACCCCAATTAAAGTAATTGCCACCACGCCCACCACCACGTTTTCACTAGGTTCAAATAGTTCAATTGTTAAGAGCATTTATACAAGTAGTGGAGTAGTCCTCATCGGAACAATCGGTGAAACCAGTAATCAAAAATTGGTATCAGGTAATGGCTTTGGTAAGACGGATGGATTTATCGCGAAAATTGCCCAAAATGGCGGGCTAATTTGGAGCTCACGCCTTGGCGGCAGTTTACAAGATATCGCAACTTCGGTAATAGCAGATAGCGATAATACATTCTGGGTGCTTGGCGCGAGCGAATCTTCAGTTGCGTTAACAACTGCAGAAACCAATGTGATTGTTATTAATCCAGACTCAATTACAGTTTCAAAGGAAACCAATCGAAGTTTAGGATTGCTTACGACGAATGTTTGGCACATTTCTGCTTCAGGTGAATTAATTGGGACTATTAAATATCAATCTGTTACTCCAATAATGCCAAGAGATTTGGCTACCTCACCCGATGGCTTAGTAATAGTGGGTGATTTAATGGTTACAAATGGCCGAGTCGGGCAAGTTCTATTTTGTAATTTAGCCAGCACTTGTAATGTGATAACAAAAATCGGAGTACGTGATACCTCGCTCCGTGGATTATTACGAAACCAAGATGGCACATATTTTTTAATAGGGAAAAGTGCAGATCCCATTTTGAAAACAAAATTAGTTGGCGTGGTTGATGGCGTAATTTTTACGTTAAGTAGCAAAGGTGTATTAAAGAGTGTGGTGCGAAGTTCGTTACCTAAAACTTTGAGAAGTTGGGAGAGCGTTTCAGATTCTTATTTGCTCGGCGGTTTTGCGCAATCTACAAAATTAAGCGAAGCGACCATCACGCAATTTAATCAAAGCGCAAAACCGCTTTGGAGTATTCGAATTAACGCTACCACCTCAGCGCTTATAGCCGGAAATAGCGCAATCTTAGTTTCAAAGGGCGGGATCCCAACATTAACTAATTGGAAACCAAAGTCAGCCACGTTGATCTTTTTAGAGTTCGATAACAAAGGTGCGATTAAAGTTGCACGGAGTATTAGCGGCGGCCGCTCACCGGTTTCGATTAGTTATCAAAGAGCTACCGGTTATTCGATAATTGCAGAAACTAGCGTTGAAAATGAGTATTCGGTGACCTTTGTACCTAGCGCCGTTAAATAACAGGTAACCTACAGCTATTGATTTTCAGAGAAGACTAGATTTAGTAAAGGAGTTGATATGGGTTCAGTAATTAAGAAGCGCCGCAAGCGGATGGCGAAGAAGAAGCATAAGAAATTACTTAAGAAGACACGTATTCAGCGTCGAAATAAGAAGTAATTAAGGTTTTAGCAACGTCAGTTTTGCGTTAATACTTGTTAACGCATAACGGACCTTATTTATGGTTATCCAAACCGCATCACTTTTCTTATCCATCTTGGCGTTTGATACTAGATGGATGCTTTGATCAAGTTTAGAAATTTTGCATAGTCTCGCCTCGCAACCAAATATCAAATCTTTATCATCTATTGCAAGTGCGCCTATCGGAGTTCCGTAGGCATCGCTAGACGCGGCAATCACCGGGTCACTGTTAGAGATAACTGCCCAATTTATTTTATTTGGATGAGGAATTGTAATTCCAGATGCGCTATACCAACTTCCAAATACGCGGTTACCAACTACTGAAATTCCGACGTTGTAGCCGGAGACAGCCACCGGCCCACCAGTTATGGCCACGGTTTGATAAACCCAATCTTCAGGATAAATAGTACTGCGAGTAGCTAACCGAACTTCGCCCTGGGTTGCTTCGCTATTTTGGTTCACCACCAAAATAGAATCATAAAATACATAAACTTTCTTCCCAACAACCGCTGCTTGTAAATGGAAACCAACATCTCCGGTCGATCTACCATCAGTTGCACGGTCACCATCGATTAATTCATAGATCCAGCTATCCATGCTGCGAACTGCGCCGAGTAAGACGCCTTGGCTTTCATCACGGTATATAACTTGTAACCCGGATGGCGTTACTGCGCATGCGTTTGTCACGCTGACATCACTTGCGGTGCGAACTCGCACCTTTTCGCTGTAATTTTGCACAGTTGGCGCATCGCCATCTACAACTTCATATTTCCAGGTTTTGCCATCGTATTCGGCATATCGTAAATCTTTGTTTACTAAATCTGGATAAAAAAGATTAAGGATTTGTTTACTCCCAGTACCGGAAACGCAAAGTGAAACATCACCAGCAACATTGTTTGTAGTTCTTCCGTTTAATGTGCCATTTCCATCTACAGTTGAAACCACCCAAGTTTTACCGTTGAAAGTACCCACCTTCACATCACCGTTCTTGGAATCGGTATAAGCGATTATTGGCTGACCTTTATACATATTTGTTGATATATATTTGCCATCAGCTATTCCATCAATTACTGAAGTTTTCCAGCCGGCTTCAGGCGAAATTGCGTTACTTGGCTCAGTAGGCGAATCACCGAGTTGGTTGCGAGCAATTACTTTAAATGAGTAAGTACTGCCATTTTTTAAACCTGTTATTAAAGCTGGACTATCGGTAACTTCAACGCTCTGTCCGCCAAAACTTGCAGTTACTTGGTAGGAAGTTACTTGTGCCGCCCGAAAATTTGCTGGTGGATCGAAAGTAATTATTGCGGACTTGTCACCAATAATTGCCTTAACATTCCGCGGCGCTTCTGGTAACCCGACTGGGATTCCAGCTCCTGGCTTGGTACGCATATCTTCTAACATTCCAAGAGTAATCGGACCTGGTGATCTAAATACTTCGCCTGCATCTAAATTAGGAGTCATCGCTGCATCAGTCAGACTTTGCGAGAATGTCTTTTCATCTAGATGGCTTACTGAGGATCCACCTTCGTAAATTTTTGGCGTATAAAGCAGTGGTTTGTTGCCATTGTTAGCAGCAACACCATTTGCGCCGCCCCAATAAAGTGGAGCTGTTAATGCACTTCCCAATTCAAGGGAAGGTGTAGATAGATCCATCAAGCGACGACCATCTGCAAGTTGGGTAAATGCATCGAATGGAGTTGGGTCTTCGATATTTCCGTAACCAAAGAATGGGTCATATGAAGCCAAGGTAAGAAAACCAAGGCCATGTGCAATTTCATGCATCACGACAGATTCCAAATCGTAAGTTCGTGGCGATGGCTTACCGTCAGTTCCGGTATAAAAAGGTGATCGAGAATTGATTGTCATGATTATGTCTGGTCGAGCCGGATCTAAATCTTTTCCAGCAAGTGCATTAGCTAAAGCGGTTGCATAATTTAAATCTCTTGCAGGTGCACCAACAAAATTTTTGTAAAAGAAATCTGGACGAGTCGAACCTAATACGGTGGTGGCTTGCCTACCCCAAGTTGCATTTATGCGAATCGGTACTGATGATTGAAAAAGATCGGACCAAATATCTACAGCTGCTTGGAATGCAGCTTTAGCATCATCTGGGAATCCGGTATATGTGACGATGAATTTACTTTTGGTTTCAAGATTTGCACTCTTGCCAGCTTCGTTCGCTTTTACATTGGCAGTTACGGCTGGATAGCTCTTGCTCTGAACTCCAGTTGCATAAGTATGAAACCAAACCGTCGAGGGGGTTCGGGTAAACCCAAGAGCTTCCGCCTGCGGGGCGCTGAGGATCGAGAGCGCTAATGCAGATGTGATGAGGAAGATTTTGCCGCGCATAGCGGGAGACGCTATCAGGCTGAGAAGATTGGGTCATGTCTGGTCATGCGAGAACCTTAAAACTGTCAGCAAGTATTAAGGATTCGCTCACTCAATTAGCGAGAACATCAAGGTGAAGAAGATTGAGGTCCTGATTTACTCAAGAAGTGGGTGCCACCTCTGTGATGTTGCGGAAGCAAAATTAAATGAATTGAGAGCAACCCTAGATTTCAAAATAGAGAAGCAGTTAATTGATGGCGATTTAGCGTTAGAGCGCGAATATGGTGAAAAAGTTCCAGTGATACTCATTAACGGCACGCCACATGATTATTGGCGAGTAAATCCAGAACGTTTTACTAAAGCAATATTAGAAATTAAAGCTTCCCAGTAAAAACATCATCAGCATCAATGATGCGGTAAGAATAACCTTGCTCGGCTAAGAAACGTTGACGGTTTTGTGCAAAATCTTGATCAACCGTATCTCTTGCAACAAGCGAGTAAAAACGGGCACCACGACCATCCGCTTTAGGGCGAAGTATTCGACCAAGGCGTTGGGCTTCTTCTTGGCGCGATCCAAATGTTCCGGAGATTTGAATTGCAATTGAAGCTTCCGGCAAATCAATTGAGAAGTTAGCAACTTTAGAAACGACTAAACACTTAATCTCACCACTTCTAAATGCATTGTAGAGAAATTCTCGTTCTTTAACTGGGGTGTCACCTTTAATAATCGGCACCCCTAAATCATTAGAAATTTCATCAATTTGATCTATGTATTGTCCGATAATCAAAACTTGATCATTTTCATGAAATTTTGCTAACGCCATAGCAACGCTCTTCTTCGTGGCGGTGGTGGCACAAACTCGATAGCGGTTCTCGGTCTCGGCGGTTGCGTAATTTAATCTTTCGTGTTCAGTTAATGTTACTCGAACTTCAACACAATCTGCCGGCGCGATATAACCTTGGGCTTCAATCTCTTTCCACGGAACATCAAATCGTTTTGGCCCAATCAAAGAAAAAACTTCGCCTTCCATGCCATCTTCCCGAACTAGCGTCGCGGTTAAACCCAGACGTCGACGAGATTGAATGTCAGCGGTAAATCTAAAAATCGGAGCAGGCAACAAATGAACTTCGTCGTAAATAATTAATCCCCAGTCATGGCCGTCAAAGAGGTCTAAATGGGCAAATAACCCATTTTTCTTAGTAGTCATAACTTGGTAAGTGGCGATTGTGACCGGGCGAATTTCTTTCTTTGCGCCAGAGTATTCACCAATTTCATCTTCATGGAGATTTGTGCGGCGGAGCAATTCATCACGCCATTGGCGAGCAGCTACAGTATTTGTTACCAATATTAAAGTTGTTGCTTTTGCGTGCGCCATTGCAGCTGCGCCAACAATGGTTTTACCAGCGCCGCATGGCAGTACCACAACACCAGATCCACCATGCCAAAATCCTTCAGCTGCAAGTTTTTGGTATTCACGCATATGCCAGCCGTCTTCAACCAATGAAATCTCATGAGCTTGGCCATCAACGTATCCAGCAAAATCTTCGGCCGGCCAACCTAAACGAAGTAGCGCTTGTTTCAAATGGCCACGTTGGCTTGGATGTACTGCGATGGTTTCGTTATCAATTCTGGCACCTAGTAGCGGTGCAACTTTTTTACCGCGCACAACTTCTTGCAAGACAGCTGGATCGGTTGAAATTAAAATTAATCCATGAATTGGATCTGATTCCAATCGGAGTCGGCCATACCGCCCCATAGTTTCTGCAACATCAACCAATAGCGCGTGCGGAATTGCGAATCTAGAATACTTAATTAGAACATCTATAACTTTTTCAGCATCATGTCCAGCCGCACGCGCATTCCAAAGCCCTAACGAAGTCAGGCGATAGGTGTGAATATGTTCTGGAGATTTTTCTAGTTCTGCAAATGGTGCAATCGCACGCCGGCAATCGGTTGAAAGCGGATGATCAATATCTAGGAGAAGTGTTTTGTCACTCTGAACAATTAACGGCCCATCACTCATTTAATTAAATCCTTAATAAATTCATGGATTAATTGAGAACGTTCGGTCATCGCTGAGATTTGTACCCATTCAGTTAGGGCATGCGCACCTGACCCAAGCGCTCCAAGTCCATCCAGAGTAGGCGCTCCGACTGCTGCAGCGAAGTTGCCATCGCTAGCCCCGCCGACTTGGGCCGAACCTACTGGTGCGAATCCATTTGCTGCAGCAACTTTTTCTAACCGCTCATATAACGCAGTTGTGGCAGAGAGTTCTAGTGGCGGACGATTGATGCCACCTTGAATTTCGATTCGGCACTCTGGGTTTGTTGGTGTTAATTTTCGAATTGCCGCATCAACACGTTCGAGTTCAGCCATTTTAAATGAACGAGCATCGATATCTAGCGCAGCAAGTGCCGGAACTGTATTTGTGGTGGTCCCAGAAGCCATTGCAGTTGGCACAACGGTTGTGCCGCTATTTAAATCTTGGAGTGCTACAACTTTCCTAACAACTTCAGCAATTTCAACAGTGGCGTTAATCCCCTTTTCAGGTTCTAATCCGGCATGAGCTGCGCGACCATGCACAATAATTTTGTACATCGAAGTACCTTTACGCCCAGTTTTAACTTTGCCATCTATCGCAGATTCGAAGACCAAAACAGCTTCGGCATCTTTTGCAACACGCTCAATTAATCCACGGGAGGTTGCACTACCGGTTTCTTCATCTGAAGTTGCAATAATTGCAATCTTGTCACGCGATAAATCTTTCATTGCATAAAGAGCTTGCAAGAACCCAGCTTTCATATCGTAAGCACCTGGACCGCGAACTACATCACCTACAACGCTCCATAATGGTTGAAACGAACCATGGGGCCAGACTGTATCTAAATGACATAACAAAACAATTTTTGGGTTCTTTGCGCCGAACCAAAATACTGGTCGCCCGTTCTCGGTAATAATTTCGCCAGCTTCACCATGTAATTTTTTAGTTATTTGGTTGGCCACTTCCATAACTTTTTGACAAGCGGCTAAATCTTCAGTTGGCGATTCGGTTTCAACCAATAATTTGAGGTCATCAAGAATCATGGCGCTAAGTCTGCCGTAATCGGTGCTCATGCGGGAGTCACGCCGGTAATCCGCGGAATTCGGAAGTGTTGGACTTCGCCGGAGCCATGATCTCGAGCAACTAAGGTGCCGAGTGAAATTGATAGCGGATCAATAATTCGTTGGGTTACGCCACCATTTGTGTCGGCATACCCAATTATTAGCGAAACTTCTTCGCCAATATATTTATTTAACATATCCATAGTTTCATTTGCGGTACTTCTTGGGACTTCAGCGCCGCGTTGGGGTTGGCGTGCTGAAGCTTTTTCGCCAGCGCGTAGAGCTCGGACTGCAGAATTTAAAATGGTTTGCGAAGGTTCCATTGCTTCGCCAATAATCCGCGGTGGTTTAGGTCGAGATTTTGCACGAGTTTGTCCGGCCGCAGTAATTACCGAACCAGTATTGCTTTCGCCAGCCGGGAAATAGCCAGCGCTCCGGAGTTCTTCAATTGTTTCGCGTGATTCAGTATCAGAAATAATTACTTGTGGCGCAATTTGTCTTAGTCGTAAATGCTCTAATCGTTTATCACCAAGTATTTGGTTGATTGTGGCTTCATCTTCACATCTCAAATAAGTATTTGCATATCCAACTTTAAGGCGTCCATGTTTGCGTGCCACATCAGAGATTAAATATTCAAGTGGTTGTGGCATTGGGGTCTTAGAAGTTTTTGTTAAGAAAGTCCGAATTTCATCGCCAGAGTGGCCATGATCTAATCCGCGACGAATCGAACTTTCACTGAAGCGATAAACTGTGGCGCCACCACGACTTTCAATATCAGCAAAAGTAGATAGGTGACGTGCAATCTCAATCGTAAGCGGACCGGGTGCGATTGCAGTGTTATCGGCTTGAATCAAAATGTGATCGACTGGTTTAGGTAACGCTTCATTAATTTTTAATGAGTCAGCATCTTCAATAAATCTATTTCCAAAAGAAGAAAGTGCGCCTTGCCCGGTAATACCGAGCCACTCCGATTCTCGTAACGTCCACTCAACTAAATCGGAGTGGAGTGTGCCACCACGGCGATTGGGGTAAACCCATTGGATAAAGGATTGTGCGCTATCGAGCGACGGCGCTAATTCAGCTCTTTCAAGTAACATCTTTAAAATGTGAGTTCTAATGACCGCAGCATTTGCTCGGTCTAATTCGGCACCGAGCGCATTAACATTCTTTGAATCTACTTTACCAACTAGCCCAGCAACTCTTGATGTCAAAGACCAGAGCGTTGCAATCTCGACCCATTGTTCTTCTGGAGTTTTTAATTGCCACATATCAAAAGCGCTTGTTGGCAAAACTCGGCCGTCTGGGTCTGCGACCACAATCCCAGATAAGTAACAAAGTTCTGCAACAAATGCTGCACAATTTTCGGTCACTCCTAAATGTTCTGCAGCTTTTCTTAGGTCTCTAATTCCTAAGCCACCGGCTTGCAAAGTCGAGGGAGTTTCTTCAGCCCAATAGTTCATTAACTCATTGCACCAACGCAAAATATTACTTATGCCGGCGATTGCAGCTCGGTCAATTTCACTCTGTTTTCGTTTTTCGCCAACTAATTCAGGCGCAGTAGTTGTGATATTTTTATGTACTTTTCCTTTTCTTAAGAAAAGTCCAACTTCGCGCGGCATTGCAACTGTGGTTTGATCCATCGGAATTAAGAAATGATGTTCGATTAACCAAGCAACTGCAGTACCTTTTTTTCTTACATCACCAACTTGACCACGCGGTGGTCCCCAAGTTAAACGTTCTAATATTTCATGTGCGGCTTTTGGTGCTTCATCTAAATCTTTAAACTTAACTTTTGCTGGACCAACGGGACCAAGGCCGGCAGGTTGGGTTCCGATCATGTCGCGCAGCGCTCTTGGTGCGCGTAGATCTTCACCATCTTTATATAAAAGCGCGCGATCTATTAGTTCACTTATTATCGACGTCGCCACTTTATCGGTGGCTGCAATGATTGACTTAATTGAGAGTGGTTCTTCAAGCGCTACACAAGCTTCTAAAACTTCAAATTGCCATTGATTTAACGATTCGATTGCTCGAACCAGGCTGGGCCCAGATGTAGCTCGAATTGAAAGTGCAGTCATATCTGATGGAACTGGTGCAATTAAGTCGGCTCGCAATTTAAAAAGCAGCTGCAGTTCGGAATCGCTGCGGGCGCGCAACTCATCGGCAAACGATGGTGCAGATCGCATGATTGAACGGACTACTTTTAATTCAGACATAACTGGCTTACATTACCGAAGAAGTATCGATTCTGCCTATTCGAGAATTTACTGAGCGCTTATCGGAGCCTTGGCTTTATAAAAGCGAAGAGGCCCGCGAAACGACTTATCACGGGTCCAATAAATCGGTTCACCCAACGCATTCTTCGAAAATCATGAACTGGCCATCCGTTTGCGTAGGCGATAATTCTAAGTTTTGCATCAGGATTTATTACACACGGATTTCCAACGGCATTTAATAAAGGTAAGTCGTGATGGCTATCGGAATATGCAAAACAATCTTTTAAGGCAAATTCCTTTTCAGCTGCTAGCGCTTTAATTGCATTAGCTTTTTCACGGCCATGTAATAAATTGCCAACTAAATTTCCGGTGTACTTGCCATCTTTGACTTCTGCTTTAGTGCCGATAGCGCCAGTCAACCCTAATTTTTCGGCGATTAAATTAGCCATATCTTCCGGAGCGGCAGTAACTAACCAGACGCCTTCACCATTGTTTAGATGTTGATTTGCAATATCAATAGTGCCTTGCCAAATCGCTGGCGAAACGAATTCATCATAAATTTCACTACCAGTGGCTTTAATTTCCGAAACATCATGACCTCCAATGAAATCGGTTGCAGCTTTTTGAAACCGCGCAATTTCTTCTGGCTTTTCGGTACCGGTCATTCGGTATCTCAAGTTCGCAAGCACGAATGCACCGATATCTTTCTTAGAGAAAAACCCTCTTTGATACATCCCACGGCCAAGAAAGAAAATTGTTGAACCTTTAATTAGGGTGTTATCTACATCAAAAAAGGCAACCCGCTTCTCATTGATTGCCATATCCATACCTTAGCGAATAGCGCGGAACTCGGCGCGAATTACTGCTTTATGCTTAAGGCATGGAGAGCTTCACAACCGTTCATGTACTTCGCCATGGTGAAGTCGAAAACCCAGGAAAGATTCTTTACGGAAGACAACCGGGATGGCGATTATCCGAACGCGGTGTTGCAATGGCGGAATCTGTTGCGAATTGGTCTAAAAGTTTAGATATCGGTGCGCTCCATGTCTCGCCACTACAACGGGCCCAAGAAACTGCAGCACCAATTGCAAAAGCGCATGACATCAAAATTACAACGGACGATCGCTTGATCGAAGCTGCAAATATATTTGAAGGAAAACCTTTTGGAGTTGGTGATGGTGTTTTGCGTCGACCAAGCGCTTGGCGACATTTGTGGAATCCATGGCGCCCTTCATGGGGCGAGCCATACATCGAACAAGTTAATCGGATGTTTGCGGCAATATTTGCGGCGAACAAAGCCGCGAATGGCAAAGATGCAATTTGTGTTTCGCATCAATTACCAATTTGGATAATGAGATTAGCGATTGAGCATCGAAACTTCTTACATGATCCAAGAAAACGCCAATGCACGTTAGCGTCAATTACTAGCGTGCGCTTTGATAAAGACGGAATGATTTCTGGACTGAGTTACAGTGAACCAGCGGCGCACTTACTCCCAAAAAAATCTTAAAATGAAACGTGCCATATTTAGTATTTTATTAGCGTTGATTCTGACCAGTTGTTCTGGCGGCGGAACTTCATCGCTAAATGAGGATAAGTTCGTATCAGGCAACGGTGCTGTGATTATGATTTCTGAAACTGATCGAAAAATTGCGCCAGTAATTTCGGGTCCGACGCTAGATGGCAACACATTCCAAGGCAAGGGCAATAGCGTCGCAGTAATTAATGTTTGGGCTTCTTGGTGCTCACCGTGTCGAGCTGAAGCTCCAGCTCTTGAATCGCTCGCGCAGAAATATCCCGAAATTCAATTTGTTGGGATTTTGACTAGGGATAACCTCTCTTCGGCACGAGCGTTTGTGAAGCGATTCGCAATTTCTTATCCAACGCTGACTGACGACGCAATTTTGGTTAAATTTCGGGGTCAATTATCGCCGAATGCAATTCCAACTACTTTAGTTTTAGATAAGAAGAACCGAATTGCTGCGCGGATAAGTGGCGAAATTACCGTGCTGGCTTTAGAGAACATAATTAAGAAATTGTTGGCGGAATAACATGAGCGATTTCTTCGTAAACCAAATCTTTGATGGAAACCTTATTTTTGCATTGGTAGTTGCTGCTATTGCTGGTTTAATTTCTTTTATTTCACCCTGCGTATTGCCACTATTGCCTGGTTTTCTTGGGTACATAGCTGGCGTAAGTAATTCAAAATCTCGAATTGTGCTTGGCACACTGCTATTCATTTCTGGTTTTGCTTTTCTATTCGCAATTTACGGAGCGCTATTTGGTTCGCTGGGAGCCACAATTTCAAATAATTCAGATTGGTTAACGAGGGTTTTGGGTGTATTAACCATTGGATTTGGTTTCATGTTTATAAATAGTGAAAGATTTTCTTGGAGCTGGCGGCCTTCGCTACAAAACTTCTCTGGCATAGCAAGTGCACCAATTTTAGGATTTTTATTTGGCTTAGGTTGGACACCATGTATTGGACCAACACTTGGCGCTGTTGAAACTTTAGCTTTCCAAGAAGGTAGCGCGCTCCGAGGCGCGTTGTTATCACTTGCTTACTGTTTTGGGTTAGGTGCACCATTTTTGCTTTTCGGAGTAGCGCTAGAAAAGTCGCGCAAACTACGTTCATTTTTAATTAAACGCGGCAATTACATTACAAATATTGGTGGAATTTTCCTTATTATTATTGGGGTAATGCAAGTATTCGGATTCTGGAACGATGCCATGATTAATCTACGATCAATAATCTCTAATTTTGCGCCGGTGATTTAATGTCAGATAACACCCTTGAATTAACCGGAGTTGGCTTCTTCCGATATTTATGGCGCCAACTCACCAGCATGCGCACAGCTTTGATTTTGCTCCTATTGCTTGGTATCGGCGCAATCCCAGGATCAATATTTCCGCAACGCACCCAAAATCCAATGAAAGTTCGAGAGTATTTCATTAACAACTCGGACGTTGCCGAATGGATGGATCGACTAAAACTATTTGATGTTTACGGATCACCATGGTTTTCCGCAATCTATTTGCTGCTTTTTATCTCACTCATTGGGTGTGTGTTACCTAGATCTTGGGAACATTTCAAAGCAATCGGCGCAAAGCCACCACTCACTCCTAAAAATTTAAACCGATTAGAGTTCTATCGAGTTGTTGATTGTGACTCCACCACAGCGCTAGCTAACGCCGAGACTTGGTTGAAGAAAAATCGTTTTCGAATTCGCCATAATCTAAATTCGATTTCAGCTGAAAAAGGGTATGCCCGCGAAACTGGAAATTTACTCTTTCACCTTTCATTAATTGTTGTTTTAATTGGAATCGGCATGAGTTCGGTTCTTGGAATGCGTGGCGAGGCGATCGTAAATATTGGCGAACGCTTTATAAATACCCCAACAAGTTATGACAATTTGGCGGCTGGAAGATTTTTCAAAGTGGAAAATCTAAATCCATTTTCTCTTACTTTAACGAACTTTAAAGCCGAATATGACTTAGGCACAAATGCACCGATTGATTACACACTTACCGCTTCAGTATCTGATGTGGTTGGTGGTGCAACTACTACAAAAATAGTAAAAGTTAATAGCCCACTCACTTTTAGTAGTACTCGGGTATATCTACAAGCTAATGGTTATTCGCCATTGGTAACAGTTAGAGATAAATCTAACGCAGTAATTTTTCAAGGCGCAGTCCCATTTTTGCCACAAGATGCAAACTTAACGTCTGCTGGCACCATCAAGATTCCAGATATGGAGCCACAGATTGGATTTGTTGGATCATTCATTCCGACAGCTGATCGGAGTGCAAGCCGCGGTGCGTTTTCATCTTTCCCAGAAGCGCTAGACCCACGACTTTTACTATCGGTTTTTCAAGGTGATCTTGGAATGGATGATGGCATTCCGCAATCGGTTTATCGACTTGATACGTCAAAGATGGAACGAATTGGATTGAAAGAGTTAGCAATTGGCGAAAGCTATTCCTTTAACGACGTGGGCACCATCACATTTGATGGTTATACCCCTTGGGTAAATTTACAAATCGTTAGAGATCCCGGAAAGCAATATGCACTAGTTGGAAGTATCCTCGCCATATTGGGCTTACTAATTTCGCTCTTCACTCGACGCCGCCGAATTTGGATTAAAATCGGTGAAGTTGTAGAAGTTGCTGGACTTTCTAAAAACAATATCGAAGGACTAGAAAAAGAAATCATAGATTTAACTACTTGGATTAAGGAGAGATAGATGAGTTCTACTTCGCTAGCCTATCTCTCTAACAACCTAATTTATTCATCACTTTTTGTATTCACAATAACTTTTTTTATGCATGCGATTGAAACAGCTTGGTCTGTTCGGGGCGATGAATCCGCCACTCGCACCAACGTTTTTGATCGATCTAAGACCGAAAAGGTGGCGCGCATAGCTACTGCGCTAATGATTCTCGGGTTCTTATTACTTCTTGCGGGCGTAATAGTTCGTGGACTATCGGCGCATCGAGTTCCGTGGGGAAACATGTATGAGTTCTCCATTACCGGAGCGCTCGCATTTACCGGCGCTTATCTCGCAGCGCTAAAGAAATTTGAATTACGTTGGTTGGGGCTACCAATTTCAATTGCAGTTCTGTTAGTTCTTGGGACAGCGATTACTCTGCTTTATCGTCCAAGTGCACCATTAGTTCCAGCCCTTAAATCAACCTGGTTAGTTGTACATGTTTCTGCCGCAATTATTTCGGGTGGCGTATTTCTATTAGCAAACACCATCGCAGCTACCTATTTAATTCTGGACCGAATGGAATCACGTGGTGGTAGAAATGTTTGGGCGAAACGGTTGCCAACTCTTGAAGCACTTGACCAACTTACCTACCGCCTAGTTGCATTTGTTTTTCCACTTTGGACCTTCGCAGTTATTGCCGGCGCAATTTGGGCCGAATCTGCTTGGGGTCGTTATTGGGGATGGGATCCAAAAGAAACGTGGGCATTTATAACTTGGGTTGCTTACGCCGCTTATTTACATGCTCGTGTTACTGCTGGTTGGAAAGGTAAGAAGGCAGCTTGGCTCTGTCTATTTGCTGGCTCAACATTTCTTTTTAATTATGTATATGTAAATGTTTGGGGAACCGGAAGACACACTTACTCCGGTCTTTAATTAGAGACCGCGCAAGAAATCCGGGTTGTCATCTGGTGGAATCATTTTTCCTTTTTTGAAACCGCCGCCATTACGCGGCCGCTTTGGTCGGCCAGCCACATACCAAGCCACAGCGCCGATAGTTCCGATCAACAAAATAATTAAAACCCACGCCCATTTTGGAAGATTTCTAATCAATTCTTGCGGCGTGCGAGCACAATCTGCGAGCGTATAAATAGTGAACGCAAATATTAAAATAACTGGCAGATAGCGCATATGGAGAGTTTAGCGCGAAGATGCAAAGAGCGCGATTGAAATGAAAAAAGCGAAACCCATTTGTAGCTTTCCGGTGTTACCTAACAGTGGGATGAGCGCTTTACCTTTTGCGCCATCTAGGACCGTTCTACTTAGCCTTCCAGATACTGGGAGCAATACCAAAGTAAATAAAATGTAAGGCGATGCAAAAGTAGCAATTATCGACGCGACATGAGCAATCATTAGTAGAAGTACATAAAAAATACGGGCAGAGCGATCACCTAAAATAACTGCTAATGTATTTTTCTTGGAGATTTTATCTTTTTCTAAATCTCTCAAGTTATTTAAACCAAGAATGGCACAAGCTAGCGCGCCAATTGGAACCGATAGCATCAAACTTGCGAAGGTAATTTCTTGACTTTGCACGTAGTAACTTCCGGCCGTCGCGACTAAGCCAAAAAAGAGAAAGACTGAAACTTCGCCAAGAGCGGAGTAACCGTAAGGCTTTGGTCCGCCGGTGTAGGTCCATGCAGCCAAGATTGCGATAGCGCCAACCAGAATTAACCAAAGTGAAGTTTGTAGCGCCAAAGTTAAGCCGGCAACCGCAGCAATTAGAAAGAAAATGTAGGCGGCGTTTTTTACCGCTCTTGGTGTCGCAAGTTTTTGCCCGACTAATCTAATTGGGCCGATCCGATCTTCATCAATTCCTTTAATGCCATCGGAATAGTCGTTCGCATAATTAACTGCAATTTGCAGGGCGAGGCTAACAATTAAAGCTAAGAGTGCGCGAACTGGATTAAAACTAACTCCAGCTAGTGATGTGCCAACCAATACTGGCGCAATAGCGGCGAGCAATGTTTTCGGTCTTGCCCCACCAACCCATTCGTTAAGCGCTGTCATTTAGCCAATCTCTCAATTAGTTTTGCTCGATCTGGCTTACCAATTCCTATTAATGGAATCTCATCGACCTTGTGAATTTCTTTAGGTGTTGCGTACCCACCAAATCTATTCTTCAAGAAGTGCGAAATCGTATCTTGTGAGAGCTCTAAAGTCGTGGCAATACAAAGGCGCTCGCCCCATTCTTGATCGGGTTTGGCGAAAGCCAAGAAAATACTTTCAAAGTTTTCAGAGAGGGCTTGCTCGATTACGCTCAACGAAATTTTCTCGCCGCCAGAAATGATTTGATCATCGGCTCGACCAAATACTGCTAATTTTCCATTTTCTAATCGACCAATATCGGTAGTTTTTAACCAGCCGTCTACCAGTGGAACTTGGGCCAACATTGGGCCACGCAGATAAATAATATTTTCGACAATTTTTACCGCAACGCCATCAAGTGGGGTCCCGTTATAAATGCAACCGCCGGAAGTTTCAGACATTCCATAAGTAGTAATTACATTTATCCCGTTAGCGTGCGCGCGCTGTTTATCACTTTCTGCCAATGGTGCGCCACCAACTAGGACCGCTTTAGCGTCTTGTAAATGTTTAAGTAATAGATGATCAGCAGTCAACGCCCGATGTAATTGGGTTGGCACAATTGCAGTGAAATCTGCTTTTGTGTATTGCGAGTTATTTCTAAAATCTAATACTTCACTCTTGAGCAGAAGCGCTCTAACTAAAACATTAATGCCAGCAATATGCGTTAGCGGAAGTAATAGCGACCAACTATTTCCCGCATCTGCTTTTAAGAAAGTATTTGTGGCTTTTGCAGAAGCGGTAACTGCGGCTGCAGATAAGTGAATTTCTTTCGGTGTTCCAGTAGAGCCGCTAGTAGTCACTACTAACGCCACATCGGTCGACACGCTAGTACTCAAAATATTGCCGATTCCAAGCGCAGGACCGGAACCAGCTAAAGCATTTGTGAGCGCGGCAGAAAATTGTGTAATCGACCACTGATCTTGCGCGTGAACTAATTCTCGTTTAGCAGTTGGCACCATAATTCGCTTAGGCTATTCCATATAACGCTGGCACGGATATATTGAATTATTAGAAGTAAATGGAGGCAAGTTCGTGAGCAAACCGATTAAGCGAGAACCAGGTAGTCGAGCCATCCCTAAGTGGGAGCGCGGCGCTGGTTCGGAAAACTTCACGGATGTTCGCTACGAAATTGCTGAAGGCATGGCAAAAATAACAATAAATCGGCCAGAAGTTCGTAATGCTTTCCGACCAGAAACTCTCACAGAGCTAGAGAAAGCTTTCTCGTTTGCACGTGATGATGAAAAAGTTGGCGTAATTATTTTTACTGGTGCTGGCGATGACGCATTCTGTTCTGGTGGCGATATAAACGTTCGCGGTGATGATGGATATATTGGTAATGATGCGCTTGGGAAAAAAGGAATCGGTCGATTAAACGTTTTGGATTTGCAGGTACAAATCCGACGTACGCCTAAACCGGTTGTAGCTATGGTTGCTGGTTGGGCAATTGGTGGCGGTCATGTACTTCATGTTGTCTGTGATTTAACTATCGCAGCAGATAATGCAAAGTTTGGTCAAACTGGCCCGATGGTTGGATCATTTGACGGTGGTTATGGAGCTGGATTGTTAGCGCGACATGTTGGTCAGAAAAAAGCGCGCGAAATTTGGTTTATGTGTCGCCAATACGATGCCCAAGAAGCACTTGACATGGGATTGGTAAATACCGTGGTTCCAGTTAAAGAGCTAGAAGCCGAAACAGTTTCCTGGTGTCGTGAAATGTTGCGTCATTCTCCAATGGCAATTCGACTTCTTAAAGCTGGGCTTAACGCTGCCGATGATGGATTGGCTGGCGTGCAACAACTTGCTGGTGATGCGACCCTGCTTTTCTATTTAACAGAAGAAGGCCAAGAAGGTCGCGACGCGTATAAAGAAAAGCGCGAACCCGACTTTGATAAATTCCCTAAACGTCCGTAATTTTTATGAGCGCAGCAATTCTGGAAGAAGTATTAACTTCATTACACGTGATAACGCTGCCGATGAAAGTAAAATTTCGCGGCATTGAAAGCCGCGAAATAGCGCTATTCGAAGGGCCTTTTGGCTGGGGCGAGTTCTCGCCATTTTTAGAGTATGACGAAGTTGAATCATTGCCATGGTTAATGAGCGGAATAGAAGCGGCATTTGCACCAACCATGGATCCAATCCGCCAAAATATTTCCATAAATGCCACACTTCCAGAGATAGATTCCAAAATTAGAATTGCCGAAATACTTTCTTGGTATCCAGGATGCAAAACTATAAAAATAAAAATAGGAAGCGACTTACCTCGAGATTTAGCTCGAATAGAAATCGTGCGCTCATTGGCGCCAACTGCAAAAATTCGAGTTGATGTAAATGGGAATTGGGATGTCAATTATGCACAATCAGCGTTGCAAGCAATATTTGAAATTACTGGGGAATTTTTTGAATATGTAGAACAACCTTGCGGATCAATTACGGAACTTCGTGAATTAAAACGCAAATTATCAGTTCCGATAAAAATTGCTGGCGATGAACTCTTTCGCAAAACTTCAGATCCATTTGGAATAGAAATAGCTGGCGCTATCGACATCATGATCTTAAAAGCTGCACCTTTGGGTGGAATCCGTCGGTCACTCGCATTAGCAGAACATCACGGATTGCCTGCAGTAATTTCGAGCGCGCTTGAATCTGCAGTTGGTATCGCCCATGAACTTCGGTTGGCAGCAGCACTTCCAGAATTGCGTTATGACTCAGGGCTAGGAACTGGTGCGCTATTTGTGAGCGATGTTGGAAGTAACGAAATTAGTAATGGCAGCATTTCGCTGCAACCACTCATTCCAAGCGCGAAATCGCTTTCCAATTTTGCAGCGCTTCCCGAGCGGAAAACTTGGTGGCAAGATCGGATAAGAAAAACATGGGCGAGTGGCGCTGATGTTTGGCTGGAGAGCGAAGGGTGGAAACGTTGAATTTCGCTACCAATTTAGCTCGCCACACAATCCGCCAACTCATCGAACTTGGCATAAGCGATTTCGTGCTCTCGCCGGGATCACGCAATGCGCCGCTATCAATTGCACTTTACGAAGCGCATCAACGCGGTTTAATTGAATTACATGTCCGAATTGACGAACGGAGTGCGGCTTTCTTTGCCCTCGGAATTGCTAAAGCCACGAACCGTTATGTTCCAGTAATTTGTACCAGCGGAACCGCTGTCGCTAATTATTATCCCGCAGTTTTAGAAGCGCACCATAGCGATCATAAACTTTTAATACTTTCCGCAGATCGGCCAGCGCGGTTACGTAAAACTGGTGCAAATCAAACTACAAATCAGAGTGAAATATTTAATAACTTTGTGAGAGCCAGCATAGATACTGCTACCGCATTTGATGCAAAGAAATTGTTGGATGGTTCTGGGCCAATTCACTTTAATTTACAGTTTGATGAACCGTTACTAACTACCGATTCAAATGACTGGCTTGCAGGGATTCATATTTCAGAACCAAAAGAAAAATTACGAGCCACAAGCGCCTTAAAAAATATCGGTCTCCGCAACGTTTTAATCGTCGGGCATGATCGAGCTGGGTTTGCAGTAAGCGAAATAGTTGCTTTTGCAAAATCTATAAGTGCACCGATTATTACCGAGGACCCACTAGCCTTTAAAGACGCGATAGCGCACGCACCAATATTGCTTTCTGATGAAAATGTGAGATCCCAACTCAATCCAGATGTAACGTTTGTGATTGGCAGAACCACGCTTTCACGATCAATAAATAGCTTTATTTTAGGAGCAAAACGGTTAGTGGTAATCGATCCGCGCATGGAGAGCGTAGATACTGAGAGAACTGCTGATGAAAAACACTTTAATATTCCAAAAATTGAAAGCAATATCGCGCGCGATGAGGCTTGGTTTGCGCTCTGGCAGAAATTTGAATTGCTGGCTGCAAAATCGATTAGTGAGTTACCAGATTGGTCTGAAGGTTCAATTGCAAAATTTATCGCAGCAGAAATTAAAGATGGTTCCGCGTTATTCATTTCATCATCTAGACCAATTCGAGATCTAGAGAGTTTCGCAACTCCAAGGGTTGGAATTACCACCTACGCAAATCGTGGATTAGCTGGGATCGACGGGAACATCTCGGTCGCGATGGGAATCGCAACCCGATATCAAGAAGCTGTTGCTGTAATTGGAGATCTAGGTTTCTTGCATGATGTGGCAGCACTGACCAATGCCGTAGCCGTTAATTTACTTTTGATAGTTATCGACAACGATGGTGGTGGAATTTTCTCAACTTTGCCACAACGAGGTATCGCTGGTTTTGAAAGTATTTTTGGAACTCCTCATGGGATTGATATTGCAAAAGTTGCCGCCAGTTATGGAATCTCAAATGTTATCGTAAAGAGTGTTTCTGACTTAAACCATGAAATAGCACACCACCAAGAAGGCATTCGGGTAGTAGTAGTTAAAGTTCCAGATCGCGATACGAATGCAGACTCGATCACAAACGTGCTAAAAAAATATCGTGATTTAGTGGCGCTCTAGCGCACTTCGCATTGGTAATAATTTAGCTTGGCTTTCTGCGTATTCACTTTCAGGGTTGGAGCCATTTACGATTCCGCAGCCGGCAAACAATCGGATACTTTTTGCATCATTACTTATTTGGCCACATCGAAGCGCAATTCCTAATTCGCCATCTCCGCGTGCATCTATCCAGCCAATTGGTCCGGCATATCTACCTCGAGAGATACCTTCGATATCGTTGATGGCTTTCTTTGCTAACGGTGTTGGCGTTCCACATACGGCGGCGGATGGATGAAGTTTGTGAGCTAATTCGAAGATATCTGTAGGGCTGGTCGAATCTGTAAGTACACCAGTCACATCAGTTGCAAGGTGCATGACATTTGCCAAGTGCAATACAAATGGAGTTTCCGGAACGTTGGTTGAGGTACAAATTGGGGCCAACACATCCGCGACAGATCTCACCGCATATTCGTGTTCTTCTAAATCTTTTGATGAACGGGCTAACGAACCAGCCAACGCTAAGTCTTTTTCATCATTTCCAGTTTTGCGAATTGTGCCAGCTAAAATTCGGGATGTAACTAAAGATTTGCTAAGCCGCACCAGTAGTTCTGGCGTTGCACCAACTAGACCGTTATTTGAAAAAATCCAGGTTGCTGGATACTCCGCAGCTAAATTTTGCAGGATTCGCTGCGCGCTAATTTGTGGCGTTACTTCGCAATCTATAAATCTGGCGAGCACAACTTTCTCTAGCGAATTATCTTTGATTTCTGCAATCGCTTGCGAAACTCGCGCTTGCCACTCGACGCCGTTGCTACCGCTCCACCGCAATTCCAATGGCTTTTTAACGGTACTTATTTGGGAGAGTCTTGGTTGTGGCTTATTTCCAATCCAACTTATCCATGATTTACCTTTTCTCTCCCCAATTACCACGTTTGGAATTATTAATACTGAGTCTTCAGTTTCCGAGAATGCAAACGAGGAAAAGAGTATTGGGCCAGTTCCGCTACCCAATACGTTGTTTTCAATATCAAAATTCTGTAATTCATTCCGCCACCATGCGCGAGCCTTCTCAAAACGCTCTGGGCCCGAGAGTACGAACCTTTTATATTCACCAAAACCTATTAAGCCTTCGCCGCCGCGTACCCAAGCAGAAATCGCACTCTCGTTTTCAATACTGATTTCAAGTAGGGCAGGGTGATCACCGAGAAGTTCGGTGGTGAATCTTTGATTCACGAAAATCTCCCTAATAGGCCAATAGCGCACACTTGAATTTGTAGGTCAGCGTACTACGCGCAAAGATAGGCGGGTGGCTAAGGAAAATGGTAAACGGGCGGATCTCAATAAAAACCCTGATGAGGTAGCTGCCATGTTCGATGGTGTCGCACGGCGCTATGACATTGCTAATGACATTCTGAGTTTAGGCAGAACTCGTGCTTGGCGAAAGAAAGTTAAGAATTTAATATCACCAACTACCGGAATGCAGATTCTTGATTTAGCTGCCGGGACTGGTTCCTCAAGTGAATCGTTGGCGAAAGCTGGCGCATCGGTAACTGCGCTAGATTTTTCAGAAGGCATGTTGGCTGCTGGTAGAAAACGTCGCCCTTATATTAATTTTGTTTTAGGCGATGCACTTTCGTTACCGTTTGAAAAAAATTCATTTGATGTAACAACTATTTCGTTTGGATTAAGAAATACAAATAATTTTGATAAAGCGCTCTCTGAAGCGCTTCGCGTAACTAAACCGGGCGGCCGGTTATTTATTGTGGAATTTTCGGAGCCAACCTTCAAGCCATTTCGGTATATCTATCTGGAATATTTAATGCGAGCGCTCCCTTGGATAGCCAAGCGCGCGACTTCAAATCCAGAGGCATATATCTATCTTGCAGAATCGATCAGAGCTTGGCCGAATCAGCGCGATTTAGCGCGGCGAGTGGTGGCAGCGGGCTGGTCTGACGTGCATTTTAAGAACATGACGGGCGGGGTTGTCGCAGTTCACATAGGTACTAAGGCTCGTTAATTTCGCCATATTTAGCGGCTCGCCTAGGATTATGAACTGTGAACCCATATATTCCAATTCTAGTTATCGGAGCCTTCGGGTTCGGGTTCGGAGTATTTTCAATCGTGGCGGCCGCTTTAACTGGCCCAAAACGTTATAACCGCGCTAAGGCTGCAGCATATGAATGCGGCATTGAGCCAAGCCCACAAGCACAAGGCGGCGGACGGTTTCCCGTCAAATATTTCTTAACGGCAATGCTCTTTATTATTTTTGATATAGAAATAGTTTTCTTATATCCATGGGCAGTTTCATTTGACCAACTCGGACTATTTGGACTTGTTGAAATGGTGCTATTTATCGGCACCGTCTTCGTTGCATACGCATATGTATGGCGACGCGGCGGACTGGAATGGGATTAATTGTGGGTTTAGAAGAAAAATTACCAAGCGGATTTCTTTTAACGTCAGTTGAAAAACTTGCGGGTTACATGCGCAAGAACTCACTTTGGCCAGCAACATTCGGGTTAGCTTGCTGCGCAATTGAAATGATGGCAGCTGGAGCGGGCCGTTATGACTTAGCTCGTTTTGGCATGGAAGTTTTTCGCGCTTCACCAAGACAAGCCGACTTGATGATTGTCGCTGGCCGAGTTTCTAACAAGATGGCTCCAGTACTTCGACAAATTTATGATCAAATGGCTGCACCAAAATGGGTAATTGCAATGGGTGCTTGCGCATCATCAGGCGGAATGTTTAATAATTATGCGATTGTGCAGGGTGTAGATCACATCGTTCCAGTAGATATTTATCTGCCAGGTTGCCCACCACGTCCAGAGATGTTGATGGATGCGATTTTGAAGTTACATGATCACATTGGAGATTCAAAGCTCGGCGTTAACCGCGAAAAAGTAATTCGTGAAGTTGAAGCTGCCGCGCTCGCTGCAGTGCCTACTCACGAACTTCCACTATTTGGATCGCATGCATGAGCCACGATAAAACCTTGAATAAAGGCGCTTTTGGCGTATCCGGAACTGGTGACACCTCAGGTTACGGCGGACTCGTTAGAAGCAATGCAAAACCTGGATCTTCAGAGCGACCATTTGGAAGTTATTTTGATGAAGTTGCAGACGAGCTAGAACGCGCGTTTCCAGAATTTAACGACGCAATCGAAAAGGTGATTGTTGATCGTGATGAGTTAACGTTGCATGTAAAAGCTGCACACCTGTTTGAAACCGCAACGAAACTTCGCGACACTGAAACTTTGAGATTCGAACAATGTATGGGTGTAAGTGGCGCGCATTACCCAGAAGAAAAAAATCGTGAACTCCATGCGATTTACCATTTACTTTCCATGACGCACAATCGAAGAATTCGAATTGAAGTCTCTATCCCAGATGCAAACCCACACCTGCCTTCACTTGTTGAAGTTTGGGCGGGATGCAATTGGAATGAACGTGAAACATTCGATATGTTCGGAATAATTTTTGATGGGCACCCAGCTCTAACTCGCATCTTGATGCCAGATGATTGGCCAGGACACCCGCAACGAAAAGATTATCCACTTGGCGGAATTGACGTCGAATATATAGGTGCGGTCGTACCACCTCCTAGCGATCGGAGGGAGTACCAATGACGCCAGATCCATATGCATCCGCACGTGAAACCACCGAAGGAACTGTCTATTCAGTAACTGGTGGCGATTGGGATTCAGTCGTAACTGAAATTGGCGCAACTAAAGAAGAACGAGTTGTTGTGAACATGGGACCACAACACCCATCAACTCATGGCGTACTTCGTTTGATTTTGGAACTTGAAGGCGAAACCGTCACGGAAACTCGGTGTGGAATCGGATATTTGCACACTGGTATTGAGAAGAATTGCGAATACCGAACTTGGACCCAAGGGGTAACTTTCGTAACCCGCATGGATTATTTGGCGCCACTATTTAATGAAGCGGCCTATTGTATTGGTGTTGAGAAATTACTCGGGATTACCAACGATGTAACCGAACGTGCGAGCGTAATTCGAGTATTAATGATGGAGCTAAACCGGATTTCTTCACACATGGTCGCGCTAGGAACTGGCGCGCTAGAACTTGGTGCACTTTCCCCAATGATTTTTGCATTTAGAGAGCGCGAATTAGTCCTCGATATTTTCGAGATGGTTTCTGGACTTCGTATGAACATGGCCTACATTCGACCAGGTGGCGTTGCGCAAGATTTGCCAGAACACGCAACTTCAAAAATTCGCGAAACCGTAAAAGAATTACGGATTAATTTCAAAGATAATGCCAAAATTTTAATCGGAAATACTATTTGGCTAAAGCGCACAAAAGATATTGGAATATTAGATTTAGCTGGTTGCACAACTTTGGGCATAACTGGCCCAGTCCTTCGCGCCACTGGGATGCCTTGGGATTTACGTAAAACCCAACCATATTGCGGTTACGAAAATTATAATTTTGATGTAATTACGGCTGACACTTCCGATGTTTATGGCCGATTCTTGATCCGTATGAACGAACTAGAGCAATCGCTAAGAATTATCGAACAAGCGTGTGACAAGTTAGACGTGCTTAAGGGTCAACCAGTAATGGTTGCGGATAAGAAAATCGCATGGCCATCACAACTTGCACTTGGTGGGGATGGACTTGGTAATTCTCTAAATCACATCCGCGAGATCATGGGAACTTCAATGGAATCATTGATTCATCACTTTAAGTTAGTAACTGAAGGGTTCCGAGTTCCAGCTGGCCAGGTTTATAGCACCGTAGAATCACCTAGAGGTGAGCTTGGCGTACATTTAATTTCAGATGGCGGGACTCGTCCATACCGCGTGCACTTCCGAGAGCCGTCATTTAATAACCTGCAATCAACAGCTGCGATGTGTGAAGGTTCGCAAATTGCGGACATCGTTGGTGCGGTTGCTTCGATTGATCCAGTAATGGGAGGGGTTGATCGCTAATGCCATTTACAAATGAAGACGCCACCATAATTGATTCAATAATCTCGCGTTATCCACGGAAGCGCTCAGCAATCATGCCGTTATTACACTTTGCTCAAGCACGCGATGGATATGTGACTAAAGAATCTATCGAAACCATTGCCCAGAAATTAGATTTAGAAACCGCTGAAGTAACTGCGGTTGCGAGTTTCTACACCCAATACAAACGAGAACCAGTCGGTGAGTACCATGTTGGTGTCTGCATAAACACGCTGTGTGCAGTCATGGGTGGCGACGCAATTTACGAAGGCTTGAAAGAACATCTTGGAATTGAAAATAATTGCACAACTAAAGATGGCAAAGTTTCGCTAGAACGGATTGAATGTAACGCAGCTTGTGATTATGCCCCAGTAGTTATGACGAACTGGGAATTTTATGACAATCAAACTGTGCAGTCTGCAAAAGATTTAGTTGATGGGATGCGTAATGGAAACCCACCAGCGCCAACTCGTGGACCAAATAAGTTACCAACTTGGCGGGAAAATTCGGCGGTGCTTGCCGGTATTAGTGATGGCCGCTTTGGTGAAGGTGTTTCGGCTGGCGAACCTTCGCTGCTTGGATTGAAACTTTCAAAGGAGGGTAAGTAATGTCTAAATTAACGCCCGTCCTTTCCGCACATTGGGATCAAAAAGATTCATTTACGTTTTCAGGATATAAAGGCAATGGTGGCTACAAGGCGCTCGAAAAAGCGCTCGCCATGGAGCCAGATGCCGTAATTCAGAGCGTAAAAGATTCAGGTTTACGCGGCCGAGGTGGCGCTGGTTTCCCAACTGGAATGAAGTGGGGCTTTATTCCACAAGGTGATAACAAAGAACATTACTTCGTAGTTAATGCTGACGAATCGGAGCCAGGTACTTGTAAAGATACGCCGCTTATGATGGCAAACCCACATGTGTTAATTGAAGGAATAATTATTGGTTCCTACGCAATCCGAGCTAATCATGCATTCATTTATATCCGCGGCGAAGTCGCGCATGTAATTCGTAGAGTTCAACAAGCAATCGAAGATGCGTACAAAGCTGGCTATCTTGGCAAAAATATTTTAGGAAAAGGTTTCGATTTAGAATTAGTTTTACATGTTGGTGCTGGCGCATATATCTGCGGTGAAGAAACCGCGCTACTTGATTCACTCGAAGGTTTCCGTGGTCAACCAAGACTTCGGCCACCATTTCCAGCAATCGCTGGTTTATATGCTCGACCAACCATTGTAAATAACGTTGAAACCGTAGCATCGGTGCCTTCTATTATTGAGAATGGACCCGAATGGTTCGCCGCAATCGGAACCGAGAAGTCAAAGGGCTACACCTTGTACTCACTTTCTGGCCATGTAAATAATCCTGGCCAATTCGAAGCGCCACTTGGAATTACGCTTCGCGAAATATTAGAGCTGGCTGGCGGAATTCGAGACGGACATAAATTGAAATTTTGGACTCCAGGTGGATCTTCGACACCGCTATTTACCGACGCACATTTAGATACCCCGTTAGATTACGAAGGCGTATCAGCTGCGGGTTCGATGCTCGGCACTAAAGCGTTACAAATTTTCGATGAAACAACTTGCATAGTCCGTGCAGTATTGCGTTGGACTGAATTTTATAAACATGAATCTTGTGGAAAGTGCACTCCATGTCGTGAAGGCACTTGGTGGTTAGTCCAAATTTTGAAAGATTTAGAGCATGGTAAGGGCACTCCAGAAGATCTAGATAAGTTGCTCGACCTATGCGACAACATTATGGGACGCTCATTTTGCGCTCTTGCTGATGGCGCTGCCAGCCCAATCATTTCTTCAATCCAGTACTTTAAAGATGAATACTTACAGCACCTCGCAACTGGCGGATGCCCATTTGATGCTGAGGCTTCAACAAAATTTGTCACTTCAAATGTTGGAGGTGTGAAGTAATGAGTACTCAAGAAGTTTCTTCTGATGTAACGCTCGAGTTAATAACTTTAACCATCGACGGTTTTGAAGTTACAGTTCCAAAAGGAACTTTAGTAATTCGTGCAGCTGAGAAACTTGGAATTCAAATTCCTAGGTTTTGCGACCACCCATTACTAGACCCCGTTGGAGCTTGCCGCCAATGCTTAGTTGATATTGAAATTAACGGTCGTAAATTTCCTAAACCTCAAGCATCCTGCACAATCCCAGTTGAAACTGGAATGGTGGTAAATACTCAACTAACTTCTAACGTTGCAGATAAAGCGCAAAAAGGAATTATGGAATTCCTTTTAGTTAACCACCCATTAGATTGCCCAGTTTGCGATAAAGGTGGCGAATGTCCATTACAGAATCAAGCGATGAGCAACGGAAATGGTGAATCTCGTTTTGATGGCTATAAACGTACATTTGAAAAACCAATTAACATTTCATCCCAAGTACTTCTAGATCGCGAACGTTGCATTCTCTGCGCACGTTGCACACGCTTCTCCGAGGAAATCGCCGGCGATCCATTTATAACTTTGAATGAACGAGGTGCGCTCCAACAAGTTGGCATTTATGAAGAGAAACCGTTCGATTCATATTTCTCTGGAAACACAGTCCAGATTTGCCCAGTCGGTGCGCTAACTGGAGCGTCATATCGATTCCGTGCCCGTCCATTCGACTTAGTTTCAACGCCTTCAGCTTGTGAGCATTGCGCAAGTGGTTGCGACATGCGCACCGATGTTCGCCGTGGGAAAACGCTCCGCCGCCTTGCTGGAGATGACTCTCAAGTAAATGAAGAGTGGAACTGCGATAAAGGTCGTTGGGCATTTAAATATGCAACCGCAAGTGACCGTATTAAAACTCCGATGGTTCGAGGCGCTGATGGCCAATTACATGAAGCATCATGGCCAGAAGCGTTAGCAACAGCGGCGGCTGGACTTAGCGTAAATCGCGCAGCTGTACTTGTTGGTGGTCGTGCCACAGTTGAAGATGCTTATGGTTATAGCAAGTTTGCTCGAGTGGCTTTAAATACCAATGATATTGACTTCCGAGCTCGGGTTCATACCGATGAAGAGCGCGATTTCTTAGCGAGTGCAATTGTTGGAGTTCAAGTTAATTACTCCGCAATTGACCGAGCCGATCATTTAGTTTTAATTGGTTTTGAACCAGAAGATGAATCACCAATAGTTTTTCTTCGCGCGTTTAAGCAAGTGCGTAAACGTGGGTTAAAAGTAACAACCATTGCACCATTTACTTCCCGTGGCAGCAAAAAACTCAAAGCAGAAGTAGTTAAATCTATTGCCGGTAACGAAGCTCACTTAATCGCAAAGATTTCTGGATTAACTTCCAAATCAGTAATTTTGGTAGGCGAACGGTTATGTGAATCTTCAGGCGGACTTTCAGCAACGCTTGCACTTTCACAATCTTCAGGTGCGAAGCTGGCTTGGATTCCACGTCGCGCTGGCGAACGCGGCGCTCTAGAAGTTGGCGCAATTGGAACCCTGCTTCCTGGTGGTCGATCGGTTAGCGATGCAAGTGCGCGGGTTGATCTGCAAAGCGCTTGGGGCGTTAAGTCGCTTCCGGAAAATATCGGTCGAACCACTTCGGAAATTATTGAAGGTTTGCATAACGGAGATATTGATTCGTTATTAGTTGGTGGCGTTGACCCACTCGATATCTCAGCCGATGCCATAGCAGGGCTCGAAAAAGCATTTGTTGTCAGCTTAGAAATGCGCCATAGCGCAATCACTGAAATTGCTAACGTAATCCTGCCGATAGCAGCAGTAGTAGAGAAGAGTGGCTCATTCCTAGATTGGGAAGGCCGCGCTCGCGCCTTTGAAGCCGCTGTCGATGTGCCTGATCTTCGTAGTGATGTCCGAATTCTTTCAATGATTGCAGATCAAATGGGTAAACCTATAAATCTACCAACAGTCGCGTCAGCAGCGAACGAATTTTCGGCACTTGGGAATTGGGATGGCGCTCGCGCACCATTCACACCAACATCCGCAACGCTAATTTCTGGCGACACAATATTGGCAAGTTGGCGGTTATTGCTAGATGCAGGTTCGCTACAAGATGGCGAAGCTAACTTAGCAAATACTGCGCACCCATCAGTTGCAATTATTTCAGCAGAGCGCGCTGAAAAGCTAGGTGTTAAAACCGGCGATTCAGTTCGAGTTTTCAATGAGCGTGGTGCCATTACTTTGTCTTGTGAAATCAGAGATATTGAAAACAACTCAGTTTGGATTCCTAGAAATTCCCATACCTCAAAAACGATTGCAACCCTCGGAGTTGCAAGTGGCGCATCGGTATCGGTGGTGAAGGCGTGATGGAGACAACTGCGGAATTAATCGGACAAGATCCAGGCTGGATCATCGCCCTAAAAGGTTTAATAGTTTTTGCAGTATGCATTTTGTTAACTTTGATGTCAGTGTGGGGCGAACGCCGCATCGTTTCAATTATGCAGATGCGAATTGGACCAAACCGTGTCGGTAAGTTTGGACTTCTCCAAGCGCTAGCCGATGGCGTTAAGTTAGCCTTGAAAGAAGATTTGATTCCAAAAGCAGCCGATCGAATTGTTTTCATAATCGCACCAATTATTAGTGCAACAACTTGCTTTATGTCGTTTGCGGTAATTCCATTCACTGGAAAAGTTAATTTCTTCGGCCATGAAACTGCGATGCAGCTAACTGACCTTCCAGTAGGCGTTTTATATGTACTTTCAATCGCTTCCGTAGGTGTTTATGGAATTGTGTTAGCCGGTTGGTCATCTGGATCTACCTATCCACTTCTTGGTGGACTTCGCTCTAGCGCTCAAGTAATTTCCTATGAAGTAGCAATGGGGCTTTCGCTAGTTGCGGTATTTATTTATGCCGGATCAATGTCCACCTCAGATATCGTTGCCGCGCAAGATAAATGGTGGTACTCAGTTGTACTTTTCCCATCTTTTGTAATTTATGCAATCTCAATGGTTGGTGAAACTAATCGAGCGCCATTTGATTTAGCAGAAGCTGAAGGTGAGCTCGTAGGTGGATTCCACACTGAATATTCATCGCTTAAGTTTGCGCTCTTCTTCCTTGCTGAATATGTAAACATTATTGCGGTCTCTGCACTTGCCACCACACTTTTCCTCGGTGGTTATCGTGCGCTCCCAGGACTTGGGTTTACTGAAAGCTGGCTTGGTGGTTGGTTCACGCTATTTTGGTTTGCTATAAAAGTTCTCGGCTTCTTCTTTGTCTTTGTTTGGTTACGCGGAACTTTGCCGCGACTTCGCTATGACCAATTTATGAAATTTGGTTGGAAGGTTTTGATTCCAGTTTCACTTGCATGGATTCTGGTAGTTGCAACGTTGCGCACGCTTTCACTAGAAGGCGCACCGCAATCGGTAGTGGTTGCATTTACTGGTGGAATCGTATTAATCGTGTTAGCTGTTTCATCGCTATTTGATCGAGCTCGCGATAAGAATGAAATTGCTGCGCGAGATATTGGCGAAGTATCTGAACCTTCATTCCCGGTTCCGGCACTTCCTGCCACAAAAGCGAGATTGGAAGATCATGTCTGAGCTATACAACATTGAGCCTTTTAAAAACGATGCCATTGAAAAAGCTGCATTGGAATCAACTCCAGTTGTAGATAACGGTCCAAGCACTTTCTTGACTCAATTACTTGGATTCTGGGTCACCTTCAGAACCATGTTTAAGAAGCCAAATACAGTGCAATATCCCGAAGTTAAAGAGCCAACGGCGCCACGATTCAAGGGTCGCCACCAACTAAACCGCCATCCAGATGGCCTCGAAAAATGTATTGGTTGCGAACTTTGCGCCTGGGCTTGTCCAGCAGATGCAATTTATGTTGAAGGCGAAAGCAATACTGAGGAAGCTCGATTCTCACCAGGAGAGCGTTACGGCAAGGTTTACCAAATTAACTACTTGCGCTGCATTTTCTGCGGGCTTTGTATTGAAGCTTGCCCAACCAGGGCTTTAACTATGACTAATGAATATGAATTAGCCGATGACTCTCGCGAGAAGTTAATTTATGAGAAGCAAGATTTGTTAGCCCCAATTCATCAAGGAATGATCATGCCGCCACATCCAATGGCGCCCGGCGCTGATGACGGTAGTTACTACCGAGGCGAAGTAAAAGGTGTTCAACAATGATTCGGCTATCACTTGAAATTGGCCAAACTCAAAAACCAGAGGCAATTTTATTTTATATTTTGGCACCGTTGTCGGTCTTAGCTTCGCTTGGAATGTTAGTAGTTAGAAAAGCAGTTCATGCTGCGCTCTTACTTGCCTGGGTAATGATTACTTTAGCAATTTTCTACATCGCACTTGATGCGGCATTTTTAGGAATAGTGCAGATTGTGGTTTATACCGGCGCGGTCATGATGCTCTTCTTATTTATTTTGATGTTAGTCGGCGTAGATGCTCCAGATTCACTTACTGAGAATATTAAGGGACATCGCGTCGTTGCGATTGCGGCAGCACTCGGATTTGGCGGTTTGTTAATTTCGTTAATTGGTCGAGCCACTTTAAATCACGTCTCGGTCGGATTAGCGATGGCAAACGAACCCGGTAACGTTCAAGGTTTAGCATCGCTTATTTTCACGCAATATGTCTTTCCATTTGAAGTTGTATCGGCGCTACTTATCACCGCAGCTTTAGGCGCAATGGTTTTAGCGCATAGTCAAAAGAGTGCGGGTGCGCGCCTTAGTCAGCGTGCGTTATCGAGCGCTCGTTTCCGCGGGGATTCGTTAGCAAACGCAGCGGGGCTACCTAGTTCCGGAGTTTTTGCTCGTCACAACGCGGTAGATGTACCAGCGCTATTGCCAGATGGCACCCCAGCTAAAAATTCAATTTCTGGAGTATTAAGCGCGCGTGGAGATATCCAAGATCCAACGCAATACGCACTTGGCTCGCTACCTAAAGTTGATGATGAAGGTGGTGATAAGTAATGAACTCTGCTAATTACTTATATCTATCCGCAATGCTTTTCACAATTGGCGCGGTTGGTGTCGTAATCCGCCGTAATGCAATTGTAGTTTTCATGTGTATCGAGTTGATGCTAAATGCCGCGAACTTAGCTTTTGTAACTTTTGCTCGCATTAATGGAACTCTTGACGGGCAAGTTATTGCCTTCTTCACCATGGTGGTTGCCGCCTGCGAAGTTGTTGTTGGCTTAGCAATAATTGTGACCATCTTCCGATCGCGTCGTTCAACATCAGTTGATGATGCCAGCTTGTTGAAGCGGTGATGAAATGACATCAAATAACTTGGTTTATCTAATCGCACTCCCACTATTTAGTTCTGGCTTTTTAATGATACTTGGCCGCAGGGCCGATAAGTGGGGCCACATTTTTGCGACTTTAATTTCGGCATCCGCATTTGGTATTGGGGCATTTGAATTTTTGCAGATGTTGGCTCGGCCATCAGAATCTCGCGCTCTTACCCAGAAACTTTTTTCTTGGATTTCAGTCGGAACCTTTCAAGTCGATGCCTCGCTTTTACTCGATCAACTTTCAATTTCATTTGTACTACTTATAACCGGTGTGGGCACATTGATTCATATCTATTCAATTGCTTATATGTCGCACGACATGGATCGCCGCCGTTTCTTCGCATTCCTGAACTTCTTCATTGCGGCCATGTTGTTATTGGTTCTCGGCGATTCCTACTTAAATCTTTACGTGGGCTGGGAGGGTGTGGGCCTTGCTTCATACCTACTTATCGGCTTCTGGAACCAAAAGCCCGAATATGCGACCGCTGCAAAGAAAGCTTTCGTGGCGAACCGGGTTGGCGATGTCGGACTTTCATTAGCAATAATGATTGCTTTTGCAACATTTGGCACAGTTTCATTTTCTGGGGTCGAAGAAAAAGTTTCTGGTGCATCGACTGCCGCCCTAACCGGTATTGGTCTGATGTTGTTACTCGCAGCTACCGGCAAGTCGGCACAATTCCCATTGCAATCATGGCTCGGAGATGCGATGGCGGGCCCAACCCCAGTTTCAGCGTTAATCCACGCCGCGACGATGGTGACCGCTGGCGTTTACTTAATTACTCGTTCAAATTTTATTTTCGATAACGCCCCAACCGCGCAACTATGCGTGGTAATTATCGGCGCAATCACTTTGATGTTTGGTGCGTTAATCGGTACTGCTAAAGATGACATTAAGAAAGCACTTGCTGCTTCAACCATGTCGCAAATCGGATACATGATTCTTGCGACTGGGCTTGGACCTGTTGGTTACGCGTTTGCAATCATGCACCTTCTGACTCATGGATTCTTCAAAGCCGGTATGTTCTTAGGGGCAGGGTCAGTAATGCATGGCATGGATGATGAAGTAAACATGCGGAAATATGGCGGCCTTGGAAAATTCATGCCAATTACCGCAATTACTTTCGGATTGGGTTATCTCGCGATTATTGGAGTTCCGCCATTTGCCGGCTTCTATTCCAAAGATAAAATTATTGAAACCGCGTTTAACGCCGAAGGAATCAAGGGTTTATTTATTGGCGGCGCTGCTTTACTTGGTGCATTAGTCACCGCTTTTTATATGACTCGCGTAATTATTCTTACTTTTACTGGCACAAAGCGTTGGGATGAAAAAGCCCATCCACATGAATCGCCATTCTTAATGTGGGGACCGATGGCAATCCTGGCAATCGGATCAGTTGCTTCCGGATTCCTACTTTCCAGCGGAAATCGCTTTGTTTCTTGGCTAGCTCCAGTTGTAAATAGCCATGAAGCAGATCACGCCGAACATGTAGAACGATTCCAACCAGTAGTAGTTACTTCAATGGCGCTAGTTGCCGTGGTAATTGGTGTTGCAATTGCAATAGTTAAATATCGAAGCGAAGTTCCTCGAGTAGCACCTACCAATGTCAGATTCTTTACCAAGATAGCTCGTCGTGATTTGTTACAAGATGACTTTAACGAAGCGGTATTAATGCGCCCCGGTCAAGCGCTAACTAAATTCCTAGTAGCAACCGACGAAAAAGCTATCGATGGTGCAGTTAGAACTGTTGGTGCAGCGGTTATTGGAAGTTCAAAAGGAATTCGAAAGACCCAAACCGGTTTTGTCCGTAGCTATGCGCTGTTAATTTTGCTAGGCGCATTTGCGCTACTCGCAACTATCTGGGTGGTAACTCTATGAACTATTTAACTTCGCTTATGTTGCTACCACTTCTTGGTGCGATATTAGTTTCAACTTTACCAAAAAACAAATCCAATTATGCAAAATGGGTTGCACTTCTTACTTCGATTTCGGTAGCTCTCTTAGGTTTATTAATTGCGCTTCGTTTTGAAATTGATCGCCCTGGTTTCCAGTTTGTTGAGAATTATTCTTGGATTCCATCATTTGGAATTAATTACAGTCTTGGTATTGATGGCATCGCGCTAGTTTTAATTCTAATGTCGGTCATATTGGTTCCAATCGTGATTGTTGCCGGCTGGCACGAATCTGAAGGTGGACGTTGGGGAAGTAAGAGTTTCTATGTTCTGATCCTGATTCTAGAAACCATGATGATTGGTGTTTTCGCAGCTACCGATGTCTTCCTCTTCTACGTTTTCTTTGAAGCTATGTTGATCCCGGTTTACTTTTTAATCGGTGGCTACGGCGTTGGCGAACGTGCTGCAGCTGCGGTGAAGTTCTTGCTATACAGCTTATTTGGCGGGCTTTTAATGCTCGCAGCCATCATTGGCATTTATGTTATTTCTGGCCATCAAGGCGGACATACTTTTGATATTGAAAAACTTTCACAATTAACGATCGATTCCACAACCCAAAACTTCTTATTCCTAGGATTCTTTATCGCGTTCGCAATTAAAGCGCCGCTATGGCCGCTGCACACTTGGTTGCCGGATGCCGCAAAATCTGCAACGCCAGGAACATCAGTTCTCTTGTTGGGTGTACTGGATAAAGTTGGAACGTTCGGAATGATTCGCTATTGCATCAAGCTTTTCCCAGAATCATCGAAAACTTTTACTCCAGTAATTATTGTCCTGGCGCTGATCTCAATTCTCTATGGCGCTTTCTTGGCCATTGGTCAGAAAGATATTAAAGGCTTAATCGCATTTACTTCGATTTCTCACTTTGGTTTTATCACAATGGGAATTTTTGCGATGACCACCCAAGGTCATTCCGGCGCCACGCTTTATATGGTGAACCACGGATTCTCCACCGCTGCACTCTTTTTAATAGCTGGGTGGATCTCTGCGCGACGCGGCTCTTCCACAATTGCTGATTTTGGTGGTTTACAACGCGTTACACCGGTACTTGCTTGGACATTCTTTATTGCAGGGCTTTCCAGCTTGGCGCTACCTGGTCTTTCTAGCTTCGTCAGCGAGTTCTTAGTACTTGTTGGAACATATACTCGTTATCCGGTTGCAGCAGTAATTGGAACGCTCGGAATTGTGCTTGCTGCGCTATACATTTTAATTCCAGTACAAAAAGCGCTTCATGGTCCAATTACTCCAGGTAATGAAAACTTGCCCGATATAACTAGACGTGAGCGAATTGCGATTGCACCAGTTATCGCAGTCATTATTTTCTTAGGTTTCTATCCGAAGCCATTGTTGGATGTTATAAACCCAGCTTCCGTAGCAACTTTAACTGCTGCTGGATTTAGCGATCCAGTTCCGGCAACGGGAGGGAAGTAGCCATGACTGATACCCCAATTCTGCAATATTCATTCCTGGCACCAATATTGATCGTGCTAGGCGGTGCTGTCATTGGGGTTTTAGTCGAGGCTTTTGTCGCAACTAAACGTCGCGCTTCTATCCAACTTTCTATTGCGCTCTTTACAATTTTTGTATCATTTATTTCGTTGCTAAGAATTCGCAACTTAACTTCAGCTAAAGCTGCATTTAACTCAGTCATGATTGATGGCCCAGCAATTTTCATGCAAGGAACAATTCTTTTAATTGCATTCTTCGCGGTAATGATTATCGGCGACGTTGATCATTTCACTGCGCAAGCATCTGCGGTGCCAGGATCAGAAGAAGAGAAAAGCGCAGTACAAACCGGTCGCCAACAAACTGAAGTTTTCCCGTTAACTTTATTTGCAGTAGCTGGGATGTTGCTCTTCCCGGCTGCTAGTGATTTGATCACACTTTTCGTAGCTTTAGAAGTTTTATCGCTACCGCTATATCTCATGGCTGGACTCTCGCGCCGCCGCCGCTTATTTTCACAAGAAGCAGCCCTAAAGTATTTCTTACTTGGCGCTTACTCATCAGCATTTTTCTTATTTGGTGCCGCATTTTTATACGGTTTCTCTTACTCAGTTACACTCGCCGGAATCCACGCAGCAGTAATCGGTGGTACCGCGAATAACGTATTCTTATTAATTGGATTACTTTTTGTTTCGCTTGGATTGCTTTTCAAAGTTGGCGCAGTCCCATTCCATGCTTGGACTCCCGATGTTTATCAAGGTGCACCAACCCCAATTACTGGTTTCATGGCGGCCGCAACAAAGGTCGCGGCTTTTGGCGCACTGCTTCGAATTTTCTACGTAACCTTCGGGGATGCAATCTGGAATTGGCGGCCAATCCTTACCGTAATTGCGATTTTAACAATGCTGGTTGGATCGATAGTTGCGATTACCCAACGCGATATCAAGCGGATGTTGGCCTATTCATCAATCGCTCATGCTGGCTTCTTGTTAACCGGTGTTATTGCGCTTAACCGAGCTGGATTAGCAGCCACGCTTTACTACCTACTTGCTTACGGTTTCATCACGATTGGCGCTTTCGGAGTTATCACTTTAGTGCGGGATTCATCGGGTGAAATTACCGATTTAAATCGTTGGGCTGGCCTAGGTCGACGCTCTCCAAAAATTGCGGCGTTATTTTCATTCTTCTTACTAGCATTCGCCGGAATTCCCCTTACAAGTGGTTTTATCGGAAAGTTCGCAATCTTCACTGCAGCATATGAATCTGGAAATATTGGAGTAGTTGTAGTCGGCGTCCTTTCTAGCGCAATCGCCGCATTCTTTTACATTCGGGTAATTGTGATGATGTATTTTGCAGAAAGCCATGAAGATTCGCTAACTGTAGTAATCCCATCGCCACTTACCTCAATCGCAATTTGGGTTTCTGGGGCTGTGACATTAGTACTTGGGGTATATCCAACACCAGTGCTTAATGTCATTAATACTCTCGCGATCTTTATTCGCTAACGAATTTATTTAGATGTCTCAAGTAAGCGGAACCGGAATCCCAAATCTAGATCCTGCTTTCGAAACTGAACTACTTAACCAGTTAAACGAAGTAGAAGAATTATTAAGACTTCGCATTCAAGGGGATTACCCACTTGTAATTGAAACTTCACGCCACTTAGTTGAAGCTGGCGGAAAACGACTTCGACCGTTACTTGCGTTAATTACTGGTCATTTAGGAACAATGAACGGTAATGTAATTAAAGCGGCTACCGCTTGTGAACTTACTCATCTTGGGACCTTGTATCACGATGACGTTATGGATGAAGCTCCACTGCGTCGAGGAGTAGAAAGCGCAAATAATCGTTGGGGAAATAGCGTTGCAATTCTTACCGGCGATTATCTATTCGCAAAGACTTCAAACCTGCTCTCCGAAGTGGGTCCGGAAGCAGTCAGATTACAAGCAGTAACTTTTGAACGGCTTGTGATCGGACAGATCTTGGAAACCCAAGGTCCGAAAAATGGCGAGGATCCATTGAGCCACTATCTCCGCGTAGTTGCAGATAAAACTGGATCGCTAATCTCGGCTAGCGCGCGTTTTGGTGCAATGCTTTCCGGCGCATCCAAAGAAGCGATCGAAATTGTTACCAAGTTCGGCGAGAAAATTGGTGTAGCTTTTCAATTAGCTGATGATGTAATTGATATCGCAAGTGATTCAAATCAATCAGGAAAGACTCCTGGAACTGATCTAAAAGAAGGCGTTCCAACGCTCGTCACAATTCGGGTTATGCAATCGAACGATCCTAAAGATTCTGAACTAAAAGCTCTACTCGCCAAACCAATTCATGACGAGAAAATGGTAGCGGAAGTTATTTTGAAATTGCGTGCCCATCCGGCGCTATTGGAATCAAAAATGCAATTGCATGAAGTTGCAAATAACGCTAAAAAACTATTAGAGGGATTACCAGTCAGTCCAGCACGAACCGCATTAGAAAATCTATGCTCCGCTATTGTCGATCGATCGGTTTGATTTGACCAGGTCAGTTCCGAGAAATATTAGTGCAACCCAAATAAAAACAAAACCAAATAATTTAGTAGCGACCATATCTTCGTGATTTACTAAAATTCCGATAAAGAACATGATAGTTGGGGTTATGTATTGCAGTAATCCAACTGTTGTAAGTGGCAACCTAAGTGTTGCGCCATTGAACATTAATAACGGTGCAATCGTGGCAAATCCAGCTCCGATTAAAAGTAATGTATTAGGGAAACTGTGACCAAACTGCGCACTTCCTTTTGATTCTAAATAAATCAAGTAGCCAACATTTGGAATTAAGGCAAAAAGCGTTTCTACTGAAAGTGCTTCCAAAGCCCCGGCATTTAGCGTCTTTTTTAACAAACTATAAGAACCCCAAGTAACTGCTAGCGAAAGTGCGATCCACGGAAACGATCCGTATCCAACAGTGAGAATAACTACGCCAACCGCAGCTAATCCGACTGCAATTTTTTGAGCTCTCCTTAGTTTTTCATGCAGAAAAGTGACACCAAAAGCAACGGTAATTAACGGTGTCATGTAATAACCAAGCGCAGATTCAACGACTCGATCCACTGAAACTGACCAGATATAAACAAACCAATTAATAGTTAGAAAGCCGGAAGTAGAGAGCAATATAACTGCACTTCTTCTATTTTTTAAAAGCGCAAAACCATTCACAAGTTGCTTACGAAATTTAAGTGCAGAAACACAAATCACTAGCGACCAAATACCTCGGTTCGCCAAAATTTCACTAGGCGAAGCATCATTAAGTGCTTTCCAATAGAACGGCAAGGCTCCCCATAAGAGGTACGCACCTAGTCCAAGCAATAAACCAGCTTTATTACGAGTCAATTGGGTTATCTGAAATTCTGGAATTGCACTGCGAAATCTAATGGAGCGCTCTTTATCATTGCGATCGCTTCCTGTAAGTCATCTTTACTCTTGCTAGAAACTCGCAATTCATCGCCCTGGATTTGAGTTTTTAAGTTCTTAGATCCTTCATCTTTAAGTAATTTTGCAATCTTCTTAGCATTTTCCTGAGATATGCCCTCTTTAATTGCGGAGAAAATTCGATAAACTTTGCCACTAAGCATTGGTTCGGCTGTATCCAAATACTTTAACGAAACTGTTCGCTTCACCATCTTTTCCTTCAACACATCAAGTGCAGCTTTGGCTCGTTCTTCAGTCTCGGATTCCACCAATATTTTCTCGCCAGACATCTCAATTTTGGTACCGGTGTTTTTAAAATCAAATCGAGTAGCGATTTCCCGCGACGCTTGGTTTAGCGCATTATCTAGCTCCATGCGATCTACCTTTGAAACTACATCGAAACTGGAATCGGCCATTGCTCTGCTCCCACTTATATGTTTTCAGATTTCTATACTTACCAAGCCCCTACGGTATAACCTTTCGCGGTGAACGAGAAATTTGACGTTGTAATTATCGGAGGCGGTCATAACGGACTCGTCGCAGCCTGCTACTTAGCCCTATCTAATAAGAAAACCTTGATCCTGGAAGCTAAATCTGAATTAGGTGGCGCTTCAACTAGCGTACATGCATTCCCAGATTTTGATGCCAATCTTTCGAGATACTCATACTTAGTTTCTTTACTGCCAGACCAAATCCTTAAAGATTTAGCTATAGATTTTGAAACTATAAGTCGAAAAGTTTCTTCGTTCACACCAACAACTAGAGGTAATCGAAACATTGGATTGCTGGTAAATAGGCAATTAGATAACGAGAGCAAAGATTCATTCTCTGCATTAACTGGGAGCAGCGCTGAATATGAAAAATGGAATACTTTTTATAATGAGCTCTTTAAATTAGCCCAAGTAATTGCACCTACGATGCTTTCACCGCTCTTAACGCGAGCCGAGATGAAGCAATTAGCCATCGATAATGGGTTATCTCAAGCTTGGAACGACTTTATCGAACGACCACTTGGCGAAGTGATTCGCCGTGAATTTAACGATGACTTAGTAAGAGGCGTGGTCTTGACTGATGCCCTTATTGGAACATTTACCCCAGCCGATAATTTGATGGCTAACATCTGTTTTCTTTATCATTTAATCGGCAATGGCACCGGAGAATGGAAAGTACCGCGCGGTGGCATGGGAGCTCTAGTTAAGAAATTAACTGCAAGAGCGCTGGAATTAGGCGTTGAAATCCGCAC
>Ga0214919_10000180_pt1 | contig 107717 bp, 62 predicted proteins | sample LL1503_MetaG_FD_177994 | JGI IMG/M metagenome (GOLD analysis project Ga0214919, IMG submission 177994) | Freshwater microbial communities from Lake Lanier, Atlanta, Georgia, United States - LL-1503 | ecosystem: Environmental > Aquatic > Freshwater > Lake | place: USA: Georgia | collected...
CTACACACATCCTTAATCCTTTCTCTTCTTCTATGTATCTTTTCAACCTATATTCTTTGTACATCTCTTTCTTTTCACGCATTTTTATTCCTTTGCTTCCTTCTCCTTTTATATATATTTTGTATTCGTATCTTCCGTCTTCTAGTCTTTTTCTACTATAGATCGTTCCATACACTTTTTCTTCACCTCTTTTTGTTCTACATAACATTTCACTTTCACTCTCTATCTTCTTTATTTTTTTATACCTCTCTTCTATCTCTTCTTCATTATAATTATTCTCTCTTGTCATCTCTTTCACTCCCATCACTTTCATCAATTCATACTCATTACACATATCTTCATACCTTCGCATCACACTCGTTATACGCACATATGCCTTTTTTTGTAACACTTCATGTTCCAAATTTAAAGAGTCGTCATAACATACACTTTTGGCTTTGACATGATATTCAATATATCGTTTGGTTTCACTGTCCAAATTCAAATAATTATTACGTTCTTCTTGTATTAATTCGTCATCATCGTCATCTATTATTGTCGTGATATTCTTTTCAGTATCAGACGAAAACTCGGATGACCGCGGGTCAGTAGAGTTTCGTAGGGATGCTGAGAACGCAGTGAAGGCATCACGTTGTATATATTTACCTACACGAAATATACCGGTTTTATGTTGTATCATTAATTGTGCCATCCATGTGTTGGTTTGTATCATCCAAAATGTAACTACATCACGACTATTTTTTATATTACGACCAAGATGTGTGGTAGCATCCAACAATTTTATGTAATTCGCATCTTGGTGAACCAATTTTACTTCATCATATACATAATTTTTATAAGGAGATATCACAACATTTTGTATTTTGGTCATAGATTCATCTATTTTCTTGGTAATAGGATCAATCCAAAATTGAATTGCAACGGCGAACCTTCGTGTATTTTCTTTCAAACTACACAGGGATTCCGTCAGTATCGTTGGCAACATTGGACGTCTTTTGTCCGGCAAATAAATGGTAGCAATACGATTATCAAACGAATCCCATAATTGAAATAATTCCAACCAAAACACCACATTTGCGATATACACGGTTACACAAATAAATCCTGTATCAGGACATGTAAGAATACTTAACCCATCATCATAATCTACTGTATTGGCTGGATCTATGGTAAACACTTGTGGTGGATGTTCTTGACGTGTCACATCATGTATTTGATAGGATGGATTGTCCAATATCTGTTGAAAATATTCCTCCATTGTTTTTTTCTTGGTCATTTTTTTGATATTTTCGGTCATTTCTTTCAATGAACTATGCAATGATTTGGAATACAATTGATATTCATAAAAGGCTTCAAATTGATTGACATCCCCCAAAGTTTCTACCAAGAGTCCATTCGGATGCTCATCAGTCCATTCTTGAAAACGAAACAATACATATTTGTTTTTGTGACATTTTTGAAAATCAATGATCAAATCATAAGGTACCAAGAAATTAGGTAGATGACGATCATCGGGTATGCATTTGTACAACAATCGTTTTTTGTTTTTTGTCCTACCATATGTTTTATTCCCTTCTAAGATAAGAATACCTGCCAAATAACTTGCTGAACGTGTTGGTGAACGAATGGTTTGAAAGGAGGACATTTCTATGATATCTTGGTTGAACCATTTTTTTTCTAGGGGAGAGGGTAATTCTTTAAAAAATAGTATGGGTTGTTTGGTTTCGGGGTGTGTATATTCCCATGTACTATAGGTTCTATCATATATACATACTTTCATTATATGATTCATTTCTTGGTCGTGTTGTAACTCAGTAGTTGTATAATTCATTTACATAGATATATATGCTTATATTTCTATATCTTTACAAAAAATAACAATGAAATATATAGTATTGTGTATATGATTATCAATTGTTTAATTGTAGCATGTATCTTTGGTGTATGTCCTTTGATAGAAAAACACATATTGAAATTCATTCATATTGAAAGTTTTATCATTCTATCCGCAATGTGTCTCTTTGTCCTAGCCATGGTATATACATTTTTCATTCATAATGTCAAATTGATGGAAGATATTCAATATTTAAACAAAAATAGTTATTTATACGTATTGATCTTGTTATTTGTCTTGTTATTTTATATTGCTGCGCATTATATTTATTTATTCACTTTGCAAAAACACAAACTATCCCATGTGACCATGGTAGTAGCAACATTTCCATTCATAACTGCGATTCTTGCCTTTTTATTTTTTGAAGAAAGCATTAATTTAATACAATTTATTGGATTTTGTGTAGCGATTATCGCGATGGTTTTGTTGGAAAATGAACTAAAAACATGATCCTATACTTACTATAACCAAGAATGCCACCTAAGAAAATAACAAAACCTACGCAAAAAATAGAGACATCTGATCATTTCTTGGTCATTGTGGAATCACCATCCAAAATCAAAAAGATTGAACAATATTTAGGACATGGATATCGGGTCATTGCTAGTATGGGACATATTTCTCGTATTGAAGGTTTGAAACAAATAGACCATAAGAACGAATATTCCATTTGTTTTTCACACATAACCGCGAAAGAAAAACACATAGAAGAAATGCGTAGAACAATCAACCAATATTCCAAAGAACAAATCATTTTAGCCACGGACAATGACCGTGAAGGAGAAGCGATTGGTTATCATTTATGTGAAACATTTCAATTACCTTTGAATACAACACGACGTATTGTGTTCAATGAGATTACCGAACCCGCCATTCAATATGCGATTGGTCATCCTACCATACTGAATATGAACATCATACGAGCGCAACACGCACGGCAAATCTTGGACATGTACATAGGATTCAAAATCAGTCCCGTATTGTGGAAATATGTATATTCTTCCAAATCCAATGCATTATCTGCTGGACGATGTCAAACACCCGCATTGCGTTTGATATATGACAATTACCAAGAAAGGCTGCACCACCATGGTGGAAAACAACAGTACAAAACTGTGGGGCATTTTTTCCCGTCGTTTTGTATTTCGTGTGAATTGAATCATGCATTTGAACAAGCACACGATGTACGTAAGTTCATAGAAGAATCACAATCATTTTCCCATGAATTTACGATAGGAGAATCCCATACGTCCATACGTGCGCCACCCACTCCATTAAACACCTCCAAAATGTTACAATCCGCGTCTCATTTGTTACATATACCACCCAAAGGTATAATGAGTTTGGCACAACAATTGTACCAAGAAGGACATATAACCTATATGCGCACAGAATCCAAGAAATATTCGCCTGAATTTTTACAAAAGGCAGAAAAATACATTACCAGTCTACGTTATCCGGATGCAGGGTCCGATGGACGACGTTATATAGGTCATTTGTCCTCTCTTTCTAGTGAAGGGCTCGGACTACCACACGAAGCCATTCGTGTAACGGACATATACACCTCCCAATTGACCACCAATGATTCAAAATTGAATACATTGTATCATTTTATATGGAAAAATACAGTGGAATCATGTATGTCCGCGGCGGAATATCAAGTACGAAAAATACGAATCTCTGCCCCGATGGAACATGAATATATATATTCGTTGGAAATACCCGTTTTTTTGGGATGGAAACGGCTTATAAAAAATCATAAAGAAACAGAGATAGATCCCCACGGATTGCTCCTATATTTACAATCCATTCGTACACCAGCAATGTATACCTACATAGAATCTACAATGACACTTCGTGGAACGCATAATCATTATACCGAAAGTGGTTTGATCCAAACATTGGAAGATTTGCAAATCGGACGTCCTTCTACCTATTCCATGTTTGTAGAAACCATCCAAGAACGGGGTTATGTTCAAAAGACGGATGTTGCAGGTATTACGTTGGATTGCACCGATTTTATACTACGGTCGGGAGAGAAAGTTCAAGAAACATTGGTTAAAAAAACATTAGGGGGGGAACGTGGTAAATTGGTAATTCAACCTCTAGGTATTCTTTGTATGGAATTTTTATTGGAACAATTTGAAAGTTTGTTTGCCTACTCCTATACCAAAACCTTGGAAGAAGAATTGGACAAAATCAGTACCACTGGAAAAAGTTCGGGTGGTACTTCTTGGTACAAAATATGCGAAACCACGCGTATGGATATCAATGACCAAGTGAAAATTGCCAATCAGAATCACAAACAAACCTATCCGATAGATGAAACTCATGCAATCGTATTTCAAGGGTCGGGACCTTGTGTACGGAATTCTATTACTATGGATTATTTACCAATCAAACCATCGGTATCTTTGCAATTGGAAAAAATAAAAAAAGGAGAATATACCTTGGACGAATTGCTCCTATACAAACAATCTTACCTAGGAGAATATCAAGAAAAGGCGGTTCATCTTCGTACCGGTCCTTATGGTGTCTATTTAGAATGGGGTGATGTACGTAAATCATTGGGTTCATTGGAAGAAGCGGAATGCCAGATTTCTTGGTCAACATTTTCTCTAGAAACCGCCATAGAATATTTAGAAGGTGTACCTGTTGAAACCGAAAAAGAAAGTGGTGTTTTACGCGTATTGACACCGGAAATGAACATAAGAAGAGGTCCGTATGGAAATTATATTTATTACAAAACAAGTACGATGAAAAAACCGAATTTTATCAATACGCATGGATTTTCAGGAAACATTTTGTCATGTGACATAGAAGAATTGGTATCATGGGCAATGGTTCATAAAGATGCACCTAGAAGATCTGGACGTGGTGGACGTGGTGGACGTGGTGGAAGAGGTGGAAGAGGTGGACGTGTTGGAAGAGGCTTTTCGTCTAACAATAATATATCATCATGAGTAAAAAATCTACAAAAGGAGGAGGTACCATAGATTTAGCCTTAGGAATTGTTTTCTATATACTAGATGTTGTTGCCTCCGTTTTTATGAGTATTGCACATTTTTTCAATGAAAATTCTATTCAGTTTTTGTATTATGTATTGTTTCTAGGTGCCTATGCTATGTGTTTTTTTTATTTACAATTTCCTACAACCACCATTCCTTGCATCGTACTTTTACTCATTTTACATTGTATTTTTCTATTTATGATGTTAGTCATCAAAGTAAAAATGCCGGTATTAGAAAAAAATTCAACATGGAGTTTTGGTAGTTTTTCCATATATATGGTTTCTGTCGGATGGATATTTATACTGATTGCATTGGCATTTTTGTTAAAAACATATACCGAATTGTACAAAGCGTTTATTCCTAATGGTGTAGATATTCAATTTGGAGATGCGGAACCCTCACGAAAAATGTTAATTACTACATTGATATATGCTGCAATATTCATGTGGGGGTTTTATACCTTGGAATATTTGAAAACCAACGACGTGTTGTTATTGAATGTATTATTTGTAGCATTTGCAATATTTATGGTGATTTATGCATTGTATAATTTTATTGTTTTGAATATAATCAATGGAGTATTTTCTACTATAATTTCGTTTCTATCCATGATTATGGTAAAATATATTCAAGAAAACAAGGTAGATTTTGAACATTTTTTCACAAGAAATACATTGGCAAACTATATTATTTTGTTATTAGGGGTAATATTTAATATAATCGCTATCAAAGCATATTATTTATCTAGTACCATTGCTACCACGATGGGAACTATACAAATACCACAAATCATCCAATTGAATCCAGCCTATCACGAAGGGATGGTCATAGAAATGGATGGTGAATATTGTGATTTTGAACCGGTACATCCTATGTGTCAATTGATGTCAGGAGGTGCTGGAAAGGGTATAGAATCATCACTCAAAGAAAAATGTTGTAAACCAACACCAACACCAACACCCGGAACACCCATGCCGACGACCATTCCACCACCAAACGTACAAGATGTTGTAATGGATTTATGGTACAACCGCAACAATTTGTCTACGTATCCGCCTTCTTACAATGCTTTGAAAGAATCATCTACTGCATATAACCCTTTCAGTACCACATCACCACCTACAACGAAACCAACCTTATCCATAAATGATATATTAAATGGGAAAATATTAGATATCAGTACCCCAAAGCCTACCGTATCCACCACGGATATTATACAGAAACTATCCAATATAATTACCCCAACACTTGTACCTACTATGGATGTGGTATCCGTAGCATAGTGGTCATCCTCCGCTACGCTACGGATACCACATTCAAAGTAGACGTTGCTGATATACAGGCATCTCGGTATAGAAGTGTTTTATTTCATGTATAATAAATATAGAAATTTCTTGACAATAAAGGAATAACCCATGGAAATCAATATAGAAAATTCATCTTCAATGTTTTCTTCTATTCCATGCAATATTTTTACATGGCAAGACATACAACAACATACAAACAATTACAATGAAAAACAAACATACCTGTCCAAGGATGTCTACGAGTCTATAAATAATTTAGATAAGATCATATTTGAAATATCTCAAATCGCATCAAATATCACTACATCCAACGATCAATCATTTCAATATCGCAATCAAGTAGTTGTTAGAAAAAATATAGATTCCAATCGTCGTTCCACGGACGCGGAACGCACGAGAAAAAATACAAAAAATATTGCTTCGGAAGAATGGAAAGCATTAAAGGCGTCATCTACGGTTGTAAAGCCATCATGCAAAGAAGGTATTGAAAAAGACATGAATGAATTACGTGTGGTATTGAATAAAATTACCAACAAAAATTATGATACACAAAAAGACCATATTTTGAACCTAATTAAAAAATGTCAAATACACCAAGATATCATGAACGGTGATCCGAATGAGTTTGAATGTGGTATCCGTAGCGTAGCGGAGGATAACCACGCATATTCTGAAGGACAACGTAGGAGTCCAGAGGAATATGGAGACGTATCCTCCGACATGTCTTATATGAATAAAATCGGACAATTTATTTTTGATATTGCAAGTACCAACAAATTTTATGGTGAAGTATATGCGGAATTATACCAAGTATTAATTCAAGAATACCGTATTTTTGAAATCATTTTGCAAGAATTTGTACAATCGTTTCAAACCATGATTAAAAAAATAGAATACACGGATCCCAATGTGAATTATGATGCATATTGTGAATATATCAAATTAAACGACAAACGACGAGCAACTACGTCATTTTTAGCCATTTTGATGAACCGTTCAGTATTACCAGAAACGATCATTTTGGATTTTATTCAACATTTTCAACAATCATTGAATGTATATGTAAACCGTGAAGGACATGAAGATGAAGTGAATGAAATCACCGAATTGTTGTATCTTCTCATTTCATTAAGCAAAGACCGTTTACAACATCATCCTATATGGAAAGAGGAAATCATTCCTGAAGTCATCTCTTGTAGTAATAAAAAAGCCAAAGACTATCAGAGTCTTTCTTCGCGTTCTATATTTAAATTCAAAGATATGTTAAAATTTGTCAATACATAATATATATCTGAAATAAACTATGAATACATGGATTCAATTCATTAAACAGTATTACGCCATGGAGCGTAAACATGACGGTACAAAATGCCGTGATAGTGGTACATTAAAACGTGTAGCAAAAAAATACAATTGTATGAAAAGAATATACAACAATCAAACACGCAAGAAGACGGACAAATTTCGCGGTAACAATCCGATGCATAAAAAACGCAAATAGACGAATCCTCGTACAACCAAAGAGTGTGAGAGGATTCATTGCTGAAGGCTTTTAGTCCTCTGACCAAACTTATCCGGTGACATAAAGTCACCTACTAAGTTAGTAGTTGAAGGCGCAAAAGCCCTCTTACCAGAATAAAGATTGCTGGAAAATTCGGGTCGGTACGAAAGTAATGGAGAATTTCTCCGGCATCATGCGCAAGGACGACATAGGAGTCCTGGTGCATGATAATATTTTTATCATAAAATAATGTTTTATGACAAAGCTAAAAAGAAGAAGGAAATAATTTCATAAAACTCGTTTGTTGTGGGGGTGAATATGCTGACATCATTCTTTTGAAATATTTGGTTTGTAACATATTTTCCACAATAGAAGGACTTTCTTCTTTAGCATCTCCATACGTTTCATAATATTTTACATTTTGTTTTCCCAAGACAAAACACATTACATCAAATAGTAACATTTCCTCTTCTTTGGAAAAGGAAGGAATATTGCAGTAACTTACCAAATATTTTTGTTGATTCCAGCGAAATTCTCTAGGTATTCTTTGTTCATGTTCTAATTTTTCCATAAACGGATTTTTGGTTGTTTCGGAAATGTGTTTCTTCGTGGTGTTTGCAGGTAGTAATGGAATGATTGCAAAACCACCTTCAGGTTTTTGTAGAGATTCTAAAGTTCCGATATGTTTAGATTTCATATGATTGAAATGAAAGATAATATCTTCTATTTGTCCCGGAGTAATTTTGGTAGATGGAATCGCAATTTTAATGGTCATATTATGGAATGATTTGTTAGATTTAATAAGATAAGATATAATTATATATTTTTTCAATTTTATCTCATCAAATCACAATGGTAGAATACGCGTCTACAGTAACACAACCGATTTTCTTGGTCTTGGTAATACAATGTATAGGAGCTACCATAATGGAAACAGAACGTTCGGACTTATATTTAGAAAATTGTTTACATAAAATGGCGCCTTGAATCGCAATTTTATGTTGTTGTTTCTTATCATATATGTTGTCATGTATTTTTGCGACTACATGACAAGATGAATGTAGCAACGCATATTCTGAAGGACGATGTAGGAGTCCTGAGGAATATGGTGACTGACTGACATGAAACCACAAATCGTTCGGATGCGAATCATCAATCAGGTCAAAATTTTCATGGGCATTACTTCCTATACGAAATTCAATGTCCATTTTGATAGAACCAATGTATTTGGAAATATGTTTCATGATCAGAATCAGGGGAGGTATAGTAGAAAATCGTTGGATGAATTTTTGTTTTTTCAATTTTCTAGAATTTTCCTTTTCTGTTGTTTTCCCTTTTTAATCGGTTTTCATGTTCTGTATCTAATAAGTTTTTACGACAGCCAAGGGGGCTAACGCATTCCAACAAAGGGGTTTTATCTTTGTTGTATACTTCCGAGGTAAGCCCACATTTTTCACAATACCAAATGGCTTGAGACCGATCGGGATCAATATCAATCCAATCCATAATGATTTTATGACGATGACGTTTACATCGTCGGTCTTCTATGGGTATTTTTTCATCTTTAAATCTTTGGATTTCCGATACGTCTTCTCTTTCTTGGAACATTCTAGGCTATATTATATATTATAATATCTTTAGATAAATTTATAATGGCACAACAACTTGCAAATTTTGCAACTGGAGCTGGTGTGTTTGATGCCTACTTATACGGTGGTGCAATGATAGATAGTTCTCCTATGGCAGGTAACGGCGATTTGTCATTGAATTCCGTTTCATCCTCCTATATGAAAACTACGACTACCTTTACTACGAGTACGACTTCTGGAAGTGGTATTTCGTTTTCTGGTTGGTTTTTCCCAGCAGGTACACAAAATGTAGGAAGTACAATTTTTGATATTTCTACTGCATCTATGGCAGTATCTCTTTTTTATGGAACTAGTACAACAATAACTGGGTTATTTAATGGAACAAACATAAGTTCTGCGTATACGATTACACCTAATACGTGGCATTTTTTTTGTTATACAGTACAATGTAATCCGGTAAATGTAGCAATACAAACACTCTATATTGATAATCCAACGGTCAATGTAAGTAGACAAACACTTACACCTTATGTAGCATTAAATCAAACCACTTCTGGAAACAATTATATTGGATACGGCATTGGTTCTGCGAATGGCACGGCGTATCAATATTTCAATGGAAAATTGGACGATTTCCGTGTATACAATCGTGTATTATCACCTCCCGAAGTGAACGTATTATACAACTACAATTATGGTACCAATTCCATTGCAGCCGGATCCGTAAACGTGATACCCAATTATGATTCACCACAATTTTCCTCAGTACAAATTGATGTTTCAGGAACCTTTAGCAGTTTGGATATTAGCCGAAATCCCGCATTTTCAGGAACTCAAGTGATCAATGTATCTAGTGCAAATTTGTCTTCTATGAATAACAGTGGTACATTATGGGCATATAATGATTTGACGGTACTGCCTGATACGACTTATTCATATTTAATTACTCCTCGGGTAGGCACAGTAACTGGTACCATGGTGACATTGAGTTCTATTGTTACAACTCCTGTCATTGGTGGTAATTTCAATTCTTTAACCACAGGATCTCTACCTACAAACAATACATCCGTCACATCCCCCGCAGTATCCGGGTTTACTGTTTCATCTCCGGGAACCAATGCCTATTCTTTAAGTTCAGGAAACGGTGGTGGTATTTATTCGGGTGTATTACCCTCCACCGTAACATATTATTTATCCTTGACTACACAACCTTCAACTTCTTCCAATTTTACACAATATGTGAATATCAGCAGCGCAGGATATATTTCCTTTTACGCTTGGGGGGCGGATAGTACCTATGCGTCTCCTTACAATTCAAGTACGACCATTTCAGTGACCTTGGGTAGTATCATATTGTTGAACAATTTCACATTTACGACTGGTTCAGCGGTTCCTTTCACCGCATTTTCCTTGCCATTTAATATCACCACTTTAGGAACTTATAGTCTTGTAATTACAGTACGTAATAATGGAGCTTCGGCATCCACGGTCAGTTTTGGGGGGGTACAAGTGCGTTCCCAAGCATTTGCCACTATTGCCGGATACAAAGCGATTGATCCTTCTATGATGCAATTGTATTATTCATTTGATGTCTCCTCGGGTGCCGGCTATTTGTCCAATTATGCGACAGGTGCATCGGTATTAGATGCATCCCTAGCAGTAAATGCGACACTTTCTTCAAGTAGTCCTACCATTCCGTTGATCAGTTCCAATTATTTACTATTGGATGGAAATTCCTACGCATCCATTGGTTCTTGGACATGTCCCGCCTATGCAGTAGGACAAGGGTTTTCTATTTCATGTTGGGTATATCCCACCGCTTCACCTACCACCAAACCAGCAACCATTTGTTCCTTATCTAATAACTCTTCCGGTGGCAAAGTATCCATGTATATGAGTAATACAACGAATGCATTGGATGTGTCCTTTGTAGGTGTGGCAGGTGACCCAGATGTAAATATTTCTGCATTTCCATTGATGTTGAATCGTTGGTCATTTATTACGGTGACATGTCAAGGTATTGCGGGAACCAAAGGACAATACAATTATTTCATCAACGATGTATCTTTATCTTACAATCAATCCAGTTGGCCCAACACCACCACTCCTTATACATTTAATTATGTGGGAGGTGTTCCTTCTTCCACTACGATCGGTACAAATACCGGTCCATTAGGCAATTTTACGGGCTGTATAGAAGATTTCCGAGTATATAATCGTGTATTAACCAATCAAGATATATTTTCCTTGTGGTCTTTAGGATATACGAATAACAACTATACCAATTTGATTGATCCGAGTGGATTGAATATCTATTTCCCCTTTGACCAAGGTTCCGCATTGGTATAACCCCTGACCAATCATATTATTTTCACGATTTCACGTGATATGGATGTGGTATCCGTAGCGGAGCGGTCAGATGACCGAAGGTCATCAACAACTAACGTCTCTGGTGACAAAGTCACCGGAGACGTTTTGAGGATATCCACGCATATTCTGAAGGACGACTCTGCGAAGCTTGGAGTCCAGAGGAATATGACAATAATAATCGTTTTTTATAGGTGGAAAACACGTAGGTAAAGTAGACCACAATATGTTCGGTTTTAGAACAAAAATATTAGGGGAATGATGCCAGGAACAAAGTGGAGGCATCACTTCTTACTATACATTATACTAATTAGGAATAAATAATATAATGTCCAATGTATTTATCAATTATGCATCTGGTGTAGCAAAACATGAAATTACACTAATAAATAATGCAATCATAGACACCAGTAATGCAAAAATTGGCACGGGAGATGTTTCTTTGAATTCTGCCTTATCACAATACGTTCAAGTATCAACATCCTTTGCTACCTACTCTGCCACCATGGGCAATGGTATTTCCTTTTCAGGATGGTTTTATCCCAATGGTGTACAACAAGTCGGAAATACATTGTTCCATATTCTTGGTAACAAAACATCCGTTTCCCTTTTTTATGACACCAGTTCTATGTTGGTCGGTTATTTCAATGGAGCTCCCATACAATCTTCATATGTACTACAACCAAACACCTGGCATTATTTTTGTTATACGATTTATTGCACCGCGTACGGAAAGGCATTACAAACATTATATATTGACCCCCAATACAATACATCCATCAAGGATAATTCCGGCACCTATGTTTCCTTTGTTTCTACCAATCGTAACTATATTGGAAATGGCATAGGCAGTATAGGTGGCTTCACATTATCATCATTCAATGGAAAAATAGATGATTTCCGGTTCTACAATCGCGTATTGGCATATCCTGAAATCAACGTATTGTATAATTTTAGTAATAATATCGGCGCAATTGCGTCCTCTAACTTGATCAATGCAACCTTATATTCCTCGGCAGCTTACAACAATGCCATCGTCATGACAATCAATGGTGTATTTAGTGGATTAAATATTGTAAGAAATCCGCCATTTTCATCGTTTGATACTTGCGCAAATATCATGGTAATCACATGCAAAGACATGATTTCCATAGATGGTACGTATTGGTCATTTGTAGACACAAGTGTCAATCAAAATACGAATTATTCTTACACCATTATCCCTTATATTATGAACATCTATGGTAGTCCGATTGTCTCTAGCAATGTGACGACGTATTTGTTACAAAATGGGTTTTTCAATACAGCCAGTACCTTACCCGGTACCAATGGATCGGTAACAAGCCCTACATTAAATGCATGGACAATTACATCTACCGATTCAACCTATTATCTATGTAAAGGACAGGGTGTAATCAATTCTGTAAAAACCTATACAGGAACATTACCAGGAACGGTTACCTATTATGTTGCGGTGAACACTCCATCTATATCTAGTAGTACATTCAGTCAAAACATTAGTATGTATCAAAATACTGCCGGATATGTTACCTTTTATACTTGGACCGCAGACACCTCCAATGGGGTAGGTTCATCTCCTTCTACATTGTCAGTTTCTTTTGGAGGTAAAATATTATTAAATTCGTACGCATTTACCACTGGAAATGCTGTACCTTATACATCATTCACGTTTCCCTTTTCATTTTCTACATCAGGAACGTATCCATTGATATTTACTATCAACAATACGACTACGACGGCTTCTACCATTTGTTTTTCAGGAATACAAATTCAAAATCAACTGTATGGAAATTATACATACTCCTTGGTAGATCCTTCCATGTTAAAAATGTATTATCCATTGGACAATCCTTCTGGTACCGGATTGTTGTCCAATTATGCAACGGGTACATTTGTGAATGATGCGTCATTGGTTGGCTCCTATATTCAATCTTATGGTCCAAACCCGGTCATTGGGAATGGGTATATTTATACCAACGGTACCAACAATAGCTATGCGCAGTTAGGAAGTTGGACATGTCCTATAAACAATTCCAACAATGGCTTTACCATTACCGGATGGTATTATCCATCTGTCACCGATGAAATATCGGGTGCGACGTTGTTTTCATTTTCCAATACTTCTGGAGGAACGATATCCTCGTATTTGAATCCAGGAGGTTATCTTGATTTTTCATGCAATGGTGTAAATTCAGTAAATGCATACTTGAATACTGTATCGGTGAATAGTTTCAAATGGACCATGATTACCATGACATGTTCGGGTAGTTCTGATGGCAGTGGTAATTATAATTTTTATCTGAATAATACAAATATAGGATCTGCCATTGCCAAATGGCCCAATGTAAATAGCTCCTATACAAAAAATTATTTAGGTGGCATTCCTTATGTTGCACCACCCGCGGATATTTCGGGATATATACCGCCCATATTGAATTATTTTACAGGGTACATTGACGATTTCCGTGTATATAATCGCGTACTGACCTACCAAGAATTGGAATGTTTGAAAAATTCCAATGCAACAGCCACCACATACGCGAGTGTGATTGATCTAACGGGTGCCAACTTTTATTATGTGTTTTAGAACGAACATTCATATAATGTAATATTAGCACATCAAGTTAAAAAAAAACATATAATGATATTTTAGAAGTGTACATGGATAATTTTATTATAAATACAATCATTATTATTTTTTTATGGATATTAACCTTTTATTTTACAATCTATTGTTTGAAAGTCTACATTGACTCTTCCAATATTTTTTATGCTTGTTTTTTGCATTTGTTACTTATTGTATTAACTATATACGGATATCCATCACCATCATAATATGTTTTACACATACATGGCTAACAGACTTTGATTTTGATTTTCGTCATTTTGAATCAGAATATCCACATCTTTTTTGGAGACTGTGTATGGGAATGTGACCTTGATATCTACTTTCTTACCCAAAATAGGAATTTCACTATTTTCCGTATGCATCAAACGAAACAGATTCAATTTGGTGTGAATAATTTCCAAACAACGATTCAAATTACGTACACCTTCTTCCTTTTGTGTAAATCTAGGGGTTGAAATGATGTATTGGAGCACTTCGTCAGGAATCACAATATCACCTTCTTGAAAATTAACTTGTTCACGAATTTTTGGTAACATATATTTTTTAGCAATGACCAATTTTTCGGTACAATCATAGCCTTTGGTTTTGATCCGATACATTCTGTCTCTTAGAATTGGATTGACCAAATTTTCATCATTATAACTGAAGATAAAGAGACATTTACTCAAATCAAAGTCTACTTCGGAGAAGTATTTGTCATGGAATTGACTATTCTGACTCTTATCAATCAAATGAGTCAAAATACCGGTAATTTCTTGACCACGGGCGGAATCACTTAATTTGTCCAATTCATCAAAGTAAATCACCGGATTCATACATTTACTATCAATCAGAATTTGCACAATTTTACCCCATAAACTTCCCTCGTACGTATACGAATGTCCTTCCAAGAAACTGGCATCACCTGCTCCGCCCAACGAAATAAACGCGAATTCTCTGCCTAGAATCTTACTGATTCCTTCTTTAGCTATTGAAGTTTTTCCACTGCCCGGAGGTCCGTGTATGGCAATGGCAGAACCCATGGATTCTGGATTGGTGATCCATTGACCCATCATTTGCAAAATTTGTAATTTAGCATCATCCAACCCATACACACAGTCGTCTAATTGACTCTTGGCATTTTTCATAAATTGATCACATACATCCATTCCATCCGACATATTGACCGAAAGATTTTTGTACACATTAAAGGGAACTCGCATAAATGTATCTACCCATGTTTTCATTTTATGGTATTCCGAATCACCTTGTTCCATGGACTTCATCATGTTCAGTTTTTGCATGACCGTCGCCTTGTATTTGATAGGTAATTTGGTTTGTAGTAGTGCCAAACGATAGGGTTTATCAATATGAATATGTTCGTTGATCTCTTTCAATTCATTCATAATGGCTTTTTGTTCTTTGTGTGATAATTTTTTCTTGAAATAATCAATTTCAGCCGTGGCATTTTTCATTTCTGTTTTAGTGAGTTTGTGATATTCTTTGGCGTTCTTGGTACGCGCATTTTTCACTAATTTACTGATAGAATCACGACAAGATTGAAGTGTTTTTAATATGATTTTACTCTTGGGGTTTTCCTTCAATTTTTCGGTCAAAATACAACGAATATCAATCAGTTCTTTGTATTCTTCTTCCACGCTCCGAGGTTCTTCTTCTTCTTCTACTTTGGAAGCCGGTTTTTTCTGTTTCGTATTGTTTCCTTTTTGTTTCTTGGTTTGTTTGGTAGTTTCTTTCACAAACGAAGGGCAATCTACCACTTTGTATTCTTCTTTCATGAATGTCTTTTCGTCTTCACTATCACATTCATCGTCATCATTTTCCAAGGCTTCTTCAATTTCCGCATTTTCCATTTCTTCGTTGGTTTCAAACTCGTACATACCTTCATCACCACCAACCCCGCCACCGAACATGATATATACATTTTTTTTCGCTTCTTCGTCGTCATCGTCTTCGTCGTCACATTCATATTCTTCGTATTCATCTTCTGATTCATCGTCTTCTTCTTCTTCTTCTGATTCTTCTACCACATGTTTGGATTTTTTGGATTTGGTGGGTTTGGGTTTGTCTTGTTTTGCTTTGATTTTTTTGATAAATTGTTTCACACGTTCGTCGTCGGTGTCTTCTTCATCATCGGATTCTTCACATTTACGGGAAAGTTTCTTGGAAGAACGTTTTTTGGTTTTTTTTTCTGGAGGATGATACGACGAATCGTCACTTTCCGTTTCCCATTCCATTTCTTCTTCATCGTCATCATCGGATGAATCTGAATCACTGTCCGAATCCGCCTTTTTTTTTCGGTGCATCTTCTGTTTGTCCTTTTCCGAAAGACGTTCCTTCTTCTCCATCTTGGTAGATTTCTTGACTTCTTTGGCAGGCATGTTGAATAAATATGGAATAGGGTTGAGGTATATGAATCATGTTATGTTTTATAAAAAGAAAATCAATTTTTTTTTGCGAAAAATTGATTTATGTAAAGGAAAAAAGGATATAATGTTATCATCTATATATATACTATTGACATATCGTCGGCGTTACAGCACTATACGAATATACAATCATGTCAAAAAGTCAACGTTCAAACATGTTGAAAGAGAAGACACCTTCCAGAATTATTGGTATTCAGTTTAGTATGTTATCTCCAGATGAAATACGTAAAAACTCGGTGGTAGAAATTACCTCCAGAGATACGTATATCAATAACAAACCATGCATTGGTGGATTGTTTGACCCCCGAATGGGTGTATTGGAGCCTGGAACCATTTGTCCTACCGATGGAATGATTTACATTGATACTCCCGGATACTTTGGACACATTGAATTAGCCAGACCCGTGTTCTTTATACAACATTTGAAAGAAATCATGAAGATTTGCAATTGTGTCTGTTTTAAATGTAGTAAATTACTCATCAATAAAAATCAACATAATCATATACTTACTCGTGACGGAGAAACCCGTTGGGATTATGTGTCTGCACTGGCAAAAAAAATCAAACGTTGTGGTCAAGAAACGGATGATGGATGTGGGTACAAACAACCGGACAAAATCAAACAGGAAGGAATGTCCAACATCATTGCTACCTGGGAAAAAATGGGAGAATTGAAATTGACACCGGAAATCATTTTGAAAATCTTCAAACGTATTTCCGACGATGATATTTTCTTCATGGGTTTCAATCCACTTTGGTCACGTCCCGAATGGATGATTTGTCAAGTGTTGCCGGTGCCTCCACCTGCGGTACGTCCATCGGTCAAACACGATGCCCAACAACGTTCAGAAGATGATTTGACCCATATCTATAGCAACATCATCAAATACAACAACAACCTGAAAGAACGATTGAATTCCCAAGATACCAATTCCTATGCCATTGAAGTATTGACCACGATTCTTCAACATTCCATTGCCATGATTGTGAATAACAAAATCAAAGGGGTGGATCCCATGGCACAACGTTCAGGGCGCCCATATCAATGTATCATGGGACGTATCAACAGTAAGAATGGACGTATGCGTGGTAATTTGATGGGTAAACGTGTGGATTTTAGCGCGCGTTCCGTCATTACGGGTGACCCCAACTTGTCCATCAAACAACTGGGAGTTCCTATCAAAATTGCCAAAAATTTGACCAAACCCATGGTGGTCAATGACATGAATCGGGATTATTTGTTGAAACTGGTACAAAATGGTCCGGACGAATATCCCGGTGCCAAAATTTTGGAAAGACGCAACGGGGAAAACATTTCCCTACGATATGTAGACCGTGCGTCGGTTCAATTGGAAAATGGCGACATTGTCCATCGTCACATGATGGATGGCGATATTGTATTATTTAACCGACAACCGTCTTTGCACCGAGCGTCCATGATGGCTCATATAGTAAAAATTATGAAAGTCGGCGATTCATTCCGCATGAACGTCGGGGTAACAAAACCGTACAATGCTGATTTTGATGGAGATAGACATTTTGTCTCCAACATGCGGCTGCCAATCAAGATGTAGACAATTCTTGGTTGGGAAAACAGTGTAATGTCTACTTATTCAACAATTTCGCATAGGTTGTTGGATAAATATAACCGTATAGTCGTACAATTATATTTAATATAAATATAAAATTTAAACGTCATAATATAATGAAATGGAATATAGACAAGATTTAAAAAATACAATTATTGACGATGAAACACTCAGATATTGTGAAATTTATAAAATCACAAATCTGATCAATCACAAAGTATATATCGGTCAGGCGGTCTCACATATTTTAAATACGAAACGGTTTCGCCCCTATGGCATGGAAGGAAGATTCCGTAGCCATGTGAGCGAAGCATTTTCAAATAAAAAAAATCAGTGTCATTATTTAAATAACGCAATTTGCAAAAACGGCAGAGAAAATTTTACACTACAATTACTTCATTGTTGTAATATTCATGATGCCGATGCAGTTGAAACCGAAGAAATTATTAAACACAATTCATTATTTCCGAATGGATACAATTTGAATACTGGAGGTAAGTCAGCAAAACATACCGAGGAAAGTAGAAAAAGAGTATCCGAAGGTGTAATCAATTATTTTAAGGATAAAAAAATTCTTCGGTTTAAAGACGTTATAATAAATGATGACGATGATATAGAACAATATGTGAGACCACTTAAGCGACATAATATACAATATGGTTGGTATGTGTACATCAATAATAAAAAAGCCGATTTTGGCGGCGTCTGTATTTCATTAGAAGAAAGTAAAAAAATGGCGTTTGATTTTATATTACAAATTAAAGAAAATGTACGGCAACGTGACCAAATTGCTGGAAACCCCACAAATGATGTAGTACCATTCATTCTTGGAAACAAGAATGAAGAACACGGGTAATGACCGTACACAAAGGTAATAACCTACATCAAAGGGCAATCAGCAGCCAAGCTCCTAATCTCGTTATGATAGAGAATGGAGAAGGTTCAGAGACTAGACGGTTACGGGTCTTACATGATGGTCTAATCAACCTGATAAGGCACAAGGTATAGCCCGATCCTACCCGAGAGGGTAGTTTTTTGGAACCCGCGCTTATTTCCTTACGATAAATGCAGCCAAAAGTGGAAGGAGATGAATATGCACATGCCCCAGAGCATAATAACAGAAACAGAGTTGCGTCATTTGGCAGCGATCCCATATCAAATTATTAACCCCGGTTCTAACAAGCCCATCATTGGAATCTTTCAGGATTCTTTGTTGGGTTCGTTTCGTTTCACCCGAAAAGACATTACCTTTACAGCACTGGAAGCCATGGATTTACTCATGACATTTCCTCATGTAAATGTAGACGAAATTCGTAAATTAGGAAATGAAATCACCAGTTTTGACATTATCTCCCAAATTATGCCCCCTCTAACACTCAAATACAAAACGGCATTGTTTGATGACAACGAAGATGCCAAAACCTCTAACAATATGTTGGAAATTCGTGCAGGTAAGTACGTGCGTGGACAAATGGAAAAAGGAGTATTTGATGCCGCTACCAAAGGTATTTTGCATCGTATTTGCAACGACCATGGAAACATGGCTTGTTCGGATTTCAACGACAATATGCAAAACATTGTTACGGAATATATGAAGACGAGTTCGTTTAGTGTAGGTATTAGTGATTTGATTGCTGATCGTAAAACCTACGAAGAAATTTCCGAATGTATCAAACAACAAAAAATGGAAGTGCAAACGATTTTGGACAAGGTTCATCTCGGTATTTTTGAAAACAATACTGCCAATACCAACATGGTGCAATTTGAATTGATGGTAAGTAATATTCTCAACAAAGCCACGGACAATGCAGGTAAGATTGGTAAAAAATCGCTCAGCAAAGACAATCGGTTCTTAATGATTGTCAATTCGGGTTCCAAAGGTAGTTTGATCAATATTTCTCAAATGATTTCTTGTTTGGGACAACAATCGGTAGATGGTAAACGTATTGCGTACGGATTGGATGATCGTACCTTGCCCCATTTCAAAAAATACGACGATTCGCCCACCGCGCGTGGTTTTGTAGAAAACTCCTATATCACCGGATTGAATGCCCCCGAGCTATTCTTTCATGCGATGGCTGGTAGAACTGGCTTGATAGACACAGCGGTCAAATCCGTTACTAGAGAAACCACTATTATTATTTTAGAAGATGGACGTCCGAAATATACCGAAATTGGAGCCTGGATTGATGCACAATTGGATGCAACCGAAAACAAAAAACACGTAGAACATTCTCCCAATGACCGTAATTTGGAATTATTGAATCTTCCATTAGAACAAGTGTATATTCCCACTGGAGATGAAAATGGTACAGTGACATGGGGAGAAGTCACTGCAATTACCCGTCATGACCCAGGTGAACGTTTGTATGAAGTAACTACTCAAAGTGGACGAAAGGTAACTGTGGCTGAAAGTCAGAGTTTACTCATTTGGGATACAGAAACGTCCAAGTTTGTACCGAAACATTCCACATTGGTTCAGATCGGGGATGCTGTTCCAGTTACCATGAATTTATGCAAATCACCGATTGTATTGGATCATATACTTCTATCTGATTATTTACCCAAGACAGAATATGTATACGGAACCGAATTCAACCGGGCAATGAAAATGATGGAATATGCGATGGAAACACGAAAAGAAATACCCAACGTAGGATCTCAAAAGCCTGCTTACAAACAAATTCCCCGCGGTTGGTGGAAAGAACACAACGGAAAGAGTTTTGTGCTTCCCTATACCAAAAAATCGTCACTACAACGTACCTCTGTTCGTTCGCGTACGGATCATATTCAGGATGGATTTGTATATCCGTATCATTCTCATCGTGAAGTGGCTCCGATAGCAGATACATTTGCATTGACCGAAGAAAATGGGATTTTCCTGGGGTTATTCTTAGCGGATGGACATGCTCACGATGGACATCATATTACCATTACCAAAAACAACGAAGCCGTTCGTGCATTTGTGCGTGCATGGTTTACCAAACAAGGAATTGTGTACCGAGAGCGTGTACGTGTTGTTGACCACGAAGATGCGGTGATAAAAGGAACCACTACCACCATTACGGGAACATGCAGTGTATTCGCACAATTTCTGGACAAATGGGTAGGACACGGTGCTGCCAATAAATATGTGCCATCGGAAGCCTTTGTCGCCAACGATAAGTTTGTCAAAGGAATTTTGAACGGATACTTTTCCGGAGACGGTTCGGTAAGTGAACGTGGTAGTATAAATGCAAGTTCGGTATCCTATCGTTTGATGGAAGGTATTGCGATGTTATGTTCACGATTGGGTATATTTGGAAAATTATCTTATCATCAACATAAATCAACCAATGCAACAAAAACACCATTACCAGTTTCATATATTTCCATTCGTGCCCAATGGGGCAAAATCTTTGCCGACAACATTACTCTATTAGAAAATAACAAAAATGATCGTTTGCAATCCGTCAAATGGACATCCAGTCACCGTAATTTCACATCACAAAACGATGTGGTATTGGATCCAATCGTCAATATTCAAATCACAGGTGTAGAAAAACATCCCAAGTTGTATGACCTAACCATTCCATCCACATTAAATTTTAGCTCGTCAAATGGTCTCATTTTGCTCGATACCTCACAAACCGGATATATCCAGCGCAGATTGGTCAAAGGATTGGAAGATTTGTATATTACGTATGACATGACGGTCCGCAACAACAAAGGAAAAATCATTCAATTTGAATATGGAGATGACAATTTTGATTCCACCAAAGTAGAAAATCAAATACTCCCGTTGGCAGAAATGTCCTTGGAAGATATCTATATGCATTATGATTTGCCCGGATTAGGTGAAGCCGAAAACAATTTACGCATGTCCATCTTTACCAAACCTACCATTTCACGTATGAACAAACAACGTGTACAATGCAAAGAAACCTGTCACAAATACATTGAACGTTTCATTGAAGCACGTGATCTTTTGATAAAAAATGTCTTCAACAATCAAAATGAAAAATCAGTGAGAGTCCCGGTAGCATTCCAATACATCATTGCGAACATTCATGGACAATTGCACTTGGATGAAAATTCGGCGGTAGACATTACTCCACTTGAATGTTTTCAAATGGTGGAACAATATTATCAACGTATGAGTTCCATTCCCTGCGTCAAAATCAACCGATTGTTTGAAATGATTTATTATTACTATTTGAATCCACGGGATTTGTTGGTGAAACGCCGATTCCACCAAAAAGGGTTGGAACTCTTGTTAGAAACCATCCTTCTCAAATTCAAAGAAGCTTTGGTACATCCAGGAGAAATGGTGGGCGTAGTTGCGGCTCAAAGTATAGGTGAACCGTCTACTCAACTTACACTTAACAGCATAATATGGAGCGAAAATATTATTTTGCGAAATAAAAATGGCTGCATAAAAAAAAGTGCAATAGGTGAATTCATTGAAGACCAAATCAAAAAATCACAAAAAATAGAATATATGGAAGACAAGGACACCACGTATGCAGAGCTTTCCAACGAAGACGAATTTTATGAAGTTCCATGTGCAACTGAATCAGGAGAAACCGTCTGGAGACGCGTAGAAGCAGTCACGCAGCATCCAGTCATCAACGAAGATGGAACCAATACCATGTTAAAAATTACGACCAAAGGTTGCCGAGAAGTGACTGCTACCAAAGCCAAATCTTTCTTGCAATTGATAGATGGGAAAATCCAATGGGTCAATGGAAAAGATTTGAAAGTAGGTGATTATCTTCCCGTATCGCGTAAAGTATTGGATTATCAAGAACATCATACCTTTTCCTTACGTGAAATTTTATGTCCATCCAAATATTTATACGGTACCGAATTACAAAAGGCATCAGTATTACGTCACGAACGACATTGGTGGAAAAATCATGCGAACAAATCATTTATACTTCCACATTCCTCCAGTCAAAGTTTGTCGGGATTGTTTCGTGAGATTGTACAAGAGGGAAAAACTCCGAATAAACACTTGTACATTCAACCTGGAAATATCTATATGAAAAGTATGGCTTGTTGCTCCTATACTATCCCTGAAAACATAGAATTAACCTATGATTTTGGATATTTGGTGGGAGCCTATGCTGCAGAAGGTTGTGGTTCAAAAAATGGAGTATCTATTTGCAACAATTGTGACGAATATTTGGTTCCCATTGAACGATTATGCAAACAATGGAATATTTCCACAAATAAACGTAAACGAACCAATCGTGGTGGTGAAGGATGGACTAGTCAAGAACTGGGTATTCATAATACGATCCTTGCTCGTTTGTTGGAACACTTATGTGGAACTCTCAGTTACAACAAACATGTATCTCCTACGATTGTATTTTCCAACCGTGAATGTATTTTGGGTTTTTTGGACGCCTACATTGGTGGAGACGGTTCTGTATCCAAACATACAAATCAAAACGGAACGGAACGTATCAACAACATTCATATGTGGTCAACTTCCACAACCTTGCTCACTGATGTCATGGTTATGTTAAAAAATGTGGGTGTTTCTAGTCATATCGCTACCATTTCCGAACGTAAACCAACGGAACGTACCATCCAACATCGCCGTCCGTCGTACAGTTTGAATGTAAAAAATCGTCAAGCACACATCCTCGCCAGTATGTTGCATCTCACTGTTCCAGAAAAACAAGAACGATTGAATCAATTGTTGGAACAAACGTATTTCAAATATGACCATTCCTTGGAAGATTTGTCCTTGCCCAATATAATTCAGGGTGAATTGGTCATGGAACCTCGTGATGAACGTATGATGGACTTGGAATTTGATCCAATAGTATCTATTGAAGAAGTTATGAATCCCACAAAATATGCCTACGATTTGACAGTGGAAGATACGCGCAATTTTGATTTATACAATGGATTATGCTTACACGATACATTTCATCACACCGGTGTCTCCAGCAAAACCAATGTGACACGTGGTGTACCCAGAATTGAAGAAATCTTAAGATTGACGAAGAATCCTAAGAATCCATCCATGACAGTATTCTTGCATCCACTGGATGAAGCCCACAATGAAAAAGCCAATACCTATGCGATGAAAATCACCCATACCAAACTCATTGATGTAGTCAAAAATGTACAAATATGTTTTGATCCGATGGTGCAAGCTACCCAAATTGAAGACGACCAACTGTTGTTAGAACAATTTTATCAATTTGAACAAATGGTAGAAGAATGTATTGCAGCACCGGAACGAAAAACCGACGAACCTGCCAAATCCAAATGGATCATTCGTATGGAAATTGACAAGGAAACGTTGGTAGATAAAAACATTTCCATGGACGACATTCATTTTGCGATTGCGAACAGTGATTATGGCAAAGAAATTCAGTGCATCTTTTCCGATTTCAATACGGACAAACTGGTATTCCGTATCCGTACCAACGCCAATATATTTGACAAAAAAACGGGAAAACGCGGTGTACCGAATCCATTGGATCAATCCGACGACATATATCTCTTGAAAAATTTCCAAGATACACTGCTCAACCAAATTGTTTTGAGAGGGGTCAATGGTGTTCAAAATGTATTACCCAGAAAATTGCAAAACATCATTGTCAAAGTAGAAGACAAATATATCAAAAAGGATACATGGGTAATGGATACTACGGGTTCCAATTTGTTGGATACATTGGCATTGGATTACATTGATTCTACCAGAACCTATAGCAATGATATCAAAGAAGTCTTCAATGTATTGGGTATTGAAGCCGCGAGACAATGCATTCATAATGAATTGGTGGAAGTGATGGCATTTGCCGGTGCGAGTATCAATTATCATCATACCAGTTTACTATGTGATCGTATGACCTGTAACAAAGACATGGTGTCTATTTTCCGTTCGGGGTTGTTGAATGACAATGTGGGTCCGATTGCCAAAGCCACGTTTGAAGTGCATACCGAAGTATTCTTGACGGCAGCACGACATGCGGAATTTGACCATATGCGCGGGGTTTCTGCCAATATTATGTGTGGTCAACAAGGTACGTATGGTACCAATGCCTTTCAAATCGTACTGGATATGAAGGCATACGAAGGTATACAAAATGTAGATTATGGACGACGCAATGTTTCCCAAGAAATTGAGAAAGGAATGTCTCAAGGACGTACCGACGAATTGTCCTGTACACAAATTGAAATACAGAACAACATTGTCAATGTCAAACGTATGAACGAAAATGTGTCGGTGTGTTATGACGACGGATACGAAGTCGGATTCTAAATCACATAAAAACAAAAACATATTTTATATAAATGCCCAACGATTGTTATAATATTATTCAAAGTATTTCCCACGATGACCCTGAAGTCATCCAACGTCTTACTCATGGGTTGTCCCAAGAAAAACCATCTTTTTTTTCCGAATTTATCCCCTGTCCCTCACACGAAACACCACATTCCTACTGGGGAACCAAATGGGATGTATATGATGTGGATGTTACACCAATCAATGAGAATACACTAGGTATTTCGTTCTATACAGCATGGACACCACCCATACAAGCCTATATTCATCTTGAACAATTGGGATTCACCATTGATGCCATGTTTATGGAATCCGGATTTGAGTTTTGTGGTTATTGGAAAGACGGTGAAAAAACCTTGTTTGAAAATGTAATGGACAACCTAGCCAACCTTCCCGAAGATTTCCATTTTTATTTCCAAGACAATAATGAAGAGGAAGAAGACGAAAACTAGTTAAGGGACGTAGACCGTAGGTCAGAAAAGTTTCGTAGGACAAGGGACGTTGCCGAGAACGTAGTGGAGGCATCAGACGAATAAGAGGTATGTATAAAAGATGTAAAGGATTCATAATATACTGTAATTATATCATGAATTTTCGTTGGACAAGTATCTTATACTTATTATCACTACCATTACCATATGGATTGGTTCAAGGGTTTCTTCCCACCTCCAAAATAAACTTGAAAACCAACACATGTATCATATACATGATACCGGAACAAAACCTACCAGACCCACCCAACAAAATCCAAGAATGGTTGCGTTTGTCACGATTACCCAAGAACATCGTATCTAGTTCCTTATTGACCTTGGTAGGTGCCTATGTGGCACATCCTGACACGTGGATGATTTGGATTACTTCACCACCTTTTTGGGCAGCTTATGCAATGATTCAATGTATTACAGCATCTAGTATGATTATCAATGATATTTATGATATAGAATTGGACAGGTATCAACATCCCGATCGTCCACTCGTTCTTGGTACCATTACCATGAACGAAGCTTTCATTTCGGTATGGGGTATGTTGTCTATGTCGGTATTTTTAGGTCTACAATATTTACCTCCACTGATGGATCCATTATGGACCACCAACATCGGATTGATCGTATTGTATACACCTTTTTTTAAAAAAATCACTTTGGTAAAAAACATGGTATGTGCTTATATCATTGCCTGTACCATACCTTTCATCGCGATTGCTACGATCAATCCCATTGATTTAATGTATTTCTCCGAACAACATTGGTCTTCCATGTGGATCACTACCCAAATCACCTTCATGGCTTCCATGTACATTGAAATGATGTTGGATATTTTGGACGAAGACGGTGATCGTCGTGCTCAAATACAAACCATACCGGTACGATGGGGTTCAGGTGTTACCATGGAATTGTTAAGAGTTTTTTTGTTCGTATCCTATACTTCTATTTTCACACAAACGGCATATGTCGGTAATTACCAAGATTTTTTGTCTATTAATATCACGTATCTGTTGTTTTATTACGGTTGGAAACGAGTTGCCAACGACCAGAGTCGTGAAACCGTATTACAATCCATCAAACTAACCACATTGGCATTACTCATATTCTTGGGTTTGAACATTGTCTGATCAGAAATTGAAGAGAGTTTCTTGAGGTTTTTTACGGGTAGCACGAACCACTTTTTTGATTTGTAAGAATCGTTCCAAAGATTGAATATTGGAAGATTGTGTTTCCATATCCATAGCACTACGGAATTGAGACTCCATTTCCCCCAATTCATCTATTTTAAAGGAGGATTCAATCAAGGAATAGGAAGGGAATTTGTCAGGTTCTACCATGAGTGGAGAACGTATAAACCACAAAGATCCATACAACAATACCGGGTCATCGGTTTGTGTTTCGGTATCATAACGTGTATTTAAAAACAACCATAAATCGGTAGGTTGCGTTCCCACTGAAGTCATTTTGATTTTACCGGAAGTAAACAATACGATAGGTATTTTCCAAACGTTTGCCAATATCCACCAGTCCAAATCTGTCAAAAAATAATCTTCTGTAAAAATAGCAGTAGACAAATCATTGGCAGCGGCGGACAACAATAGATTCTTATTTTGGTCTTTCAAAGTACGAATGATTTTATCTCCATGAATGGACATATATGGTTCATATCCTTTCCATAAATCTTGTTTGATTTCTACCAACGTTTTGGACGGATGTTTTGCCAAACGTAACAAATTCATAGCAACTGCAAAAGTACACATGGGGGAATGATCCATAAAAAAGATTTCACGCGTATTTTTGGGAAAAGAACGTTTCCATATACTACGATTGTTCCCTTCTACAAGGGTTTCTTTGTCCCCTTTTTTAACAATACATTCGGTCATGACAAAGGATTGATAGATGTCTTTGGGAATTTTACGTATCATTGTTTGTTGTTCTTCCAAAGACACTACCGGATGAAAAGAATCTTCCAAATGGGTAACGGGAACAGATGTATCGTAATTGGTTTGATGTATATATTCCGAGGTATTGAACGGAATCATGTCCTGAAAATATTCATCATTCAAGAAGGATTCTAGAATCAAAATTTCGTGGGGTGACAATACATAATCCGTCATTCCGGTAGTAATATTCAGATAAGTTTTCGGTTGAAATAAAAATTGTTGTATACGACGAAACCGTAACAATTCATCTGCCAAACGTAAAAAATAAATGTTCTTGGTACTACAGTCCATACCTGTTTGTTTACACGTTTCTAGATCATATAGTAAATGTGTAGTGGGTAAATACAACATAGTTCCACGACAATATTTTTGTTCCCCACGGTCATTGTTTTGTATATCGGGTCCACCCATACATTCAAATATGGTAGAATTCGCCATGGATTTCAAATCGTCGTCGGAATAGTCCAAGAATCCAATATGTTCACGAGAAATTTGTTCCAGTGCGGTGGATATTTCCATAATAGCCTCCGAATAGGTTTCCGGTTTTTTCTCGTATTCTTGAATCATATGCACCATATTTTTCTTGGTACTACGATTTTCAAAATTGTTCAGTAATTGTCGTAAGATCGCACGAAATACTTGATAAAATTGGGTTTCTAATGAAATCCTCGTCATAAACTGTTCCCTTTTGGGGTCTCCTTGATGTGTCATAGCCAAGGTTTTATCCGCGACAATGTCCTCGGAACGTTTCAAAATTGGCAAATCATCTTCTATGGGTGGTTCATGAGGAAATACAGGTACCACTTGCATGGTCTTGGTAAGAATACCTGTGACCACATTTTTTATGGGATCCACCATTTTATAGGAAGGCTCACATAGTATTTGTTCTTTGGTTTCCGTCATTACATCACGTAACCGGTACAATGTCTGTGAATATGTTTTCCATAAATCCATGGTAGATGTACGCGCTTTGGTAAATTGGGTTTGAACACGTTGTATCGCGCGTTCTTTGATCGTTTGGGGCATTTTCGGGATTTCATGATTGGTATCGGACATATATATTACAGGATAAGACGAATCCATCAAAACGGCGGAAGGTAAACAAGGGACGATGATACCATTTTCCAGTTGAATATTTTGTTTATGAACATAAAATCCCGTTATTTTTCCTTCCATATTCCATAACTGGGCACGAATCACATAGTTATATTCTTTCAATACACGTTCTGTTTCAGTAGCTGTCAAATTCTTGGGGAATTCTTTCATAGTTTCTTCGTTTCTCACAGGTACACAATATTGATGGGTGGTGGTGTCTACCATTTCCAAAATACGTCGTAAAGAAGACGTGGTGGATTCCAACATAAATCCCATGCGTTTTTCTACGCTTTGTTCTTTGTCAATCAATTGATAAATCGGTTCATAAAAGTTGCCACGTTTTAGGATAAAAAAAGATTCTTTTTTGGAGTCAAACATGGAATGTTGGCTCGGAGGACATAACAATTCCACTGCCAAATCATCGTCGCTTAATTCCAAGATAATCAAATTACAACCACCTGGTATCAGGGTGGAGCCCGGGTCTGCGAGAATATCCCATAGATACGTATGGTCTATGGCGGTTTGTGTATCCTGAATATATTTCAAGAAATTTTCAAAGGTTTGAACGGATTGTTGCAAAAAAGCAAGTTGTATAGGTTCATTACGGTCTATGGTTTTGTAAAAACGTGTAGATGAATATTTTTCAATGTTCAATGATTCATTGGACAACCCGTCAATTTCACCAAATACAGACAAAAACGCGCCATTTTGATAGGTGATGAACCGATCCAAATTCATTTGTTCCACAAATATATTACGAAAATTCGCCACATTGATAGGAGGTTCTGTGGGACGTTTTGCATTGTAGATTTCAGCAAACAATCCCATAAAAGATTGTTTTCTTGGTTGTTCAATCCCATACAACAAAAAACACGGTTGATTGGGTACAACTCGCGTGGCGTTCAAATTGGAAATCAATAATTTGGAATAATCTACTTGAAAAAAATATTGTAATGATTTGGGTAACATGGACCAACGATTTGGTGTTGTAGGTGGACGTGAGGAATATTTTAGAATCACGCGTTCTTCTTTGATATTTTTTGAAATATTCATGCTGGAGGGTTCTTGGTCCATCTCCGCATTAGATTCAGACATGGCTTCCTTGGATTTCTCTTGACATTGTTTGTTTCTTGAAATATGCATATTTTTTTTGGTAGTATCTCCTTCAAAACAGCAAGGTGTGCACAATTCGGAAGGATGTTTTTTCGGGTCTTCAAACCCAGGATACGCATATTTATCCGATAATTGTACATTGTCTTTGCATATTCCTTGTTGATATTCTTCTTCGGTAAGAATACGTTGTTGTGTTGTGCACCAATATTTTGGACAAGCATACCAATATTTTTTAGAAGGGGTAGAAGCATATTGTACGGTTCGTAAATCGGGGTCTTTTTTCATGATTTCTTCCCATTCGTCTTGGTTCAAAGAAATAGGCTGACGTTTTTTTTGACAAGACCTACCGTAAGAATCTTTGCCTTCCAATTGAAACAATTCTGGGTCACGTTCATTCAAACGATCCAAACGTGTTTTGACACGTTTTTTACCAACACCACCAAACAAAAATCCTTCTTCTTCGTCGTCTTCATCCGCTTCAACGTCATCGTCAGCTTCTTCATCGTCAACTTCTTCTTCTTCTTCTTCTTCTTCTTCCGCAGCAGCAGCTTCCTCTTCATCCGGATTCAATTCCAAGGATTCCATAGGTTCTTCCGATTCTATTTCCTCCACATTGTCAGGAGCCGGCAATTCAAATATCATTTTTTCACAGAAATCCGTTTTAGGCAAAGATTCTTGGTTCGTCACCAATCCTAGCAAGGACATCATATAGGATTCCATCAATTCAATATAGTGAATGGTAGGTAAATCCATGGATTCTGTGGGCATTTGTAAACGTATATTTCGTTTATGGATACGACCTTTACGACCTACTACATATTCTTCAGGATTTTCAGAAATGTTACTCATGTCAGAGGACATTCTTCCACAATCACGACAATATTTGTAAATATCTATCACAATTTGTTGATTTTCATAGTGTAATTCAACAGGAAAAGAATATTCACGATTGTTGTTTCTGCGTAAAATACGCACTTCTTGGTCTACTTCATATTTATCAATTCTACGTTGTGCTTGTTCTTTCGTCAATGAATAATTCAACACAAGACGTTCCAAAATTTCGGTTTCATTCTTACCTTGATATTGAAATTCTTTGATCAATTGTCCTTGACCTTCATAATCACTATACACACGTTTGTATTTTAGAACAATATTTTCATTGATATCGTTTTCTTTAGATGATTCAACATCTTCATATACATCAAAAATATGACGAATACACGGTAATTCTTGAATGATGGAAAAAAATTCAGGGTAACGCATACTCCAACGAACATGATAATGTTTTAATCCGATGGTAGAAGATTCTACCGTTTCAAACAGAGGTAACATATATCCACTTTTTTGCAAAAAGGCATTGATATGTTCCAACAATGGATTTATTTTGACACGTAACAATTGATTTAATTTTTCCATGGATTCTTCCATAGAACTATCACAATACATATGTACATTACCATGATGGTCAATCATCACATACATTTCTACATCATTGATATCAGTTTCTTCTTCACTATCTTCACTACGTTTAGGTAAACAATAAATAATACTCTGTCGTTTGGAAAATTTACAAAAGGTAAGAATTTGACGTTTAGACAATAATGGTATTCGTTTTCCGTTTTTTGAAATACGTTGAGAAAACAACCGGAGAATGTTTTCTTTGTTTTTTCCGGGATTGTACATAATGGCAGGAACAAAAGACATGGAAGATATATTTTTGAACAAAATATCCAAAGGTATACGTGTTTTGTTCATCATCACCAAAGTAAACTCCTTGATTTGTCGGTCAATACGTGGTAAATCTTTGGAAACCATTTCCATTTTATCCTCAATGATTTCCATATAGGATCGTGTTTGATCAATGTTTGACATATGTTCTATCATTCGTAACGTATTGGATTCCGAACCTTGAGAAATTTTAGGAAAATAATAAGGAACAATGTTTTCGGGCAAATCTTTGGAAAAACACACATAAATTTCGTTTTGAAACATGGGTAAATATCTCAATAACAACTGATGTTCTTGGGATTGTAACATTTGGTGTGGTTTCCACCCTTTTTCTTGCCATTCATTGATCACATCGGTAGTACAGTAGGCTGGATTTACCGGAAATGTATAATCCGTAGAATTTCCAAAGATTTTGCCGTATTGAAATCCCATAGGAACAAATTGCAAAACACCTTTCATGGTATTGTTTTTATCTACAATGATTTGTTGAATGGTTTCTAAAAACAAATTCATGTCCGCATCCTCAGACAACTGAAACGGTAGTGAAAAATTTTTCAAAAAGGTTTTCATTTTTGTAAAGGACAACTCCGTAGTTGCGTGTTTCGTAATTTCTTGGTACAATGTTTCTATGTCCAACTCCGTTTTAGGAACGTGAACACGTGTAAACAAATACATAGATTCAATGGATGGATAATTGTTGGGTATATTTCCATTTTCAGATTTGTAAATATCACCAACCGCTTTGGCGATTTTTAATTTCAATATATGAATAGAATCGTCCGGATATATTTGTTGAGATGCCCGATAATAATTCGTTTCTTTCGGTTCACTTTGACTAAATGAATATGTTTCAGCAACATACATGGATTCTCCTGAAATGGACAACAAATGTACCAAGATATCCTTGGTTTTATCAAATTCTGGAAGAACTTCTGAATAAGAACTTGATGGTATGTTTTCTTGGTCAGATGGCATATTCCTCTGGACTCCACGCTTCGCAGAGTCGTCCTTCAGAATATGCGTTGCCACATCCATATCGCCAGCATCAACTGACATACCATCATGCACCAGGACTCCTACGTCGTCCTTGCGCATGATGCCGGAGAAACCTTCCACTATCGCTTCAGGTTTTCCGGCAATATTGTCGTCTTTGGTAATTATATCCTTTTGCATCTAATATCAATATAATATACTATATTATACTAATACTACAAACCTTTATGCGAAAAGCTCTTTTGGTAGGTATCAATTATTTGAATGAGCCATCAAATAGTCTACATGGTTGTGTTACTGATGTTGTCAATATAGGAAACATGTTAACCAGTGAATATGGATACAATACGGAAGATGTTGTGATTTTGCGTGATGATAGTACGGATCCAGAGTTACTACCGACACGTGATAATATATTATCACAACTACAGAATTTGGCACAAATGTCCGAAAATTGTGAACAAATATGGATTTATTACAGTGGACACGGCGCATTTTTAAACAATTCCAATCGCGGAATTTTGGTACCGATGGACCATGAAATCCATGGATATATTCATGATACCGATTTGTTTTCGGTTCTTCAACAAATCAAATGCCCCACATTTGTTGGTATGGATAGTTGTAATAGTGGAACGATATGTGATTTAGAATGGAATTTTGAATATATGTATGGGCGTAATTTTATGCGTACTCAGCTCGCACAACAGAGCATAGAATATCCGAACATCATAGTTATGAGTGGTTGCAAATCTTCACAAAGCAGTTTGGAATTCTTTGATACAGTAGATAATCGTTATGAAGGTGTATTTACGGATGCTCTAGTGAATGTCATGCAACAAAACTCCTATACCATCTCCTTGGGGAAACTCATACAAGATATTTGCGTTTTCTTAGTGAACAAAGGAATTGTGTCGCAAAAACCCATGATTTCATCTTCAACTACCCTACCTGTGATGAATTTTGTCAAAGTCTAACTGTCTTTGTTTGCGTAATTTATTATGATTCACATAATAACTTACCTGTATTCATGAAGAAACTCTGCATCGTTATAGATCAAACCCGTAATAAATCAGTACCCTACTTGTATCAATCACCGACAAATTTTTCGGATTATAGGAAGGTGCTTGTGCAATGGTAAAGGGTTCAAACGAATAATACATCTGTATATTTGCGGTACTAACAATACTCATATTTTTCATATAAGGAGTCATATTCAGGGGTAAACTATATTGGAAGGTCGGTGTAGTTGTTATACTACCTGCCGAACCAAGAGCATTGTAGGTAATGACGGTATAAGAATAACTAATATCTGCGAAAAAGGAATTGCTTGGATCCGTATACACAGTAACACCTGGAGATAACAGTTGATAAGACGCATCTATGGGAACTCTGTTCACCAAACGCCGTACGGCTACTTGGTAATAGGATGGATAACCGACCAAATTCAACAAAATCGTTTGATATTTCAATGCAGGTACAATGTCGGTTACATAAGACACTGGTGATACGAGAGATGTAGTTATTACACTACCAGCAACACCGAATATATTATAAGGGGTAATTGCGTACGAATACGTATTCGCTCCATAAAATACATTACTGGGGTCAATATACACATTTTGTCCGTAAGAAACCATTTTTGTAGTTTCTATGACATATCCATTGATCAATCTTGCCACACTTACCCTACTGTAGGATATGTTACTTATAATGGCAAATGAACTATCGTTTCCACTTATACGGATGTTTCCAATGGATCCGATAGTGATACTTGGTAAAGGAGATACCGGGGTAGTCGTATATGCCAATCCTGCCACACCCGATTGAGAATAAGGAATGATAGAATATGAATATAAATTTGTACCATAAAATACATTGCTTGGGTCAACATACGTGGTAATTCCGTAAGGAATCATTTGAGGTGTTTCTATGGCTTGTCCATTCACCATACGCATGACAGATACGGTGGTAAACGTGCCCAACATTGGAACAGATATGTTCGTATTGTTATATGAAATGGTACCTGTTACTACATAAGGTAATGGACTTGTAAAGGATGTTGTATAGAGAGGTCCTGCTATTCCTACAGTGTTGTATGGGATAATTTGATAGTTGTACGACACATCGGGTGAAAAGGTAATACTGGAATCTATGTATATGGTCGTTCCGTAAGGAATGGTTGAATAATTGGTCATGGGACTTCCATTTCCCCAAAGTTGGATGGCGCAAGTATAATAGGTACTAGACGAGTACAATACAAAGGAAATATCTTGATAATTACTAAAAAGAGGTCCTGTACTAATAGACGATATGGGAGTTACCCCGGTAGTCGTATAGGGCGTACCTGGGAATCCTGCCAAATTGTACGGAATAAATACGTAAGAATACAGATTGAATGGATAAAATGCGGAACTAGGATCCGTATACGAAGCCCCCGGAGTTACATATTGATAATTTTCTATTTGGGTTCCATTGACAATACGTGCTACATAGACACTATAACATGAGGGAGAATAAGTGATAGCCACCGTGGAAGATGTGGATGTACATGTAACAACGGTGGAAATGGTACCTGAAGGAAGCAAGGGTACATCATAATTGTAATACACGATCATACCGGTGGTATCAATGTTAGTTCGGTTTCCTAAGGTATAATTGGCTGGAAGGGTGGAAGTCACAAAATCACATACATAATACATAACCATACTTGCGGTATCAATGAGTGCCCGGGCTTTGGTGGAATACGTGGGAGGAATGGGTGGAGTTACGGTGGAAGTAATATAATTTGTTCCTAATTGTCCAAAGGCATTTCTGGGTGTAATAGAATATGCGTATGTTGTACCCACTGTAAACGAATTGGCTGGATCCGTAAACGTCAGAGATGTTGACGACGGTTTGTATACATAATAAGTACCCACCACACCATTGTTGATCAAAGCAATACTTACATCATAGAAGGTATTTATACTTGCGAATGTAAATAATAATTGGGAATATGTTACGGATATATTCGTAATACTGACCGATGCGGTTGGTGAAAACACCGACGTATACACACTGGTACCGGTTTGTTTAAGAACATTGGCGGGTACAATGGAATGAGAGTAACTTGTATCTGCGGTAAATGGGCCGGTATCTGTGTAGGAACTCACATTGTTCGCGTACGTGGCAATTAATGGAGTATATGTGGTTCCCAAACGATTGGTGGAAATACGTGTGATAGCTGTGGTAGAATAGGATGTATAGGATCCCAAACTGGTCAAATTTATGATGGTATTTCCAGTAACTGAACTATAGGATGAACTCGCGGAAATAGACGCTGGTACTGATACCGTGGTAGAAAGAATGTACTGACCTGCAGAACCAATTACATTATAAGGTGTAATGGCATACGCGTATTTATTCAATGGTGAAAATACTGAACTAGGATCCGTATACGATGTTACATCTACGCCCAATCTGTAAGCAGTCGGTTGTATAATACCATTGAATATCAAGGCAATACTTACATCATAAAAGGTACTCGCACTACTGAAGGTGGTAATTAGCGAGGATGATGTAATGGTACTTTGTGGATTGGTGACACTAGGTATTACGGATATGACTGGAGTAGAAATATAAGGTCCTGCTACATCCAACGCATTGTAGGGTGTAATCACAAATATATATGATATATCGGGTGACCGATTTGTATACGTTGCATTAATCACACTTACACCCATCTTTTGGGTAGAACCCACGATTCCTCCCGATACTTCGGTAATGGTTACATAATCAAAACTAACACTATAAGCATAATTTACCATCAAACTATTGGTAGTGATATTGTTATAATTGATAAATATCACAGTTGCCGTTGGTGATACCGTTGTAGTTGTAAATGCTGTTCCTGCCGTATTGTTTGCATTATATGGTGTAATTACGTATGAATAACTATTATCAGCAGAAATCACATTACTAGGATCTGTATACGTAGTAGTTTCCGGTGTTAAGGTGGAAGATGTTCCAAGAGGAATACCATTCACAATACGTGCCACGTTCAAATAGGAATACGTATGCGCTGGTAATGAATGAGTAAATGACAACGTAATTCCATAAATATCCATGGCAGAATATACGTAATTATTCACTGAAAAGGATGGATTCACATACAATACATTACTTGTAACGGTGGTACCTGCAGTTCCTAAGGCATTATACGGGGTAATTGTATACGTATAACTTGCATCTGCAGCAAAAGGTCCAGAAACGTCTTGGTAGACACTGTTGGATAATTTGTTCAATGTCATGGGTACAAACGATAGATTACTGATTTGTCGGGTAAATGAAAGAGATTTATAATTGGTCAATGCAGTTGTAATTCCCAATGAAATATCATTGACTCCTACATATGGCATGAAACTTACACTTGGTGGTACAGACACCGATGTGGTCAAAATCGCGGTACCGGCGACACTATTGGCATTGTAGGGTAGAATAGAGTACGCGTAACTACTATCTGCAGTGAAGGTACCCGAATCCACGTAGGTAGTCGTATGGGGTGAAACATTGACGTAAGAACCTAGAATACCGTTGGTAATACGAGCAACAGATACGTTGTAGAAGGATCCGATACTTGTATATTGTACCGTCATGTTGCTGGGTGTGGGTGTCAAGGAGGAGAAGGTAACCGTGGGTGTGACAGAGGTAGCGGGAGTGGTAATCAATGTTCCGGAAACATCTATACCGTTGTAAGGAATGATCTTGTACTGGTATACCACGTTCGGTGACATATTGATATCGGTATACGTGGTTGCTCCGTTGGCGAATCGCTGGTAACTGCCGATGATGCCGCCCGATACTTCCGCAATCAGTACGTATTTGTATCCTCCGCTGTTGAGATTTACAATGACCGATGACGTGGTAATTCCGGTATACTGACTGAAAGTCACACTGGAAGATACCGATGTAGCAGAGGTATATAAGGCTGTACCGGGTACATCCAAGGCATTGTAGGGTGTGATCACATACGAATAACTATTATCCACTGAAAAGGAACCCGCCGGATCCGTATAAGTAGTCGCCTTGTAAGGTTGTTTTACCGCGGTCTGTACCACTCCATTCACAATGGGTGCGATCGTCACATAGTAATATTTGTTGATACTACTACTGTACGTCAAACTAATCTGACTGGTAGTTACCGTGGTGTATGCCGTACTGGTAAGGTTCGCAATCGGTGATACTACGATGGATTTCAAGGTGGCACTCTGGGTACCCGCGGCGTTGTACGCGATCATGTTGTACTGGTAACTACTGTCGGCGGTAAAGGCTCCCATATCCACGTAGGTGGTTTGGTGAGCTGCCAAGGGTACATAAGCACCTTGACTCGCGTTGGTAATACGTGCTACCGAGACATCATAAAAGGTGGAGGCATTGAGGAAACTCAAGGAAATATCCGTGGTATCCACGTTGATGGCGCCTACAGAAATCGTGGGTGTCACGGAGGTGGCAGGAGTGGTAATCAACGTTCCGGAAACATCTATACCGTTGTAAGGAATGATCTTGTACTGGTATACCACGTTCGGTGATAGATTGATATCGGTATACGTGGTTGCTCCGTTGGCGAATCGTTGGTAACTGCCGATGATGCCGCCCGATACTTCCGCGATCAATACGTATTCGTAACTAGTACTATAGACGAAATTGACTTGGAGACTGGAAGTGGTGATGTTACTATAGGAGGCAAATGCCACGTTGGCAGTGGTGGAAACCGTCGTTGTACGGATGCTGGTACCAGCCACGCCGAGAATGTTATGAGGCACAATCATGTACGAGTAACTACTGTCCGCGGTGAAGATTCCTGAATCTACATAGGTAGTCATATGAGGTGAAACACTGACATAGGCGCCTTGAACCGCATTGGTAATACGGGCAATGGATACATCGTAGAAAGATCCCATACTTGCATATTGAACCGTCATGCTACTGGATGTGGGTGTCAACGAGGTAAAGGTGACCGTGGGTGTGACAGATACTTGAGGAGTAGTAATCAAGGTACCAGGAACATCCACGCCGTTGTAAGGAATGATATTGTACTGGTATGCCACATTGGGTGATAGGTTGGTGTCTGTATAGGTGGTTGCTCCGTTGGCGAATCGTTGGTAACTGCCGATGATGCCGCCCGATACTTCGGCAATCGTGACGTACTTGTATCCTCCGCTATTGAGATTCAAAGTGACCGATGACGTGGTAATTCCAGTATACTGATTAAAAGTCACACTGGAGACTACCGATGTAGCAGAAGTATACACTGCCGTACCTGGAACATCCAAGGCATTGTAGGGTGTAATCACATACGAATAACTATTATCCACTGAAAAGGAATTATTTGGATCCGTATAGGTAGTCGCCTTGTAAGGCTGTTTCACCGAGGTCTGTAGTACTCCGTTCACTACGGGGGCAATGGTCACATAGTAATATTTGTTGATACTACTACCATACGTCAAACTGATTTGACTGGTAGTTACCGCCGTATATGCCGTACTGGTAATATTCGCTACGGGAGATACTACAATGGATTTCACGGTGGCACTCTCGGTACCCGTGATGTTGTACGCGATCATGTTGTATTGGTAACTGCTGTCGGCAGTAAAGGCTCCCATATCCACGTAGGTGGTTTGGTGAGCTGCCAAGGGTACATAAGCACCTTGACTCGCATTGGTAATACGTGCTACTGAGACATCATAAAAGGTGGAGGCATTGAGGAAACTCAAGGAAATATCGGTGGTATCCACGTTGATGGCGCCCATAGAAATCGTGGGTATGACAGAAGTGGTAGGTGTGGTAACCGACGTTCCTGAAAAATCCACCATATCGTAAGGAATAATCGTATATTGGTATGCCACGTTCGGTGATAAATTGGTATCTGTGTATGACGTTGCTCCGTCAGCCAATCGTTGGTAACTACCGACCACGCCACCCGATACTTCCGCAATCATCACATATTTATAATTGGAACTATATGTGAAATTCACTTGGATACCGGAAGTAGTGATGTTGCTGTAGTTGTCAAACGATAAATTATAGGCGGTAGACACTGTCGTGGTTTCAATGGCAGTTCCAGCGACACCAATCGCATTATAAGGTACAATAGAATACGAATAATTACTATTTGCTGTCGTATTACTGGAATTATCCACAAAAGTGGTTACATGTGGTGAAAGTCCAACATATTCACCTTGGACACCGTTGGAAATACGTGCTACCGAAACGTTGTAGAAGGAATTCATATTGGCATATTGAATTGTAATGTTGTTGTAAGTAGATAAAATAGAAGTAAATGTCACGGTGGGTGTTACCGAGGTGGCAGGACTGGTAATCAATGTTCCTGATACATCCACACTGTTGTAGGGGATGATGTTGTACTGATATATTACATTGGGTGATAGGTTGGTATCTGTGTACGATGTCGCCCCATTAGCTAATTGTTGGTAACTACCGACCTCACCACCAGAGACTTCCGCGATCAATACGTATTCGTAACTGGTACTGTACACGAAATTGACTTGTACATTGGAAGTGGTAATATTATTGTACGAGGTGAAAATCACACTGGGGGTAGTGGAAACTGGCATGGTATGAATGGAGGTACCCGCTACCCCAAGAACATTGTAAGGAACTAAGATATAAGCGTAACTATTGTCCGCAGTGAACATGCCCGAATCCACGTAGGTGCTGGTATGAGGCGAAACACCCACATACTCACCTTGAACACCATCGGTGATACGTGCAATAGACACATCGTAAAAGGAATCAATACTTGTGTATTCTAGGGAAATGTTACTAGGTGTTGGTACAATGGATGTCAAGCGGATGGTAGGAATCACGGATATTTGGGGTGTGGTAATCAAGATTCCGGAAACATCCACACCGTTGTAGGGGATGATGTTGTACTGGTATGCCACATTGGGCGACATGTTGTAATCCGTATAGGAGGTTGCCCCGTCAGCTAATCGTTGGTAACTGCCCACATCACCACCGGACACTTCCGCAATCAATACATATTCGTAACTGGTACTATATACGAAATTGACTTTCACACCGGAAGTCGTAATGTTACTATAGGAGTCAAATGCCACGTTGGCAATGGTGGATACGGGAGTCGTATAAATACGGGCACCTGGTACACCGAGAATGTTGTAAGGAATGATAGAGTACGAGTAACTACTGTCAGCTGTGAAAATACCCGAATCCACGTAGGTAGTGGTATGAGGTGAAACACCCACATACGTATCTTGAATACCATTGGTAATACGAGCAATAGACACATCATAGAAGGATCCTATACTGACATATTCAAGGGTAATCTGGTCATATGTGGGTAATACTGAAGTAACTTCTACTGTAGGTATAGGTGATAAAAATTCCGTAGTAGAAAAGGTACCCGATACGTCCACACAGTTGAATGGTATGATATTGTATTGGTATGCCACATTGGGTGAAACATTGTAATCCGTATAGGTGGTTTCCTTGGGTGACAATGGAACGGTTTTCTGGACAACGCCTCCAGATATTTCTTGGATGGATACATAATGGAACGTGTCACTGTTGTTCAAGAAAATGGTAATACTGGACACATCTACACTTGTACTATAACCAGGTAAAACGGGTACTACCGAAATGATGGCAGTCATTACCGAAGAACCGGCAGTGTTCAATACATTGTAGGGTACAATGTTGAATTGATAACTCACGTCCACGGAAAGAGTATGGTCCGTATATATGGTTGCATTGGGTTCCAATGATACTGTTTGATTTATAACCCCATCAACCGTATCAGTAATCGTTACATAGTAATAACTTGTATTGTTATCAAAGGCAATGGTAATACTGTTGTTGTCGGCAGTCATATCGTAAGAAGGTACCACAGGAGTCACGGACATTTCATAAGTGGTTACCGATGTTCCGGAAACATCCAATGCATTATAGGGTACAATCACATAAGCGTAACTGGTATCGGTGGTAAAGGTTGTGGAAGGATCCATATAGGACATTGATCCGATAGGTTGTGTGGTAAAAGAACCAAGAATACCACCCACAATCGGAGCAACATCTACATAATAATTGGAACTGAAGGGATTGGTATAGGAGAATTGTGCAGAATTAGTTGACATGGTGATTGCACTTACCGAAACGTAGGGTAGGGGGGAAACCATGGGACTATAAATCGCAGTTCCAGACACATCTACCGCATTGTAAGGAACGATATTGTAAGAATATACTACATTGGCAAACATGTTTTCGTCTAGGTACGTTTGGTAGTTCGTTACGGTTTGTGTTGTACCAGGAACCCCTCCGGAGATTTCGGTAACCATCATATACGCATAATTGGAAGGATCCGATACTTGAATTTGTACTTGACTCGTAGTCAAACCAATGTAATCGACAAAATACAAACTAGGTAGAGGGGAGGTTGCTACGGTAGTAATCATTGCGGTATCATTGGACGCATTCAATGCATTGTAAGGTACAATCTTATACCTATAGACAACACTCGGTGAAAATGGTGCATTGGCGGTGTCCGTAAACGATGTTCCGCCGATGGACTGTATCAATGAGGATTGGTCCGTGCCATTGACACTGGGTAGGATGCTCACATAGTAATAATTCAACATAGTATCATAATAAGTGAATCGGATTTGATCGGATTGAACCGATGTATAGGAGCCAAAGGATACAGTTGCGGGTGGAGATACGACGGTTCCTAGAATGGTGGTACCACGAGTACCTAGAGCATTGTAAGGAACAATGGAATATTGATAACTACAATCCGCTGCAAACATATTGCTAGGGTCAGTATACACCGTAGTATGGGGCGACAAATAGACATAGGGTTGTCTCTTTCCGTTGACCATACGTGCCACGGATACATTGTTGAAGGTGGTACTGTCCAATACATTGAAAGACAAATAACTCGTGGAGATGGAGGTTACACCGTAACGTACCGTAGGTACAGACGAAACATTGGGTGTAGTGACGGTAGGACCTGATACATCCACACTATTGTAAGGAACAATGTTAAATTGATGTATGACCGTTGGCATCAAACCATACATGGTATAGGATGTCGCACCGTTGTTCAATCGGGTATACGCCCCGACTTGACCCCCGGAAATTTCGGCAATGGCAACATATTGATAATTGTTGTTGTTTCCAAAATATACGGTTACACTGGAGGTATCCAACCCACCATAACGCAGGAACATTGCCGTCGGTGACAAAGACGTTGCTGGTGACATTACAGGAGTACCCGCAACACCCAATGCATTGTACGGGGTGATTACGTACGAATATTGATTTTGAACGGTGAAATTACCTGTATCGGTAAAGAGGGTGGTTCCTACCGACAATGTTTGGGTATTTTCTGTACTTGTCCCGTTGACCATGGGTGTAACCGTTAGATATGAAAAGGTGGTCGCATCGGTAACTTGGAATTGTACCACGTAGGCATTGATGAACAAATACGAATCAAATGTCACGGTAGGAACCACGGAGATTACCGAAGTAAGTACGGTGGCTGCATTGTTAGCAATACCCAAGACATTGTAAGGTACAATGGCATATTGATAGGTATTGGTGGCAAAGAATGCGGTGGAAGGGTCTTGGTAGATCGTTGTACCCGCGGGTACGATCGTGGTGGAAAGATAGGTTCCGTTGATGATGGGAGTGACAGAAACATACGAATAGAAACGTGTTTGAACCAAAGAAATGGTCACCGCAGAAGAGTTAATAGAAACTGCTCCGATACTTATCTGTGCATTCATACTTACGACGGGGGAATAAATGATGGTTCCGTACACTCCCAACGAATTACGTGGTGTCAACCTATACGAATAACTACTGTCCGCAAACAAAAGGGAATTTGTCGTATCTATGTCATAATAAATGGGGGAAAGTGGTAATGTGGTACCGATGAATACGGGTGGACCTCCATTGACAATACGTGCTACCGAAACATCGTAAATGGTATTCGGATTGGAAAAACTCATAGAAATATCGTGGGCGCCTACCGAAATCGCTCCAAACGTAATGGTGGGTATCAACGAAATGATGGGGGTGGTAATCGCCGTTCCGGAATTGTCTGCGGCATTGTAGGGTATCAAGGAATAGGCGTAGGCATTGCGTGAATTGAGATTTGTATCCGTGAAAGAAATGACTTTGTACGCAAGACGTTGGTAAGATCCTACGACACCCCCGGAGATTCGGGCAATTTTCACATAGTCAAAACTGGCGCCATAGGTAAAATTCACTGTCACACTGGTATCGGTGATATCAGAATAATTACTGAAACCTACATAGGACGCAATAGATATCGGGGGTGTGGTCGTGGTATAACCGACCAAATTCATAGCGTTGTAGGGTTGAATATAATACGAATAACTACTGTCAACGCTGAACGAACCGACATCGGTGTACGAAGTATCGCCCACATTGGTAGTAATGACCGTACCATAATTACCGTCTGTAACACGGGTGATTCTCACATACGAATACGAATGAGACGTAGAAGGTAACAATACGACAATACGAGTAGAACTAATGGTGCCATATCCATTGAATGTATAGGATGCTACTGGAGAAAATTGCGAAGTGGTCAAAGTAGGTGCGGCAACTCCAATCGCGTTGTAAGGTATGAATGCGTAGGTATATCTGTAATCCGCAGTGATGGTTGTATCAATATAACTGGTAATGTTCGCAGGTTGGGTCACATAGGCACTCCAAGAACCACTGTTGACCATTCGTGAAACAGCTACGCTGGCAAAAGTGGTACTGGCATTCGTAAAGGGGAAGGTAATTACCGAAGTGGTGACGGTAACGGTGCCCAAATTGACAGAAGCGGTGGGGGACATGGTGGTGGTGGTCAATGCAGGTCCCGCCACATTCAATTCATTGTAAGGGGTAATGACATAACTATACACTGTATTTGCATTCAATCCCGAGTCAGTATAACTATAGGTGAGAGCTGATAGATTGGAAGCACTACCCACAGTGGTACCGGTAATACGTGCAATGGATACATAATAGGCAGAATTGGAACCAGTAAATACCAACGAAATTTGGGTTGTATTTGCGGCGGAATAACTGGTCAAAGACACGAAAGTCTTTAGAATGTTACCACATGCATTGACTGGACCACATGGATAATATATTTGCAAGGCTTGTGTATCTATCAAATTGCCGTAATTTTGTCCAGTCGGAATGTTGGTAAGTTGATTGATACCAAACCACCACATAGAACGAATATCTTGGGGACTCAATGCACGTTTATATACCCGGAATTCATCCACAAACCCGTTGAAATAACCTAGACCTGAACCGTAACCGATTTTGTTGCTATCAAAGGTAGTCGTACCCGAACTCACTGGCCATGCTCCAATAGCACTATTCATACGTACACCATTCAAGTAATAATTGTGAATGGCTTTGTTACCATTGGTTCCCGCCGAATTGTAGACAATGGAATATGCAATGAAATTCCATGCATTGGGTATTACACGGAAAGACCAAGCGACATACGTGGTACCGGGATTACTACTGAATGTTAACCAATTGTTGGTACCACTATAATAACAAGAAATTGTGGGTCCAGAGGAAGAACCGATGGAAAATACGGTGGCATTGTTGGCTTGGGAAGCACCCGAAGGATAAAACCAACCGGTGATGGAAATACCTGGAAGACCATTGTTGGCATTGGGTGGAGAACTGGTCAAGGCAAAGTTCGCCAAATTGAAATTCTGACTTTGTGTTGCTATCAACGCACCACATCCATTACCGATAGTTACATTTGGCGTAGTTGTTGATGCCAACGTTATGCTCATAGGAAATGCAGTCGCAAAATATGGATGATTGGAAGGTAAACTAGATCGTAATCCCCATTTGGTCGCCAAATAACCTTCTATATTTTGACGATCTGTATCAGAAAGAACTCCGGAATATATGAGAACTTCACACGCATATCCATTCCAGAAAGAACCCGGTTGACCACCCAAAAACAGATAATTAAACGAAATATTCCCCGTATTACTATTCACCGTATTTTTGGCAAACCCGTTCAAATAGGGTGTCCAGCTACTTCCGGTTTCAACCGATGACATAATACATAAATTATTTACACTCGCATATGGTTTTGCCACGGACTGTCCAGGAGATGGTTGCCCCCCTCCAAAAAAGAAATTGGCAGCACTTCCATTGTATGTATTATCAGCGGTACGCGCTGCAGCCTCAGTGACATATCGCGCACCAAATTGCAATTGATTTGCATTGTTTGCTGATATTAGCAAATAGGATGTGACTGGGCTAGTACTTGGATTTAAGTATCCTACCGAAAATATGGTAAAACTTGTGGGGAAAGTCATAAAATCGCAGAATAAATTGTTATTTCCGCCAAAATATATGGCATTTTTTCCATTCACAGCAGAACTGGCAAATGTGGGAGTTGCTACCGAGGCATTAAATATAGGGGCGGACGCAGACATATGATTACCCATACCCGATTTATCGTACCAACCATATAACGTAGTTCCATTCATACCTATAGAACCAGTATCATTGGCATCCAACCATAAAATACAAGAATTGGATGTTGAAAATACTGGATTATTTGTTTTTGTAACATTGATTATTTGATTATTCGTGGTAGTCATACTGTTATTATTGAATGGATTCACGTACAAAGAAAATGGAATGGAAAAATATGGATGACTCAATGGTAAATTCATTTGTAAACCATATTTCCAAGACAAATATCCTTCCATGGTTTGACGTTGTGTTGTGGTCAATGTGGTATTAAATACCATGATTTCGGATATTTTTCCCCAAAATTGAGCACCGTAACCATTGGTTGCTTGATTATATTGCATATGTTGTCCAACTCGGTAATACGAAATATCAAACGTACCACTTGAAGAAACCGACTGTGTAGTTGAAGAATTTCCATTTTGATATGTAACATAATTGTTCGCACCATCAAACCATGCTTCCCATAGATATGGTAATGTTCTACTAGATAAAGTAGTATAAGCATTTCGTGCAACAACACCATTTCTAGTCGTAGAAAATCCGTAACCACTAGAAAAGGATAATGAAACCGAACTAGTGTTGGTATTATCACCAACCCCGACTGCTTTTGACATACCAATGATGCTTCCATTATTTTCTAGATTATATTGTTCGACATCGTTGACACTTAAAATTGTCATATTAGAATTAGTAATTCTGACATTGCCCTGGAAAAATTGTGATTGCCCTGCAGTATTTCTTCCGGAAATTACCATAGTAGGATATCCATTCATTCCGGTTGAATTATACGCGATACCGCCGTTCATAGATGTTCCGTGATTTCCCAGTCCAGATTTGTCATACCAAGTACTTACTCCTGATCCGTTGGAAGGAACGGTTCCATTTGCATTTGGATCTGTACTGTCTAACCATAATACACATGATGACATTGCAGATACAAAATTTGGATCTTTGTTTTTTATAGATGCGGCATTTCCGGTAGCATAATTGTACAATAGCCCATTACTAGAATCGGTTTCCATCGGATAATACAAAGCCAAAGCACTCGTATCAATCACCGGCAAGGTCTGATTCACCAAACTCGTGGTTCCGGTTTGTACCACGGATACATTGGTAATACATATGGTGGAGGTTACCGCAGTGGCATTCGTAATGACAAAATTCAATGGATAAGAACCAGTAGAAGTGATCACAAAAGGGAGATTGAAGGTAATATATCCCATAGAAGAACTACTTACATCCAACGACGCGCCATTCAACAGGGTCATATTTCCAATGGTGACTGTCAACGTTTGGGCAGCATTGTACGCATTGTCTCTTGGGAATGCGCAAAAGGTCAATCTATAATTGATGAGTGGCACTTTGTTCACCAAAAACATGTCCAAAGCGAGAATTTGGGATACTGTCGTACTTGTACCCGCATTTCCTGCCGAAACTGCCAAATATTGTGTGATTCCAGTAGGCAGACCGTACGTATACATATAATTTCCATTCGCAATCACATAGTTCGCGCCCGTTGCCAAGGCTACCGTCCAGCTGGTCAGATCAGGTGCGCCTATACTTACTCCATTGGTAGATGGAATTTGGGACGAGGTCGCCGGTGTAAATGCACCGTTGTTGACAATGATGGTATTAAACGTGCCAAACGAATTAGCGTAGGAACCCGTACTATAAGGATAATACATTTGTAAACCGGTAGTATCCACCAAATTTCCGTAATTGACTTGGGACATCATGCCATAATTCCAGACTGCGGCAATGTCTTGCATACTCAACGTACGGTTGTAAATACGGAATTCATCTAGGTATCCATTGAAATAACCTAGACCTGATACACCACCACCCAAATTAATACTTGTATAGGATGTATTCTGGGTCCAAGCTCCGTATTGAATATTTGAATTACCATTGATATAATAGGTATAGGTAGAACCGGTGGAACTGGCATTCTGGTACGACATGGTCAAGGCGAAGAAATTCCATGCATTGGGTACTATGGTGCTATTATGCACATATTCCGGGGTATTGATACCATTGAAGGAAAAATCTATGAACGATTTGTTCTTGTAAAAATTCACCGATATTCTATTTCCATTGCTGTTGACCAACGATGCCAAACAAGCATTGGTAGATTGGGTAGAACCCACTGGATAAAACCATCCCATCATAGAAAATCCGTTGGTGGTAGATACGGGTATGGTTTTGGTGGTTTGTGTATATTGACTGTTGGCTGCCACTAAATTCAAGTATCCGATACCACAGGTAGAATTGGTTGTACCAATGGATGCACCACCGTAGGCGTTCGCACTGGCAATGGCGGAACCCGTGGAGTAATCCGCAATGGTGGTAGAAATGACTCCTGCAGACATATCAAAGGAATAATACACCGACAATCCGCTCGTATCTATGGCATTGGCTCCAATACGATTCGTGGATCGGGCATCCTGTATACGCACATTGGTTACACACAAAATAGAGGAGGTTGACGCAGTAGAAGGACTTGTAAATGTAAATGTCAATGCATATACCCCGGAAATTGCCAAAGAAAAAGGTAAATTGAAGGAACTATACGGTACTGTAGAAGAACTCTGTGTAAACGATGCATTGTTCAATACAATGACATTACCAACGGAAACGGTCAGTGTTTGAGCAGAAAGGTAGTTATTGTCTTTGGGGAACACGGTGAAAGACAACATGTACGAAGTTGGTGTCGTATTCGTAATGGTAATCGGAACATTTTGGTACATGGACGTGGAATTTCCAGGATTCACCAACATTCCAACGTATTGAGTGATTCCTGTAGGTAATCCGTAAGTGTATGCATACGTTCCGTTGTATAGATAATAAGTGGCATTGGTACTGAATGACCAGAAATTAATCGGAGGATTGCTACTACTTCCACTGTTGGTAGGTCCTTTCGGCAAAGTAAACAATCCATTGAATAATTTCAAATTGGCAAAATAACTCACCATGGTATTGGGTTCCGCCGGATAGTACATCTGTAATCCCAAAGGATCTACCAAATTTCCGTAAGATTTGGAGGTAGAGGAGTAAGTAGACAATCCGTTCAAGGAATAACCGATCCACCACAAAGACGCCACATCTCTGGTGGTCAATGCCCGAGTATACAAACGGAAATCATCTACATAACCATTGAAATAACCGTATCCCGGACCCCCATAACCCACTTTGTTATTGATATAAGAAGAATTGTAATCTACCCACGGTTGATTGGTAATGGAAGCAATATTCACACCATTCAAATACAAGGTATAGGTGGAACCGGTATTGACATAACTAGAACTACCAAGAGCCGTCAATGCCAGATGATTCCAACAATTGGAAGGAATGTTGATGGTATATGCCAAAAATTCAATTCCGGTATATCCAGTAATCATACTTGCCATGGAAACATCCAACCATGAATTGGTTTCGTTGTAAAATACATTGATTGACCCACCTGTAGTATTGTTCAAAGAAAACAAACAAGCACTGTTGGATTGGGTTCCCGATGCATAAAACCAACAAGACACGGTGAAACCCAATGTTCCGGAAGTTGCCAATGTGAATGGAGATGGCAAGGCCAAATATTGTTGTTGTGAAGATTGTAACGACAAACAACCCGAACCCATAATAGGAGAAGGAACCGATACCATAGAACAACCATTCGCAAATGGACTCATCAACGGATCCCATAGAGGTATGGATAATCCCCATTTGTTTGCCAAATAACTTTGGACGGATTCACGATCTGTCGTAGATAATATGCTATTGTACACCAAGATTTCCGAAATATGTCCGATGAAGGTAGTGCCTGCGTCCCATCGTGTACCAAGAAAGAAAGAATTGGAATTTTGGTCGGCAAATACGGATGTGATGTTGGTATTGACCACCTGCACACAATTGACCCATTCTTGCCATGAATTGGGTTGCACCATGATTTCAAATAGGGTAGGAGAGGATTGTTTGGCAAGATTGACAGGAGAATAGAAACCACCATATCCAGTATTGTTACCTTGTAAACGTGCGGTTCCATATACATCTACTGGATTCGGAAGATTGTTATAAGAACGATTGAACACCGCACCACCCGAATTGATATCACTATTCACCGAACAATCAAATACCACAAATACCGACATACCAGTGGATGCCGTAAATGTACCAATGGAAATATCTGTTACCATACCACAAGCGGTATTTCCGAAGTCCACCGTGGGTTTACCATTCAGCCCGGTCGGATTGTAGGTGGAGTATACCGATCTATACAATCGGGCATCTCGTCCATAACCTGATTTGTCTTTCCACTTCACCACATTGTTTCCACTCAATGTAAAATTGTTGGTTCCCGAGGCATCCAGCCATAATACACAATTCGCGTTGGTTTGTAAATAATTGCTATCGTTTATTCGGGTAGTAACCGCTGAACCCGACGCATAATTGTACAAAATACCGTTGCTAGAATCCAAATCCATGGGGTAATACAATGCCAATGCATTGGAATCAATGATATTGGTCGTTTCCGACATTTGCAAGACTTGAATTGCCGCCAAACAAAAATTGCAACCGACCGATTGTGCAGTATTGGCAATGGAAAAGGACAAGGTATAATTGCCCGAGGTTAACAACGAGAATGGTAGATTAAAGGTATTGTATGGTACCGAGGTTTTGCTGTATTGCAAGGCATAATTGGAAAGTAATGTTTGGTTTCCAATGGTTACTGTCAACGTTTGAGCAGGATTGTACGAATTGTCCATAGGAAATGCCACAAAATTCAATACAAATTGTGCCGGACTGGAAATACCGACATAGATGGTTTGATACATTACCGAAGGGGCTAACGTATTTTGACCAACAATATCAATATATTGAGTAATGTTGGAAGGTAACGAATTTGCGTAAAGAGTAAACGTGGTCTTGTCCAAAGCATCCCGAATATAAAAGTTCGTATTGATAAAACTCCAACTAGGCAAGGTAGGATTGTACAAAGGACTTTTTCGGTTGTAATTGATTCCCCAATTTCCACCAACATTGATGCCTTCTCCCAAATATGAATTGTACAATTGTGGGAAATTGAACAAACCATTGTTCGTCACGAGATCCAATACTGCCACATTGGTATTCGTTACCGAAGGAAGTATTTCGTTGGGATAATAATATTGAACAATGGCACTACTGGGGTCAACCACGATGTTGTTGGATGAAGCTTGTTGCAATACTCCGTATTTCCACAATGCATTGATGTCTTGGACACTTAGTGGACGTGTATAGAAACGAATGTCTTGTAATGCACCATTGAAACATGCCGTCAATCCCACATTGGCACCTAGTACATTTTGGGTATAATTCATTCCTAATGGATAATCACCCGTCTTGGTGGCAATCAATACATTGTTCAAATAGAACGAATATTGGGCACCACAGGTAAAGTATGGATAATCACGATACACCGAATTGTTCATGGTATAATTACCAAGAGAAGTGACTACCACGGTATAGAAATACCACTGTCCGGGTAGAATACGATTTTGTGTATACGTAAATTCAATACCACCTGTAACAAAGAAATCCAAATATTGGTTGTTACCCAAATATGATTTGTATGACAAAGACATGGTATTGGCAGAATCATATAGTGAAAAGATAGATGCACCCACGGATTGTGTACCCACTGGATAAAACCAACCGGACATGGAAAATCCCTGTCCTTGAGGAGGGGGGAGAGGATTGGTCAATTTGGAAACATTGCCATATTGTGGATAATTGGGGATACTAGGTATTCCCAAAATATTGGGTAAGAAAAAGTTGGATTGCAACGAAACATATTGATTGTTGGTAAGTAACAATGCCGATGAACCTAGATAAGGAGTATACGAAGTTGTCATGGTCAATGTGGGGGTATTACCACGGACATTTCCGTACAAATACCATCCGGCAGTGTATACAAAACCTCCTTGTGCCCCCGAAATGATCCAACGGTAGTACGAATAAAAATTGGGGGAAGATGCGCCAAATTTCACTTGTCCGCCGTTGGTATACACTGGTGGATAATAATTCATATTTCTGTAATCCACTTTGGTCCATTTGATACCGTCATTGGAACCGACCACATACCAAATTCCAATAGAATTTATCCCCCAATTTTGTCCATTAGAAGCCAACGGAAGAATACCGTACGATGTCAACTGCAATGCATACGGGAATTGTATTTGCGACCAATCACCATAGATGGTAATGCCGTCTACCACCGTTGTATTGGTAAAAGAATAGGTATTGAATGAAAAAATATTTCCTCCATTTCCACCATTGAAATGATTTCCACGGAAAGCGATTTGCCAATTACCGGGTGGTGATGTATATAATCCATTTGAATCATTCACTGATGAAGATGTAATGATCGTATATGTTCCATTGGCATATGCATTTGCACCGGTGAATCCAGTAACAGTCAAGGGATTGCTTGACCAATAATTGTTGGCTGGTACAGGTATTGCCGTAACCGTTCTTGAAATTTGGCACAAAGTTCCACTGGTTACACCGTTACCACCGGCATAATCATAGATCAAATTGTTGGTGGTTCCCAATCCATTGGTAGATGAAAGTGGGAAATACATGGACAATCCCGAAGTATCTATCGCATTGTACCCGGTTCCACAAAACGTAGTAGATGATATTTGCACATTGGCGAGTCCGATGATGGAATTGCATGCAATGGTTTGCGAAAATACAAATTGTACATTGTAGGTACCGGATTGGGTAATGGTATATGGCAGATTGAATGAATCGTAAGGTACGGTAGAAGTACTAGATGTGAACGAATATTCCGAAAGTAACTGTGCATTGGCAACGTATACGGACAATGTATGATTGGTATTGTACGAACCATCTACCGGGAATGCGGTAAAAGACAATATATATTTGGTAGAACTTACACCCGCAGGTAATTGAATCGTGAAACTCTGTGACAAAATATTGGTTTGTGTTCCGGTTCCTGTGGTATTTGCCATAATACCCATATATTGTGTTATCGTCATTGGTAATCCGTATGCGTATCCGTAACCGTCGGTCAAATAATAATTCATGTTGGTGGAAGTGGTCCATCCGGGTAATACAGGATTTGTCATGATGGTTTTGTTTTGTACAATGGGTGTTTGAAAGGAACCATTGATTACATTGACAAATGCAATGGACGACGTATTTTCGTCCATAAACGTGTTTAATGCGGTATTGGAATCAAAGGATGCATATATCAATAAATCGTCGGAATCAATCAAGGAAAATACATTGGTGTTTATTTGAGATAATATACCATAATTCCACAAAGACCAAATATCACTAGAACTCAATGCACGATTGTATATACGGAATTCGCGCATTAGCCCATTGAAATAATTCAAATTCAACCCATACCCAATCGTACTTGAAACATAACTTGTACTACCCGGCCAAGTAGCCGTAAATGTATTGACCGGTAAATCATTCAAATAATACGTATAAGTCGCATTGGCGGTAGACGAATTGTAGGCAATGGTCATAGAAAAGAATACCCATGTATTGTTGGCGATGGGTGCATTGGTAGCCATGTATTCATTGACATTCCCATTACTATCCACTACATAGAAATTCAAATACGTTTGTTGACCACCATAGATTGATTTATAAAACAAAGAAATACTGGTATTGGCGCCGGTAGATGGGTTGGCAAACGAAAAGATGGTTGCCAAATTGGATTGATTACCCATGGCATAAAACCAACCCGTCACGGAAAATCCCACAGGTACCGAAGGTGTCAATGTGGGCAATACCACGGTAGGTAATTTCATATATTGTTGCGTACTGGCGTTCAATGTCAATGCCCCCATTGAATTTGGTAAATAAGCAAAAGATATAATTTTCGCATTGGGATCAATGACCATCACATAGGCATTGTTGCACATGGTGGTATCAACGACTCCCGTCGTATCTTTGGCAAAATTGGTTGCGTAGGTACTGTTTCCACCCATGGGGTAATAATTGACCAATCCTAGGTAATCCACCGCTTGTAAACCTAATTGTACATTGGTATCCAATATTTTCACATCCGCGATACAAATTTGGGACAAATTCGTATTCGATGATGAAAATGTAAATGTCAAACTATATGTGCCGTTGCCATTGATCACAAACGGTAAATTGTACGTAATATATGGCAAGGTCGGATCATTTCCGTAGGCAGCATTGTATAACAGATTGGTTTTCCCGAGAGAAACAGTCAAAGAGTGTTGTGAATCAATATACTTACCAGGGAATACATAGAAAGACAACAACCCATTGTAAGCGGCGCCCGTGATCCCAGAAAAGACAATGTTTTGTGTTACGATCAAGGATTGGTTGGACATGGTGGTGCTATTTTCCGCCACAAAATAATAAGCCACGGTAGAAGGCAGTACCCCGGAATAATAACCAATCATCGGTATCATATTGGTCAATCCACCCACATAATAACGAGTTCCGTAGGTATTTTTCACTGTCCAAGTAGTTAGTATGGGATTGGCGCCGGTAGTATATACTTGATTGAATCCACCATCGGTGACCAAGGTATTAGTAGAAGTTTTCAGAGTAAATGTGGTAGATGCGGCTGATATATCCGGTGAACCGGAATTGAATGGCATCAAAGAATATGTATAAAACGTGTTGGAAGCCAATCCAGTGTCCGTATAAGTATTGTTAAAAACCTTGCCATTGTTGGTCACAAACACACCATTTCGGTACAATTGATAATAACTATAACTACCAGAAATATCAAATTGTACGGTGCTAGTTGTAATCGCACGTGGTAAAATAATTGCCACCATGGGAGGTGTGGTGATTACGGATGATACACGTGTTAATACCAAATTCACCGAATTTGAACATTGGATCATGCACGTATAGGTACGATTCGGTGACAAATTTTTGTAAGTATAACTCACAGTTGTTCCCGTATACGGTATAGGCGCACCATTCAACACACCATTCAAATACATGTTTGCATAATTGAACCCGCCACTGAAAGTAATTGTAATGGTACTTCCGGTAATGTACGTGCTAAGAATGGTAACTCTACTAGGAATAAATACGCTTGATGTAGTAATAGATGTTCCGGGTATTCGGTCATAATTTACCGGTGTAACAATGTACCAACAATATGCATTGGGTGTGGGTGATGTATCTTTGTATGTAGCCGATGTCATATTCACAGGGGTAAGTCCAGCAGAAATATCTTTGATCAATATGGTATTTCCTTGTGAATCCACACGTTGTATTTGTACATCGGCGAATACCCCCGTATAACTCACAACCGCGGATACATCTGAATAAGAAGTTATCGTCGCTGTAGATAAAGTAGGTATCAAACTTGCCGGATATACTATACTCGTATTTGCCACGCCCGCAGTGTTATATGGTGTAAATGTGTACATATAAATGATACTGTTGTCGGAACTGGGTGCGATAAATGTGCAACTGGAAGTGGTGATTCCACCCAATACCAATGAACCATTCAACGTCACATTCACATAACTATAATTACCAGACAACAAATAGGTAATATTTTGTCCGATAATACTACCAACACTTACCGACAAGGTGGGTAAGGACGTAATACTCACATTCTGTACAGACAATCCACTAATATCTATCGCAGGATTGGCACTACCCGACAAAGACGCAAAAGGTGTCAATGAATACAAATAGGTCGTATTTCCTATCACAGTGTAATCTTTATAAATACCTCTACTATTGGTCCATTGATTGGACAAAATCTGAGTAAGATATACACCATTACGATATACATTGACGTAGGCAAATGCCCCCGACATGTCCAATCCTACATAATTAGAAACTGAAAATCCACCCACATTGTTTTGCGATACGTTGTACACACTGATATTGTACAAAAAGGGTTTGGTAGCCGTCAATAATGATACAGTATTACCGGTCAAATTACCCGTATTTGCATTACCACGAGGGGTTATCACATAATTATAACATGTATCTGATTGTAATCCAGTATCCGTATAGGAAGACCCTGTAGAATTTGACACGATCACCGTACCATTACGGGAAATGCTCACATAGTTGTAAAATCCGTTCCATAACAAAATCAATGTATTGCTTGAATCCGTTTGTCCCAATGTAAACGAGGTAATTGCGGGAAGAGTCGTATAGGACACATCAACATAATTTCCCGAAATATCCGTGGAATTGTAGGCGACAATACGATAATTATAGGTAGTCAATGGTACCAAATTTACGTCGGTATATCTGATTTGAGAATTCAATGTGGCGGATGCCGTTACATTGGTCAAAAATACATTGTTACGATAAAATTTGGCATAGGAAAATTGACCACTTACATCTATGGACAAAGAATTGGACAAATCGGCGGTAAGTGTGGAACGGGTAATGGTGGGTAAGGTATATGCAGTGTATACAAAAGGTGTTCCCGCGACTGCATCCGTCGTATTGTACGGAGTAATGGTATAAGTATACGAGCTATTGGTAGAACTCACACGATCCGTGTATATTTGGTTGGCACATGTATCACTCAATCCTGTACGTGACAAGGTATAATACGAATACACTCCAGAAATATCAAATTGTAACAATTGTGAGGTCGCCTGTAACAAATTGACAAAACGAATGGTTCCCAAAGTACGTTTGTTATGCAATGCACTGGCGCCCGAAATATCCAAACTATTGTAAGGTACAAAGGCATACGAATATTTGACATTGGAATTCAACGACGTATCCAAAAATTGTTTTGTGGTGGAATGGTTGTTCAGTATATTTTTTCCGTAATTGGATTGTATCAGAACACCATTGCGCCATATATTCATGTAATTGTAATAACCCGTCAATGGAAAATTTATGGAGGTGGCATCCACAACAATTGTAGATGTTGATACGGATATATTGGGCAATGTATAAATGGTGGACAATGTCGTGGTTACCCCTGCAATATCATTCGCGGTAGAATACGTGTAACCAATCGCAAATGAATACGGAATTAATTTGTATGTATAGGGTGTATTCGGCTTCAATCCGGTTTCATTCCGTGTTTTCACAGAAAAACTAGCATCAAATACATTATTCCTGTACATAACCACATAATCAAAACTACCTGAAATATCCAACACAATGGTAGTGGTCGTTACGGAGGATACTGATTGTAAGGAAACATACGGCAGTGCCTTTTGTTGTATATAGAAGGGTGAACCTGCTACTTGGGCAAAATTATAAGGTATCACTGTATAAACATACAATGTATTGGGCAACGTAGTTACATTTGTATTGATCACCTTCGTCAAAGTGACCGCAGAAGTATCCGTAGGATAATAGGTATTCACGGGATCTTGGTTTTGTTGTAATGTAAAATACGCATAAGAACCTACCACATTCAATATTTTTCCCGTTGTATTTTGAAAAGACGCGCTTACAATCGTCGGTAATGTATAGGTTATTTTCCGCAAGGTGGTGCCATTACCCAATGTATTTCTAGGTAAAAAGTCGTACACATACATGGTATTGGGTTGCAATCCTTGAATCAAATAAGAATTTCCTTGATATGCAGATACCAATCCGTTACTCGGAAGTCCCGTACCAGAAATGTCCATGGAATTGGCATTCGTATAAGGATATTTCATGTATATTTGTACGGATTGGGTAGTATTTGTTCCAAAAGATACGTCGTTTGCACTGATATACGGATATGTCCAAGTAGACAACACCGTGGTACTTCCCGATACATCTACTATATTGGAATATACATAAGGAACTACATGTGTTTGATAATAGGTATTCGGAGTCAGACTTTTCACATATTGTGTATTGGATAATCTACGGTTGTACAACACCGATGTCATTGAATTGATCAATGTTCCGGAAGAATACGTGTACACATTGACATAATCAAACGAACCGTCATACATCAATTGAATGGATTGTGAATAATTGGATTTCAATATGGGTACATTGGATGCTTGAGTAAGTAATGGCAAAGTGGTTACAGATAATTGTGTACTGGTACCTTGTCCCGATATATCTTGGGTGTTGAAAGGAACCACTGTATAGGTAAATACGGTATCATACGAATATGGATTCAAAGAAGTATCTGTAAAAGAAGAAGCCGTGGTTTGTACATAAGAAGAAAACATCCAGGTGGGAGTACGATAAATTTTTACATAAACATAATCTCCCGTCCATCCGATTTGAATTGCGGAAGAAGTATCCTGGATTTGATATATACTACGAACAGAAGGCCAGGTGACAGTAGATGTTAATACATTGGTATATCCCACCGTAGATATTTCCATGACAGGATTTACAGGATAAATCGTATACGAATAGGTGTAATCTGCATTCAAAGAAATATCTGTGAAACTATTGCATCCTAGAGGATAAGGAGTGATGGGAATCGTCGGTTGATCATTTCTATACAATACAACATGATTGTATGTACCTGACCAAGAAAGAGAAATGGTACTGGTAGTAGTGTTGGTAATCATTGCACTATTCACGACCCCATACGTATAGATTTGGTTATTCGCGACAGTATATCCTTCTGTATAAATCATTTGATTTTGCACCGTGGAACCCATCACACCTTGTCCATTGGTTGCCATAAATCCAAGACGATAACTGGAATTACTGGACAAACCTGATACAACACACGTGGTGGAAGTAGGAAAAGACACATTATTTGTCAAGGGAATTGTAAAGGTATTGACAGTGTTATATACGGTCACGGATTGATATTGACCCACAAATTGAAAACGAATGGATGTATTGGTCTTGGAAACCAATCTCGTTGTCAATTCCGAAATGGAATAGAAACTTGCCGAGGTGGAAGATGTTCCGGCAATTCCTTGTTGATTGTAGGGTGTAATTGTGTAAGTATAAGATGTATTGGGTGTCAAGGATTTGTCTTGGTACGATTGACCATAATATTTGGATTGTAGTACAGTAGATCCACGAACAATGCTCACATATTCATATGTACCGGGGAAGGATACAAATGCCGAGGTAGATCTAATGGTAGAAACGGTTACTTGGGACAAAGTCATCACCGGTGTGGATACGGTTTTTGTGGTGGATTTTCCCGAAACTCCCATAGAATTATAAGGTACCACGGAATATGTATAGGTCGTATCCGAGGCAATGTTGGATGTATCCGTATATGTACCAGACATCCATTGAGACTCCAATACTTGATTGTTTCGTGTCAAAGAAAGATATGCGAATGATCCATCAAATACACCTTGATTGAATGACAATGTGATGGAAGACGTTGTATTGGATGTCACTGTCATATTGCAAAGAGGCAAAGAAGTAATGGATACATCTTCCGTGGTACCCACATCACCTTGTTGGTTGTAAGGAGAAATTACATAGATATAATAGGTATTGGGGGTGATTTTGTTGTCAACATAGGTAGAACTCGTTACACCTTGGTTGATGGATACACCATTTCTCTGAATATCCACATTGGTATAGAAACCAGGATAGTACAATTGTACTGAAGTTTGAGAAAGATTGATCGCCTGTACTGTGTATGTACCAAAGGTAGGAGACGTATTTGCGTTGATGGTATATTGATTTTGTCCTCCTACGATGGTTCCATCTGCCAAAGAATTACCATAAGGTACCAAGAGGTATTGATAGGTGGAATTTACAGAAACATCCGTATCTTGGTACATATTTCCATCAGCATCGTACAATATGTTTTGTAAAAATACATGGTTGCGATACAAGGATACATAGGAATATACACCAGAAAACATCAATTGTACTGAATATTGATCTTGATAATTTATATAATACGAATTGAGCATGGGTACATTTACCAATGTATATGCAGTTGCATTGGCATAGGTACCTGATCCATACCTAAACGAATTATGTATTTCTAAAATTTGGTATGGTATGGCGACAAACGTATATTCGGTATGTTCGGACAATCCATTAACTTGATATGATGCGGGTGAAGTTGCACTATCAAATACCGGTGTACCATCCAGGTTTTGTACATATACGTGATTATAAGAACCAGTGATAGTAAGTGTCATAGAATTCGCAGAAATATTACTGATAGAAAATCCAGTAATCATGGATTGTCCCAACTGAATCACGTGAGAAATACCCAATTGTCCTGCAGAATTACGAGGGGTCAATTGATAGGAATATGTTTGATTTTCCAAATCTAGTCCGGTAAATACAAAGGAGGAATCGGTGGTAATACCTCCGGATTGTGTGGAATCACTCAAACATACAATGGAAACATCATAAAACGCACCCACGGGTCCGTATTGCAATTCAGTACTGGTTACATTGTCGCCGCTGGTACCGGACTTAATATAACCCAATCCTGGCAAAGTCGTGCCGTAACAAGTACCAGCAGAACCGGCTTTTGCCATAAACAGATCATAAGAAGGATTGTAAGGAGTGATTACGTATTGGTAGGTTGTATTGTAGGACAAATTGATGTCCACATATTGATTGCCAGAAATTTCGGAACTTGTTTTCAACCATTGTCCATTGGTATAGGTTTGGATAATGACGTAAGAATAGCTTCCGGAAAGTTGCAACACGTTGGTACTACCCGTAGATTGGCTCACATAGCATCCACTGAGATTCAATGACGGATAGGTATAAGCATTCAATGTATAGGAAGTTCCCGAAATATCTTTTCCTTGCATCTTGGTGGTATAGGGAACAAAGGTATAAGTATAAAGTGTATTCGGCGTCAAACCACTGCTGTCACGGAAATAGGTATTAGATACATTACTGAGAATAAGTGTTTCATTGCGATACACATTGATATAATCATAGCAGTTCAAACTAGACAAATTGTTGTTGATGAGAATACGTAAGGAAGTGGATGTACTACCATTGTTCGTAGTATCTATGGTCGCAGAAAATATCAAAGGCATGGTAGCCATTTGAAAGGTGGTCATGGCTCCTATATCTGCATTGGGTAATTGATTGTTGTAAGGGGACAAGGTATATTGATATAGTTTGTTCGGTACAAGTGTAGTTTCTTGGTACAAGCTCATATTGTTATCATAAGTTACGATAGTTCCGGTCGTATTGTTTTTAATGGTCAAATATTGGTAATTACCTTGAAACGAAAAGGCAAGGGTGGAAAGATGGGTAATTATATTGGTGAAATTGGAAGAAGACGCATATGCATCGTATTGAACTGTATTGTACTCGGATTTTGTATAGGATGTAATGTTAGGTAAAGTATAGATAGGTAATGCACTATTCATCGCAGGAAGAGACATATAAGATACATCGTTGACATTGTAAGGAGTAATCCAGTACGAATAGGGAGAATTCGCAGAAAGATTGGTCAAGGTCAAACTCGTATCATAAATACGTACTCCAGGTGCCGAAGAACAAATCACATAGTCATAACCACCATTCCATGTGAGTTTCAATGACGATGAAGATGTCTTGGTATCAAGAAGAACCTGATTCAATTGTGGCAAAGTAGTGAATTGAACCGTTAGGGTGGTACCTTGCCCAGAATATCGTGAAAAGGGTATAACAATGAAATTATAAGATGTGCTTGGTTGTAATTGAGTAATCGGAATGGGAACAGGAGTATTTCCTTCTTGGTATATGTTGGCGCAATTGTCAAAGAAAACTTGAAATTGATATTGAATTGGATTACTAGGATTACCCGTATTTTGATAACTATACATGTTGACATAATCAAACGAACCGTCTACTATAGCAATTGCCGAATTGGTAGCAACATCAGTTGCGTTGACGGAAACGGATTGCAAGAGGGGTAATCCACCGACATAGATGGAATGGGCATCGGTTTGTAATGTTCCAGGTACATCATTTATATTGTAAGGAACAACATAGTATACGTAAGGAAATTGGTCTGGTTTCAAGGTATTGTCCGTAAAAGAAATGTCGGAGGTGGTTGCCAAATAGGAACCATCACGTTGAATGATCACATACTGATATATGCCAGAAAAATTCAAAGTGACCGAATTGGTGGTCAAATTGGAATATTGCAAAGGTGATAATACGGGTAATGTAGTAAAAGATACATTGTACACATTGTCCGGGTTGTATTTATTATGACGATTATAAGGAACTATCGTGATATTATAGGTAGTATTGGGGTACAAATTCGTCAATGTATAGGGTCCAGTTCCCGTGTCCTTTCCTGGAATGGTAATGGAAAATGAATAATTACGTGATGAGAGCGCACCACTAGAGATACCATCCAATGTACCATGTTGGTAAGGGTCCAAGTTAGAATCCATCGTAACATCGTTCCAAGAAACCATGACCGAAGACATATCTACCAAATTGGGATTCGCAGATTGAAACAAACTCATATTGATTTGGATGTCACGGGTAGAGTTGGAAGTAAATACATAATATGCCGCGCCACCATTCAAATAAAATGACGCTTTGGCAGAAGATACTTGTATGTTTATGTTGCTCGTATCAAAAAACGCCAACGTATTGGTAAAAATGTTGGATATCATTGCACCCGAAACATCTTTCGCATTGAAAGGTATGATTTCCATGGTATACGGATAATTACCAAGAAGATTACCAAAGGACAAGTCACTGGCGGTTTGACCGGAAGAATTCAAAGAATTGACCAATAGATTGCTATATCCATCATAAATATTCATAATCACATAGTTGTAAATACCTTGTACCAAAAAGGACAAAGAAGACGCAGTAGAAGAATACGAAATGTCTTGGATATACGGATAAGTAAATGAAGTAAATGGAAAAGTGGAACCGACTTGTCCAATTCCATTGTAAGGCAACAATACGTACGAATAATCCGTATTTGGTAACAAATTATAATTATCTACATAGGTTGACCCACGATAAATGGTACCCGTATATCCGTCATTACGTTGAAAATTGACAGATTGATATCCACCAGATACATTCAATACAATCGTATTACTTAGATCAACACTGTCATTGATTACCTCTACAATTTGCGGAAGAGTATAAGCAATGATATTACTGATAACATCACCTGGTTGTCCATCCGAATTGTAAGAAACAAGCGTATAAATATATTGTGTTCCTGCTAACAAATTGGTCATATCTACATAGGAACTATCTGTACTGGTAATACTGAAATAAGGACGTGATACAAATACGTGGTCATACGCGCCTGACCATTGCAACGATATGGAATTTGTAGTGGTGGATACGATGGTAGCAGAAGTCAAAGAAGGATTGGTGGTAGCATTCAATTGAACATAATTTCCGGATATATCATATTGATTGTAAGGAGTTACCAAATAAACATAGGTTTGATTGCTTTGCAATCCGGTATCTACATACGAGGTAACATTACTCAAATCATGTGCAATTAATACATTGTTGCGCCATATATTAAGATAATTGTAGGTACCTACAATTAGTAATGTTATACTATTAGATGTAATTGTGTTTTTATCAATAGAGACGTTGGTGATATTAGCAAAAGAAGATGTTATTTTGATAGATACATCGTTACCCATGATACTTGTACTATTACTTCCTGGCGTAAATACATAAGTGTACTGTACCGAGTTGTAAGATAATGAATTATCCTTAAACGATTTACCGGTTTGTTGTGACCATGTGTTTTGATTTCCCGCGATATCCAAACGAACTACATTGAAATAATCATAAAAACCAGAAATGTCAAATCCTATATATGAACTGTCAGTTGTGAATGAAGTTAATGTAACATAATTAATATTCGGTGGAATCGTAATGGTTGTTACACCTGTAGCTCCTATACCACCTGATGGATCATATGGAATAATGGAATATGTATATGTTTTGTTGTAATTTAAAGGTCCAACATCCAAATAGCTATTTCCTTGAAGAATGGTATTGACCGGAAGAATACTTTTACCATCGCGTTGAATATCTACCTTGAAAAATTTACCTTGGTATTGAATAGATGCCGAATATGACACATTATTCACTACACTAATGCCTTGTTGTGTAGTTGTAGGTGTATTTGTAATTAGTGTAGAATTGATCGTAGTAGGATCTAACCGTGGATACGTATACAGAAAAATGGAAATTTGATTGGACAAATTGGAGGATCCGGCAAAATTTGTGGGAACCAACGTATAGGTATAACTTGTATCTGCTACTACATTATAATCTGTAAAAGTAGATGTAGTGGTTCTATATTGTTCACCATCATTACGCGTAAACACTACGGAATCATAATTACCAGTCAATGTAAATTGAATTTGATTGTAAGAAGCCGCACTTACATAAGCATTGGTTAATGTTGGTAATGTATATAATGTATAAGTTACGGCGGTTCCGGCTTGATTCAGATGATTGTAGGGAACAAATCTAAAAGTATAACCGGTATTTGCGCTCAAACCAGATACGTATTTTGAACGTGTACTATTATAAATATTGTCAACATTATCTATGTAAAGAGGTATAATGTCAGAACTATACAAACCATATACGTTCAAATAATCATAATATCCTTGATATTGGAACGTGATACTGTTGGTGGAAGAAACTAAATTGGTGATGGTGGTATTCAACCGAGGTAACGAATACCCACTTACGGTTACAGAAGTGCCCGATACAGATGCATTCCAAGGGGTAATTGTGTATGTATACATTGCATCGGCTTGAACCGAATTGCTATCCAAGTACGAATTTCCGGTAATATTGGATGCCAAAGCAATTGTGGTATTTGTTACACTTGAAAAACGGGTAATACTTACATAAGAATACGAACCGTCAAACAACAATTGAATTTGTGAGTCGGTGGTTTGGGCTCCAATAGTTACATTATTGGAATTCAATGACGGACTGGTAGTAAAGAACTGGGGTGTTGTACTAGTTGTCACATTAGAAGTGTTTTTGGCAATCACCGTATATGTATAGGATTTATTTGGGAACAATCCTGTATTGGAAAATGTTTCTGTTTTGAAGCCATTATTACCGACGGTAACTGAACCCGAACCTGAATTGTAGACAGGTGTAGTTGGATTGTCTGATCTATATACTGCAAAGGAGGAATAATAACCGTTGATTGAAAAATTGAATTGATTTTTAGTACGACTTATCAAACTCAATGGTGATATCTGAGCCAAGGTATATACTGTATTACTTTGTACCACATTACCACCCTGATTCACAATATTATACGGCGTAATTTTATAATAATAAGGTGTATTTGGAAACAAATTGGTACTGTTAAAAGAATTTTGCGAACAATTGGAAGAAATAGTCAATACGCCGTTTCGTTCAATTTTCAGATAAGAATATGTTCCTGAAAATGCCAATGAGATGGATTTATCCGTGATATTTCCCAAAGTAACGGACACTGTCGCAGTCGCATTCGGGGTCAGAATGTTGGAAACATCTACAGTCGCTAATTTCGCATCATTCAAATAAGGTGTAAAAATATATTCATACATGTTAGACGCTGAAACATAAGATGCATCTGTGAACGTAGACGTTGTAAATAAATAGTCGGGATTTACCACCACATATGGATTGGAAACGGGTAATGGATTGGTATTTCTGATGGGTGTTTGTACCAAGGAACGCATATTAATTTGTGTTACCGTATAATCCGTATACGTACCTTTTATTTTGAAAGAAATATAGTTGGTGCCAGTACCTGTAACCAATACCGAGAATGGAACACTAGATCCCGACAAATTTGCCAAACGTAGCAACAAAGGCACAGTTTCGGTTTTACTTATAGCGGTAGTTTTGATTTTTTGTGAATAACTACGAGTGATTTCGTTGAACGAAGTAGAAACCAACCCATTGTTGTTACCGGTGGTTGAAAAATTATCTACCGTGGTGTCTTGATACATTCCTAATGCAGCTGCATATTGGTTTGCAGAAGTATCAATATCTATGATGGACAATTGCAGCGTAATTTGGATACCATTTTCCGGAATAAAAATCAAATCATCTGCCAAAAACCCATCAGTTACACCATAATTTGCTGGATGAAGAGGGTCGGATGCGGTAGTTCCACTACTAGGGTCACGATTTCCAAAACAATTGGAATCTACTGCAAAACGCAACATAGAACTAATATTAAATACAGTGATGGATCCTGAAATACCCGTCGTGTTATGTTCAGTAATACCATCGGACGGATCATACGTAATAATATTTAAAAAAGCGGAAGCGTCAAATACCCCGTCGTTACATTGACGACCTTTGAAGTTAAATTGTGTAGGATAATGTTGTGACAGATTCTTAGATCCATAGAAGAAATATTCAAGTACATATTGAGAAAAATCAGAATACGTGGTAGATAAAGCGCCTACACTTATGACATAATTTTCATTACCGTCTAAATTCGTCAGAAAATCCTCGGAGGTGATGGTCAAGGAATCTTTATAAAATACGTTTTGAGAAATATCATAAAACGCCACAGTTGGTACGGTTACACCAATATTATCTCCATCTTTGTCAATACCGATTTTCATATTCAATGTTCGTACATCAAAATACACTTCAACGGCTTTGGTTGTATCGTATTGATTACACATATATTCAGGTAATCGTAGAATGTTATCAAAAGTGCGCCCGACACTATAACCACCCGCGGCGGTTATGGCATAGACCAATCCAGTATTTGGAGTGGTATCCGACATGATGACGTTACTACCTACAGGAGATGTACTGTAAGGAATGCTAGATTCACCAATATGAATTAGTGAGACGTCAGTCATGAGAGAAAGGTGTGTAACGAAAGGTAAAATATATATGCTATCATTACACAATATAATACAGAAACCTACGGTTTCTGTACGACTTCCCTTAAGTAATGAGGACACCACCACTACGTGGCGGTGCCCTCATAAAGTTTCTAGGGACCATTTTCATATTGTTTGTATAGGATCCTATACAAACAATTCATCAAGAATCCTTATAAGGAAACCTTATGAGGGCACCGACCGAAGGTCGGTGTCCTCGTTACCCAGGAGGTTTTATTGGAACCTTGGGTTCCAATAGTTCCAGTTATTTTTCGTAATAAGGATTGTCAGTAATTCTCATAGAACAATATTTAGTAGGTTCTTTGGAATAATCCACGGGTGAATGTATGCCGGCTTCTTTGGCATTGACAAGTAAAAAACGAAAAATTTCCCAAAATTCAGGAGTATGTCCAATAGAAGTACAACAAATATGGCTTAATTCGTGTATGGCGACAAAGGTTAACGTATGTTCATCAATCAAATTCTCTTTTCCTCCTTTGGTGACATTCAAACAAAATGCCACTTTTTCCCCCTTATTTTCACTGTAAGCGGTATAACTACTGGTCGGTAATATTTCCACGATTTTCTTGGGATTAAAATTTTTGACCAAAAGTTTGACTCGTTCATCGTCGGGATGTTTTTCTTTTACATATTCTACCAATTCTTTGCATTTTTCAGTGACAGATGCTAACAAATCCGCAGCTTCTTGCAACCGGTCACGTTCACGGACACAATATTTATTACCATCTACGCCCGAAACAATGCATTTTAATTCAAAATCGTCTGTTTTAAAATATATATAGACACAAGCACCGATGACAGACAATAACAGAATATAACCAATACAATCTAACCAGTATTGTTTCATGATGTGGCTCCTATAGTATTATTAGATTATTGGATATTGGATATTGGAACCTACGGTTCCAGTAAAACCTCCCTTGAGTAACGAGGACACCGACCTTCGGTCAGTGCCCTCATAAGGTTTCTTTGAAACCATGTAGGTTTCACCTTTCATATTATTTGTATAGGATCCTATACAACTAATTCACTAAGAATCTTTTAAGGAAACCTTATGAGGGCACTGACCGAAGGTCGGTGTCCTCGTTACTTAAGGGAAGTCGTACAGAAACCTACGGTTTCTGTAGATTAGCGTTGTCCATAACCCACTTCCAAAGGAATACGACCATAATCAGGCTCTATGGTACTTTGCAACCAAGGACCAGTATTTTGTTTTTCAATGATAGGATCTGAACGCAATTGATAGTTGGCATTTTTCAATGATTGACCAATGGTGTCCAACCCGATATGGTAACCGGCTTGAAGAAGATCCGGTATGGCAACATTACCACCTGAAGGATTCAAATTCGCCCATTGGCTATTTTTATCTGATGGTAACAGATCGGATGGATTTGCCACCGGTTGACTGGTATAATTGGAAGGTGCCATTGGTGGTTGACTCATAGGTTGTGCGGGTAATTGATTCATTGGTGCGGTATTACTAGGCATATTTGCAGTAGGTGTTATCATTGGTTTTACATTTTGTGCACCGGAACCATAATCGGTCATTCTGTCTAAAATTGAATTTTTGCTTGTTGAATATGCCATTAGAACAAAACATATAACAAGAAGAATAATAATTGGGATCCATTTTTTTGAAAAAAACTTGGAAAGTCCCGCTTGGAACTGTTTCATACTCATTATGTTTAATATGTATATAAACGGCGGACAAAAAACTTAATGGATAATAGTAAGAGATCGTAAAAATTTAAGGATACTGAATCATATACAATTCCTTGATTCGTTTTGCTTCTAAATAGGATGAAATGGCTAAATTTCTATCTTCTTCTGCTTTTTTTTTCGCATCTTCATAAATTTCATAGTAAACATCATTTCTATTTTTCAATTGAAAATCCATGTTTTCCTGAATATCTTGTAAATTCAGATCTACGATTTCCAATTCCGAAGAATCGGGAATATTTTCTAAACCTTCTTCGTCTTCTAAAATTTCGTACGGCGAATCATCCTCATTAGAATCAGTTTCTTCATCGTCTTCGTTCGTAGGTTCTTCTGTGTCTTCTTCCAAAGGTTCGTTGAAAGAATCATTAGAAGGTTCTTCTAAAGATGTATCTATTGATTTTTCTTGGTTCAAAGGTTCTGAAATTTTTATCGTAGATATTTCTTCATGTTCCTCTGGACTCCTACGTAGGATATCACATCCGTTATATGATTCCTTTCTAGATTCAATCTGTTCTTTGTACACGCCTTTTGTTTCTTCGGTAGAAGAATTAGGTCCTGATGGCTCCACTACGTTACCAAACTCTTCCTCGCTGCGCAGAGACGAAGTCACCTTCTGAGTTAGTTGTTCAAGGCTAGGCTTTTGCTGCTGGCTATGCACGTAACCCGAATCGCCTTCATTTAACTCATCCTCATGGATGTCCATCTTTGATATTTGTGTTGGTTGGTGGCTCTCAGCCCCCTGACCAATCATATTTTGTGAATTTCGTTTCGTTGAAATAATACATGTTTCAAACAAAGTAATCGGATTGATTACCATCATTTGTTTTACTTCAATATCAATTTGAAAACTTCTTGTAGTACATTTAATACCTAAAACTTCCCAAATAGTGACTACCGGAGTCATATCTTTGATATTCTCTAAAGGTACTTCATTTTCGTCTTCATTGAATATTTTCAATGTACATTTTCCTAAACGGGTTGGAATCAGGGTCCGTATAATGTAAAATTTTCCGGATTTGAATACTTTCATGGAAGGCGTAAATGAATTTTCAATGTCATGCATTTCCAAGTCACTTTCAAACCACTGTGAACGCCGTTGAAAAATATAATTTTGCGAATATGTTTCCAAATTTTCCATCCACTGAATCAAGGATTCATGTTCATTGGTGAATAACATATCACAGTACATTTTTTTTCCTGCCTTGATAATACCTTGTTTTGTAACACATTTGGGTGGTTGAATGTACAGCGGTGAATCATTGAATGAATATTTAATGAAATAATTTCCAGTATTCATAAATGTAGGTGTGGATAACACTAATTGATCAAAAGGAAATGAATCATTTGGCTCTAATATTCTTTCCATCTTGAAAAATGTATATACGATGTCTCCACTTCGTTCCCGACATCCTTACGAAACTCGTACGTCTTACATACGTACGAGTTTTCGTCTAATCCAATATTGATTTTTGAATTGTCAACAACGCATTTGAATGTGGTATCCTTAGTGGAGCGGAGGAATAATGAATGTGGTATCCGTAGCGTAGCGGAGGATATCCACGCATATTCTGAAGGACGACGTAGGAGTCCAGAGGAATATGACGATGTTCCTGGCATCTGATGCGTTGTTATTTCTTTGAACAAATATGAATATTTGCTAAATACATCTTATCATCTATGATTCCAGATTCATGTTTGGATTTTTTTCAAAAGGAAGATATTCAACGTTATATCAAAATGGGTATGCGTCCGATTGTTCATATCATTTACAATGAAATATACCCATACATATGGTTCATTTGTATTTACAACGTATTCTTAATATTTTTGACTTTAGCAAATTTCGTTCTCATCATATGGATACGTAATTTGTTGAAATATGGTCGCAACTATTCCGAAAACAATTCTACCTAGAATATATAAAATAGAATCAACAATGGCACCAATGACGACACCAATGGCACACAAAGGAGGTAATACACACGCGATGACAATGGCACCAATGGCACACAAAGGAGGTAATGCACACGCAATGCCAACAGCAATGCCAATGACAAAAGGAGGCGCTGCAAATGCAGCTGCGTATGCGGGAGCCGTATATGGTTCTGCGGCACAACAACATGCGAATCTTGCACAGGGAAATGCGATTGCAATGAATAAGGTAATGAATGGCGGAAAAAGCCGAAAACACCGACGTAAAAGACGTGGTGGTTCCATGTTTGTGGATTTAGCAGTTCCTGCTACGTTATTTTTTGCACAACAAAATTCCCGTAAACCTGGTATGGGTATGCGAAAATCACGTGGCAGTCGTCGTAGTAGTCGTCAAACCCGCAGAAAATAAATTCTATTTTTTTGCGATAAGAACTGTTCTGCACAGTGGGCGCAGCCCACCTAATATTACTAAGTTTGACATACTCGTGTACCGAACAGGCTAATTACCTACCTATTCTATATACCATTTTGCATATAGAATATGATGTCTGAAGGAGGAAATAAAGAACGTGAACATATAAACCAATTAAAAAACAAAGGTGTTCCTTTGGGATTGGTTCTAGGAGATCTAGGAAACACAATAGAAAGAGTGTCATCTTTGTCATCATCTAATTTAACCTTTTTTGGTGGTAGTAATGGTGGTAGTAATGAAAAATCCTATACTTCTCATGTCATTGATCACCGATTGTTTGACCATCTGTTGAAAAAGGTGGGTGCACAAATTCATGAACCGAAAATACGTGTAAAAAATAAGACCAAGAGAAAATACCCAAGAAGTTAGGGAAGATAATTATCGTTGAAATTCGGACCATTTTTGACGGCTAAAATTACTAATTTGCAATTTTTTGTCTTGTATTTCACGTAATTTACGTGCGTCCTCTTCTTCTTCAGGAAAACGAATTCCGGGTTCTTGGGCAACAATTCCCGGTCCTGGTGTGGGTTTTGACCCATAACAATTGACGCCAAATTGCACATCCGGATTGTCAATGAACCCACCGTTGATACCAGGTCTACCACAATCATGTTTGTGATTTTTGGTCAATTGCAAACGATTCCATGTATCTTTTTGGGTAGGAAACAATGCCATTTGATTATCGGACCAACCATAATTGCACCATTCACCGCCATCTACGTACGCGGCTTCAATTTCATCGTATGTGGCTAACCGAGCACCATACGATTTGCAAACGGTTTGTGCTTCATCGTACGTATACAAATTGTTGGAAATATTAAATACTTCTAAATTCGTAGGAGAATTCGTTACTTTCGGTGTAGCAACTTGTTTAGAAACATTGACACAAATTTCGTTACGCAAGTCTTTCATGTTGTTCACAATATTTCCGGATGCATCACGTACAATAATCGGAATGGTTTGATCCGTACATCCGGGTGGAGTAGGTGTAGGTGGTAGACAATTATTTACCACTCCCTGATTGGTATTGGTATTGATTACTCCTCCCTGATTGTTAATATTCATACTACCGCCCACATTGATAGGATTCGTGGCATCTGCGGCGGTATCAAACATAGGAGCCAAAGTAGTAGGATTCGCTACATTTCCTTGTACCAAATTGTACCATCCATTGATCAAAGGATCCAATATCAAATCGGTGATGGAAAACCCAAACAAGAATAAAAACAATACCGCAAATGCATCCGTAATAAAAAACGACCACATAAATACTTCTAAAATACGAATGGTATAGGGTTTGTATTCACCTGGTGGTACTTGCAAAACATACAACATCAAATACATAAATATCATCAACAAAGCCAACAACAATAGATTACTTGGAATATCAAAAAAATTACGTAACCAAATCAACAAATTGCCCACAGGATCATATACTGTGATGGATGTGGATGCATTCAAATACCAAGAAACTATGTAGACAACCAATATCACAATGGAAATACAATCAATGACTAAACTCGCAGTTTGATACGAAAAACTTTCGCCTAAAAGTAATTTCATCAACCCAAAGATCAACAAATACACGATGAAACAAAGAATAAACAACAAAATATTGGATTGTGTAAAAATATCGTTAAACCACAACGAAGCACCACTTACTGGCGGTTTCTTCAATACCGGTGTTGGATTTGCTGTAATATTAGGTAGAGCAGGTATAGTTGTTTTTTGAGGTATAATTGTTACAATAGGAGTAGGTATAGTTGTTTTTTGAGGTATAATTGTTACAATAGGAGTAGTTGTTGTACTCATAATTTTTTATACACAATCGTAATTATATTATAGTGCGAAATCTATTGAAACTATTGGAACCTACGGTTCCAGTAAAACCTCCCTTAAGTAACGAGGACACCGACCTTCGGTCGGCGCCCTCATAAGGTTTCCTTGAAACATCAATATCAAATTGGTTGTATAAGATCCTATACAACTAATTAATCAAGCCTCCTTGTAAGAAACCTTATGAGGGCGCCTTAGCTTCGCTTGCGAAGCTGGGTGTCCTCGTTACCCAGGAGGTTTTATTGGAACCTGGGTTCCAATATACGATAAAATAAACAATACGCTTTGGGAGAAACCAACACATCCATATTGGGAATAGGTTGACACGCAATGTCATTGAAATGAATCCAATCACCGTCAATATGTTTTACAAATGCGGTATAATGACCTCCCATGACACCACCCATATGATTGCATATACCAAACAAATCATATACATATTTTTTGGAATCATATCCACACACGTATTTGGACAAATCCAAATTTTCCAAAGGAAATGTCACTAAATCTTGTCTTTTTTGGTTGTTTCCGAAAGAAGCGAACCGTTTCAAAGATATCACCAAAATCTTCGGAAGATTCCAAAAAGAGATTTGTTTGACCACGGCTTCTTTTTGATTAGTAGTTTCGTTCAACCATGCATTATCACCGTCTAAGACTTCACCCTGGGTAAACAAATCAAAACATTGATACAATGATATCTCCGTATTGACAGAGGGTTCCGGCAAAGGCAAATCCAAAATAAAATATGTTTCTGGTTTATGGCTATGTACCTTGTCCGTTATTTTGGAACGAATTTCCGATACATAAATTCCGTAAAACAATTCCATAATTTCTGAATAATCTTTTTCGTAAATTCCACGAAGCATCTTGTAGCATTCCAATGCCATTTTGTCTGTGGAAGATTCTTCGTTTCCGTGAATATTCATTTTTACTTCACGTGAAATACTGATATGCAAACTATCCATGAAAAACAACAAAAATTCCGGCAAATCGTTTTGAGCCCATCCCGTGAATAATTCTTTGTTTTTCAAATTGGCTAAATGTTGCACATGATGTACGAATTTGTTTGGTGAAACGGCTCCGGTATTGTTCCATATAATTTCTTGCAACTCTACCCATTGTTGAACCAATTCTATTTCCGGTTTTTTTTTCGTATTTTTATGAAACTTGGTGTGCATTTTTTTTACTAAAAAAATGTCATTCAATTCATACGTATGATTCAGTATTTGTAAACACGTATTCATAAAACACGTATTGCCTAAATTGGCTAAACCCATGTATCCTTTTTTACGATATCTATCTAACGATGTTGTATTTTCAGATTTGTTCATCTATCTATTATAGTATTGTATCACGATGGGTTTATGTTATTTGATACCAAAATGTTCCTTGATAATGTTGGATTTGGTCGGTCCCGTAGGTTTGTCACTTTGTCTACGAACCTTGAAATTTCCATGCTTCGTAATTGAACTTCCGACATTGGTATTTGATTGAACCCCGTAGATATTAGTCAAAAATTCTTCATTGTCTTCGTGTAATTCTGGCAAGATTCTTGTCAAGGGTTTGTCAATGGTCAAAAGTAAATGATCCGATTTTAATAATTTACGGTACTCTTGAATAGACAAATTACCATAAAACTTGTCCAACATGTAATAAGGATTCGGTGCGGGTTTGATATTTTTTTTGTAATCATAAATTTTGCTATAAATATGATTCAAAAGATGATAACGTTCAAATTTGGTGGAATCATCCAAATTTTCTTTCATTAAATAAGCCGCTGCACATTCCGGACGACAAAATGAACCATATCCATGAATGGCACCATCCATCTCATATCTAGGAATATAACATTCGGGATTGTCAAAGTCGTATGTACACCAAAAACATGCGGATTTTTTGTCCATAAATGCCAAATTTTTAAAAAGACTTATTTTTAATTTTTTCAATTTTGTATGAATGTCTTTCATACACGGATCTTTCTGATCCTCATCATATTCCTCTGGACTCCTACGTCGTCCTTCAGAATATGCGTTGCCACATCCATATTCCTCTGGATTCCTACGTCGTCCTTCAGAATATGCGTTGCCAGATCCATATTCCTCTGGATTCCTGCGTTGTCCTTCAGAATATGCATTGCCACATCCATAGGTTTCCCTTTCGTTTGATTTCACATTATAGGTAAGCCACGTTACTTCTTCTTGGTTCTCTTTCGTTTCCACATCTCCATTTTCCTTGATGAAATCAAGGTTGCTATCTTCTGTTGTAGACCGGTACGTCGTCTCTATTTCTTCATGTTTGTTTTGTAAAAAATGATCAACATTGCGATTTTTGCGCGAATCTTTGGATTCTTTGTAGGCAAAATCTTCTTGGTCCGGGGTTGGTATGGTTACTACATTGTTTAATTCTGAATAATTTTTCGGTTGATGATATGTCATGATATCTGGGGGAACTGAAGGATTATAAATCAATGGGTTCATCATCTGTTTGTGTATTTCTTCGTTATAAGATTGTACATCCGACATGGAACATTTCAAATGTAGAATGATATTTGCGATTTGCATGGTGGTTCGTTCATCCGTAGTGGATAATATTGGCAACAATCCTGTAGATAATTTTCCATTTTTACCTTTTTTACTAGAAGTTGATTTCTTCGCAGGTGTTTTTTTTTGAATCGGTTTGGAAGAGGGTTCTTCTGTGATTACTACTGGTATAATTTCTTGTATTGTACTTTGTCCAGGGCAAGCTATGTTTGCCGAGGGCACTGGTGTGTTATCCTCAGCCGAGGGTTTTAGTGAAGTCAGAGTAGTAGAGGCATCAATGGGGGTATCCACTTGGTCTTGTAATTCTATTTCGGTATGTTTGTTTTGAATGGTAGGACGCTTTTTACTTTTTGTCATTAAGAACAATTATTGATGTAGTTCCATTTTTCATTTTATGTGGTTTTGGAAAATCACAGAGTGTTTTTTTGTTGACGTTGAACAAAATATTTTCCAGATTTACCACACAAATTATCCAATGTTCTTGCCTTGGAACATAATTCATAATTACTATTATTTTCCAACAATTTACCCGTATTTTGATGATATTGTTCATCTATTTTTGTCGGAAAATAGGTACATAAACCAAACTTGACCGGTTTTATATCATAACTAGGATTGTTTTCTATATGTAATTTGAAAAATTTGCAATGAATACAATATTTCGTAGGATTCGCAATAATCATATTGAATAAACTTATAAGATAAATCAAGTATTTCATTATGAATATAATCCAATATGATCCATAATTTTTATATCTTTTGATTTTCAGATGTATAGATGTAAAGAATTGCTCCTATAGTGATTATTACAAATGACCACCACTACAACAGATGCCTCCACTACGTTCACGGCATCCCTACGAAACTCTCCCGACCTTCGGTCTACGTCCCTTAACGAGTTTTCGTCTAATTCACAAGAAATTACCGATTTCATTCCATGGGTAGAAAAATATCGCCCTTCGCAATTTCAAGACATTGTCTTGGATCCACTGAATCGGGAAATTTTTCATAATATTTTGAACAAGAATTATTTTCCTCATTTGCTTTTCTATGGTCCACCGGGTACCGGAAAAACGACGACGATCATCAATTTGATCAATGAATTTCAATCCAAGTATCATCGTATCAACAAAAGCAATGTCATTCATTTGAATGCATCCGATGAACGTGGTATTGATATTATACGAAATCAAATACATCAATTTGCCAAATCCATGAATTTGTTTGAACAGGGAATTAAAATTGTGATTTTGGATGAAGTGGATTATATGACCAAGAATGCTCAACAGGCGCTCAAATATATATTACAAACTTCCAGTTACAATGTGCGTTTCTGTTTGATTTGCAATTATATTACCAAAATTGATGAATCTTTGAAAAATGAATTTCTATGTATTCGTTTCAATCAATTACCAAGAAAAGATATTTTCCAATTCATACGAAACATTTGCAACAAAGAAGAAATTGAGTTATCGGATGAGACATTGGATATCATTCAGGACATGTATCAATCGGACATTCGGAGTATGATTAATTTTGTTCAATTAGAAGGTACACGTATCAAGGAATTGTATTTGCCATTCCGCCAAGAAGTCTTGGTAGAAATTCATCAAAAAATACAATCCAACATTTCCCCTAGTTTGTTCAAAATACATTTAGACGAAATCAGTATCAAATACAACATGGACAAACGCACCTTGTTACAAAAATATTTCAATTATATGATTCGTACATGGTCTGGTGATTCAGTTCAATTATCAGAATATCTAAAAAAAATAGAAATCATCATGCACCGTCCCGACATTCCCATGGATATTCTTTTGGATTATCTGGTGGTTTCAGTCCAAGAATAGGCATCATATTCAGAAGGACTCCTATTTCGTCCTTCTGAATATGCGTGGATATCCTCCGTTACACTACGGATACCACATTCAAGACTTTGAAACAATGCTACCGTTCTACGAACGTCCGTCTTGGGGTCTAATCATTATGAGTCGGTGTCGGGTACATATTCTACCCATTTTTTTGTAATCTTATAGTCGTCTGCACGAACAAAACAAGGTGGATATTTGTTTCCTAGAACGTATCTATCACTCTTCTTACCGTTGATAAAATATGTGATATTTATTTCACCATTAGGGAAACACCAATAATTTTCCATATATTGCGCTAGGATTTCGTTCTCATGTGTAAAAACATCTATTATCCAACACATTTGATTACAAATCATGTTATGTGATCCCTTTTTCAATGGTAATCTTTTCAAAATATCATATCTTGGGTCGTCTTTGGGAATTTGATTCATATATTTTCCATTGCGTAGACGAACTTTTCCGGCATATTCAAGAACCAGATAATTTAATTCCGTAGGCAAAATAACCGGAGAATCTGTCATTGATATATATATTTGTGAAAATATGTTTATATTATTGGAACCCAGACTTTTTTCACCGCAGGTGAAAAAAACCCGGTAAAACCTCCTAGGTAATATATCAAATTGGTTGTATAAGATCCTATACAACTAATTCACCAAGAATCCGTGTAAGGAATCTTAGGAGGGCACCGAGCTTGCGAGGTGTCCTCGTTACCCAGGAGGTTTTACTGGAACCTTGGGTTCCAATATCCAATAAAAATTGATTTTATGTTTTGTGACGTATGATTTCAAAATATCATATATATCATTATCATGTTTTCATTATCTTCTTCTCGTCCGTCCATACTACCCGCTATGAAATTACAACTATGTGATTCCTTTACAAAATGTGTTACTGGGTACCATTTGATCAACAATGATCCCATCAAAGAAGCCGTTTGGGAAGAGATCAATCGTATTGTATTGGAACATTCAGGATGTCCTGTTCAATCCCAAAGTTGTGGATCACATGCACCGGGTGCCGATTTGACATGTTCTCTTGGTCGGTTTTCTAACAAATCTACCAAATGGTCAGGGGGGAAAAAAGGTACGTTTGATATTAGTTCCTACCGACTTACTTCGGTATGTTCCGACAAAGTTAATGGAGATATAACCACGATTTTGGGTGAAATACAACGGCGTAAAAATTTTGAATATTATTCCATCATTGTGCGTGAAGAATTAGGAGAGAATACCAAATACGATTGGTATTTGTTACCAAGTGATTATCCAGCGGTCAATCCGGAATCGTACGAATGGAAACCAAAAATAGGAAAGCAAGGAAAAAACAAAGATGCGGTGGTCGGATGGGAAACCAATGTCGTAGACGGATCACATATGTCTATTACCTTCAGTATGTCTTCGCAATTATGGATGTATATCCAGGTTACCGAAGCAATGAAAGAATTTGTTGTAGGTTCATGTAGTGTAAAAAAAGGGCGCAAATACGACTATATCCAACTATTGGAACTTTTACAACCTCCTGTTTAATCGGAACAAATGATTTAGAAATAAATCGTCGTTTTACATGTAAATATGACTACGATTACCAGAGAGGATTTACAAGCCATGTTGATAGCGGAACAAGTGCGAAAACAAGATGAAACCATAAAAATGTATGTCAATGCCATAACATCAGAAATTTTATGGAATAACAAAAACAACAAAAAAACATATACAAAAATTCTTTATAAGGAAACAGACGAAGTAAAAAATCAAGTTGTACAGCAATTACAATTGGTGTTTATTGACTCTAAAATCGTATATTCTGAAACCGACCAGAGTATTACGGTTGATTGGTCAGAGGATTGATTCTACACCCGACTACGTCGTCCGTAGAATGGAGGGTTTTATCCGATATGACAAGTCGTACCTCCGTAAAACCCTCCAATATTTTCAACTATTTTTTTCAAGAATCCTTTTACTTAGGAGGTTCCAATACGGGATTGTATCAAGCTCACATATTCTGGATTGATTTCTATTCCTACAAAAGGAAGGTGTAGGTTTTTCGCTGCGACACATTCACTACCAGAACCCGCAAAAGGCACCAATACAAATCCTTGAGAGGGATCCTGTTTACAAGACTTTAGCAATTTTTCACACAAAGCCAGGGGTTTTTGGGTAGGATGGTCTACCCTCTCTTTTTTTCCTGCACCGCCTGCCAAGGCAGGTATTTTGATTACATCACGTGGTAATGCCCCTTGTGGATGAGCCGTATACGTGGTGGTTTTGTCTCCCTTGGAAAACCGACCTTGGGTTGCCGCGCGTTGTTTTCCAGCAGCGCCGTTTAGAAAACCGTCCGTATAAGGTTCACGTACATCATCACGATGAAATACTTTGTCGTCTTTCCATAGTATCAAAATACTCTCATGAGAACGTTGCCAAAAATGCAAAGAAGCCATGTTTTTGTTGGTATAATGCCATACAATCCATCTTCTATGAATGTGTAGGGGAATTTTTGACAAAATCAACGCCAGATTTTCACTGAATCCGAAAACAAACATGGTACCGTTCGGACGAAGAATACGTAAACATTCTTGAATCCATCTTTCACACCAAGACAAATATTGTTCCATCGTTTGTCGGTCACTGTCATTGCCAAAATCCTTGCCAATGTTGTACGGCGGATCTGCCAGCACAATTTGTGCGGAATTGTCTGCCAAAGTAGGTAACAATTCTAGGGCATCTCCTTGCAAAATTTCTTCGCGAAGGGAGGATGTTGTGTCTATTATTTGGTTGATTGGTTCAACAACTAACTCGGCAGGTGACTTTGTCTCTGCGAAGCGAGAACGAGTTTGGTGTGGTTTACAAGGACGTTTACGTTCTTGGTGTTTTTTGTAAGCACTGGCATTTTTACACTGTTTTCCACATGTTTCACAACAATTCATTGTATTCATGATATAGGAGCTATTATACTTTTACTATCATAATGTTTTTACATAATTTCAATTTTTTTCGTCTAATTAAGGTTATATAAACATTTTTTGCGTACAAGTACAAGTATCCGTAATTATGTTTTCTTGGTTTTCACCATGTTTCATTTGTTGCAAACAAACCGTATACAAATCTATGATTCAATCTACGTACGATGAATACACTTCATTGGGTAAAAATCTCATGCAAAAACATCCTACAATCCATTCATACATGTCCATACATGAATACAATGCGTTGAGAGAACAAGAAAAAGCAGAATTACATATAGCAAGAAAACGCCAACAAGAAATACATGACGAACTCATTCACCTTGTAAAAATATATTGCAAAAAATATCCACATGAAACGATTTGTAATTATCATCATCTGAAAACCTATGACGAATTCCCGTACAGACTGAAGCAAAATATGCAGGGTTTCATGGAAAAATTGTAGATGCCTCCACTACGTTCTCAGCATCCCTACCAAACCCGTACAACTGTAGGTTGTACGGGTTTGCGTCTGATAAAAAATTGATTGTAAAAAGTACTTAAAGCCCTTTAGATATACTATCTTGTAAAACAGACTTAAAGAACATGGCAGAATTGGAAAACGAATGGATGCAATATTTGACAATGCAGCATACTGAAAAAACTACAGGGTTTAGTTCTGAAACTACCCATATAAAACGTGTAAGTAATGACATAGATGGTCCTTCCGTCGGTAAAATCAATCACGACATGGAATTGTTTATCAGCACCAAGACCAAGGTGTTGTTTTTGAATCACATCGTGGACATTCATAATTTATTTTGGAAAATTCCGGTGATTGATTATTGGAATCCAGTCATTGGTGTGTTAAAAAAACAAATCAAGGTCGTATCAAAAACTCCCGAAGAATTTGAAATATACAAATCACGTTTGACAGAAATACGATTTTATAAAGAAAATATTATCAAACAAATCAACAATCCTGCGGCACGTAGTATTAAATTCAAAGATGAACGAAAAATAACAGTAGGTATTTCCAAAAAAGATATTTTGTCTTACCGAGGGAAAGTGAAAAATGCATTTTACAATTGTTTTGCTCTGATTGTACGATTTCAACGTGAAACCGAGCCATTTCGTGAAGTACATATCAAAGTCTTTAATACTGGAAAAATGGAAATTCCAGGAATTGTTCATTACCAAGATTTAGAAAAAGTAAAACAAATTGTCTTGGATATTTTGCAACCGTATGTTTCTGAGCCGCTGTGTTTCTTGGAAAATTCCAATGAAGATCATGTACTGATCAATAGCAATTTTAATTGTGGATTCTTTGTCAATCGTGAAAAAATTCATAGTATTTTGAAAGGAGACGCCTATGGAATAGAATCTTCGTATGACCCATGTAGTTATCCGGGTGTGAAGTGCAAATTCTATTACAACAACAGTATTGGGTTTGATCCTATATTACAAAATGGTAGAATCATGGCGGAAGATCAAGGAATGAAGATGAATGAATTGTTGGATTGTAAAAAATATACGGAAGTATCATTTATGATATTCCGTACAGGGAGTGGGTTGATTGTAGGTAACTGTACCGAACGTATTTTACGTTTTATCTTTGAATTCATTAAGAAATTATTGATTACGGAATATGATCATATTTGTATTTTAAGTGAAAATCCGGTGATTAAGAACAAACGTCCCAAAATGCGTAAACGAAACATAACGTATACCACCGATTATTTTGAAAACAACATTCATCACATCTAGACAAGGTATTCAAAATGATTGATACGTGTAAGAAAACACAATACATCTTTTTCAATCGTAATTGCGGGTGACCAATGATAATGATTCAGGATTCGTCTACGTTGATTTTCACTCATGTCTGCTAAAGAGTATTCACTATGTTCTGATTGAATGGATTCTAGATTAGGTTGATATCGTTCATTATGGTTTAACGTCAATTGTTGGAAATAATCACGAAATGTGGTGTTGTTCGTGTACAACATGGAAGAAGATACATTGTTTTTTTCATCCATCAATGACCATATCGGCGGTACAAACGGATATTCATCCGTAAAGGTGATCATAAATGATAGATGAATATATTCATGAGACACATATGAATATATTTTTTGAATCAATTCAACGGGAAGGTTAGAAATATTTTCCATGGGATTTTTTTTGGAAAATTTGAGAGATAATACGATACTGTTGTCGGGATTTTGTGGATGTGCTTCTAGGGTAATAGACATATGTTCATTTTCTTTGAAGGTTAAATCAAAATAGGAAGCAATGTTTTTGGTTTGCTTTGTTTTTTCACTTACATTCTTGGTAAATTTTCTGTAGCGATGATGGAACACTCTGTCTTGTAAATTCATGGTTGATTTGATATAGTTTATATATTCAGACCACGACATTAATATCGCAATTCAATTTTTTGAATTTAGCCTTCTGACCAATATCTATTCCAATCTTTGGGTAAAATAGAACTTGATATAATTTGTTCCGTAGGACATTGAACGAGTATGTTGGTGTCATTTTTACGTACAACGATCGGTTCAGGATTCCCATCACCCGATGTTGTACCCGACTTTCCTCTCAAAATCAATTGATGATAGGGCAAAACAATACCATGTTTGTAGGTATTTTCAAAACAGGAGGATTGATGTCGGATGATGTCTTGTTTTTTTGCAAACGCGTAGATCAAATAGGTAATGAAAAACCATGCTGCACTATCATTTTGTGGATTCATATACACATATATTTTTCCAGAATATTTGGTATCATAAGTAGGTATGTTTCCCAGTTCCAATGCTTGTACCGTATCATGGTTCATAGGATTTTCCGGGTCGCTTTCTGACCATACATCCCATGTAATTTCTGTTTTGTTTTTCAAGATTTTGGTCACCGGTTTCATCCATGATTCACGCGGTCCGACCAAACACCACATAATCAGTTGACCTGGTGTGTCGTCACCACCATTGCTATCCAAATGAAAATGAATATCGTCATATTCATCTCTATGTAAAAAAAGTCGTTTTATTTCTTTGGTCAATTGATGTTGATTGGATTTTACATCAAAACTATTCAAATAAAAATGATTGTCATGATGTAATTTGGGATAATTCGGAATATTTGTTGTTGATGGACAAAATCCATCTGACCATGGTATTTGATAAAAGGGAGTTTTCGTATATACGATTGGTATTGAAAATGCATTACTGTATTGAAATCGGATATTTGCAATACGTAACATTTTGATATTTGGAAACGTATGTAAATACCAGAAAAATTTTTGAGGATTGATACAATAATGATGTGAAAGATGCAACACAGAATGAAAAAACGCAATATATTGTTTCCATGTATAAGAATTATAATCTGCAGTTTGAACTTTTTGTATTCGTTGTCCTTGAAACCTACCTGAAAGTATGACTCCCCGAATATCCATCATAAAGGGTAACCATTGTTGAAAATCTATCAAATTTTCTATGTGAAAATGAGATAATTGTGAAATATTGTCAAAATTATCAGGTATCGGATAACATTTTTGTAATACTTCGTTGATAACCGCTTTAAAATCTTTGGGCATTATTATATATACAAAACATATTTTTATATATATTATTAGACGAAAACTCGTTAAGGGACGTAGACCGTAGATCAGTAGAGTTTCGTAGGACAAGGGACGTTGCCGTGAACGCATCTGATTCGCTTCGTCACGGTTTCGATCCGTGGACCTCACGGTTAACAGCCGTGTGCTCTTCCAGCTGAGCTAACGAAGCCTATAGCCAGAAACATACAAACAACCGCCTATCATGTATCAATACAATCACATAGGGGGTTGACTATCAGAGTTTTCTCCTAACCGGAGAGTCTTCTGACATCATGCTTCTGACATAACTATATCATGTATTTTCTTTATATACTTTTGCGTAACTTTTTGTTCTTTCTCTACGACTTCCTGGTCTTGTTCTTGTTCTTGTTCTTGTTCTTGTTCTTGTTCTTGTTCTTGTTCTTGTTCTTGTTCTTGTTCTTGTTCTTGTTCTTGTTCTTGTTCTTGTTCTTGTTCTTGTTCTTGTTCTTGTTCTTGTTCTTGGTCTTGTTCTTGTTCTTGGTCTTGTTCTTGGTCTTGTTCTTGTTCTTGGTCTTGTTCTTGTTCTTGTTCTTTCTCTACGACTTCTGGTTCTTGGTTGATTTTGTTATGAATATCAATCAACCTTCCATTGTCATGATACAATACGTAATATTGATTGATTACACTCAAAAACATGTACCCATTGATGAAACCACAAATATATATGGCGGAATTTAAGAAATTACCCATTTCAGTACCTTGCCAAGAGTTGTATTTGATAAGATAAAAGAGTAGGATTCCAACCAACAAAGTAAACAATACACTCGTAATACGTGTTTTCAATTTAAAATGGGATACTTCCAGTTCGGTCTTGGTCAGAGTATTAAATTGCAAAGATGTGCTGTTCTTGGGAACAAATCCCATATATTTTAATATTTCATGAAACAATCCGTTCATTTCAAAACATTTTGTTTCAGTAACCGGTGAACAAATGGTGTACAATATAGAAGCAAATACCAAGATGGAAATTTTAAAACTATACCGATTTTTACATACTAAAAATAAACATAAAGGTGCAAAGACAACCAAGATGGAAAAGAAATAAGCATTCGCATAAGCGTACCAATCCAAAGTACACAAGGATAAATAATAAATTACTAGTAATATATCATATTTATTGTTGGCAACGACAAACAAAAAGAAACATGTGAGAGCTGTGAAAAAACTTTTGGCAATTTCTAACCATCGTCCTTCTTTGATCAGATACAATTCATCTAAATCATCATAAAATTTTAATATAAATCCACATAACCAAACCAAGGCTATGACAAAAATATATTTCATACTTGCTATTAAAATATCGCATATTTGATTCTACACATTCAAACTATTGATCGTTCCTAATTTCTGAGTTAATTTTGTGAAACGACAGTTATTTCATTATTCCTCTGGACTCCACGCTTCGCTGAGTCGTCCTTCAGAATATACATATTATCCTCCGCTTTGCTACGGATACCACATCCATTTTTTGCATTATGATAATTGATGATACGATTATTGTCAAAGTACACAGCGTATATTTGTGCCATGGAACTACATAGGAAATACCCGTGAAACACGGCACAAATACACATACCAGCCGTCAATATTTGATTAATATTATTGCTAAAATTGTATCTACTACGTAAGAAAGAGATAATCAACCACGCAAGAGTCAGATGGATCAAACTGGCAATGCGTATTTTCATTTTATAGAAAGACACTTCCAAATCAGTTTTGGACAATGTTTTAAATTGAAAAATGGGTTCATCTGGAGCCATACCAAAAAACTTGCATAATTCATGCAAAGGACCATTTATACCACAACAAAGAGTTTCTACACAAGGAATACATAACGAAAATAACAAAAATGCGAGTAAAAAATAGCCAAAATGAAAGGTAAATCCTTTCGTAATAAATACATAAATACAAATAATGACAACCACAATGTTGGCGGACAAAAAGTAACTAGAACCCACGTAGGCGTGCCAATCTACCAAACACAAAGAAACTACATACAATACCCAATAGAGTTCATATTGGGTTTCTGCTAAAATCAATAAATAATAACAAGTCATTACCATCATCAATGTTTTTATCGTTTCTACCAGTCGTTCATTTTTAGATTCAAACAAATCTTCTAAATCATCGTAAAATTTTATGACAAATCCTAATATCCAAACATATACCAATTTCCACACTTCTTCCATAAAATATTACAATGTGATATAATATTTTACAAATGTTTTTTAATATAAGAACCTACGTCTAGTTTCACCGTAGGCGAAACTAACCCAAACTCTTCCTCGCTGCGCAGAGACGAAGTCACCTTCTGAGTTAGTTGTTGAAGGCTACGCTTTTGCGAAGCAGCAAAAGCCCCCTGACCAAAAATATGCTCATACTCGGAGTTGAACCGAGCCAACGGACTTATAAGGACCGCATGCTAACCGATACATCATATGAGCTGATAGAGGATGCCTCCACTACGTTCACGGCATCATCCCCTAATGCTACCGTTCTACGAACGTCCACATTAGGGTCTAATTTTACAATTCTTATTTTCAAGGTATTTCTAATACACCTTATGAGGGAACCGTCAAATAGGTTACTATTTAAGGGAGGTTTTAAAGAAACCTACGGTTCCTTTACAATATTAAGATATTCGTTTCACATCAATGGAAGAATCCACTAAATAGATGGAATTCTCCGTCATAATAATAAAATCTGTATTATGTTTGAAGATTTTGACTACAGGACTGGTGTATTCGTCTACACTTTTGACCAAAAGTTTTTCTTGGTTTTCTTTGACACCAATCAATACTTTTTTTTCTAAACTATCTGCCCAATAATCCATCATAATTGGTTTATCTTCAATGATTGCCCATTTGATCGCATTTTGTAAAGTAACATATTCAGGTAAACGATATCCTACATTAGCAGTAGTTACTGGTGCTTGTGCAGGTGCTTGTGCAGTTGCAGGTGCTGGTGTAGATTTTGGTGCTGGTGCCGGTGTGGGAGTAGCCGGTTTGTCAGAAGCACCTAAACGATTACGTAATCCTGTATTTGTAGTTGGTGAAGCAAATGAACTCATTATAATTCAAAAGACTATGTAAGAAAAATATAAGATAGACTTTTATTTTTGTTTTTCTGAAACAGACGTATCTAAAATACGGTTTTCAATTGTTCAATTTGTTCCGGATTCAACGAATTGGGAAATTCTACATCAAATTCTATCACTAAATTACCCACTACGGATTCACGGCGCATACCCATTTGTGGTACAGTTCGCCTAAATCCAGGATGAATTACGGTTACATTGGAAACATTGGTTATTGCTAAAGTCTTTCCATTTAAATGGACAATTTCAAAAGAACACCCACATAATGCGTCTTTCAAAGGTATCTTTTTCTTATAGACTAAATCCATCCCATGTCTTTGAAATAATGGATGAGGTTGAACACGAATGTTCAATTTAATATCGCCTTTTTGATTTTCATCTATCGCATTACCAATATCACGTAAAATCAACGTTTCATTCTCGTCAATACCCGGTGGAATATTGATTTGTAATATTTCTTTACGTGTACCTCGTACACCATTTTCCACTGACCATCGTTCAATCTCTATGGGCATAGAACATCCTTGAAAACATTGTTCCAAAGTGATTTCACAAGATTTGATAATTGCAGGTGGTTTTTGCATCTGTTGATGGAAAAAATGATGTCCGGGCATTCCACCGGGAATTCCACCATGAAAAATACGTACTCCGGGCATACCACCAGGCATTCCGTGCATGCCATGCATACCTGGCGGCATTCCACCACCAAACATCATGTTAAATACATGATTGATATCATGAAATCCGGGGTCACCCCCCTGTTGATGCATTCCACCACCACCACCACCAAATTGGGATTCCATTTCATGTTGTTGTCGTAAATCTCCCGTTTTGATTTTTTCAAATGCCGTATTCAAATCTTGAAATTCATTGGTAGTATCTTTGTCAGTATTACGATCCGGATGTAATTCCAAAGAACGCTTGCGAAACGCCTTTTTGATTTCTTCATCATTGGCATCTTTAGAAACGCCTAAAAGGTCATACGGATTTGACATGGTAATTATACAATTTCATACAACATTTTATTTATACCCTTTACATCGGTGAACATTTGCACAGGTGAAGGCATCTGAGTTTTTTTATGTATTGAACTATTATATTAGCATTTTTTCTCATGAAAATAGGAAATTTTTATATAGGAAACAAAACACAAAATAAATTATTGCTTTTTTTATGTTTGTTACTCGCTCTATGGTTGATTTTTTTGATGATGAATCGTACTACCCCGAAGGAAGGTTTTGAACAATCCGATAGATTTGTGTTACGAAGAAATCAAGACATGTATGACGATTTTTTAGCAAGAATTTATGACAAAATTTATCAACCCAAAACCGTGAATCAATATGTATTTGATGCTGTTGAAAAAATGACCCAACCGAGCCAAGAACAAAGTGTATTTTTAGATGCCGGTTCCGGTACAGGAGAATTGGTCCATTATATTTCTTCCAAAGGATACCGATACGCCTTTGGGATAGACCGATCCGAAGACATGATTGCCATTTCCCAAGAAAAATATCCCGACATACAATGCAAAATGGGTGATTTGTCGGTGCCGATGACCTATGACAAACACACCTTTACCCATATTTTAATGACGGGAAATACCATGTATCAATTTGCCGACAAAATACAATTGTTGCGAAATCTGTATTATTGGTTGACTCCTCATGGTTTCTTGGTCATTCATCTATGTGATCGTGAAAAATTTGATCCTATACCTGCATTGGGAAAACCGATTTTGATTGATGCTTTGCAATCGTTGGTACAGGAACGCGTGACCGATTCCGAAATCGCCTTTCCGGATTTCGTATACCAATCGTCGTATGATTTTTCACGTGTTTCTAGGGACCAAACTGTGATGTTCCAAGAAACATTTACCGATGCAAAATCGCATCATACACGTAAAAATGAAATGGTGTTGTATATGGAATCCTTGAATGATATTGTGTATATGGCACAATATGTGGGTTTCTTGGTACATGGTCAAATGAATTTGTTGGAAGCGAACCAAGATAAACATCAATATATCTTTGTTCTACAACGACCTTACTAATATTTACAGAAACCCAAGACTTTTTTCGCCTACGGCGAAAAAAACTCTGTACGAGTTTTCGTCTAATGAGGACACCTCGCAAGCTCGGTTCCCTCATATTCTTCTGGACTCCTACGTAGTCCTTCAGAATATGCGTGGTTATCCTCCATCATGCACCAGGACTCCTACGTCATCCTTGCGCATGATGCCGGAGAAACCTTCCACTGACGCTTCAGGTTTTCCGGCACTACGCTACGGATACCACATCCATTACGTTCTCGGCAATCCATATAAATATTTTGTTGTATGTATATGAGTATAATGAACCTACTTCCATTAGAGATTGTACATCATATTTTACAGTATGATGGAAAAATCAAATACCGAAATGGAAAATATATGAATCAAATTGCTACGGATGATGATAGATACAAAATATTACAAACCATACCCCTAATACAACCACATTATGATAGTTATGGTTATGATAATTTTAATTTTTTTTATATAAAAATGACATCACATAATAAAGAATATTATTTGTATAAACAAATATCACCGTATTTGGGAGAAAACCCATTTATTTATTCAATATTTGATACTAGAGAAGATTATTATGTTTTTATTACAGAAGGCATAAAATATAAATGGACTAAATACAAACCACCACCAACATTTATAGAATTCCTTTTACAAAATTTGTATAATTTGTGTGATGCCCTTTACTACGTTCCAAGCATCATCCCCCAATGCTTTCGTTCTACGAACGTCCGCATAGGGGTCTAATAAATTCATATAGATGTATTTTTGTATTATATATGAATATAATGAACCCATATTCCTCTGGACTCCTACGTCGTCCTTCAGAATATGCGTTGCAACATGCATTACCATTAGAGATAGTTCATCTTATTTTAGAATACGCAGGTAAAATGAAAAACCGCAACGGAAAATATATGAATCAAATCACTCCCAAGGACAAAAGATATTATATGTTACTAAGAATGCCCCGGATAGAACCGACTGTCATTGGTGGATGGCGTATTACCATCAAATCCATGAATTTTTATGGTGATAGAAAAAGTGTCTATTTCAATAAATTTGTTCGTCCATATTCAGGGGAAGAACCGTTGATTACCGCAAAAACGAGCGAGAGGGCGAGTTATTTTAATTTTACACACCAAGGATATTGTTATAATTGGACTACGTATAAAAGTGTTAAAATCTCCCTCAAATAAAAGATTTCTTTCTATTGGAACCTACGTCTAGTTTCGCCGTAGGCGAAACTAACCCAGTCGTCCCTAAAACGCCCTAAGGCGTTTTGGGACACAACAAAGATACCTCGCCGCCTCATAGAGGCGGTGAGGTATCTTGGGAGTAAAACCTCCCTTGAGTAATGAGGACACCGACCTTCGGTCGGCGCCCTCATAAGGTTTCCTTGAAACCGTTCTATAAAATTGGTTGTATAGGATCCTATACAACTAATCATCTAAGAAACCTTATGAGGGCGCCGACCGAAGGTCGGTGTCCTCATTATCCAGGAAGTCGTACAGAAACCTTGGGTTTCTGTTAGCGGATATATCTACCTGACCTAGAAAAACTATCCAATACATAAATAATGAAGACCCCGACCAAAGAAAACATGACAAATTCTTCTAAACCATGACTGGTTTTTTCTTTGGTTTGTTCTTCCAAGAGATGAATCATATAGTTGATTTTTTCCAACAAACGTGGTTCGGTTTCTTGGGAAGACGCGGATGACATGGAAAATCCGTTGGAACCATGGGAAGACGGCGCTTGATATACCGTGTTATAATTGCTCATAAATTCCATTTGATTCAATCTATTGGGTGAAAAAGTCGCTTGTGGAGGCAGAGAAGTTGGTGGTTTTTCTACGTTTGTTCCCGGCAAATATGTGGGCAAATCACCGTGGATAATTTCAGGTTTTTTGATATTTACAATCGGATGGGAGAGAGGTTTAAAATCTGCTAAATTATTACCGTCATTGTCCACATTCTGTGTATGCATTTTTTGGACCAGTTCATTGATACGGTCTTGACGATTGTCATTAGAAGTGGCAAAGATAGGTACATCATTTTTGGTATTCAACAGAATATTTTCGTTTTCTTGGGAAAACATGGAATGTGTATCTAATCCTCGGGAATCTTGCAAAGATGCGCCTATATAATCGTCTTTGATATCGGGCTGAGGAGTGGGTAAATTCATTGTTTTTTTAATTGTTTTATTTTTACTCATCATGGTTGGTTGTCTTTTTTTTTGGGAATCATCGCTAACCCATGGAGATGAAAAAGATATCAACGACATATATTAGATGAATTATGTTAAAATATTATTTAATGACCAATACTTAAAATTTCATTAGATAAATATTTGTTGTGAACCAACCCTTACACGATTTCATCTTGGTCTTGGTTTTCAATAGGTTCACTTTCAAATTCTGTGGAAATACCTTCTACTAAATGACCATTCTCATAGACTCCCGCTAGCATATTTTCAATGGTGAGTTTTTGATTGGGAAATTGCATTTCTTGCAAAGGTGGCATGATTCGTTCATTACGTACGAGTGGATTCATTGGCGGTGGTGGTGGTAATTCAGGCTTGATACCCGCGTCTATTGGTGGATTTCTCGGTTTTATGAGATCTTTTTCCAAATCGTCTAGTTCATCCATAAATTTTAGAATTTCGTTTTTTGTGTTATTCTTGTCCGCCATCTTTTGTAGTAAAAATAACAAAGAATTATACACTATTCTTTGTTATTTTTTGTGAAAGGGTGTAAAATTTAAATGCGAATATATATTATATTATTGCTGAAATGACAGATATAATTGAATTGACAGCAGAAGAAAAACTACAAATGAATGATGTTGTAGGTGAACTACATATCCAATTAGAAAAACTACGGAGTATGATCATGAAACCATTTGAATTTCCTGAAACGGATATGAGTGAATTGGTTGAATTAATAAAGGCGTATTTAGATGATCGTATTGTTTCTCCAATATCTGAAATAGGTTATGAGAGACATCGTAAAAAATTTGCGGTATCAGAAAACAAATTTGATAGAAAATCCAGGAGAACAAGGAAGCGACATAATTCTTTGTAAAAAAAAGATTTTTATAGTTTTTTTATTTTTTGTTATAGTAGATTGATATGTGAGTATTTTTAAGGCGCCTTCTTCTTAATGATACGTTTTACAGGTGCGGGTGCGACTGGTTCTGGTACCGCTGGAACTTGGACTGGTTCTGGTTCAGGTGGTGCAGTTGTAACGGGTTCTTCGTTATCACTATCTTCAGCATACGTATTCGCTTGAACAGGGACCGGAACCGGAACAGGTACTACTGGTTTTTGAACTGTACTTGGCACGGGTGTAGATGACAGTTTGACAGATACTTGTTCTTCCATATCTTCAGCAACGTCTTCATCCGGAATTACTTGTTTTTCCATAATATCTTTGTCTTCAGTGGACAAACTAATATGACACTTACCGAAAACACTTACCACTTCACGTGGCTTGACAATACATTGGAACATTTTCCATGTCAAACCCCATCCCTTACCACCAATCCAAATACCGGTACATTGTAAGCCACACGCGACACGACTTAATTTGGGAACAAAATCAATCGGCGTCAATCGTTCATTTTCACAAGGGAAGATTTGATTGGATTTTGTATCATAAATCTCTACACCCCATTTTCCATTATAAAAGGGAACTTTGGCGCGAAGAGAAGGAGGTCTGGTAAGGTCAATTTTTTTCGTATCTTTGTTTTTGCTATATTTCAAAATGGGAAAGAAGGTGTGTTTGCATACTTCCAAACTCATGGATTCACCCCACCATGTCTCAGCATTGGTAACCGCATCTTGTAATACTTGTTGTTCAAATGCTTTGATCTTGTCTAGAAATTCATCCGTGGTAGGGCTTTTATATTCATCATTTGGGAAATTGAGAGAGATACTATACTTACCATCCGATTCACCTTTTTCATCCACGAAATCGGAAATACCCCATGTCATCATGAGTGGCGTCGTAATATGAAGCATACGATTGGTTTGCTTACTAATCAATGAGATGGATTTACCACCTTTGTCATTGATTTTGGGCGCCATATATTTGATGGCAGAGGTATCCCATTCGGAAACATTAAGTACGATATTCTTTGAGGTCATTGTTTGGATTTGAGTGTTTGGTATGAGTGCTTTGAAAGTTTGATTTGATTGATTGTTGTTGTTAAACGACGGGTTGGTATACATTATTATATGTCATCTTTCTAAATCAATTTTTTTTTGGAAATGTATTTGGCGCGCCAGTAAAGGAAGATAAAGAGGCATGAGTCACAAGAAAGGGTGTAAAGATATGTATAAGATACTATGGTAAAATGCAAAGCTTAGCTACCAAATATTCTCCTTTATTTATTTCCAAATACAAACCGCATTCTCTGGACGGATTCTTTGCATCACCCAAGTTTAAATCGGTATTACGTACCCTCTTAGAAATAGACGATATTAACATCTTGTTCATTGGAAATACTTGTTCAGGCAAAACCATATTGTTACATACGCTCATTCGTGAATATTATCAACTGGAACCTGCACAACATATTCCGGAAAACAACATTCTCTATGTAAACAATTTGAAAGAACAAGGTGTGAGTTTTTTTCGTAGTGAATTGAAAACCTTTTGCCAATCCCATAGTACCATTTTTGGTAAGAAGAAAATGGTGATTATTGATGATATTGATACGATGAATGAACAAAGTCAACAAGTTTTTCGCAATTATATAGATAAATACCGTCATAATGTCCATTTTTTGTCGGTTTGTACCAACATTCAAAAAGTCATTGAAAGTTTTCAATCACGTATGCATATATTACGTATAGAACCCTCTACAGCAAGTCAAATAGAAGATTTGTACAAAAAAATAGTGGAAGAAAATGGATTGATTATTGCCCAAGATGCCCAAGTGTTTTTGCTCAAATACTGCAAACATTCCATTCGGTCTCTCATCAATTACATGGAAAAAATATGGCTGTTAGGTCGTCCAATTACCATGGATACATGTATCAAAATTTGCGGAGTAGACATGAGTCAATATGATCTCTATCTTGATAAATTACGTATGGGAGATTTGCAAGGTGCTATCAAAATCATGTACGATATTCACGATTATGGATATAGTGTCATTGATGTCATGGAAAGTTTGTTTGGATTCATCAAAATCACCGACAAATTGTCCGAAGAAGAAAAATACAAAATTATCATCTGTTTTTGTCGGTATATTACGTATTTTTATACCATTCATGAAAATATCATTGAATTGGCTTTTTTCACACGTGCAGTATTTGATATCGTCGCAACAAAAAATTGATTGTTTCGTTGATATTGGATTTTTTTATCCTATACCAACCCTATAGCATCATGGGAAATTCAAATATGAAATTGTCATCTTTTGCCAACAGTCTCCCCGTTCCTCGTAAGGAACGTATGCCGTCTGACGACCTACCACATATATCCAGGTTCAAACCAGAACCAAATCCTTTGGATTTGTCATGGAAATTCAATTTACACAATGTACAGGAAGACCCGTACGTAAAATTTCGTGATGATGTATCTGAACCACCTGAACAGCCCGCGAAAATACAACCAGAACCCGATACCTATACTTCTATGGTATCTCCTGAAACGTCAACGATTGAGCCGAATCAAATAGAAGTTTGTGATACAGTTGTAAATTCTGTGGTTGAAAAGTTTATTGAACGTTCCAATTTAGGTATGAAAAAGTACGGGACCACTTTGGACCGAACCGATCTTAGTCCCGAAGAATGGGCGAATCATATGCAAGAAGAATTGATGGATGCTATTTTGTATCTTGAACGATTACGCCGAGAATTTCCAAAAAAAAAATAAATAAAAATGCGTTTAAATAAAGATTTTTTTTACATTTTTTGAAAATAGCCTATAAACGTATATAACAACATTCTTATAATTTTAATAAATGAATGAGCATGATACACGTACAAGGAACAACAATACATCAAACTTATCCTCGCTACACAGAGATAGTAACGAAGAGGCTTCCAAGAACGTAAGCCCCTTGCCAAATATCACGAATAATATATCTTATACCATAGATACACCCACTGCATCTATCGTAACAAAAAAGAATGAAAATTTACAATATATTTTTCGCGCACATATCCCTATAGAAATATTATGGGAATTGTTGGACGTAATATGTGTGAAAAATGAAAAACACTATATTATTGATTTTAATGCATTTCGTTTGCTCCAATATCATAATTTATTTCCTGCATTTGCCAACAAAATATTACCAGCATACAAACCTTCCAAACAATATTATGTCACAAGAACTCTTACTTATAATTCGTTTATTACCATTGTACGTCATATTTGTCGTACCAATCAAATATTATTTGAAGCCAAATTTAATTATCAACATTCGCTCTATAACATTGATTATTATATCATACGAGGTAAAAACTCTCCGCAAGTAATATAGTTAATATTCATAGTATATATTCACAGTATGGATAGGAAAAATATATATAAATATGCATTATTCTTTGTCGCATTGGTATTGGCAAGTTATGTTGGATTTTATGTCCGTAAGTCTTACCAAGAAAATGAAGAAGAAGAAGAACATAAATTGATACGTAAATTTCTTCTCAATGATGCCGAAAATTCTTCCTTACAAGCGCAAAAAAAACCCAAATTGTGGATTCATTCTCAGTATGAAATCAATGCCCGCAAATGGAAAAGTTTTTATTCTCGTAATAGTACGGATTTAAATCAACCATATTTGCATTTGACCATCCAGTCCATTGTACAACATTGTAGCAATAGTTTTCATATTTGTTTGATTGATGACGAGTCTTTTAGCCAACTCATACCGGCGTGGTCTATTTCATTATCTACCGTGGCAGAACCGATCAAACACCGTTTACGTGAATATGGAATGTCCACCTTGTTGTACATGTATGGTGGTATGATCGTGCCCAATTCTTTCATTTGTTTTCAAGATTTGTTGGGATTGTACCAAGATGGTATGGGTACCCAAGAACGTCCCTTTGTATGTGAACAGGTGAATCGTATTGACTTTTTGCAACGAAATCAAAAACGTCTATTATTTTCTCCCAGTTCTTATTTTATGGGTTGCAAATCGGGGGACACGACCATGGCGAAATACATGGAACACTGGCGTACCTATGTCGGTTTACAACATTTTCAATCCCAAACCGAATTTCTAGGTGAATCATCTTCTTGGTTGTTACAACACATAGAATCCGGTGAAATGAATCTATTGGATGGAACCAATGTCGGTGTGAAAACCGCAGATCGTTCCAAGATTGTTTTGGAAAATTTGATGGAAGAAGCACCTTTGGATTTAGTAATAGGCTGTTATGGTATTTATGTACCCGCCGATGAAGTATTAAAACGCAAAAAATATCAATGGTTGGCGTATTTATCCGAAGACGAATTACTACAAAGTTCACCTATCTTGGTACAATATTTGATATCGGCTCTTTCACCCAAACCAACGGTTTCAGTGATCACTTCCGAAGTAGATGTGGTAGAAATCAAATATATTTTACCAAGTGATGGATTTGGAATTTGATTGATTGATAGATCATATATATGATTTTTGTATATGATCAAAAAAAAACAGACATAAACGTATGTTCACAAACAATCCCATATTCTTACCATGAAAATTGTGTTGTTGTCCAATGGCATGGAAATCGCGGAAACCCCCAATACCGACATTTCAACCAATCAGATTCATATTTTTTCCCAGTTTTTCATTCATAAGAATGCATCACGTAACGAAGAATTACGTTATTGTTTGAAACAAAATCATGACAATCCGTATGTAGCTCAGATACATTTGTTAAACGAACGTATTTACACAGATGCCGAGATGGGATTGGCGTCTTCCCACAAAGTGCGTCAAGAAAACATTGGAAAACGTCTGTCGTTTCAATCCGTGCTACAGTATATTCGTGAACAGGGTATCAAAGGATATTATGTATTGTTGAATGCCGATATTTTCTTGGATCATACGATCAAATATCTGTTGGCTTCTACTATTCATGAAAAAAAACAGGCAATTGCATTGTTACGTTACGAATTTAACGCAGGTACCACCACCGATACTGCACCCATGTTTGGTCCACGATTTGATTCCCAAGATACCTGGATTTATCATTCCAATTTTCCGTTGAAAATGAGTCAAGAAAAATTGTTTGCGTTTGATTTTGGTCGTCCTGGTTGTGACAACAAATTTGTCTATTTGATGCGTATCTTGGGGTACCAAATGTTCAACGATCCGAAATTGATCAAAACGTATCACTATCACCGTAGTATTATGCGGGATTATTTCGGTAAAGATGTGATTTCACCGCCCTGGGGTGCCTTGGTTCCGGCGGGAGTGAATGTCATGGCGATTCCTCCTTCTATTGGAATCAACATTGCCGAAGTGTGCCGTGCTAGTAATGGGTTTCAACAGTTGATGTATGAAGACCATACGATGTTGTACGATTATGTTGCGGACAAATTGTCACGGAACGAACCCTTTGTCATCCCCCGTATCGCTGGTATTGAAAACAATGTCGCCGTATTTGCGCGATTGAAACAACAAACCGGAAAACCCGATTTTGATGGCTATTTCCAATCCGTAGGTGGAGCCATGAAAAACAATGCGGGTATTTTGTTGACCAATTTCAATTCTATCGTGAAATATTCGGATTTGTATTTGAAAACCTTTGACAATTGTGACCTATACTCGGGTTGGGAAATTCAAGGCGACGTATACAAACATATTGCGCAATCTCACGAATTTATTCGTGGAAATTATCCGAGTAAACGTATTTTCTGGGCATTTGCCCTGGATATTTTTCATTATATTTATGATCCGAAAGCATGGACCAAGAGTTTACGGGGAAAACGAATTCTGATTGTATCGGCATTTGAAGAAAGTATCAAGGAACGTGTTCCTAAACGTGCCCAATTGTACGATGGGGTGGATTTGTTTCCGGATTGTACTTTTGTATATATTCGTCCACCCCAAACCCAAGCCGGTGAACCCTCACGCGAATTTGACGTGGAATTGGTAGAATTCCAAAAACGTTTGGATGTGCTAAAGGATTCCTACGATGTTGCATTGGTCAGTTGTGGTGGATATGGCAATTTGGTATGTAATTATATCTTTGAAAAACATCGTAAATCTGCCGTATATGTGGGGGGTGTGTTGCAAATGTATTTCGGTGTTTTGGGCAATCGGTGGTTGAAAGAACGCCCCGATGTGGTTCGTTTGTTTCTAAATGAACATTGGTCTAGACCGAAAACCACAGAACGCCCACGTAATTGTGATTCCATTGAAAATTCTTGCTACTGGTAATATTGGAACCCACGGTTATTGGAACCTACGGTTCCAGTAAAACCTCCCTTAAGTAACGAGGACACCTCACTACGTTCGGTGCCCTCATAAGGTTTCTTTCAAGGATTCTTGATTGATTAGTTGTATAGGATCCTATACAACCAATTTAAATATGATTACCTCACAAGGGTTTCAAAGAAACCTTATGAGGGCACCGAACGTAGTGAGGTGTCCTCGTTACCTAGGAAGTCGTACAGAAACCTTGGGTTTCTGTAGTTCAAATAGCTTTGCGGGTTTTACGTGCGGTTTTTTTCACATAGCCGAATTTGCCTTTTTTGGCAAAATAACCATATTTTTCTAAACGTCGTTCTTTCTTGGCAGTGCGATGTTTCTTCAAAGATACGATACGTCCATTTTTGTTATAAAACAATTCTTTCTTGGTCAAATTACCAGGAGTCTTGTACGCATTGCCATTGTATACTTGGATACGGGAACCAAACAATTCCTTGTATTTGTGTCCATTGATGGTATAGGTGCCATTTACACGAACGGGTCTTTTCATGTTTTATGAGTAGGTAGTATATATTATTGTTCATATTTTTTGTTGTAAAAAATTGAAAAAAAAATACTGACATATTGTATCATTACAACCAAACTCTTGATCATGACTACCAAGACATCTCGTAAAGTGTCTTCACCGCTTGATACACAAATCATGGAATTAGACGAAAACTCGTACGTCCATAGGACGGTAGAGTTTCGTAGGAATGTCGGAAACGACGAAGGAGTGGAGACATTAGAGGAACAACACAAAAAGGCAATGATTGCATGTAAAGAATGGGAACATCATGTTCATGAAGATTTCAATGGATATGGTTGTTTTGCCATTTTGAATATGCATGCATATCATTGCAATGTGGCGCGAGGATTTGGTAAAGGGAATAACGAACCGAATTATCAGTTTCATCTACAAAGAGACAAAGACGGAACATGGTTACAAACCGCGATGCACTGGGTTGAATTGAGCCTACATAGATCCAATATACATAAACAAATCATGAAATTACAAACGGAACGAGGCGATTTTACACCCAAAAAAAGACGAAAGAACAAATCGGATTTGTAAAATCACAAAAAGTACAATTGTGATTTTTGTGATTTTGTACGTTTTCATGGTTTTTGTGGTTTTTGTACTTGCACGGTGATTTTTGTAGTTTTGCACCAACAGATGTATTTTTGTATCTACGATTGTATTTTTGTTATTATCTATGCGGTCATATTTAGTTTTTTTTGAATTTGGTATAATATAAGAGATGATATATACGATAAAGAATGCCTCCGCGTTATTTGTACGATTACTATCCTTGGATAGGACCTAGTGGCTGGAACCGATGTTGTGATGGTTATTATGGATGTGGACCGTGTGGACCGTACGGTTGTTACGGACCGTATGGTGGTTATTACGACAACCCTTATTTGTCACCTCTTGCCTTGGGCACATTGGCTATGACAAGATCCCCATGGAGATACTAAAATGATGTCTTCGCTCCTAAGATGCCTCCACTACGTTCACGGCATCCCTACGAAACTCTTCTGATCTACGGTCATCCGAGTTTTCGTCTTATCATACTATTATGTTTCCAATCAAAACTCATACACCGAATGGTCTGTAGGAGATATCAAATCTTATGAGGGCACCGACCAAAGGTCGGTGTCCTCGTTACCTAGGAGGTTTTATTGGAACCTTGGGTTCCAATATCCAATATCCAATAGTTTACAAATGTAATTACAAAATATAGTAATTACTTTTGAAATATATGATTGTACATGCAGTGAAATAAATTTAGTCGTACACATTTTCGTTTGATACAATATATATATAACTTGTTTATATATAACCAAGAATGTCTGCACCCGTACCTTCACCAGCTCCTGCGCCATATCAGCAATGGCAAACTTTTTTTCCTCCAGCGGTATCTAATTATGAAGATATTTTGTCTTCCATGCAAAATCAACATATCAACCAAAATATTTACAATAGTACCGACAAAATCGTGGCAGATATCAATGAAACCAGTCAATATTTGACTGGCGGTTTGAACAACATCGGTAAAGAAGTCACCCAAAGTTCTCTAGGATTACGTGACGCCGTAGAACGTGGCAATTTGATCAATGGTAATGCCATTGAACGAACTACGGGAGAAATCAAATTGAATACCGCGATTACGGATGCTGCCAATCGTCAAGCCGCTGCGGATACTGCCCGTGATATTCTTCGTTCTGTGGATCACAATGGTGCCAGAAATGGTAATGCCATTGAACGCACTGCCGGTGAACTTAAATTCAATAATGTCGTTACCGACGCCGCGAATCGTCAAGCCGCCGCGGATACTGCCCGTGATATTCTTCGTGCCGTTGACCAGAATGGTAATGCCAATGGCAATGCCATTGAACGCACCACGGGTGAAATCAAATTCAATAATGTGATTACGGACGCTGCCAATCGCCAAGCAGCCGCGGACATTGCCCGTGATATCATTCGTTCCGTAGACAAGAACGGAAATACCACAGAACGTGTGGGTTCCAGTCTTTCTTCCGCGATTGAACGAAATGGTGGAAGTGTCATGACTGCGATTGAACGAGTCGCCGGTGAAGGACGAATGACTACCACGGTCACCGATGCGGCTTCAAGACAAGCCGCCAATGATTTGGCGCGTGATATTTTGGGCACAGTAGAACGTACCGCCGCCATCAATACCAGTGCCATCAAAGACAGTGGTAGCACTTTGTTAAGTACGGTTGAACGAAATTCTGGCGAATTACGCGCCAATTTCTTGAATTCTCAAAATGTGACCAGTCAGTTGTTGACCGATGTGCGTCATTCGGTGTTGAACGATGTGAATCGTAGTACCAACGAACTTTTGGCGGCTGGTACTCAAAATTACAATGATCTCGGGAAAGAAGTATCCAACGGTAACTGGGAAACACGAAATTCCTTGAATGCTTCTTTTTTGGAAAACATGAAAGCGGTCAATCAGGTGCAATTACAAAGTAGCCAAAATTATGCTTCTACCATGTTGGAGCAACAAAAATCCACCGCTCTTCTGAATACGGAAGGTGCTGCCCGTTATGCGTCTACCATATTGGAAGGACAGAAATCCACCGCATTACTATCATTGGAAGCCCAACGAAATGCCGCAATTCTTTCTTTGGAAGGACAAAAATCCACTGCTTTGCTTTCTTTGGACGGGGCGAATCAATATTCCTCTTTGATGATGGAACAACAAAAGGTGAAAGAATATTTGTCCAGCAAGGGAGACAGTCATTTTGCCATGAACCAATTGGAAATGCAAAAGGTGAAAGAAGGTTTGGCTTCCCAAGCCGCTCACAATTTTTCGTCATTGCAATTGGAACAACACAAAATCAAGGAATCTATTCAGGCACAATTGGCGGATGCCAAATACGATGCCCTCAAGAATACCCAATTTTTGGCGGATAAGATGTGTGAATGTTGTTGCGAAGTGAAACAGAAGATTGATTTGGTGGACCGTGATCGTCTTCGTGACGGATTGGTGGTGGAACGTACCGACAATCAGTTTTTAAAAGCAGCGGAATTTTTTGATCGTCGTGGCAATCGTGGTGATTATGGTCGCCATGACCATTATCATCATGACCGTGGTCACCATGACCATAGACATGGTGATGACCACCGAGGACACGATGACCATAGACGTTGAGGGTTATCAGGGCATGATGAATGTTTTTATCCTGAACGATATATTGTTGTTGTCGGTCCGACTGGACCCGCAGGACCTAATGGTACGAACGGTACCGATGGAAAGAACGGTGTTGATGGAGTTACAGGAACGCAAGGACCTACTGGTAATGATGGACCTACCGGAACGCAAGGACCTACTGGTAATGATGGAGTTACCGGAACGCAAGGACCTACTGGTAATGATGGAGTTACCGGAACGCAAGGACCTACTGGTACTTATGGACCAACCGGAATACAAGGACCTACTGGTAATGATGGACCAACCGGTGCACAAGGATCGCAAGGTATACAAGGAGATACCGGAATGCGAGGTCCAACTGGTAACCAAGGTATGCGTGGCGCTATGGGTGATCCAGGTGATGTGGGTCCAACAGGTCCTACCGGAACGCAAGGAACGCAAGGTACGCAAGGTATTCAAGGTATTCAAGGTATTACCGGAACGCAAGGTACGCAAGGTATTACTGGTCCAATAGGTCCTACCGGAACGCAAGGTCCAACGGGTATACAAGGTCCAACGGGTATACAAGGTCCAACGGGTATACAAGGTCCAACCGGAACGCAAGGTCCTTAAACAAATTTGTCATGTCCGAAATTTTCGGTCTGATTTTTCCCATGTGAAAATGTACATGGAAAAAATGAATGGATGTTGAGGATATCCGCGCCTAACGAAGGACGATGTAGAGGGGGGGTCCATAATATGGATATTTTCCCATGTAAAAAAATGTACATGGGAAAATATATTACTTCGTTCTGTATATTTTCCCATGTGAATCTATTTCCAACCTACTTTTTTTTTTACATGGGAAAAACTGAAAGCATATATGATAATAATACACAAAGAGGTGTAATAGTGTTACGTACAAATAGGTATAAAAAAAGTCGTAGTATATACTATATGATTTCCTGAATGTTTGGAGTGATGCCAATACTACAGACTTCCCACCAACGTATACTTCGTTTCTATGAACAAAATCCTACACTGGATTTTGAACAAATCAACCTTTTGTTAATAGATTTTCTGGAACATGTTGGAATCAACATGAAACAAGACATGAATGAACCCAACATGTCATTACAATTACTTAGTTTTATGAAACACCACCAAGAAGAAATCAAAGATATGAAAACATCGCTGACAGATTTGAAACAGTCAGTCACAAAAATACAAATGGACATTACAAATACACTGTGGTTACAATTTCTGGAAATTAAACGAGAGTATGTAGATGAATTTAAACAGATTATTATCAATACCCAAAGTAATAGTTCAATGGATGTTTTACTAGAAGAACACAACCGTCAATTAATTGAAAAAACATCTCAAATAATTCAAGACGTCATTCCGAAATCACAACATCATTATGACGAAACAATACAAGCATCAATACAGGCTTTTCAAACATCAATCATAGATGAAACACGTCAATTATTGAAACAGTCCATCTTTATTGATAATAATAACAACAACAACAACAACCAAAAAATCAACGAATTCATCCATACCTTTGAAGAAAAATCCAAAGAAATGTTTCAAAGTTTGCAACAACCTATCTATTCTTATATTTCTTCCAGCGAAGAACGTATTCATTCTAATTTGGCGAATATCAAAGATTTGTCCATCAAAACCCAAGAAAAAACTTCCAAAGAGCTGAAAGACATGTTGGAAAAATCCTATTCCATGGAATACAAAGAAAACAAAAAACCCCACGAAAATGGCTCCTATACACACCATGGTACAGGAGGAATCGGAGGAACCTTCTCAACTCCATTACATCGTACACAAATACATATTATTTTGAACAGAATGTTTGCCACCTCAGAAATTGTAAAAATACCTCGTATTCATGTGACCAATACGATGAACGCGGTTACGTCATTGAGTACACAAATATATGCACTTAAACGACCGAATTTACCGTCTATCATGATAGAAAGTAAACAAGGAGAAACCAATGTGGAAACTACGGACATACATTTATTCATAGAGCAGATGAAATCGCAGCAAATGAATGGTATTTTGGTTTCACAATACAGTGGAATTACGTCCAAACCCAATTATTACATTGAATGTCATGACAAATATTTGCTGGTATATGTCCATCAGATGGAATTCAACCCAGACAAATTGAAAGTTGCCATAGATATCATTGACCAAATGACGTTAAAAATCAAACAATATCAGTCAATGATACCTTCGGTAGAAGATCAAGGTAGTACGAATGAATGGATTGAAAAAGACCTCTTGGATGAAATCAACAAAGAATATCAATTGTTTGTTTCTCAAAAAAGTGCCATCATTCAAAATCTACGTGAAAGTCAACGTAAGGTCATTTCTCAAATAGAAGAATTTCAATTTCCATCGTTGGATAGATATTTGTCCTCCAAATACACTGCCCCTATGCCCAAAAATGGACACAGATGCGATTTGTGTAAGAATTTCAATGCGAACAATTTGAAAGCGTTGGCGGCACACAAACGTGGTTGTGCGCGTAAAATAGGTAATGTCGCCGCAATTATTCCCGAAGCATTGGAAAATATTATTTCTGAAAATATGTAAAATGTATAGTAGAACGAATGTATATAAAAATGTATATAAAAATGTATATAAAAATGTATATAAAAATGTATATAAAAATGTATATAAAAATGTATATAAAATGTGTAAAATGTATAATACAAATGTAGTATGAAAACTACATTTGTAATGATTTTGTGCTTTTTCTAGGTGAAAACTATGGGTATTTATATAAATATGTCCTCCAACTACGTATATGCCAACGACGTATCCTCCAACGACGTATCCTCCAACGATGTATCCTTCAACGATGTATCCTCCAATACGGTACAATATACCCTGGACACCTCGTTATGTTACCCCGATGAAATTACTCCATGTACCGATATATCCAACAACACATCCGATGTTTCATTATCAAATCCCACAGAAGTGGACGCATCATGTTCCACGTGTTCCACTTTCCAAATATCCGTACAAATACCCTGCCTAGATGTCTCTAATGTGGACGATACCTCCATGATTACGATGGACATGAATGGATATTCAGTACATAACCACCATTGAAGGAAATATCACCAGATCCCACATTGTTGGAAGAATCGGATATTACGGCACCTACCAGGGTGTAGAAGTAGGAATTATGATAGCAATACCTTGGTAACCAGATCCACCGGTAGTACCACCACCACCACCACCTCCTCCATAAAAGGTAGCGGATGTAGCTGAAGTATTTAGAGAATTCGTATGATACTGACCATAATTCGCAATTCCACCTGTTCCTCCACCACCACTACCACCAACTGAAGCACCTGTATTCAAGGTTTGTCCGGTTCCACCAATGATACTACAACCACCACCACCACCAGCATAGGTAGTATTGTTTACTGACCATGTGTATCCAGGTCCACCATAACCACCTGGTCCACCCCAATTACCATATCTTGAATCGTATGTTGATGTAACACCATCACCACCAGCACCACCACCACCACCACTCTGAACACCAGTTCCACCATTTCCACCATAATAGGTTAATACCCCACTTCCACGATTTGCCATACCTGGATATCCGTTAGGGGCTGCACCACCACCAGCACCACCACCACATCCCACAGGGGTATTAGTTGTAATTCCTGCTGGGAAATACGCAGGTGAATATGTTAGTACGCTGTTCGGTGTATCATATGGTGAGCAACCATAACCTCCACCATAGGCAATTTCGTTAATACTTCCTCCTGAAATTGACGTATTTCCGCCCATACCTGACACTACGATTCCATTTACGGTTGAACCCGAAAGTCCTCCTCCTGCACCAACTGTGATCGTATAGGTTGTTCCTCCTACCAAATTTATTTGCCCGACACCAACCCCACCACCACCCCCACCACCATAGCTTCCTATACCATAACCGGCTATACCTCCACCGCCTCCGCCTCCCACCAAAAGAACCTTAGCTATGGTATTGCCAGTTGTAGTAAATGTACCATTTCCTGTAAATGTATAGCTATTCGGGTACACGGATATGGTACCTACTGAATAAGTACCGGTTGCTGTATAATTATAGTATACAGCATTAATCGTTCCTGATACAACACTTCCACTAGTATTCGTTGCCGTAACAATCAGTGCCCAGTTGCTTCCTGTCAATCCTGAAAAGGTGGTCGGGTTGGTTCCACTGGTGGAAAACCCGGAAGTGGATCCATTGATCTTATAGCTATAAGTTACTGTTGTTCCAGATGTACTTCCTGACCATGATGCCACAAATCCTGTAGCGGTTATCGAAGACGAGGTTAGACCCGTAATGGCGGTCGGGGGAGCGTACGTGGTTGCCGAATTATTTACACTACCACCGGCGTTGGTGGCGGTGATGGTCAGTGGCCAACTGGAGGTTGCTGCCAAACCGGAGATGGTTGCACTCGTCGTGGTCAAATTGGATACCGTGGGAGTACTTCCTGTTACCGCAAAGGCGTACGTTACCGTACCTCCCGTACCACCCGACCAGGATACATTGAACGAAGAAGTGGTCCAGGCAGAAAATGAAATGCCTGTAATGGGGGTTGGGAGATAATAGACAGTCAATGTAGAACTCGTCACACTTCCGCTAGTATTCGTTGCCGTAACAATTAGTGACCCGGAAGCTCCTGTCAATCCTGAAAAGGTAGTCGGATTGGTGCCACTCGTGGAAAATCCAGAACCGGATCCATTGATCGTGTAGGAATAGGTCACGGTTGTTCCAGATGTTCCTCCTGACCACGATGCCACAAATCCTGTAACGGTTACCGAAGAATAGACTAGACCCGTTATGGCGGTCGGGGGAGCGTACGTGGTTGCCGAATTATTTACACTGCCCCCGGCGTTGGTGGCGGTGATGGTCAGTGGCCAACTGGAGGTTGCTGACAAATTGGAGATCGTTGCACTCGTGGCGGTGAGATTGGATACCGTGGGAGTACTTCCTGTCACTGCAAAGGTGTACGTTACCGTACCTCCCGTACCACCCGACCAGGATACATTGAACGAAGAAGTGGTCCAGGAAGAAAATGTAATTCCAGTAATGGGGGTTGGGAGATAATAGACAGTCA